>WNEQ01000598.1_pt1 | contig 18950 bp, 19 predicted proteins | sample 5399971 | NCBI WGS metagenome assembly WNEQ01 (sample SAMN13153330, study PRJNA577476) | soil metagenome | isolation source: 20 cm grassland meadow soil 2 days after 1st rain plot 5 | place: USA:California | collected 2015-09-18
AACTACCCGAAGCAGTCGGTCGCGGTCGCTCTCCTCAGGCTGGCCAAGGCGTCGCGGATAAGGAGGTTCAAGGCGGAAGACGGTGAGTTCGTGTACACTTCCTCGACCCCAATCATGCCCCAGCAGCAGCTGGTTCCCGTCGCAGATATCAGGGCAAACGTTTAATCGCCCAAAAAAATCTGCTCGAAGCCGGAGTCAAGTGGGGCGATGTCTTCAGAAAGGCAACTCTCAGTCTCGATCAGCTACGGGGACGTGAGGGTCGACTTCTCTGGCTCTCCCGACGTCGTGATGCGTTCGCTGCACGAGTTCGTCGCAAAGGTAGTTCCCAACATCGACCTGGCGCGGACAATCACGGTCAACTATTCACTAAACGACATTATCCAGACCTTCAAGGATTTCATCAGGATAACCCCCGAGGGGCCGCGAGTCTGGCTCCAGGACAGGAAAGTCTCAGACAAGGACGTGATCCTCCTCCAGCTAGTCGCGTCGCGAGCCTCGAGCCTCTCGGGAAAGTTCACTTCGGACTCGATGAACATAGCCGAGATACAGGCCGCCACGGGGCTCTATCCAAAGACGATCAGCTCCAGGCTGAGCGAGTTGACCAAGCTGGGCCAAGTCGAGCGCGAGGATTCCGAAGGAGGGGGGAAGTACCGAATAACCACGGTGGGGGTTCACCGCCTCAGCGACCAGCTCTCTAAGAAGCTCAGACAAGGTCAAGCCGCGGCGGCTGGGGCGGAAGGCTCGCCCTGAGGGCGCGGCGGGCGCTTTTGGATGTACTTGTAGTTCCTACTTGAACCGTCTCTGAACAGTGTTCCTTCTCGGACCAAATCGACGAGGCTGTGCGATACCGCGGTCGGGTCGTAGTGGTACCCTCTCCTGCTCAGCTCTTCGTGCGCCTCCGAAAGCGATCGCGGGCTCGCGAACCATCCCTCCTTCCACAGAGTCGTCAGGAGCCCACGGCACGTCTCGAACCTCCGACTCGCCGAGTCCCGCTCCTCGGATTCCACCAGTGTGGGTTCTTTAGATGCCATTCCTGCCAGCACGCTCTCGACTGCCTGCTGCACTCTGTCCTCCGGCGAGGTGATCTCGATCTCCCATGCCCCCCTCTTCAGCTTGACAGTAATGTTATTCGGCTCGGTGACCAACGATATCTTGTTGTCCCTCTTGCGCAAGTTGCTCATATTTTAAGAGTTAGACCCTTTGGCCGGCGCTGTCAAGTTAAGGCATCGGTTATGAGGCGGATGAATCTCAGGTATTCTGGACCATCGTCATACTCCATCGGTGCCCGCCCTATCTCCCGTTCGTCCTCGCGTGGTTGTGATAGAACCTGAAGACCGATATCTAGTTGTGGACGTGCTCCCTGTCACACTCCTCCTTGAGGCATGGGAACAAATCATCGAAGCGCTCGATCCTGTCCTTCAACACCTGATTCATCCTCTCTATGTGGTTCTTCAGTTCAGTGCCATACACATGATGCTCCAGACGAGCCCATCTGCGAGCCTCCGATATCACGCTCCCTCGTCCGTCCATGTGAGCTTCCTCCCATACATTGAACGAAGCTCCTTGAGGAAGAGGCAGGTGTCGGGAATGGATTGGTTGTATGTGATCCTGAACCCCAGGAACGTCCTCAATCCTGGCTCGAACGCGACCCACACCACCCCTCTCTTCCCCTGATGCGGATCATCGTCTCGTCCACGAATACCGCCGTGACTAGCCTCCTATCGACATCGAACTCGTCGCAGACCGGTGCCAACCGTTGGACCCACTGGCGTATGGACTCGTGAGACCTCTCCAGGAAGGCCTCAAGAATCCTTGATGCTCTCCCCAAACTGTTTGAGCACTGATAGACATACACCCTGTAGAGCTTGAGAGCGAGGGGTGTCCTTTCACGTATCATGAATCTTGGAACGATCATGAGGCGTGGGAGGCCTCATCCCCTCAAACCGTCAGGAAGCAAACAGAATAGACAGATTACTCAATCCTTTACTTGACAGCGCCCTCCTCTATAGCACACTAAATACAACGTACATTTCTGTTGTAGGTTGGATGAGGAGGATTTTCATAGCTTCGGAAGGGCATTTGCAAATACGCTTAAAAGAGGCAGCAGTCGAGGGATTCAAGCAGCAGTCGAGTGATTCAAGGAAGGCCGACTGCAGATGGAACCGTGGGTGACGAGTTCCGCTTGTCATGGGAGCTAATCCTAAACCTGAAGCATTCCCTTCGAGTGATGCAGTTACTGCTCCGATTCCCATCTACCATTCCAAGACTGATCGAAGGCCTGTGGTGGAATAGAATCGCGCATCGAACGGTACTTGGGTTAGAGTCGTACATCGAAAGGCGGGTGGTGGACACGTATGTCAATAATCCAGTTCATGTGAAACGCATCCACGGTTTCGAGATTTACTTGAACCCCCACGCAGAGTACATCTCACCACTGATAGCAGTCGCTGGTATCTGGGAGCTCGCTACGACGGACCTGTTTATCGAGCTATTAAGAAAGGGGGGACGAGTCGTCGATGTCGGAGCCAACGTGGGTTGGTTTACTCTTCTCGCCGCGAGGCGAGTTGGACAAGACGGAACTGTACTATCGTTCGAACCGGCCCCGGCAAACTTTTCGCTCTTGGCAAAATCTGTCGAACGAAACAAATTCCGTAATGTCAGGCTGTTCAATGAAATCGTGTCGGACATCGATGGTACGCGGACATTATATCTCGCTAGGCGGACAGCGGAGACGGGTCTCCACTCGATCGTCAGGAGTCACGGAGGAGAAGAATTGGCCATTTCGTCGGTTCGGCTTGATACCGTGGCGAGGAGCCTCGGGATCGATCGCATTGATGTCCTAAAAGTAGACGTGGAAGGAGCAGAGCCTGAAGTTCTTCTAGGAGCGGAGAGGTTAATCTCTCAAAGAAAAATAAAAAACATGGTTCTAGAATGGAATCCAGAAGTTTGGCCGAGAAATAGGACACTGTTAGACGAACTCTTAAGCACGTATGAATTCTACAGAATTCGTCGCTTGTCACCCTTCGTTCTGCAAAAGTTGAAAGCCGGATCCTTTCCAAGTTCTCAGACAAATATCTATCTGAAACTGGTTTAGAGGAGCACGATGAGGAAGTTGCCAGCAGTAAGAATTCCTCTAAATTACTTCTGGAAATCAAGGTGCCTGGGGTCTGTGGAAACCCTCCTCCCGAAAGCCCGGTCCTTACGTATGGTTTGTGCCCTGAAAGCTCGAATTTTCTCCACGAATCCACGTAGGCCTCCGATCCTATTCTCCCCTGCGATGAAGAAGAGGCACGACGAGCCAGAGGAGAGAAGAAGAAAGCAGGAGAGCAGGTATATCGGGATGGTCAGGGCCGTCTTCAAGGTCTGTAAAAGGCAGTGCATCCCGCTCTACTCAAGCAAGTATTCCGGAAGGCGGCGACTACGCCGGTCAGCTGGAGGTGACCCTTCCAGCGGAAAAAAGCAGGAAAGTGATGGCCATCATAAAGTCCCTTGAACCTGAGGGCGCAGAGGCCATTGACGTGGCAATGGAACAAGAGGATCGTTACTCCACATGGACATTGTGGTGGGATTAGCTCTTATAGGCAAGTCCGCGTGCCTTGGAAGGCATGACACAAAGCAAGGCCGACCTAAGGGCATGCTCAAATTGCGGAATCGTCTTTACCGCGAACTCGAAGAGGGGAGCATTCGGCAAGTGTCCCAACTGCGTAAGTTCTGCGATTGAAGCGATCAAGGATCTCTGAATCCGGGGAAAACTTACAGAGAAACCGCTCCGAGAATACTTACTAAGCCGTTTTTCGTAATACTTATAAGCCGGATGTCGCAGTCATGTTGCGCAAGATGGCCACCACAATCCGGGCCCTTCCCGAGAGTGACACCATCGAGCTTCTCGACTCCGTGGCGCAGGAGTTGAGGCAGGGATACGAGGAGCTGGCGATCAGTGTCGAACGAGAGCTATCGGGCCGACACTTCATCTTCAGCAGATACGGAAAGGAGCTGTATCCCTACTTCGAAGAGGTCGACGCGGCCGTAGTCCCTGGGTGCATATTTCCAATCAAAGAAGGGCGACTAGTCGCGTCGGTCGACTCGAGTTGTGTACTCGTCGGCGAGACCTCGGACGGCGCGCTCTATGCGGCCAGGGCAGCCGTGGGGATCTCTTACGAGGGGATGGTCAGGAGGTTTGTAAGGCTGGGTCCCGTCCTGGTCTATGTGTCACGGAGCGGCGTCACGGGCATACGAGCCGAAGTGACTTCGCTCGAACTCGACGCCCTAATCTCCGACCATTCGGTGGCAGAGAGGGCGATACGGAACAAGATCGAGAGGCGGGTGATGGAGTCTCTTCTTTCCTCTAGGAAGGAGGTGGTCGTCATGGCCGACGGTTCGTTGAAGCATCCATTCGGTCAGTTCTCCGGTTCACTGCCGTCACCACGCGCGCGCAACAACTGCCTCATCGGCTTCTCAAAGTCGAGCAACCTGATCCTCTCTGAAGGGGCTGTCGGCTCCCTTAGCAGAGCGCGGGGCGCCGTGTATCACGTCCTCGACGAGGGACCTGTCATTACGCTGCTCGCGAAGTTCTGCACGGACGGCCTCGTGTTCCGACTCGATTTGGTGAACTCGAAGGAAGAGGTTCGCGAGATGCTGGGCAGGGTACTATGGAACGACGCCTTTCCTGCCGGCTATCCCGAGTCGCTGAAGCTCGCCCACCACCTGTCCGTCTTCACCAAGGCTGACGGTGAGGCGATCAAGGCGCTCGTGACCGGGAGGTTCAGGCTAAGGGGAGTTCCCACCATCACGCTGAGGAGGATCGCGCTCGGGGGCTTCAACGGGGGCGCGTGAGAATAAGAATTCTGAAGAAGGAGGCTGACAACATACTTGTGGCCGCGTCGAAGGAGAACGTACGAGTCGGCGACTATATCCTCGTGAGCGAGGGCGCGAGGAGGCTGGTCCTTCAGATTTACGACGAAAGGTACCTCGACGTAGAGGGGATAGAAGAAGAGATAGCGAGAGAGGAGGTCCTTTCGGCTTCAGCCCAAGGAGTGGTGGAGGACCCGTTGGACCTATCGAGCGTCTCGACTCTAATCAGGGACATGAGGATTCTCGTCTGCAAGGCGCGTGGCACCATCGAGAAGGGTAGGCTATCCCCGCGTATCGACTGGGTCCCGTCGAGAGCCAACTCGAAGATTTCTAGGATTATGGTGAACGAGCTCTCGTCTAGCATAGCGCCGCTCGGCCGAAGGAAGATCAAGGTTGGGAAGGTCGATTCTTCCTTCGACTTTTCTCTTGCCGCTGAGGCACTCGACGGCAGGATAACGGTGATTACCGGCAGGAAGGAGTCGGGCAAGTCCCACCTTGCCAAGATGTTACTCAGGGGTTTGCTCGAGTACGGGGCCTACAGCTTGGTCTTCGACCTCAACGATGAGTATGATACCGTCGGGTTGAGGGAGGACGGCACGAAGTCCTCTGTCGCGGGGAGGGTGGTTGTTCTGAGGCCCGGGAGAGAGCTGAGGTTCAGCCTCTCCTCGGTCGGCCTGCGAGCTGTAGTCTCCCTGTTAACCCACTCGCTCGAGATGCCTGGTACCTCGCTGAGGGAGTTCGTCAAAATCTGGGAGTCAATCCAGTCAAGAGGAGAGTTGAGTATGAGAGGACTCGAGGAAGCCATACAACAGTGGAGGTGCAATGAGCTGGTGAGGGACGCGATGCACGCTCGCTATCACACCCTCCTGTCGTCAGGTCTCTTCACTGACTCCCCTGAAAGGCAGTTTGACCTCGAGAAGTTCTTCGCCTCGAGAGAGGAGGGGGCGGCGCTGGTTCTCTCCCTCGGTGGGGTTTCCCCACTGAACCGGAGGATGGTCGTGGAGATGATTCTGTCAAAGCTGGTGGAGCTCCTCGAGCAGCGGGCGATCCCCCCTGTCTTTCTCCTGGCGGAGGAGGCCCACCTGTACCTGAGGGAGACCTACTGGGAGGATCTTATTACCAGGATGCGACACTTCGGGGTCTTCTCAATCTTCGTCACCAATCAGCCGGACGCGATCGACCAGAAGATCTATCGCCAGGTCGACAACATCTTCCTCTACAACTTCTCCAACGAGGCTGACCTCTCGCTCGTCTCTCAGGCCTCGATGGTCGACGCCGAAACTGTGAGGGCGATAGTCAGAACCCTCCCGCCTCACACGTGTCTCCTGCTTGGCCACGCCGCCAACAATCTACCCCTCGTCATCGGCGTTAACCCATTCGACTCGCCGTCTTCGGGAGTTACACGAAGATTCTTTGGCGACATCGACCTTCAGCGAATGGTAGAGTAGCAGAAAATCATGCTATTCTAGCAAAGGAGCATAGAGTAACCAGTCCGAATTGACTTCGTCAAAAGCTTAAATCGAGTCCGCCAAAAACCAAACTCTCTTGCAGGCGGCAAACACCGACGCCCTCGCCAAGATAGCCGGAAACGTCGTCGCAAGTAGCGACCCCGGCAGGGCTCTGAAGGCTTGGAGAGAGAAGCTGGGGATTAAGCAGGTGCTCCTCGCGAAAGAGATGAGGATATCGCCTTCCGTTCTCAGTGATTACGAGAGCGGGCGCAGGCCTTCCCCGGGCGTCCTGTTCGTGAGAAGGTACATCGAGGCGCTCGTCGGACTCGACGAGTCGAAGGGGAGGGTCGTTTCGAAACTCGTCTCCAACGACCGGGAAGCCGCGATACTCGCGATAGGAGAATTTCAGACCCCCGTGAAGGCCTCCCAGATTCTGCGCGCAGTCGACGGCCGCCTCCTGACAGGGGACGATTCGTTCGTGAACTTGTACGGCTACACCGTGGTCGACAGCATCAAGACGATCTACGCGCTCTCTGGATACGACTTCTATAGGATATTCGGTGCCACGACCGAGAGAGCTCTGGTTTTCACGAAGGTGGGGACAGGCCGAAGCCCGATGGTTGCAATCCGCGCCTCGCCGCTGAAACCGAGGATGGTCGTGATTCACGGACCGAGAGAGCTGGACCCGCTCGCACTCGAGCTGGCCAAGAGGGAGGGAATCATACTGGCGCTCTCGGGTTCTCGGAGTGAGGAGGAGATAATCTCCTCGCTAAAGGGAATTTAGCGGGCAACCTTTTTACTTCATCGCCCATTCGCTGCCATTCGGGTTGATTCAACTCGACCTCACACTGGCACTCGTCATGCTGGCCGTCGTGGTCCTCTTCGCGCTCGCCGCCATCCTGCTCAGGGTACTCGACGGCAGGGGCTTTCTCGCGAGTGTCGCCGTGGGCTACTCTATCATCGTCGGAGGCGGGCTGGGGTGGTTCATCATTGTCGCGGTCTTCTTCACTCTCGGCGTCGGCTTCACGCTGTACAAGTACGAGTACAAGAAGAGAATAGGGGCTGCGCAGGAGAAGGGAGGGGCTAGAAACTGGCCGAATATTCTTGCCAACGGCGGGGCCGCTTCTATCTTTGCGCTCGCCGAGCTCTTCAGCGGGGGTCTGCTTTTCGCGGCGCTCTTTGTAGGAAGCATGGCCGCCGCGGCCTCCGATACCGTCTCCACCGAGCTGGGACTCCTCAGCAAGTTCAAGCCCCGTCTACTGATTCGTCCTCGCTCTCCGGTACCCCCGGGAACATCGGGAGGAGTGACTCCCCTCGGCTTCGCCGGCGCCTTCTTCGCATCCCTCGTAATAGGGGTGATGGCCTCCCTACTCGGCGTCCTCCCGGGGGTTCTGCCTCCTCTCGCCGCGGCCCTTGCCGGTGGATTTGTCGGGTCTGTGGCGGACAGCTTCTACGGAGCTACCATCCAGAGGAAAGGGTTCTGCGTCGTCTGCGGGAAGCCTGTAGAGAACCTGACTCACTGTGGCGGCGAGCCGACGCGGAGAACGGGGGGGTTTCCCTTCGTAGAGAATAATATCGTAAACCTCCTCGGCAGCGTGACCGGTGCCCTGGCTTCTCTGATATCAATCCTCCTCCTGATGGGTCATTGAATGGGCGGCCAGCGCAGGAGTTCCCCAAGCTTTCCCTCTAGCTCTTCACTCGCCACCCTCTCCTGTGACTTTGTGTCCCTGCTCCTTATCGTTACGCTCCCGTCCTTCAGCGATTGGAAGTCGATCGTGATGCAGAAGGGAGTGCCCACCTCGTCGGCCCGGGCGTACCTCTTCCCTATCGACCCCCCCTCGTCGTAGAAGGTATCGAACCTCTCCCTGAGTTTCAGGAAGATGCGGCTCGACTCTTCGGGGATCCCTGCCTTGCTGACAAGGGGGAATACCCCGACCTGGAGAGGAGCGAGGAAGGGGCGGAGGGCGAGATACGTCCTGTCTCCCTCAACACGCTGAGCGTCTTCGAGGAGGACGTAGAGGCTCCTGTCAACACCCATGGAGAGCTCGAAGATGTGTGGGATGAGCTTCTCCCCCGCATCGTCCACCTCAAAGTTGGTCCGGCTAACCCGGGCGTGCCCACTCAAGTCGTAACTTCCCCTGTAGTTGCATGCCACCAACTCGACCCAGCCAATCGATGTCTTCACCTCAAGGTCGTAGGCTACCTCGGCGTAGAAGGCCTTCTCCCCGTCTGAAAGTTTTCGAAACCGAATCTTTTCGGGGGCCAACCCGGCCGTCTCATAGAACTCCTCGACTAGCGCGAGATAGTACCCGATGAGCCTGTTCGGGATCGACCCCGATTCGATGGACTCGGCGACGCTGACTCTTCGGCTCGACCCGTCGGGGAGGAGGACGCTTAGCGAGGTGCGTAGCTTACTCCCGAACTTCTCCACACCTTCGGCCTTTCGGGGGTTGAAGAAGACCTCAACCTCCGCTTGGTTCAACTCCCTCAGCCTCACCAGCCCCTGCCTGGGGGCAATCTCATTCCTGAACGACTTGCCGTACTGGGCGAACCCGATTGGAAGTTTGATCCTCTGCGTCTTGAAGAGAAGCGGAGAATCGACGAAGATCGTCTGGCAGGTCTCCGGTCTGAGGTAGGCGTCCTCCCCCAGCGCGCCTACGCCAACCCTGAACATCATGTTGAACCTCTTCGTCCCTGAGAGCTTCGAGCCGCAGTTGGGGCATCTTACTGCGTTCTTCGCCAGAAGTTCGTCATACTCTTTGTCCGAAAGCTTCTCCGGCGTAATCTTGCCAGTCTTCTCCTCGATCAGCTTGTCGGCCCGGTAGACAGAGTGGCAGTTGCTGCACTCGACGATGGGGTCGGTGAAGCCTGTGAGATGCCCCGACCCTTCAAAGACCGCCTTCGGGAGTATCTGGGCCCCGTCGATCTCGACCATCCCATCCTTCTTCACCAGCAGCCTTCGCCACAACTCAACGAACTTGTTCTTCAGCGAGACGCCGAGGGGACCGTAATCCCAGAACCCAGCAGGGGAGTTGGGATAAGACTCTGCCGCCTTGAAGAAGAATCCTCTCTGCTGGGCGAGGCGCATCGTCTCCTCGAACGACATCCTACTCACCTCGTCTGAGACTGGGGATATATGCGATTGCGATTTGAATTGGACTCCGCGCTCGAGGGGGAGTGTTGGTGTGAGTGCGCTAGCGTCCTCTGAATACTCTCGATGTGTAGCGAGTAAGGAGCGGTCCTTGAAGCACTATCGAGAGGAAGGCCACCCCGAGCGTCATCGTGACGATTAGTTCCCTGGCGGGGACGGTGGTGGGGACTGATGCAACCAGGACGATCGATAGTGCCCCTCGCATCCCGCCCAACAGAGCGACGTTGCGCCAGGAGTTTTCGAACTTCTCCCCAGCGATCGGCTGCACCCCCATTATCGCCTGGACTGAGATGTATCGCGCGGCTATTACGGCCACGTAGGCCACCGCTGTTGCGCCGAGCCCTCCGAGAAGCTCACCCACGTTCGTGCTCAGCCCGATGACAAGGAAGGCTAGTGTATTGGCTATGTAGGCCAAGACGTTCCAGAAGGACTTGACGAACTCCGCGGCCACATCGACCTGTCTCGAGATCACTGTATTTCCGTAGTAAAGACCAGCGACCGCTACGGCTATGAGCCCGGAGGCCCCGATGGCGGCCGCCATGGCATAGGAACCGTAGACTGTAGCTATGGTCAGTATCAGCTCCGACATTCTCTCAGTGAGAAATCTGTGCAGCATCGAGGCCCCCATAGCGACTGCGAGTCCGACCAGCAGTCCCCCCCCGAAGCGTAGGATGAAGTCGGCTGAAGCGCCCGCAAGGGAAGGGGCCGAGGTGCTGAAGGATGCGAGAATCGAGGCGAAGACAAGGATACCCGTCGCGTCATTGAAGACGGCCTCGGTCTCGAGCAGCGTGGCAAGCCTCTCTGGGACACCGACCCTCTTGAAGATCTCGAGCACCGTCGCGACGTCCGTAGGGGCGATTAGGGCCGCGAAGAGGAAGGCGGGATAGATTGGCAGAGCGGCGAGCCTCCAGAGAAGAACCCCACCGACGAGTGTCGCCACCACGACTCCCAGAGTGGCCAAGAGCAAAGCGGGTCGAGAGACTGAAGCGAACGCCTCCGCCCTCATGTTAATCGTCGTCTCGAAGAGGAGTGGAGGGAGGACGAGGACGACGAAGAGCCCACCTCCCACGAGCTGATCATTGATCAAGTCGACGCCTAATATTGACGAGACGGACGATGTGGCGAGGAGCATGCCTAGCAAGACTAGAAGCAGCGTGTAGGGCGTCCTCGTCTTGCTTGAAATTACAGACGCGAGGAGGGCTAGACCCACGAATGCTACTATGACTAGCTCGGCTGAGGGCATCCCACCATTTCCACCTCTTTACTGCTGTTCAAAAAAGTCTCGTCGTAGGTACCCACTACTTCCACTGCTTCTACACTACCCCACCACAAACTTGTAACCGTAGAGAATCTGCCCCGAATCGCCGTCAACCTGGACCCGCCTGATAACCGCCCTAGCTTTCGCCCCCGTCTCGATCTTCTCTTGCGGGGTGTCGACGATCTGCGCGAGGACGCGCGCCCCGTTCTGGAGCTCTATCACCGCCAGGTTGAGGGGGACCTGCGATTCGAACCCCGGCAACGGCTCGTGAAGTTGAGTGTGGGTCAGGATCCTGCCGGTGCGTGGCATATCCTTGTCGGCGAGATGGCGCGAACCACAGTCCCTGCACCTGTACACGGGCGGGAAGAACTCGGCCCCGCAATCATCGCAGCGGTTCCCCATCAGCCTGTAATACCTGTCCCTTATTCTCCAGAACTGTATTGCCATCTATTGTGCCCTCCCGAAGACGTGTACGACTGCGCTGGTGTCAAGGCCACCAACGTTCTGGGTTACCGCATACTCCAGGTCCTTCGCCTGGTTTTTTCCGGCCGCGTCCGTGAGCTGTAGGTAGGCTTCCGCTATCTGGTAGACGCCTGTCGCGCCGACTGGGTGCCCCCTCGCCTTCAAACCACCGAAGGTGTTGATCGGCATATCGCCGTCCAAGTTGAACCGCCCCTCCTTGGCATCGCTTGCCGCCTTCCCCCTCTTGGAGACTCCCATCGCCTCCAGGCTGAGCGCGGCCACGACAGAAAAGGCATCGTGTGTCTCGATGAGCCCAACCTTGCTTTCGGGAAGCCTCGCCTGCCCCAACGCTCGCTTGAATGCCGTCTCTGTCGCCTCGAACCTGAGCATATCCTTCCTTTCGTAGACGCTGAACTCTGTCGTGGCTATCGCTCCTCCTAGTATCTCAACCAGCCCACCCTTCGCCCGCCCGATCGCGTTTTCATTCACCACGAGGGCCGCGGCCGCGCCGTCCCCAACCGGCGCGCAGTCGAAGAGGCGGAGCGGGTCCGCCACCATCGCCGACCTCGCGACGACCTCCGGGGTTATCGCCTTGCGAAACTGCGCGTGTTCGGCGGTTACGGCGTTAGCGTGAGAGAGGACGGGGAGAGCGCTCAACTCGTCTCTGGAGACGTTCTCTCTCTCCATGTAGTGTCTAGCGAGGAGACCGTTCAGGGCCGCGAAGCTCGCGCCGACGAACTGAGTGTACTCCACCGATTCTGCCATCGCGAGCGCCAGCGAGACCTCCTCCGGCTCTACGTCCCTCATCTTCTCAACGCCCACGACGAGTGCAGAGTCGATCGCCCCAGACTTGACCATCGTGTAGGCTACGTCGAAGGCTGTCGACCCGGAGGCGCACGCCGATTCGACCTTGTAGGCGGGGATGCCCTTCAGGCCGAGGCTGCTCGCGAGCAAAGCCCCGAGGTGCTCCTGCCTCGCTCCCGCTGAGCTGAACATGTTCCCGACAATGACCTGCTGCGGGGCCACCTTCCTCCCATCGAGGGCCTTCAGGGATGCGCCGACAGCCAGGTCCAGGAGAGACTCGCTCCAGTGGTCCCCTACCTTCTCGAGACCGACGGACGCAACGTAGGCCTTCATCTCCACCGCCCTACCTAGTCAGTTTGCCCCTGAACTTGGTGTACGTCGAATAATCTATCTTCGTGCCCTTCGCGATCATCGACTTCACCGTGGGACTCACCCCCCTGCTCTTCTCGATTGCGTTCTGCACGGTGAAGCTGAAGGCATCGGAACCGGCCCCCGACCCGAAGCTGGCCAAGAGAATCTTGTCCCCGGGTTTGGCCTCATCCAGAACCGCAGCGAGTCCTAACGGCGAGCTCGCCGCGTAAGTGTTGCCGATGAGTGGGTTCAAGAGGCCCGTCTTGATCTGCCCCGCCGTAAACCCCAGTCTCGCCGCTACCTCGACCGGAAACCTGGGATTTGGCTGATGAAAGACCGCGTACGTGAAATCGGACGGTTTCAACCCGGTCTCCCCGAAGAGCATCCTCACAGATTTTTCTACATGGAAGAAGTAGGCGGGCTCTCCGGTGAAACGAGACAGGTGCCTAGGGTATTTCTCCTGGGCTCTCCTCCAGAAATCCCCCGTGTCGGAGACGAAGGACGTGCTGCAATCTATCGAGGCGATCGCATCCTTATCGAATTTCGAGATTACGAAGGCGGCGCTTCCGCTCGCGGCTGTGTACTCTAATTCGTCGCCGGGGCGACCCTGAGCGGTGTCCACCCCGATCGCGAGGCCGTTCTGGATCATCCCAGACCCAACGAGGCCGGTGAGAACCTGCACCGCCTCGGTGGCAGCCTTGCAGGCGAACTCCAGGTCTGCGGCGAGAGTGTAATGTTGCCCGAGGGCTTGAGCCACGATGGTACTCGTCGGTTTGACCGCATAGGGCTTCGACTCGGTGCCGACGAAGATAGCGCCCAGCTCTTCTATTCCGGCCATCTTCATAGCGTACTGAGATGCCTCAATCGCCATCGTCACTGTGTCCTCATCTATTGAGGCCACGGCCTTCTCCAGATTCGGCCCGGAACCTCCTCCCTTCCAAACACGGGCAACCTCTGTCGAGGGGAGCCTTTGGAATGGGATGTATGCACCGTACCCTTTGATCCCGACTCTTTCTTTGCTCTTCATCACATGCAAGTGGTATCGAAACTGCCGGACTACGCGGTAGATAAAGAAGTCGTCAACTATGCACACTGAAAGTCGGCTATTGTCGAAGTCTCATCGCAACAACGAGGTTCGCCAGGCAGGCCCCTAACTCCAGCACGATCCATGAAAGGTAGGGGAAGTTGAAGCTTTCAAGGTAGAACGGGGATAGGATGGGGAACTGACCGCTACCCGTAAGAACGTCGTAGCCCAGGTGGGAGAAGACCCCCCCGAAAGTGACGAGGAGGAACCGGAAGTCCGGGCGCTTCTCCCTTCTAAGAGCGTAGGAGATGATCACACCTGTGAAGAGTGCAAAAAAGACCGAGTGAGCGAGCCGAGGGAGAACGGGGAGGTTCAGGGCCGATAGAAGATGGTCGGCGTCGATGACGAGCGACTCTCCTGCGCAGACTAGCGCCAAGACAGGGTCGAAGGTGAATACACCCGCCAAGAAACCGAAAGAGAGGTGGCCGCCGACCTCGATAGCGAGGAGGGGGAGGGAGTACTCCTTGTAGTGAAAAGGAATTGTCGGGGAGAGGAGGCCGAAGATGCTCCAGAGGAGGGCTGTGAGAAGATAAATCAAGAGGGGTTTGAAGGCGGGACGAAGAAACGTCCACCCTCTCACCTCCGAGCTGAACACCCTCTTCCGCGCTGTTACCTAGATTGCCTTGATCTGTTTCACTACCTGCGGCCTTATCTTCTTGAAGACCCTATAGCCGCAGATACACTTCACCTCTGGAAGCCTCGAGAGCTCCTCCTGAGTCGTCTTGGTTCCGCACCTCACGCATTCGTAGACCGCGCCGGTGAACACCTTTACGAGCTTCTCTTCTTGGGTCATCGGCTTTGCCGCGAATTTCTCTCGTATAAGGGCGTTGTGGAGCCTACTTGGAGACCTTGTACCTCATCGCGAGAATTGCCTTCAGAAATCGGAGGATGTCAGCCGTCTGGAACTTGGTCTTGCCGGCCTCTCGGGCGGTGAATGTGAATGGGATCTCCACGACCTTCTTCCCCGTCCGCTTTGCCACCAGCAGTGTCTCCTCCTGGTAAGAGAAGCTCGAGGAGGAGAGCTTTCTCGAGGTCAGCTCTTCGACCGTCGCCCTGTTGTATGCCTTGAATCCACTGGTGACGTCCTTCTGGTCTAGCCCGAGGACAATCCGAGCGAGCCAGTTTGCCCCCCAGCTGACTAGGATTCTCCTTCTGCTCCAACCCACCGTCTTCCCTCCGTCGACCTTCCTCGACGCTATTGCCACATCCGCTCCTTCAAGGACTGAATGGATGAGTTGAGGAATGACTTCCGGCGGATGCTGCAGGTCTCCGTCCATCTGAACCACGACCTTGGGGTCGAATCTTTCCAGAGCGAACCTGAACCCATCCAGAAAAGCCCGACCGATTCCTTCTTTCTTGGGTCGTGTCAGGAGGTGGACGAAGTCGTAATGACCCATCGCCTCCTTCACCTCTTGGCCCGTCCCGTCGGGGCTCGAATCGTCGACGAAGAGGACCTCTATATCGACCTCCCTCGTTGAACGCCTCACAGCCGAGATGCGATCGATGAGCGGTCTTACATTTTCACGCTCGTTGTAAGTCGGAACGACCACGACGGCCTTGGGCAACAGTTTCACTCGTCGAGGTTAGAAGAGGCGCGAAACCTCCCTGGCGAACTCCTTGGCCACCCTCTCGAGGTCGGGCTCGGTCAGGGCGGGGTGAACGGGCAAGGAGATAACGTGCTGGGAGGCGTCATCTGACCTGGGCAGGTCGACCTTGGAGTAACCGAGCTCCTCGTATAGGGGGGTTCTGTGAACGGGTGTCTTGAAGTATACCGCGGCCCCGATTCCCCTCTCGTTTAGGCTTATGAGCAGTTGTTCTCTCCCCTTCTCGAGGTGTAGGGTATAGAGGTAGAAGCAGTGAGTCCTGTCGGTTGAATTCTGCGTGAACCTGACACCCCTCAGCCCTCCGAGTCGCTCCGTCAGGTACTGGGCGTTCTTGTTTCTCGCGCGCATGAACCTCTCGAGCTTCTCCATCTGGACAGAGGCGATTGCTGCGAGCAACTCCGGCATCCTGTGATTGTACCCCAGGAGCCTCGAGTCGTAACCGTGGACCATTCCGTGGTTCCTGATCAGCCTAACCTTCTCGGCGAGATCGTCATCGTTGGTGGCAATCGCGCCCCCCTCCCCCGAGGTGATGACCTTGGTGGCGTAGAGACTGAAACAACCAAACTCGGAGGTACTCCCCGTCTGCCTCCCCCTGTAGGCGGCGCCTATCGACTCGGAGGCGTCCTCGACCACAGCGGCAGAGTGACTCCTTGCGATTTCCTGAATCTCGTCGAGGTCTGCCGGGTAACCGTAAAGGTGAACCGGAATTATCGCCTTCGTCTTCCTCGAGACCGCCTTCTTTATCTTCGCCGGGTCGACGTTGTAGTCCTCCTTGATATCTACGAAGACCGGCTTGGCGTGGAGGGCGATTATCACGTTCGCCGTCGAGACGAAGGTGAAGGAAGGGAGGATTACCTCGTCCCCCTCCTTGATCCCGAGGGCAGAGAGAGAGGTGAAAAGAGCGGAGGTCCCTGAATTTACAGCTAGGACATGCCTGACTTGAAGAAGCCTCTTGAGCTTCTCCTCGAACTCCCTCACCCACTTTCCTCCCGAGTATGAGGCGTCCGTCAGGTAGCCGCTCTCGAGAACCTGCTCCACAGCCCTCTTCTCCTCCTCCCCTACGATGGGTTTGTTGATCGGGATGAAGCCGATGCTCTTCTCCTGCATTCGCGTTACGCTGGCCAGTCAGAGCCTATAAGAACATCATTTCAGACTTCCACGAAAATCCTTGAATTCTCCTTCCGTTGGAGATTCCACCGCCTCGGTTCTCTTCAGGTTGGCCTCCCCCACCCTAGTCTCCGTGATTCTCTTGGCGGTGGTCGCGCGCCTCGTTCTCATACTTTTGGTCCCTCCCACCACGGACGTGTACTATTACGACACCCAGGCCGCCGAGGCTCTGATCGCCGGTTCGAGTCCGTACGCGCATACGTTCACGGGCATTCCCCCGCGGCTTGTAACTCCCGGTGCGGCGAATGTCTTCGCGTACCTTCCATTAACGGCGCTTTACTTGGTGCCCTTCCGGCTGCTCGGCGACGTCAGGTTCGGGTTCGTTTTAGCTGACCTGCTAATCGCCCTAACTCTCTACCTGTCAACAGAAAAGCGGGGGATGGCAATCGCGGAGGTGTACCTCTTCACCCCGTTCGTCGTCGTCTTCTCCACGATCTACATCAACAACGCCATCGTCTCGATGCTCTTTCTCGCTCTCTTCTTCTACTTCGAAAGGAAGGGTGGCCGACTCCGCGCCCCCGTCTGCTTAGGTCTATCTCTCGCCTCGAATCAGGTCGCGTGGCTAATTCTCCCCGTCATCCTCTACTATCAGTCCAGAGAGAGAAGGTTCAAGGACATCACAATTGAACTCGCCGCCGCCTTTCTGGTCATGCTTCCCTTCGCCCTCCTCGACTTCAACTCCTTCTTCTACGAGACGATTACGTTTCAATTTTCAAGACCCGTCCTGGAGGTGATAACCATCACCGGGCCGATTGACCTGTCACTCGGGGCGCTTCTGAACATCAACCTGAACTTGAGCTTGAACGGGTTTCTGCTGACTCTCTCGGGTTTCACGCTTCCTCTCTGGTCGAGGGCGGGGGCGATAGCCGTACTCCTCCCCTTCGTCCTGAAAAGGGTGAAAGACCTATCGAGCATGGCTCGCGCCTCCGGGGTCTTCCTGCTGATCACACTCTTCGTTCTTCCCTCCGACTTCTTCTTGCCGTACCTAGAGTTGCCCTTCTTCATCTTTCTTACGTTCCTCGCGTCGGGCTCTCCGAGAGAGACTTAACGCTTAAAATGGGGGGTAGACTCTTCGCAGACCTACAAACGTAAATGTTTGATGAAAAGTCAAAGCGGATGTACAGACTGGTCGCCTGGGTTTCCGGGATAACCGCCCTCGCCGTCGTGGTGTATGGGATCGTGTCGGCGGTTGTTACTACGGGAAGCGTTGGGGCGTTCGGGAGCACTCTGGTGAATATTGAGTTTCCCCTTCCTGAGTTTGCGAAACCAATCTCGTACTTCAGCATCGCTTCTGTCGCGTTCTTCTACTCAGAACTCAAGCTCTGGGAGGAGAGGATAGCGAGGTTGCCCGCCCAAGTTCGCTCCTTCCTTCGCCTCTTCGGTTTCGTGGTCGCCTTCGCTTCAGCCTACGAGGTCTTGTACAACTTCATGCTCTGGGGTGCTTTCTTCACCATTCAAGTTTTACAGGCAAACGTGAACCCGAACACCGCGAGTTGCTGCCTCCCCGTCCCTTGGAACCTCGTCTTCGCCACGAAGGCCTTCTCTGCCCTCTTCGTAATCAGCGGTTACTCTGTCTACTTCCTCAGAGGCCTAGACCGGGACCGAACCATCTAGGATTTCTCCAGCTTCCCGCCCGGGGTGCCGAAGCTCGCGTAGAGGAGTGCGAGGTAGAGGAGGGTCATTACCGTGAACGAAGCCACAGAATAAGTCCCGAACGTCGAGAAGACAGAGCCGAGGAGCGGTACCGCGACGTATGCCTGGTAGCCCGCTAGGAGGACCCCGTAGAGCGCGCTGGCCTTGGCGAGGGCGCGCGAGAACTTCCTCTCCGGTCGAAGGATGAGTAGGGCACCGCTCACTATGCTGGTCAGCGCCGGCCAGAGGAGAAGGGCGGCTCCACCCGTTATGATTATTGCAACCCAGACAATCCCGAGGACTATGAAGATGTACGCGAGGTATTTCTTTACAGCCTCAGTTACGCCCGCCATCTCTCCGCGTCCGTTGTCTGAATCAGATATAAATGGTGGTGCCGAGACGCCACATCTGCTCTTTGGAGGGATGGGCTAGTTGGAGGAAGTTGTTCGGACAGATAACCTGAGGGAGAACCTCGCTTTGCTCACGAAGCCAGTCTCCGAGCTGGAAGAGGGGATGCTCATCTCGGCGACATACGATGGAGACCTCCGCGTCGCAGTCTTGAAATTTTACGAGCCGAAGACCGGGCGGATGCGACTCTGGCGGGACAATACCGGGCACAAGCCGTACTGTTACACGAAGTTGGAGAGACAAGAGCTCGACGCGGTTGGGCGGAGGAACGACGTCCTGAGAATCGAAGAGGCCGAGAAAGCCGACCTCCTCTCGGACTCAATGATCAAGGTCAGGAAGATCGTCGCCACAGACCCCCTAGCGATCGGTGGGGGGCAGAACAGCGTCCGAGACCAGATCAGGGCGTGGGAGGCTGACATCAAGTACTTCGAGAATTACGCCTACGACAACGGCCTTCGGATGGGGACGTACTATCGAATTTCCGGTGGGAAGGTTCTCCCGCTGAAGCTCGACGCCCCGGAGCTCGTCGCGAAGTCCCTCGAGGAGATTTTCCGGAGGAATCCCCATGAATTCGGCCCCTACCTGAGAGAGTGGGCAGAGCTTCTCGGGCAGCCTCTCCCTGACTTCAAACGAATCACTCTAGACATAGAGGTAGCGAATGAGGAGAACAGGGTTCCGGACTCTGACACTGCTGACCTGCCCTTGATTGCTGTCTCCTTCTTCAACAAGT
>WNEQ01000674.1_pt1 | contig 18937 bp, 19 predicted proteins | sample 5399971 | NCBI WGS metagenome assembly WNEQ01 (sample SAMN13153330, study PRJNA577476) | soil metagenome | isolation source: 20 cm grassland meadow soil 2 days after 1st rain plot 5 | place: USA:California | collected 2015-09-18
TCCGTCATCTCACAACGCTGCTCAATCCCGGAGGCATGATGTTCGGCGCCACGCTCTTATCCGGGGGTGTGAACCGAAATTGGGCTGCGAGGCGATTGATGGCGTTCTACAACTCGAAGGGCGTCTTCACCAATGAGCAGGATGATCTCGAAAGCCTGCGAGACATGCTTTCAGAGAAGCTCACCGCGGTGAGGGTGGAGGTCGTGGGATGCGCCGCTCTGTTTTCAGGTCGCGTGTGAAGAGGAGAAATGAGGAAGCGGGATCACGCCGGCGTCACGTGGCGGATCATGGCATCGAGCACAGGATTGGTGTTCTCGGTCGAGATTACGATCGCAGGATGCCGGCTGGCGAAGACGCGGAACACCTCGTCGGCAAAGCCCTGGCCCACGGATTTCACGTCCCGGAAGTCAAGCACGATCTCGCTGAACTTCTCCAGGTTCGCCAGGAGCCGCCTGGCCTCGGACCGCGAGACGTAGTCCCGCTGCAGCAGCTTCACCTGCACCTTGGTTTTCTGGAACTGGAAGTCGTATTCCTTGGGGGCGAATTCGCCGAAGACTTCCTCCAGCCGCCGCCGGGTGCTGCGCTGGACCGCGAAGCCCACGTCGGTGCCCCTCAGGAAGCGCCGCTTGGAGACGAACACGTCGTCCCTGGCCCGGTTCCATTCGACCTGGATCCGGTGGGATCGCAGCACGAACCGATCCGCCACCTTCGACGTGAAGAAGATGCCTTCTCCGGTGTGAGCCTCCCGCATGGTGGTGGTCCTGCCTTTCAGAAGCTCGACCAACGCCGTCTCTTCGTCCGGCAGGTGGAGCTTCGAGGCGATGGAGTGGAACGCCCCGATCCCGGGATCATGGACCTCGAAGGACACCGCTCCCGCTCCGAGGCTGAAGCGGATTGCGCACCGGTCGGACTCCGAGTGCTCGATCGCATTGTTGAGCATCTCGGTGAAGGCGTAGCGGACGATGGCCTCCACGTTGGGCCGCAGCACGCGCCCCAGGTTGAAGCGCGCGGCCAAGTCGTCCCAGACGCGGCCTTCGTCGAGGCCCCGCGTGAGCAGGGGGCGCGAGACGACCACCGGCGCCGGCGCTCGGCTGGCCAAGGCGTAGCGAGCGCCCCGGGTCGTGCCGGAGCGGACCACCTTTCCGGCCTCGACCAGGCTCCGGAGGTGGACGCTCAAGGCCTGCCGACTGAGCCCGAGGTGCGCCCGCAGCTCTCCGCCGGTCGCGGAGGCTCGCCGGGAGAGGCAGGCAAGAATCTTGCGTTTCGGGTCCACGCGGTGGACCCTGCCAGATTGTCAATCAATTGTCAATGTTCATAGATTACTATTGTCAACGCGTGAGGCATTTAAACAGCGATCGTCCATACATTGTCAATCCCGGGTCCGGACCATGGTCAAGGGCAGTCGTTCTAGGGTCAGGTTGGGATGGCTCTGAAAACCCCGACACCGAGTTACGAGTCACCAGACCGCTCATCAAACGCAAACGGGCTGCCGCGCAATTGTGGAATCGCGCCCACAGGGTCCGGAAATTTGGGTCAGCTCATTCGCCTTTTTCGTTGACCGCTCCACCCTCCTTTGATAGCCTGCGCGCATGCCTCATATCGCCCGCGCCTCCACTCCAAAACCTCAAATCTGCAACGCATGAAGCGGGATTTGGTCATATCCCTGTTGCGGCTGGTGACTGAGACATCCAAGTCGTTGTCGCGGCTCGTGACCGAGACATCCAAGTCGTTGTGGCGGCTGGTGATTGCGAAAGCCAAGCCGTTACTCCCCAAGGAAAGCACAGTCTTTGAGCTCATCGGGTTTGCGGTCGTGGCCACCGGTTTTTTTTCCGGCTTAGCCCTTTTTTCCTACGATCATACCGACTCAATCACTCCCTCTGCTACCGGTGAAACCTATCACAATATGGGCGGACCCGCGGGTGCATGGCTGGCTGAGTCTTTGCTCAGCGTGTTCGGCCTCGTCAGTTTGCCGATCGCCTTGATCCTGTGCTTCTGGGGCACCCTGATGGCGCTCGGCTTTGTCCGTTGGCCCAAGACCAACCGGTTTGTCGGTGTTGCCCTCATCGTAGCGGTTTTTTGCGGACTTATTCATATCGAAGAGCCCAATCCGAAAGCCACGCATCTCTCCAATGGTCTGGGCGGCGTGATCGGCGCCACGCTCGGGAACTCCCTCCTCCACAGTTTCGGCTACGGGGGCGCCGTTATCGGCTTGATTTTCGCAGCCGTGGGCGGACTGGTGGCGACGGGGAACTTGACGACGTCCAATACCGCGCAATTCGTTGAGTACCTGGGGGGCCTGCTACGACGCCTCATCAGTGATCCAACAGGCGCAAAAGGCAGGAGGCCGTCGCTTACCACGCCCCAGGCCCATGGGGGAAATAGTAAGCGCGCTGTACACTCGAAAACTGTCGCGCAGGACGAAGATAGTGAGAGCGTCATCGAGCTTGACTTCACCTCCGAAGTCCCCACGCATGGGAAACCTGATGTCGACATCTTTCAAACCAGCAAGCCTCTCGTCTCAGCCGATACCGACCTCAGCGCCCTGGTGAAGCAGCTCGAAACTCAACTCCATGATTTCAAGGTTGAAGGCAAGATCACCAACGTGACGGTGGGCCCGGTCGTCACGACGCTGGAATATGAACCGACCGCAGGAACGAAAGCCGCAAAAATTGCGGGCGTTACGAACGACATCGCCCGCATGTTGCGGGCTCAAAGTGTACGGGTCATCACGGCGGTGCCCGGTAAGACCAGCGTCGCGATTGAGATCCCGAGCGAGCATCGTCGCGTGATTCGTTTGGGTGACGTGCTCAAGAGCGCCAAGTACCGTTCATCGGATATGATCCTGCCGGTGGCCCTTGGAGTCAACACGCTTGGCGAACCCGCGGTTGAAGATCTGGTCCAGATGCCGCACCTCTTGATCGCCGGCACCACGGGGTCCGGCAAAAGCGTGTTTATCAATAATCTCATCGCCGGGCTCGTCTGCAAGAATACCGCCAAGCAGATGCGCTTCGTGTTTATCGACCCGAAGATGGTCGAATTGGCGGCGTACAAAAAATTGCCACACCTGGCCTGCCCGGTGATCAGCGATATCAGAACCGACGCCAAAACCTTGCTCAACCACATGGTGGATGAGATGGAAAAGCGCTACGCCTCGATGCTCGCCCTCGAGACTCGAAATATTCAAGAGTTTAATGAGGCCATCCGCACACGCAGCCAGAGTGAGTTTGAAAAATTCACCGGTGCATGGCAGCCTCTCCCCTATGTGGTGTTTCTGATCGATGAATTCGCCGACATGGTCCTGACGCTCGGCAAGGAGGCCGAGGAATTGATCACGCGCCTGGCCCAAAAAGCCCGGGCCGCGGGGATTCATCTGGTCATCGCCACCCAACGCCCTTCCGTGGATGTGGTCACCGGCTTGATCAAGGCGAACTTCCCCACCCGCGTCGCGTTCCGCGTCCAGAGTGGCGCCGACTCACGAGTGATTCTCGATCAGAGCGGCGCCGAAACCTTGCTCGGCAAAGGGGATCTGCTTTACCAATCGGCCGGCTCTCTTCAACGGTTGCACGCGGCATTGATCGAAGACAGCGAAGTCAAAAAATTAGTCAAAGCCTGCGCCTGAGACCATCTCCCCTCCTGCGCCGGCGAGCTGGAGCCACTGATGCTTCACCTCCTGAAGCCGCTGCAGGAACCCTTCGGCCAGAGTACGGGCCACACGGCCCCCACATCAATGGAGCGCGCCCTCGACCACCTCGCCTACGCAGCGGGGGCAGTCGTCCCAGCCTGGGTCGTCCTGGGCGTCATGGGCCATGCCACCCCCGTCGGCCTGGACACCGTCCTCGGGTTCACTGCTCTCCCGGCGGCACTTCTCTACCTGTTCCTCTTGTGGGCCGTGTTCTATCGCGATGCCCCGCCCGAACCCTGGTTCGCGTCTCACCTCGTCTGGCTCAGCCTATCCTTCGGGGATCTTGCCCTCGCGGTTGCGGTCGGGGCGTTGTTCTTCGCGGTCGGGCTCCTATTCGCCGCCATCGCGCCTCCCATTGTCTTCTTGATCATCTATGGCCCCCTCGTTCTTGGTACCCTTCTGATCATGTGGTTCGCGTATCGATGCCTGCGCGGCTATCTCGCCTACCTTGGGAAGGCCCCGGTTGGTCAGGTCAGCTAGCAGACCAGCATACCCACTAGTTAGGCGTGAATCGCATGCGCCTTGCCCTTCAGATCGTGGTCGCAGTTGCGTTGGGGTTCTTCCTCATGTCCCCCTTGGGTTGGTTCTTCGAGATCATGAATTGGCCGACGTTCCATTCTTGGGGGCTGATGCACGGCGGTTCCTTTTCGACGTGGCCTACGCTCGCCTTGATCTCTTTCGTCCTGCTGAGCCTCCTGCCGTGGTTTCGTCGCATTCTCGATGCGTCGTTGCTCGCGACCGGCGCACTCATCGGATTGTCGATTACAGGTGTCCTCCTGGTGACCGAGCCCTCTGGCGGCAACCCGGTCCCGGTCTACTTGCTGGCCATGACGTTCGGTTGCTCCGCGGTGCTGTGCTATCTCGCGCGTCGACCGTGGCTCGTCGCGCTCGCCGTTGCGCTGCCAATGATCTTCTTTGACTCACAGTTTTTGATGATGCCCTGGGACGCCGTCTTGGGCTACCTGAGTTTCAATGTGCTCAGCGTTACGGTTCCCATCACTGGCAGTGCCTTCTTGGGCATGGGTGCAGCGTATGCCGCTCATCGAGCCGTTCGTCCCTAAGCGTCAGTTCGAGGTCCTGCGGTCGCATAGTAGCAAGAGCCAGTGGCTGTTTTTCGAACCATTGTTGGGCTCCTCCCCCAAATACTTCTTTTCATGCTTGTAGGGGGCAGACTAGACCTGCTCGGGGGATGGAATCACACGGACTCAGGCTTCGGAGTTCTCATCCTCCTGTTTTTCGTGACGCCTCTGGCCACCGCCATCCTACTCGTCGTTGAAGCGATTCAATATCGTAAAGGCACCAGGGGGGAAACCGCGACAGGATCTTTTTTCATGCCTGGTCTCGCCATCTTTCTCTTCCTCGAAGCCCTCGCGCTGGACCTGTACATTCTTTCGCAACTGAGAATGCATTGACGGATCGACGGATCTGATGTGCCTGCAACGAATCGGCGCGGGGCTTAGCCCGGATTATTCATGACGGTTCGTCGCGAAATCGCTCAGTCGCGTCGCGAGACGGGCGCGCGGAGGCGCGAGGGAGGGAGGCGTATTCCCTGGAATACGTTGACCGACTGAGCGGCGAGCCCGCCCGCCTGGCCGCCGTCCAGAGCGCGGGCAGGCTTGTCGGAGCAGCGAATGGGCGATTGCAGCAGAAGCGCTCATGAATAATCCGGGCTAGGGCTGGACGATCACGGTGCCTTGCATCGTGGACGCGTGGAAGTCGCAATGGTAGGGGTAGTTCCCCGGGCGCGTGAAGGTGTGCTCGAACCGATCCCCCGGTTTGAGCAACGATGGCCCGCTCGCAAACGCCTGCCCCCCTCCTGCACAATCTGCCCCGCGACAGGCCCCGCTGGTCACCGTGTGGGGTTCTTTGGAGCCGTCGGCGTAGAACCAGATCACCTTTTCTCCAACCTTCACCCGGACCTCCCGGGGCGCATAGAACGACGTCGCCCGGAGCACGTAGACGGTCGCCCCAATGGCAGGGGAATCTCCGGCGGCCCCGGACCCTTCCTGAGTGACCGGGCCGGGCGCAGTTGAAACGGTCAGAAATTCTTCCGGCTTGGCTCCGACCTCACAGCGCCGGCCTGGTTCCGCCACGAGGGCCAATGCCTCCACGAGGGGCGTCCTCGCATGCGCGGGACGTCCGCGAAACAGCCCGTCGTCGCGAACGTCGGTCCATTCTGCGATCCCATCACGGTTCAGATCCGCCAGCGCCTGGGCGCGACAGGCGAGGGGATCCATCTGCCACAGGAGGTCGGCCGTGAACTTGCGTTCAACCTCGGCCGCGTCAACGACGACCAGGCGTTCGCCATCCGAGAGGGACACGCCGTAATCAACCACGAGGTCTCCCGGATTCCATGCGGCCCGGGCCGGCCCTCCCTGAAGACACAGCAGCAAGCCGATCGTCGCAGGGAGCGCCCCCAGGCACGCTCCACGGCGTCGGCAGGTACCACGTGATCGTCTCAACATGGCGGCGGGGTTCACTTCTTCTTGTCCTTGTTTTGGGATTGCTCCGCGAAGAGCAACCAGACCAGGATGACGAAGCCGACCGCGACCGCGGCGATAGCCAACCAGGTCCCAAGCTTGTCCATTATCGCGTCTCTCGCGGAGGGGCGTGCAGCGCGTCCAACAGAGACTTCTCTAAGCGCTTGACCTTGCCCTGAGGATCGACGGTCACCAGCTTCGCCGAGCCTTCCACAACGATCCGGCCGCTCGTGCGCTCACGGATCACATGCGCGAAGGTGAGCGACGACCGTCCGATCTGAGTCAGTTTGGTGTCGATCGTGAGGATATCCGCATAGCGAGCCGGGAAGCGATAGTCCAGTTCGGCGTGCACGACCAGAAATTTTGTGCCCTCCTGGAGGAGTCCGGTCACTAAGACCCCGCGCTCTTCCAGGTAGTGGGTGCGGGCCCGCTCGAAATATTTCAGGTAGTTGGCGTAGTACACCACCCCGCCGCAGTCGGTGTCCTCGTAGTAGACCCTTATTTCCATAAGAGCTGATGGCTGATGGCAAATGGCCGATGGCCAGACGTTGCTAGTTAGTGTAGGGTGCCGCGGAAAGCGTTTATGCTTTTTGCCAGCTTCTGCCCCTCATCGTACAAGTGTTTCTGCTGTTCCTTCGTAATGTACCCGTTGTCGACAGCGAAGAACGAAGCAGCAACCACTTCAAATGTCGACCCTATGGCCACTTCCAGATGGTAATCGAAAGCCTTATCAGTGCCTTTAGCCGACCCTTCTGCAATGTTCAGGCCGACGGAGTTGACAGCCCGGTGCATCTGCGACCTGAGCCCGTAGTCTTCATGGCGTGGGAACTTGGCAGTTGCCGCATAAACCTTCCGAGCGTACTCTCTTGCCAAGTGCCAGATATCTAGGCTTTCAAACCGAAATGGCACGCCTCTCAGTTCCTTTCTGGTTCATCTCTTACCATCTTTGCCCTCTCCGGCCATCAGCTATCAGCCATCGGCCATCAGCTCTTTAGAGGTTCAGCGTTGGAAACTTGGGAAGCGAGGAATCGCTCACGCCGGTTAGTTTTATCACAATCTCATATAGCTGCTGGAAGCGTTCGGCTTTCACCGGCTCGAACCCGTGCCCCAGCACCGCATGGTTGGCTGCGTCCAGGAGCGGCTTCATCTTGGCCCATTGGGTCAAAAACGCCTGCCCCATCTGATCTCCCAGCCCGGCCAGGGCGCGGAACTGGGCCTGGAGCGGCAGCTTGTACTTCCCGTCCACGTCATCCAGATAACAGGTCCGGCAGCTTTCGCGGAGCGCTTCCGGCAACTGCTCGGGCCGGACGTCCCAGGTCTTGATCCGGTGGTGCTTGAACAACTGGTACTGCGCGAAGGCTTCGAGGGCTCGCAGCAGCGTCGCGATCGCCGCCTCGAAATGATGGTGCACGTCGGCCCGGCGTCGCGCATGCGCGAGCAGGTCGACCGCCACCGCGTCCTTGACCTCCTGCGGGTCCAGGACCAATTTCTCCAGGAAGCCGGCGTTCTGCTTGACCGCGGGCAGCACGCTGTTCAGCCCCGGCGGGCCACCCCAGACGGAGGCCATCTCGAGCGCCTTGACGGCGGTCTTGAGTTTGTCCCAGGCCTGCCGGTAATGAAACCGCTCCCACAGATCGTAGCCTTCGGCGAGATCAGCCAGCGCCCGGTAGAAGGGTTTCTGCCCCCCGCTGACTCGCGCCTCGATCTGGCGGAATTGCGACGCCGCAGGCCCGAACGCGCCTCGGTTGAACAGCTCGCATCCTTCGCGACGTGAACCAGCCGCCGCCTCATCCCAGGGATTCCCCTGCAGCCAGATCCGCTCACGGCCTTCCAGCGTCACCGCTTCGCCATCGGCCGGGCTGACGATGTTCGCATGCCCTAGTGCAACCACGCGCGACGTGAACGTGATGCTTGCGAGAGACAACGCGGCAGCCATGGCCGGTGTGGCGCCGGTCAGGTCCACGACCAATTCACCCGCCTGGACCTCCCACGTCCGCAACATATCCGGGAGCGCTTGAGTTAGAGCGTGATAAGAGGCAGTGAAGCGGTGCGCGTCCGGCGTCACGATCCAGTCCCAGCGTCGGGGCATCTGGGCAATCTGCGGTTGCACGGCGGTCTCGACCAGCACTTTGGCCGAGTCGGGCACAAAAAAGCAGAGCATATCCGGCTTGAGGCGGTTGATCGAGTACACAGCGGCCGGCGCATCGTCGGAGACCGCGATCAGCAACGCTTTGACCGGACTTTCCGAGCTCATGGCGGCGGACTATAACACCCCATCCTGGCATGATCAACCTTCGGCATCGTTTGACAGAGAGCAGACTGTGGCCTAGAATTCGTCGCATGAAAGAGCAGGTCATCAAGGCGTTCGAGGAGAGCGCCGAGGTCAAACGGCGGTTCGTCCGCGAGCACGCCGACCGCATCGTGCAGGTCGCCCAACTGATCGCCCGCGCCTTTCGGGAAGGGCGCAAGGTCCTGCTGTTCGGGAACGGCGGCAGTTCCACCGACGCCTCGCACATCGCGGCCGAGTTCGTCGGCCGCTATCACCGCGATCGCGCCGCCCTGCCGGCCATCGCGCTAGCCGCCGACACGGCGGCCCTCACCTGCATCGCCAACGACTACGAGTTCGCCGAGATCTTCGCCCGCCAGGTGGCGGCCCACGGCCACAAAGGCGACATCGCGATCGCCATCAGCACGAGCGGAAACTCGCCCAACGTGCTGAAAGGCGTGGAGGCTGCCCGCACGCGCGGGCTGATCACGGTGGGATGGACGGGCGGGAAAGGCGGCAAGCTGGCCGGCCTGGTGGACCACTGTTTCATCGTGCCGTCCACCGTGACCGCGCGCATCCAGGAAAGCCACATCACGCTCGGGCATGTCCTGTGCGAGTTGATAGAGGAAGAACTGTTTGCGAAAGATCACTGAGAAGCGCCCCAGGCTCCAGCCTATCGATCTGTCCAAGCTGAAGACCTACCCGCTCGGCCGCCGCCACAGCAAGGTTCAGGTGTCCGACTTCTCCGTGGCGTGGCGCCGCGGCGGCTCGCTGCGGCTGTTTCTTCAGACCTTGCCCGATATCCTGGCCGTCAAAACGCTGCGGGCCGTCGCGCAGGCCATCGCGCAGGCGCACCGTCGAAGCCGGCCGGTGATCGTCGGCATGGGCGCCCATCCGACCAAGGTAGGCCTGAACCCGATCCTCGTGGACCTGATGGAGCGCGGCATCGTGACCGCCGTGGCCATGAACGGGGCGGTGATCATCCACGATTTCGAGCTGGCGCTGATGGGGCATACGTCGGAAGAAGTAGACGCGGAGATCGACTCCGGCCGCTTCGGGATGGCCGAAGAAACCGGTCGGATGCTGAACGAGGCGATTGTGCACGGCTCGAAAGAAGGGATGGGGATCGGCGAGGCGATCGGTCAGTATATCAACCTGCACAAGCGAGCGTTCCGCCAACATCGCACCAGCCTGCTGGCCACGGGAGCCCGGTTGGGGATCCCGGTCACGGTCCACGTCGCGATGGGGACCGATATCATCCACATGCATCCGTCCGCCGACGGCGCCGCCATCGGGGCCGGATCCCTCCTCGACTTTCGGAAGCTGGCGGCCGTCGTGGCAGGGATGGAAGGCGGAGTGTATATCAATTTAGGGTCCGCCGTGATCCTGCCGGAGGTGTTTATCAAGGCCGTCTCGCTGGGCCGTAATCTGGGCCACGCGTTGACCGACATCACCACCGTCGATATGGACTTTCTGCCCCACTACCGGCCGTTCACGAACGTGGTCAGGCGGCCCACCCAAAAAGGCGGCCGCGGGTATTCGCTCATCGGCCACCATGAAATCATGGTACCGCTCTTGGCTGCGGCGGTTCTCGAAGAGTTGACAGGCTGAGTCAGTTATGCGGCGGCACCGCCGGGAGGCTTGCTCGCCGATCCACCTCATGCGGGAAGCCTTTACACTCGAACAACTGCAAGAGCTCTGGGCCAAGCTGAACCTCCGCTACTTTCGGGGAACTCTCCCCGCCGTCGACATTGAGTGGAGCCCTCGCCTGACCGCCTCTTCCGGCATGTTCGTCAGCCGGATCGGACCGCGGACGCGAACGACCGGCAGCGCGGACCCACCACCTGGCGGCCGGCTCATCCGGCTCTCGCTGCCGCTACTCCAGCGGCAATCTGACAAGGAAATACTCAGCACGCTGGCGCACGAGATGATCCACCAGTGGCAGTTCGATGTTCTCAAGAAACGGCCGAACCACGGCTCGGACTTTCGCGAAAAAATGGCGGCGATGAATCGCGACGGCTTGGAGATCACGGTCCGCCACGACCTTGACGACGCGGTTCGCGCATTGGCCAAATATGCCTGGCGCTGCCTGAGGTGCGGCAGGGTCTATAAGCGCCAACGGCGCACCATCCGGCCACGCCACCACCAATGCGGGGCCTGCCGAGGACAGCTGCGGGAGCTGGTCTGACCATCAGCTATTAGCCATACGCCATCAGCTCTTATGGTTACACCCCGCTGGCCCCGCCAGATTGTCTTCGGCGATGTGGACGCGATGTTCGCCTCCTCGGCCATCGTCGCGAACCCGGCCCTGGCCGGGAAACTGGTGGCCGTGGGGTCCCCGCCGCCCCGCGGCATCATCGCCTCAGCGGGCTATCCGGCCCGTCGGTATGGCGTCAAATCAGCCATGCCGACGGCGCAGGCGCTCAAGCTTTGTCCCGACCTTGTGCTGGTGCCTTTAGACCGGCCGCTCTACGAGCGCATGCACGAGCGCATGCGGGAGGTGACCGACCGGCTCTTCCCCGCCACGGAATGGACGAGCATTGACGAATTCTACGCCGACACGACCGACCTCCAATCCCTCCATCCCGATCCCCGTTCGCTGGGGCAGGCGGTCAGGGACTCGATCTTCGAGGCGACGGGACTGCGCTGTACCATCGCCGTGGCCAGCGGAAAAACGGTCGCCAAGGTGGCGGCCGACGCGCACAAGCCCGATGGCCTGGTCGTGATCGAGCCTGGCACGGAGGCGGCCTTCCTGGCCCCGCGCCCGGTCCGGTCGCTGCCCGGCATCGGACCGAAGACATCCGCGGCATTGGAGCGGATCGGCGTCAACACGGTCGGCGATCTGCTCGAGCCTCGCCTGGAGCCGGCGTTGAGCCGCTTCTGGGGCAAGCGGCTTCCTCTCGTGCAGGCGCTGGCCCGCGGCGTGGATGAGGAGCCGGTCGTCCCGGACCGGGACCAGAAAAGCTTCGGGCATGAGACCACGTTCGATCAGGACACGAGCGATCTGACGTTGCTCGAAAAAACGGTGCGGGGCTTTCTTGCCGAGCTGACGCACGAGCTGCGGCTGCAGGGCCTCGCAGCCGGCTCCTTCACGGTCAAGCTCAAGGACGCGCAGTTCAGGATCACGACACGCCAGCGGCACTTTCCCAAGCCGCTCAACTACGACCCGACGATGTGGGGGGACATTCGTACCTCGCTGCACAGCCTGGTCGCCCCACGGACCAAATACCGGCTCGTCGGTATCGCCCTGGCCGACCTGGTCCCCGCTAACGAAGACCTGTTCGATCAGCGCACGAGCAAGGCCCTCGCCGCGATGGACGCGATCATCGAGAAGCACGGGGCCGACGTGATGCGCCTTGGGAACATTCCGGAAGAGTAGGGAGATTCTCAACCGCCTGAGAGCCATTGCCGGCTGGACACGCGCGGTTGCTTCGAACTGACCTGACCGGTATGATTTCGGGCTAGGGTGAGGTTAAGATGTCGCTATGATCAACAAAATCAAAAGCCGAGCTGAGCTGAAAAAACTGTTGGCAACACGGCGAGCCCGGCACAAACGCATCGTGTTTACGAACGGCTGCTTCGACCTGCTGCACATCGGGCACACGCGGTACCTGCAAGCCGCCCGCGAGTTGGGCGACGTCCTGGTGGTGGGGGTGAACACCGACGCTTCTGTGCGCGCGCAGAACAAAGGGGCCGGGCGCCCCCTCGTGCCGGAAGCCCAGCGCGCCGAGGTCTTGGCGGCCCTGGCCTGTGTGGACTACGTCGTGCTGTTCGACGAACCCGAGCCCGGGCGCCTCATCGCCGAACTCCAGCCCGACGTCCTGGTCAAAGGCGGGGATTGGGCGCCCGACCAGATTATCGGCCGCGAGGTCGTGGAAGCCCGCGGCGGGACTGTCCGGACGATTCCCCTGGTGCCCGGTGTCTCCACGACCGCCCTCGTGGAGCGGATCAAAACCATCAAAGACGTGAACCGTTAACCGTTATTCATCTGATGTCTCCCACCACACCGTCCTGGGACCAGCTCCTCCGGCCCATCCTGAACGCGTTGCGCAGCCGCCAGGGGAGGCCGGGCCTGACCGGTCTGCATGGCTCGACGACCGGGTTCTCGCTGACGCTCCTGGCGCGGGAGCTGGCTGACACTTCCTGGCTGATCGTGACCGCCACCGACGAGGCAGCCGAGCGCCTCTACGAGGACCTCCGGTTCTTTCACGCCATGCTGGGCCTCTCGCCGGAAGCCCTGGCGCTCTTCCCCGAGTGGGAAACCTTGCCCTACGAGTCCACGCCCCCGCACGTCGAGCTGATCGCGAGGCGGATGCGGACGCTCCACCGGCTGGTGGGTGCTGGGCCCCCTCCCCCTCAAATGGAGCGGTCCCGCACGACGCTCGTCACCTCGGTGCCGGCCTTGGTGCAACGATTGCTCCCCGCGTCTGTCTTCTCGGAAGCCTGCCTGAGGATCCGACCGGGCGACACGCTGGAACGAGAGACGCTCGCGTCGCGCCTCCTCCGACTGGGGTACCGCCGGGGCTCGGTCGTGGAGATTCCCGGAGAGTTCAGCATCCGCGGGGGCATCGTGGATATTTACTCCACGGCCTACCCCGACCCGCTCCGAGCCGAGTTCCTGGGCGATACCCTTGAGTCGGTGCGCTTCTTCGACACGGCCACGCAGAAATCCACCGGGAAGCTGGATCACGCCTGGCTCTTGCCGGCCCGTGAGTTCATCTCTCCGGAGCCGGGGCCGACCGGCCTTGCGGCGCTTCCGCCGGATGCGGAATGGCGCGCCCCCGAGCTCTACCCGCGCATGGAGACGCTGCTCGACTATTTTCGAACCCCGCCGGTCATCGTCTGGCACCAACCCCAGGACCTGGCCAGGAAGGCGAAGGAGTTCTACGACGAAGCCGTTGACGCCTACGCTCGGCACGGAAGCCACGGCGAGGGCGGCCCGTATCCGACGCCCGACCGGCTCTACCTGCCCTGGAGCGCGATCCTGGAACGGACGCAGCCCTGGCCCGACTTGGCCATGGAGCCCCTGGCCTCCCTCGACGCCTCGCGGCAGCCGGTGGTGACGTTCCCCGCCCAGTCCCCGTCCAGCGTCGGTCTCGCGCGGCGAGGCCTTCCCTTCTCCGACACGCTCGCGACCCTGGATCGCCTCCGGGGCATGGGCACGGTCCTGCTCGTGGCGCGCAGCCGGGGACAGGTGGATCGCCTCCTGGCGTTGTTTGCCGAGCACGATCTTCCGGCCACCGGCTGGACGCCGCAGTCCTGGACGGCCGCGCCCGCCTCGCCCTCCCACAAGCTGCCGTTTTACCTCCTCCACGGCGACCTCTCGGCCGGCTTCATCTCGGCTGAAGGGCGGTTCGTGGTGGTCACCGAGGAGGAGCTGTTCGCCAAGGGGATGCGCCACCGGCCGCCCCCCAAGAGCAAGGCCGCCACCTTCCTCTCGTCGCTCGAAGACCTGAACACCGGCGACTATGTCGTCCATGTTCAGCACGGGATCGGGCGGTACCAGGGCCTGCGCCGGCTGTCGGTCCAGGGGTTTGAGAGCGATTATCTGGTCCTCGAGTTCGGCGGCGGCGACAAACTCTACGTGCCGCTGGACCGTCTGAACCAGGTCCAGCGCTACAGCGGGGCTGAAGGCCATGTCCCCAGGATGGATCGCCTGGGCGGGACCAGTTGGGCTCGCACCACCGCGCGGGTCAAAAAAGGGATCGAGGAAATGGCGCAGGAGCTGGTCGAGCTGTATGCGAACCGGGAGCTTCTTCACCGCAGCGAATACGACGAAGACAGCTCCATGACCCGCGAGTTCGAAGCGGCGTTCGAGTACGAGGAGACCGCCGACCAGCTTCGCGCCATCGAGGACATCACACGCGACCTGGAGTCTCCCAAACCTATGGACCGTCTGGTGTGCGGAGACGTGGGGTACGGAAAGACCGAGGTCGCGATGCGCGCGGCGTTCAAGGCGGTCGAAAACAATCGTCAGGTGGCGGTCCTGGTGCCCACGACCCTGCTGGCCCAACAGCACTTCGATAACTTCACGCAGCGCTTCGGCCCGTTCCCGGCCCGCGTGGGGCTGCTGTCCCGCTTTCAGACGCCCGGAGAGATCAAGGCCACGCTTCGGGACCTGGCCGCCGGCACGCTGGACGTGGTGATCGGCACGCACCGCCTGCTGCAGAAGGACGTGCAGTTCAGGAACTTGGGGTTGGTCATCATCGATGAGGAGCAGTGGTTCGGGGTCCGCCACAAGGAGCGCCTCAAGCAGCTCCGGACACAGGTGGATGTCCTCACGCTCACCGCGACGCCCATTCCCCGAACCCTCCAGATGGCGATGTCCGGCGTCCGCGACCTGTCGGTGATCGAAACGCCTCCGGCCGGCCGCCTGGCCATCCGTACCCAGGTGCTCCGCTTCAGCGAGAGGGCCGTTCGGGAGGCGATCGTTCGCGAGATGGGCCGGGGCGGACAAACCTTTTTCGTCCACAACCGCGTCCAGACGATGGAGCGGATGGCCGCCTGGCTGCAGGAATTAGTCCCGCAGGCGCGCGTCGTCATGGCTCACGGGCAGATGGACGAGCGCCTCCTGGAATCGGTGATGGTGAAGTTCCTCCACCGGGAGGCCGACGTCCTGGTGACCTCGTCCATCATTCAGTCCGGCCTGGACGTGCCGAACGCGAACACGATCCTGGTCAACCGCGCCGACACGTTCGGCCTGGCCCAGCTCTATCAACTGCGGGGGCGAGTGGGCCGGGCCGGCCACCAGGCCTACGCGTATTTTTTCATGCCCGACGACGGCGCGCTGAGCGGCGACGCCCAGAAGCGACTGGTGGCGATCCAGGAGTTCACGGAATTGGGGTCCGGCTTCCGGATCGCGGCCGCCGACCTGGAAATTCGCGGCGCAGGCAACTTCTTGGGCAAGGAGCAGTCGGGCCACATCGCCGCGGTCGGCCTGGATCTGTATCTCCAGATGATGGAGCAATCCGTCCAGCGGCTGAAGGGCACGGTGATGGAGGAAGAGCCCGATCCAACCTTGCATCTGAACGTGTCCGCGTTCATCCCCGAAGACTATGTGGGGGACGCCCATCAGCGGCTCTCGCTGTATAAACGGCTGGCCTCATCACCGCAGGTGGGCGACTTGGCGCTGCTCCACGGGGAGATTCAGGATCGGTATGGTCCCCTGCCCGATCCGGTCGAACGCCTGTTCGAAGTGATGCAGGTCCGGCTGCTCGCCAAGTCCCTCCGCCTTGCGTCAATCGACATGAAGCAGGGGGCGGTCGCGTTCGCGTTCGACCCGAAAGCCACGCTCCCGGAAGCCGGCATCCGGCAACTGATGGACCGGTATCAACGGCGGCTGCGCCTTCTGTCGCCGCTGTCCTTTGAACTCCAGATGCCGGAGCAGGAGTGGTCGGCGCGGTTCCCCGAGCTGACCACCGCCTTGCAAACCCTTACGTATCTGTGATAGCAAAGGACCCGCCGCCGGGCGGTCGATCGCATGACCTGGAGCGGAGAATGTGACGGGAGAGGAGTGGGGCATGGTGGAAGTCGAGGGGGCGCGGGACGGGACCCGATGGCGAGCCGCCGGTCGGTGGTGCCTCGTCATCGCCCTCGGGTCTCTTGTCCTGCCGACCGCCACCCGGTTGACGGGATGCAGCCCGGCGTCGCAGGAATCTCCGGTCGTGGTGTTCGTGAACGGAAGACCCATCACCCAGATTGAATTCGAGTACCGGTGGTCGCAACTCCCGGAGTCGATGCAAGCGCGTTACCGGCACGAGGGAGGGAAAAGAAAATTTCTCGACGACCTGATCATGCGTGAGCTGTTGTTGCAGGAAGCCCGGAAGCGCGGCCTGGACCAGGCCCCGGACTTCCGTGAGCGCATGGAGCGGTTCAAAGAGCAGGCGGCCCTGGACGAGTTGACGAATCAAGTCGTCAACGGAACGGTGGAGATCACGAACGACGAACTCGACAGTTACTACGCCTCGCATTCGGCCGAGTTGCTGGCAACCGGGCAGGTTCGGGCGGCGCAGATCGTCGTTGAGACGGCCTCGCGAGCCAAAGACCTGAAACGACGACTGGATCAGGGAGGCGACTTCGCCAAACTGGCGCGACGTTACTCGATCGACGAAGACTCAAAGGAGAACGGCGGCGACCTCGGCCTCTACCGTCGTGGCACGGCCGACCGCGCGGTTGAAGCGGTCCTCTTCACGTTGAGGCCGGGGACGATCAGCGAACCGATCAAGACGGAGTCGGGGTTCTACCTCGTCAAGGTGATCAGTCGAGAGCCGGGTGAGCCGCTTTCCGGTCATGCCTTGCGAGACCGGTTACGGCAGGAAATGAGCGCGGAGACGCGACGCAAGCGGTTCGAGGAATTTCTGTCGAAGCTGAGATCAGCGGCGACGATTCGGATGGCGGAGGCTTCCAGGAGCGTGAACGAGGATACCGGCCCCCTGCGGCGCGTCCCTACTCCCTAAGCGCCTTGCGCGGTGCGGCTTGAACAATATGGAGCCCTCACAGATCCCTTCAGACCCACTCGCCCGGTCCGGTGGCCGACCGCGCGGCGTGCTTCCATTCTGCATCGCGGTGGCAGTCACGGTCGCTTGCTTGGCCACGCCGGCTCCGGAAGCCGCCCACGTCGCGGACCGTATCGTCGCGGTGGTCAACACCGAAGTGATCATGCTGTCAGAGCTGCAGGCGGAGATCGAGGCTGACGCAAAGCGCCTCAAGGAGCGGTACCGCGGGGAGGAGCTGCAGCGCAGCCTGAAGCAGCTCGAGTACATCACCCTGACCAGGATGATCGAGCACCGACTTCAAATGCAACTCGCGAAGACCAAGGGGGTGGATGTCTCGGACGAGGAGATCAAGAGCGCCGCCCAGGAGCTCCAGCGTCAGGGCGAGAACGTGGATGCGTCCGACCCCAAACACAAACACAGTATCAAAGAGCAACTGATGCTCATGCGGGTGGTCGACCGCGAAGTGCGAAGCGCCGTCATGGTCTCGGAAACCGAGGTCCGGCGTTACTTCGATCAGCATCAGAGCATCTTCGCGCTCCCGGAAGAATACCGGATCAGCCAGATCTTGATCCGGCCGCGGTCCGGTGAGAGTCCGGCGGAAGTGCGGAGCAGAGCCGCGGCGGTGAGCGCCGCGTTGAAGCAGGGCGCCGATTTCTCGGACCTCGCGCTACGCCGGTCGGACGGCCCGGAGGCGATCCGCGGCGGTGACCTGGGCTTCGTCCGTCAGGGCGAGCTCCTGCCGCCGCTCGAGCGCGTCCTGTCGGCCTTAGCGCCAGGCCAGATCAGCGAGCCGCTTGAGACGAGCCAGGGGCTCCACATCATTCGTTTGGATGAAAAGAGGCCGCCCCAGTTTCGCCCGTTCGTCGAGGTCAAGAATGAGATCCAGAACCTCGTGTACAAGCAAAAGGGCGAAGACATTTACCAGCGCTGGATGGCGGAGCTCAAGAACAAGGCCTATATCGAGGTCAAGTTCATTTACCAGCGCTGGATGGCGGAGCTCAAGAACAAGGCCTATATCGAGGTCAAGTTCTAGGAAGGCTGAGGTTAAGGTCAAGGTCGAGGCGGGAAAGGAAGTTTGTCCTGTCCTCTGAACCTTAGCCTAGACCTTAACCTTGATCTTTGAGGAGCAGCCCGCGGATCGCCCGCCACAGCTCATCCCGCCCCTCATGCGTGACTGAGGAATACGGAACGAGGGCGGCGGCCGACGGCAGGTTCAACGACTCTTGGATCGCGCCCAGACTTGACCGGCGCGCTCCGCGCGTCAGCTTATCCAGTCTGGTTGCGACGACCACCGGCTGCTGCCCGACCTGCTGCAGCCACTGGATCGTCGTCCCGTCATGGTGCGACCGACTTTGCCACCTTGGCATACCCGTATCCCGGCAGGTCCACAATATAGAATCGCCTTGCTGACGGGTCGGTGGTCGTCACCCGGAAGAAATTGATGGTGCGGGTCTTGCCCGGCGTGCTGCTCACCTTGGCGAGGCCTTTGCGGTTCAGCAGGGAGTTGATCAAGGACGATTTCCCGACGTTTGATCGCCCCACGAAGGCCACCTCGGGGAGGCGGTCGTCGGGAAATTGCTCCGGCCCATCGCAACTTCTGATAAACTCAGTCGACACGATCTTCATGGCCTTGGATTCCACCGTTCAAGAGGAGAAGCTTTCGGCTACGGGCATTCTCCGCTCATCAAAAGACTTTTGCTTGGCGCCTTCTACATACTCATCGCACCAGGGTGAAGTCAACTACGCGCCGTGCGCTCTATCGTCCGGCCGCCGGCCTGCTGCTCATCACCGGCGCCTGTCTGGTTGCCCTCGCGTTTTACGGGCTGGCCACGGTCCCCGACGTATCTCGTCTCCGGCAGACCAACCCATCCACCACCGCGCTGATCCAGGCCCGGGCCGTTGAGGCGCAAGAGCAGGGCCGATCCTTTGCCCCACAGCGGTCCTGGGTGCCGCTCTCCCGCATCTCGCCATACATACAAAAGGCGGTGATCGTGGCCGAGGATGCCTCGTTCTA
>WNEQ01000848.1_pt1 | contig 18893 bp, 14 predicted proteins | sample 5399971 | NCBI WGS metagenome assembly WNEQ01 (sample SAMN13153330, study PRJNA577476) | soil metagenome | isolation source: 20 cm grassland meadow soil 2 days after 1st rain plot 5 | place: USA:California | collected 2015-09-18
CATCCAAATTTCCAGGGCGACCAGCCCGCAGAACGTGACCAGGACGGTGGCACCGACCAGCCGGGCATTCGTCGGACTGATCTCACGGCCAGCGCCAGCAGGCGGACCAACGCTCGGCTTGCCGTTTAAAGCCGTGCGGTCGCCTGGCCGGAAATCGGCAGCGGCAGACAGGGTCTCGGAGCGGGGTGGCCGGCCATGCTGGAGGTCCTCCAGGTCATCCAGGAATGCGCTGGCGCTTCCGTACCGTTTGTCAGGGTCTTTGGCGAGGCAGCGCAACACAATGTAATCGTGCGCTCTGCTGATTTGAGAATTCAGCTGACCGGGCGGGGGCGGGTCTTCATAAGCAATCTTAAACATGACCGCAGCTGTATCGCCCGCGAAGGGTTTCTGCCCCGTCAGCATGGTGTAGAAGATGATGCCCAGAGAGAACATGTCGCTGCGCGCGTCCACTTTGCCGCCGGTCACCTGTTCCGGAGACATGTAGGAAGGGGTGCCAATGAGGGAGTCGGTGCGCACTGTTCCGACTCGTCCGGCAAACTTGGCGATTCCGAAATCTGTGATCTTGACCCGGCCGTCATCGGTCAGAAGAATGTTCGCCGGTTTGAGGTCCCGGTGAATCACGTTTTGATTGTGGGCATACTCGAGGGCTTCTGCGACCTGGCGGACGATGCTGAGCACATGGAAAATTTCCATGGGCGAGCCGGACTGAAGAACGTGCTCGAGCGTCTGGCCGGGAACGAACTCCATCACGATGTAATGCGCGTGGGTTTCGGGGTCCTCCAGTGCGTCGTGGATGGTGACGATGCCCGGATGGGAGAGGCGACCGGCAGCCCGCGCTTCGCGCATGAACATCTCAATCCCTCGCGACATATCCAACTGGGACAAGGGATTTAAAGACAAGATTTTGATGGCGACCAGTCGTCCGATTTTGGGATCGGAAGCTTTGTACACAACCCCCATGGCGCCCCGCCCCAGCTCTTCGACGATGTCATATCGTCCGATCTTTTTCATGGACGCCAATGAGTTCCTGATATGGCTCAGGCAGTTTTCGGCCGATTAAAAAATGGTCCCGAATTTTCAGTTTCAACTTGTTACGAGCAGAAAGTTTACGCCACACCCGCCGCCAGTTCAATGACCTTTCGGACTTCTTAAGCCGGCGGGCGGGAACAGGATCTCATGTTGTTCGTGGTACGAATTTGAAGCCGTGTACCTGAAGTGGATTAGGACATCAAATTGTTTCTGGCGACAGCTCTCCGGCGGGTGTATCATGTTTCAAATCGCGCCCGTTCGATTGTAGAGAGTCATCCCAGACGAGAGGCTGATTGATGGACAGAAAGTACCGGCAAAAGGGGTATATGGATTCAGGCAAAGAGCGGCCCGCAAGGGAGGGGCCTGGGAGGAGACCCGAAACGTTTGGACCGCGAACGCCGAACCTTCCGGGGAGCCGATCTGTTTTACGTTGTGCCTCCTGTGCAGCAGTCCTGCCCACCGACATAGACACCCGCGGAAATTGCCCGCGCTGCGGATTTGCACTCCATAGCTGCAAGCAATGCGCGAATTTTGACACTTCCGCCCGCTTCGAGTGCACCCAACCCATCCCGGAAAGAATCGTCAAGAAGGACGCGCGGAATGTTTGCTCCTTTTACACCCCGCGAATGACGGTGGAGCGAGAGACTTCGACTTCCAGGCCGACGAATGCTCGCCAGGCCTTTGAGAACCTCTTCAAGAAGTGACCCAACCTCCAGCGGACCCTCAAAGACCCCCTGTCAATGAGACCCGCCCGTAAGAAACTTCCCCGAGGTTGACAGGCCGCCGCGTGTCGCAGGCGATACCGGAATGGCCAGCCCTCGACCGTTCACACCACTCGACGGCTGACGCCTGCCTTGCTCCCGCCCCAGCAAGGCAGCCCTCCCTCTCCTCCGCTTCTCACTCACGCACTTCAACCCCACAGGGGGGATACGATGTACTCTTCCAATTCCAATGAATTCGGCCGGTTGGCTCGATCCTTATGGATATGTTAATCTAGGCCGTGCGTCTCTCGGAGTCAGCCTGCTCCGTGGGGCCGCCGACATGGCCCCCCTATGGCATTAATCGCGCCCGCGCTACTTTCAGCCGACTTCGCACGTCTGGCTGAGGCACTGGAGGTCATCAAAGCTACGGGCGGTTCCATGGTTCACGTGGACGTGATGGACGGCCACTTTGTGCCGGAGATCACGGTCGGCCAGCCCGTGATCGCAAGCCTGCGTCGCGCCACGGACTTGAGCCTGGACATCCACCTCCTGGTCGAGCGGCCTGAGCGCTACGTGGCAGACTTCGTCGACGCGGGCGCGGAACGAATTTCTATACATCCTGAGGCAACTCCCGATTTGCACCGGGCCCTAGACTTGGTCCGCCGCAAGGGTGCCAAGGTGGGGGTTGCCCTGAACCCGGCGACTCCGATTGAGTCATTGTCAGACGCATTTGGCGAACTTGACTATCTGACGGTCTTGACCGCCGACGCCGGGAATAGAGAAAGGGCATTCATCCCCGCGGCCGTACAGAAAGTCCTCCGGGCTTTCCGGCTTCGTGGGGACCGAGGCCTGGACTTCGCTCTTGAGGTGGAAGGCGGAGTTGACTTCCAAAATTTTGAAGAACTCGTCCGCGCGGGGGCAGACATCCTGGTGGTCGGTTCTGCCATCTTTCATAACGATAACCCGAAAGCGCGGTTGACGGAATTGATGCGCCTGGCTGCCGGCGCCATACAGATTTCCAGGGTCTGACAAGCGCGACTTGGAGGCTGCAAGATTGAGCAAGGATGAAGACACAGCAGGCCGGAAGATCACCGCAAAGGCCCTGCCTTGTTTCTTCCTGCTGGTGATTTTTCTTCCCGGCTGTTTTCTGCGCCATCGCCAGCGGCAGGCCGACTTGGCTACTCCGGTCAATCCTGGCGACCAGCCGGACAAGATCCTTTACGAAAAGGCCGTCAATGAAATCCGCCATGGCCGCTATGACGTAGGTCGTCTCACCCTTCAAACTCTCATCAACACGTATCCCGACAGCGAATACCTGGCGAAAGCGAAGCTCGCTATCGCGGATTCCTACTATAACGAAGGCGGCGTGTCCGGCCTGACGCAGTCCGAAGCCGAGTACAAAGATTTCATCACATTTTTCCCTACCGCTCCGGAGTCGCCCGAAGCCCAGTTTCGCGCCGGCATGGCCCATTACCGACTGATGGCCAAGGCCGACCGTGACCGGACGGAAGCGAAGCTGGCCGAGGCCGAATTCAAGGAATTCCTATTGAAATACCCGGATAACCCGCTGATGCCCCGCGTCAAGGGCCGGCTGCGCGCGGTCCAGGAAGTTCTGGCACAAGGGGACTTCAAGATCGCCAAGTTCTATTACATGAAAGGCGCGAACCTGGCGGCCCGCTCGCGCTTCCAAGAAATCGTGGACTCGTATCCAAATTTCAGCCGGGCGGACGCCGCGCTCTGGTACCTCGGACAATCGCTCGAGCGCCTGAAAAGACCTAAAGAAGCCCTCCCTTACTACGCCCGCATTCTCACCGACCACCCCCTCAGCCCGGCCGCCAAGGACGCGAAGCAGCGCCTCGTTGCCATGCACCAGCCAATTCCTCGTCCGACGCGGGCGACGCTTGCGCGCGCCCGGGCCGACGCTCTCAAGCCGCCTCGCCGGACCCTGCTCGGGAAGTTGGGAACGGCGATGTCCGGCGGGCCGGACGTTTCCGCCACGCGTCACGGCCCTGTGAGCCTAGGTTCGAAACCGGCATCAACCGTCGAGGTGGCGAAGGCACCGGAGGGCGCTGCAAGGCCCGGAAACACCATCGTGGTACAGCCCGTGGGCGATGCCAGCCTGAACGGCGGGAAAGCAACCGATCCAAAGTCTGCCAGCAAAGACAGCAGCGCGACCGCGGGCAAGAACGGTGTGGACCCCCAGAAAGATCCAGCCACCGCCCAGCCCGCCGAGACCAGTGAACCTCCCGCCCCCGCCAAGAAGAAAGGGGCGCTAAACTTCTTTAAGAAACTCGTCAAACCTTTCTAAATGTCCTATTTGAAACCAGTTAAAGGGCCGGCTTCCCCGGGTTCTTGAGAAAGCGGGCAATCTGGGCTGCCAACCACTCCGCACCCGCGTCAAATCGGAGCAAGATGAAGGTTTCCAAGCAGTTGCGCCTTGACTTCGGCAAAGCAAAGTGGTATTCGTCAGGCAGCGGGAAACTCTACTCGGAGCAGAAGAGGTTCTAGGTGCCCCTGACAGTCCTGGTCGCAGACGATAGCCCAACGATACAAAATAAGGCTAAAGGGATCCTGACTGGCGAAGGCTTAGAGGTGGTCACCGTGTCGAACGGCGTGGCCGCCATCAAAAAGCTGTCCCAAATCAAGCCTCAATTGATCCTTGCAGACGTCGCGATGCCGGGAAGAGACGGTTACGAAGTGTGCGACTTTGTCAAGAACTCGCCGGATCACCGGGATGTGACAGTCCTGCTGATCTTCAGCGATGCGGACCCTTACAACGAAGAGCAAGGGGCTCGGGTCCGCGCCGATGGAACGATCAGAAAGATGGCAGCGGGGAAACCGTTCATCCCCGAAGAGCTGATTTCCACTGTAACAAAGTACCTCTCCAAGGCCGGACGCCCCGCCCCGGCGGAGTCCACCGCACTCGGGCCGGACCGCACAGTGGTCACGGAACCCGTCGACGCAGAGCCCGAAGTGCGGACGAGGAAGAGCCTGGACCTGGGTTCGCTCCCGCCGGGGTCCGCCTTCTCTGAGCTGCAAGCGGAAGAACCACCCTCGTTCAATTCTGAACCCTCCCCGACTGCCAGCGAGCCTGTGTGGCCAGTGGTATCGCCTCCCGAAGCGTCCACTCGGCTTGGGCCCGATGCCGGCGCCGATAGGGAACAGACCGCCGAGGCACTTCCGGCAGAAGAGTTCGAGGCTGGTTCCGAGCCGATGCTCATTGAGGAGCCCCCTGAGCCCCCGTCGGCGGCGCATGATTTGCCCGAGTCTGAACGCACCATGTTGTTCAGCCGGCCGGCGGACATTGCCCAGCCTCGTTTCAACGACGAGCTTTCGCCACCGGCGCCGCCTCCTGACATGCCGCCCGCCGACACCGGAGAAGAAGAGGGGCCGGTTGCCGCGACCACGCTCGAAAGCTTTTCTCTGAACGATGCCACTTCGGGTGAAATCCGCTTTGCCTCCCACTACTCCGATTCATTTGATGGAGCCGCCGAAACGACCCCCGCCCTCGACTCAGCACTGGTTCAATCGATTGTTCAGAAAGTCGTCGCAAGGATGTCTCCCCCCGCGCTCTCTCCGCACGCTATCGAAGAGATGGCCCAAAGGCTTGCGGACGAGATCATTGCTGAAATCAACTCTGAACGCTCCTGAAACACGCGATATCTTTTGATCGGGTCCGTGCGAGCGGACGAGTGCCCGGGGGGGAACCCTACCCACACGCGCGCAATCAATTCGCCTGTGAGGTGGAGACGGATCGTCGAGGGATTCGGTGTTTGACTCGACTCCCGACCAAAAGCTATAGTTAATTGATTCTAAGAAGCTTAGCGGCGTCCCGGCAATGAGGATGTTTGTGGAAGCAGAAATGCCCAAAGTCTATTCGCCTGAGACCATCGAACCGCGGTGGGCACGCTACTGGATTGAGCGGAAACTCTACCGTCCCGGTGACGACCCCAGCCGTCCCCGCTTCTGTCTAGTCATCCCTCCGCCCAATATTACAGGTTCGCTGCACATCGGCCACATGCTCGAACATACTGAGATTGACATCCTGATGCGGTGGCACCGCATGCGGGGCGAAGACGTCCTCTGGCTCCCCGGCACCGACCATGCTTCCATCGCCACCCAGATGATCGTTGAGCTCGAGCTCGGGCGACAGGCGCTCCCCAATCTTCCACCCGGGCCGGAGGCGAGGAGCAACTGGAGGCGAGAAGGGCAGCGCCTGCGGCGGGAGATGGGCCCGGAAAAATTCCTGGAACGCTGCTGGAAGTGGAAGGAGGAGAACGGGAATACCATCCGCAAGCAGATGGAGCGCCTGGGCGCTTCGTGCGATTGGACGCGCGACCGATTCACAATGGACCCCGCGTACTCTCGCGCAGTTAAGGAAGTCTTCGTGCGCCTTTACGAAGAGGGGTTGATCTATCGCGGGAACTACATCGTCAACTGGTGCCCTCGCTGCGGCACGGCAGTTTCCGACCTCGAGGTTGAGCGCGCCGAGACGCAGGGGAAACTCTGGCACATCCGTTATCCCTTCGAAGACGGTTCAAAACACTTGACTGTGGCCACCACTCGGCCTGAAACGATGCTGGGGGATACCGCCGTGGCCGTTCATCCGTTGGATACCCGTTATCAAAAACTGATCGGTCGGAAGGTTGCCCTGCCTCTCCTCCGGCGCGTAATCCCGGTCATCGCCGACGATTTCGTTGACTCGAAATTTGGGACCGGGGCGGTAAAAGTAACTCCGGCCCACGACCCGAATGACTTTGAAATCGCGCTCCGCCATAAGCTGCCGAGCCTCGTGGTGATCGACGAAGAAGGTCGCATGACCGAGGAGGCCGGCCCCTACAAGGGGCTTGACCGCTACGAGGCGCGCGCGGCCGTGGTGAAAGACCTCACCGAGCAAGGTCTGATCGAGAAGATTCAAGACCATTCATTCAGTGTCGGGACGTGCCAGCGGTGCAAGACGGTCGTCGAGCCCCGGCTTTCGACGCAGTGGTTCATGAAGATGAAACCTCTTGCTGAACCGGCCGTCCGCGTGGTCGAAGACGGACGCATACGGATCGCTCCTGAAAATTACAAGAAGATTTACCTCAACTGGATGGTCAATATCCACGACTGGTGCGTCTCGCGCCAGCTCTGGTGGGGACATCGAATTCCAGCGTGGTATTGCGAAACCTGCGGTGAAGTGGTGGTCGCTCGCGAGACGCCCGCAGGCTGCCCGAAATGTCGCGGCGGCTCGCTTCGCGCAGACCCCGACGTCCTGGACACCTGGTTCAGCTCGGCGCTCTGGCCATTTGCGACTTTGGGTTGGCCCGACGACACCGAGGACCTCCGCCGCTTCTACCCCAATGACCTGATGATCATGGGCTTTGACATCCTGTTCTTCTGGGGCGCGCGAATGATCATGATGGGCCTGAAGTTCATGAAGGAAGTCCCCTTCCGCGAGCTCTACATCCACGCGCTGGTCCGGGACGCGGAAAAACAGAAGATGTCCAAGACCAAGGGGAATGTGATCGATCCCTTGGAAATTACGGAGAAATACGGGACGGATGCGGTCCGATTCGCCCTGGCCATCAGCGCGGCGCCGGGGACGGATATCGCGTTCAGCAACGAGAAGGTGGAGTCCTACCGCGCTTTTGCCAATAAGATCTGGAATGCCGGCAGATTCATTCTGCTGAACCTTAAGAAATCGCCGGAGCCTCTCAAAGATCAACTCGCCGCCGCGCTAGAGCCGATTCCCGGCGTGGGCCTTGAGTCGATGGCCGGCCCTGAACACCTCGGGCTGGCCGACCGCTGGATTTTTTCGCGCCTGTTGACCGTCACGCAAGAGATCAACGAAGCTCTCGGAAGCTACCGTTTCCACGAAGCGGCCCATGCGGTTTACCACTTCTTCTGGCACGAGATCTGTGATTGGTACCTGGAATGGGTGAAGCCGGCCATCACGGCGGTTCCGACGACGGCCAAGGTCCCGGCGGCATGGGTCAACCTCGCCAGAGTCTTTGACTCCGCGCTCCATCTCCTTCACCCCTTCATGCCCTTTATCACCGAAGAACTCTGGCATCAGCTTCCGCGTCAAGCACCGGGGCCTTCCATTTCGCTAAAAGACTTCAACCGGGTCAGCAGGCGGGCGGCGGACCCGGTCTCGGAAAAGGAATTCGATACCATTCGGGAATTGATCGTGGCGGCCCGGAATGCGAAGGCCGAGCGGGGACTGCAAACGCAACGGCCAAGCGCCCAGGTCGCGACTGAAGAACTTCGGCTGCTCGAACTTTTCAGGAAGCACGTCGAAACCATCCTTCGATTGGCGGGCCTTCAAGCGCTGAACTTCCACCGCGGGCGCCTGGCCGCCGAGGACGGCCTGATTCGCGTGAACGCGGCCGTGAACCTTCGCCTGTTCCACGAAGCGCCCGTGGACCACGAAGCCGAGCGCGTCCGTTTGCAAAAACAAAAAGAGAAGCTCGAACAGTCCCTCGCCCAGGTGAAAAAACAACTGGAGGACAAGGCCTTCCTCAGTCGTGCGCCGCGTGAAGTGGTCCGAAACGTCGAGCACCGTCATTTGGAACTCACCGACCACTACCGAAAGGTGCTCGATTCACTCGAAAGGCTGGGGTGAGCCGTGAGTCGCTCGCCTGCATCTGATTCCCAAGTCGTTCCGATTCCTCTGCCTGTTTCAAAAGAGGACTTGTCGGCCCTCGTCGGACGGGCGCTCGAAGAAGACCTCGGCCAGGGTGACTTGACGACCCGGTTAACCGTCCCTGAAAAGACGCTCGCGCGCGGCACTCTTTTGGCCCAGCAGACCCTCGTGGTCGCCGGTCTGCCAGTAGCTGCGGAAGTTTTTCGTGCCCTCGATCCTGGCTGCGTGTGGGAAGCCCGTGTCGAAGAAGGCGCAGAGGTCAGTTCAAGTTCCGCCCTGGCCGTTGTAGGCGGCCCCGCTCGTTCCCTCCTGGCCGGCGAGCGAGTGGCGCTGAATTTTCTCCAGCATTTGAGCGGGATCGCCACCTTGACCCGGCAATTAAAGAGGAAGCTAGCCGGGCTGGAGGCGAGGTTACTGGACACTCGAAAAACGACGCCCGGCCTGAGGAGTCTTGAGAAGTACGCGGTCCTCGTGGGCGGCGCGCGCAACCACCGCGTGCGGCTGGATGACGGGATTCTGATCAAGAACAATCACGTGCGACTGGCTGGCAGCGTCCGAGCGGCGGTGCAGATTGCGTTGAATGGCCGCCCGAAGGGGTTTGAAATCGAAGTGGAAGTCTCAAGCCTGGCCGAACTCGAGGAGGCGATCGCCGCGCGAGCCGACGCAGTCCTCTTGGACAACATGAGTCCCGCTCAGGTCAGCGAGTGCGTCGCCCGCGCCCGAGGACGCGTCCGGCTGGAAGTTTCGGGCGGCATCAATTCCGACAACATCCGGGCCTACGCAGAAACCGGTGTTGACGCCGTCTCGGCGGGTGTGTTGACTCATTCGGCGCCTGCTGTCCGTATCCATTTCCTCGTTGAACCCTAGTAGGGCCCACCGGCCTGTCGAAGAGCGGATATCTTCTCTGCGAGCGCGGACGCTCCCGGGCATTTGACGTGCGGGCTTAGGCCACTTTAACGGGCAACCAAAAGGAAGTTTAAAGGAACCAGTTGACGCCGGAAGGGTGGTCCCTCCGGCCAACCGGACAAGAACGATGACGACAGCCAGCGGAAGGTCGCGCGCAAAGTCTGGAATCATAACCGCAGGAGTCACCGACCGTAGAATCGATAAGTTAATCGCCCTCCTGGTGAAGAACGCGACGGTGGTCGTGCCCGGCCCGAAGATCGCCGCCGAAATAGGCGTTACGAGATCGACGGTCTGGGTGTGGATTCAAAAGCTGCGGTCGCTGGGTGTAAAGATCAAAGGCTACCCGTCGAGCGGCTATCAACTCCAGAAACTTCCGGACATTTTGGCGCCGAGCCTGATCCGGCATGAACTGGGCGACAACGAAATCGGACGCAAGATTATCCACTATTTCAGAGTCGATTCGACCAACGGCGTCGCCCTGAAGCTCGTCGGAGAAGGCGCGCCCCACGGGACGGTCGTGGTCGCGGAGGAACAGATTGCGGGTCGCGGCCGTTTTGACCGAACTTGGTATTCGGAGAAGTCCAGTGGCATATATGTCTCGGTTATTTTGAGGCCCGCGCTCCCTCCCAGCACGGCCCCTATTCTCACTCTAATGGCTGCCGTGGCCGCTCACCAGGCGATCAGTACCAGCACCGGCCTGCCGGTAGATATCCGCTGGCCCAACGATCTCCTTGTTGACGGCAAGAAGGTTTGTGGGATCCTGACGGAAATGAATGCGGAGGTTGACCGACTCCATGCCGTTGTCCTCGGGATCGGCATCAACGTCAACCACTCCGAAATGCCTTCGGAGCTCAATACGGTGGCGACTTCGCTGAAGATTGAAGGGGGAAGGCCGTATTCGCGCGCGCATATCCTGGTGGCCTTGCTGAAGGAACTGGAACGCAAGTACCACCTGCTGCTGGATGAAGGGGGAGTGGCCATCGCCCGCCGCTGGACGGCCGCTTCGACGTATTCCACCGGAAAACGAATCCGCGTGGCCTCGAACTCCGGCGACTTCCAGGCAACGACTGTGTGCCTGGAACCAAATGGCGCCTTGCGAGTCCGCCGCGACGACGGCCGGGAGGAGTCCTTGGTATCCGGGGCGATAATCGAAGTAAAATAGCTCCGAATAGCACCGCCGGCGATTGATCGCCGAATCGAACCGTCAACCTGTGAGCGCTACCGGAAAATCCATGCTGCTGGTTATTGACGTCGGCAACACGAACACGGTGCTGGGGGTCTTCGAAAGCGAAAACCTTCGCGCCCAGTGGCGTCTGACGACCAATCGCACGCAAACCGCCGATGAGTACGGCATCCTGATCCGAAACTTATTTACGCTGGATGGCCTCCAGTGCGGCCAGATTTCAGGGATCATGATCTCGAGCGTGGTGCCGCCGCTGAACGCAGTCCTGGAAGAAATGGCCTCAAAGTTTTTCAGCCTGACTCCCCTCTTTCTCGGCCCCGGCGTCCGGACCGGAATGGCGATCCATTACGACAATCCCCAGGAGGTGGGCGCAGACCGCATTGCCGACAGCGTGGCGGCCTTCGAGAAATACGGCGGGCCGTGCATTGTGGTGGATTTCGGCACCGCCATCACCTTCGACGCGGTGTCCGAAAAAGGCGAGTACCTGGGGGGCGTCATTGCCCCCGGCATCGGGATTTCTGCCGAGGCGCTTTTTGAGCATGCGGCGCGGCTGCCGCGCGTGGAAATCAGGGAACCGCAGCGGTTGATCGGGACCAATACTGTGGGAAGCATGCAATCGGGCCTATTCTACGGAGCCGTGGGGATGGTGGACGGAATCCTGGACCGCCTTTGCGCTCTCCTGGGGGAGAACACGAAGGTCGTTGCCACCGGAGGGCAAGCGTCGTTGATCGCCGGGGCCTCCAAATACAAGCCTCCTGTGGATGCATCCTTGACGCTCGAAGGCCTGAGGGTTATTTACGAGCGCAACCAGCAGGGCGTCCACCACAAGTAGGTCTGTGGCGTTGGAAAACTATTTCAACTACTTCACTGAAATTGAAGAGTGCTTTCGCCGTTGCCGGGGAACTCCGAACCTTCTTTCAACCCTCGATTGGGCACTGATTGAATCCTGGAAGGAAGCCGGGCTCCCGCTTGAAGCTGTGCTCCTCGGCATCGAGCGCGCATTCGAAAAATTCGCGCGACGCCCTGCCCGATTCAGGAGGGTCAATAGCCTCGCTTATTGCACTCAGAATATCCTCCAAGCTGCGGAAGAATTAAGCGCCTCCGAAGGAGGAGGCCGGAGTCAGCGGAAGGAAAAATCGAGCCCAGCTCCGTTCCAGCCCGCGGAAATCCGGGCCTACCTCGAGCGCAACGCCGGTCGGCTCGAAAAAGCCTCACGACTTGGCCGGCAAAACGGTGGCCAGGTCTTGGCAGAAGACCTGGCGGAGTCCGCTGCCGCTCTGAGGGGCATCGGAACGCAAGATTTCGAAAAATCCCTTGCCAACCTCGAAGAGCTTGAGCGACACCTTACCGCGGTAGAGGAAAAACTTACGGCTGCGCTGACGCGAGCATCCTCGGTCGAGTCGCTCGCCGAATTCCGCCGGGAAATAGAGCGCGAGCTTGCGCGCTGCCGCCGAACGATGACCGCTGCACAGATTGAATCGCTCGAGCGGCAGTTCCTGAAAAAACGCCTGTTTGAACACTACCAGGTCCCACGCTTAAGTTTGTTCTACCTCTAGGGCCTCTTTTCGACTTTCTGAGAGGTGTCGGGGCAACTTCAAGGTCTCTCGCTCCCCGCATGGAGCAGGGCGGGTTCGGGTCGCATTCCCTTGCCATTTGAATTCTCTCCGGAAAAACTGGTCTATGGAGGGGAGGCCCTCGGATATTACCAGGGTCGGCCGGTGCTCGTCCCGCGCGCGCTCCCCGGCGAACGGCTGGAGGTCGAGCCTGTCCGCGTGGCCAAAGGGGTGGTCCACGCGCGGCCGCTGCGGATTCTTGAGCCCGCCCCCCAGCGCGTTGTCCCTCCTTGTCCCTACTTCGGTCGGTGTGGCGGATGCCAGCTCCAACACTTGAGCTCTGCTCATCAGGCATCCTGGAAAAAGGAAATCCTGCGCGAAACCCTGCGCCGCATCGGGAAAATTCCGTGGGATGGCGAGGTGGAGCTTCACGCTGGCCCCCCGTGGAATTACAGGAACCAGGCCCGGTTGAAGGTCGCGCGCCAGGCAGACGGCCGAGTGGTGGTCGGCTTTTTCGAAGCCGACTCGCACCGCCTCTGTCCTGTGGATGCATGCCTGATCCTTTCGCCGCGGCTCAATGCGATCATCAAGGACCTCCGTCGGGAAGAGTGGTCGGTCCCCCTGTCAGGGTGTCTTGAAATCGAGCTCCTTGCCAATGACGGGGACGAATGCGTGATGCTGACAATGCGAGGCAATATGGAGGGTCATGACGGTGAAACACTCGCCCGGATGTGTCTCGCCCGGTTGCCCGGCGTATCGAGCGTTGCCATCGAGCGGGGACAGGCCCACCAGGTATTTGGCGAACCGGCCCTGATTTATCAGGTCGGCGAGTTTCGATATCGAATCAGCCCCGGGTCTTTCTTCCAGGCTTCCCGGTTCCTCCTACCCGAATTCGTCGCTCGTGTTACGGAAAGGCAGTCCGGAGATATGGCTCTGGATTTATTCGCCGGAGTCGGTCTGTTCACCCTGCCACTTGGCCAAAGGTTTACTCAAGTGATAGCCGTCGAAGGAAACTCGAAATCCGCCTCGGACCTTACTGCGAGCGCGCAGGCCCATGCGCTGGAGAATATTCGGATTGCTCGAGAACCAGTCTTCGATTTTCTGCGACGCCTTGCGCAAACGGACGCCGGGCTGGCGGTTCTGGACCCGCCGCGCGCGGGAGTTGACGTCGGCACATTGAAAATTCTCATTCGCTTGCGGCCCAGGCGCATTCATTACGTCTCCTGCAGCCCGCCCACTCTTGCCCGGGACCTCAGGTATCTTACAGAACGAGGCTACCGGCTGGATTCAATTGAATTGTTCGATTTTTTCCCGCAGACTTACCACATCGAATGCCTCGCCCGTCTGAGCCGCTCCGACCTTCCGAATTCGAGCTGAGTCCTCTGGCTGCGGTGGCGTCCTGCTTTGCGCTTGGGATCGCGGTCACGCGCCCCGGGCTTGCGAAGCTCCCGGGGAGCCCGCTTCTTCTCGGCTGTTCGGGCTGCTTATTGGTGGGACTGATTGCGCTCCGGAGGGGCAAGAGGACTCTCTCCTTCCTGCTGGCTTTAGGCGGTTTCATTGCAGCCGGAGCTATCGCGGCGCAGCTCTTTGAGTTCCGTTTCCCCCCGAACCACGTCAGTCATCTTCCCCGCGAAGGGATTGACCTTTCGAGGCCTGTGCGCCTCGAAGGCGTCGTGGTGTCAACACCGGTCAACCTCCCATACGCTCTCCAGTTCGACCTCGACGTGCTCCGGCTCGAGAGGGGAGGACGATTCCGGCCCGCGAGCGGACGAGTCCGTCTTCGGTTGAACACTACCGTGGATTCCGAGGATGCCGCGAGCCCGGACTCGCTTCGTCTTCAGTATGGCGATTCCGTGCGAGCGCTGGTCCAGCTCCGGAGGCCTCAGGTTTACCAAAACCCCGGCGCCTTTAATTTCCGCCGTTGGATGGAGTCCATCGAAGACCTTTACTGGGTCGGAACAATCAGGACACCGCTCCTGATGGAAAGATTGCCTGCCAAAGGCTCCTACCCAATCTCTACTTTCCTGGCGAGCACCCGTCGGCGCCTGCTTCTGGTGATTGACAAGATGTATCCGCCATGGTCGGCCGAGGGCCGCAACGGCGCGGTGCTGAAGGCCGTGCTTCTTGGGGACCGCTCTTCTCTTGATTCCGACACGGTTGAGGATTTCCGCAAGGTCGGCCTCTACCATCTCCTGGTGATTGCCGGTCTTCACGTAGGGCTGCTGGCTTTTCTGGCCGGGTCTTTCCTGCGCCTCCTCCGCGTGGGCGAGTCCTGGCGGTCGCTCCTGGTGCTGGCTTTTCTAATTTGCTACGCGTCGGTCGTGGAACAGCGAGCTCCGACGCTTCGGGCGACCCTTATGATTTCAGCCTACCTCGCGGCGCGAGTCCTTTACCGAGGCCACGCCGCCCTCAACTCAGTTGGGCTCGCCGCGCTGGTCCTTTTAATTTACCGGCCCCCCTGGTTGTTCGAATCGGGATTTCAATTATCCTTTGCCGCGGCGCTGCTCATCGTCGGACTGGTCAGGCCGATACTCGATCGCACGACCGAGCCTTTCCGCCGCGCCCTCCGGGGACTCGATCAGCTCGACTTGGATCTTGCCCTTGAGCCTCGACTGGTTCAGTTCAGACTGGACGTGCGTTCCTTGGTCTCGGAACTCAAAAGGAGATTTTCTTACCTGGAACGTCACCCGGAGCTTGCGGCTGCGGCAGTGACCGGACCCGCAAGGGCCGGCCTTTGGATTGCGAATATGCTCCTGTTCTCCGCAGTTCTACAACTCGGTTTGCTGCTTCCCATGGCCGAGACTTTCCATCGCGTAACCTACGCTGGAATTGGTCTGAATGCTCTGGCGATCCCGGTGATGACGCTCCTCCTCGGGCTAGCCTTCCCGACAATACTTCTGTCCGCCCTCGTCCCCGCTGCGGCGTCCTGGGTCGTTAAAGCGCTTACCCCGGTCATGACGATCCTGTTCGCCTTAACGGACCTTCCTCATTTGCCCCAGTGGCTTTCCTACCGCGTGCCCGAGCCGCCTCCGTGGGTGGCTTGGGGATTTGCTCTCTCCGTGATCGCGGCTGCCTGGGCGCTGGACAAGCACCGCCGCATTTTTTGGACATGTCTCGCGTCGCTGGGCCTATTTGCCGTCCTCGTATCCCTCTATCCGTTTGCGCCCCCGCTTCCCCAGGGCGTGCTGGAAGTCACCGCGCTCGATTGCGGGGGAGGCGACGCCGTTTTCCTGGTGCTCCCCGACCAATCTACGATGCTCGTCAACGCTTGCGGGAAGGGCGGCCGCTCCACCCGCGAGGGCGCGTTCCAAGGAAGACGCTGGGACCCCGGAGAAGAAATCGTTTCGCCTTACCTGTGGTCGCGCGGGATCAAAAAGCTTGACTTCCTGGTCGCAACCGACGCGGCTGAAAATCGCCTGAGCGGGCTCGAGGCCGTTGTGAGGAACTTCCGAGTCAGCCAATTCTGGCACGGTGCGAATTCGCCCACGCCCGGCATTGAAGCCCTCCTCAACGTGATGCGGGAGCGCGGTGTAGCCGGTCGAATAATCAGTGCCGGAGATCGGATCGCGCACGGGCCAAATTCCATCGAGATCTTGTGGCCTCCGGCGCCGCCATCGGCCGGGCAGACGGCAACACTCCATTCCTCAAATTTGAATTCGGTGGCCCTGCGGATTTCGAGCGGAGAATCGAGCGTCATCCTTCCCGGCGATATCGGTGACAAAGCGGAAGACGAACTCGCGCGGGAAGAGGTTCGAATCAAGAGCCAAGTCCTTCTCGTGGGCCGGCACGGGGCCAAATCGTCGTTAACGCCGGAGTTTCTTGCCCGTGTCTCCCCGCAAATCGCAGTTGTCAGCGTCGGACGAGGAGGTCCTGGGACCCAGCCGAGTCCTCAGACGCTCAATCGGCTTCTCTCAGCGGGAGCGCAAGTCTTCCGAACCGACCTTGACGGCGCGGTGAGGATTGAGGTCAGGGGAGCGTCGCTCGCCGTGCGCAGTTACAGGACGTCCGCGGGAGACGGAATAGGCTGGGCGGATGGCGCGGGCAACTTGAGCGTCCGGTAGAGGGAACGCGAAACCTCAGCGCCGAAGAGGATCACAGCCGAGGAAATATAGGCCCAGGTCATCAAGGCGACCACAACGCCGATGGAGCCATAGACCTGACGGTAATTGAATAGAGGAAGCAGGAGAGTGAAGAGCGACCGGGCACCTTCCCAGAAAATGGCAGTGAGCAAAGCGCTCGGGAATACTTCGCGGAACCGCATCGGCCGGTGGGGCAAACGCTCAAACAGAATCAAGAACATCGCCAGCGCCATGGAGAAGGTGCTTGCATGGTAGGCAAAGTCCAGCACTCCTCTCACATCAGGGCCATTTCCAGAGCGAGCAGCCGCTGTATCCACCAGCTCCGCCCTCGCTCGACTTCCCAGGCGCGGTTCAGCGCCTTCTCAAGCGGGAGAAACACGCCCGAGGAACTCCAGAGCAGGAGCAGGAATGATACAACGCTCAGCCGCCCGTAAGAACGGGAGATTCCCACGAGGTTCCGCATGATGAAGTCCGGTTTCATCGGCAGGTACCGTTCGAGGGCTAAAGCAAGGAGCCAGGTAAATTCGTAGTGACGCAACATGATGCCGCCCACACCCAGAAGCAGAAGAAGGAAGGGAAAAATAGAAAGCAAGCTGTGATAAGCGATGGACGCGGAGACCATGAGCGAATTCTCTTTGAAAAAGTTCCTCATCGACTCCTGGAGCACCTGGCGGGCACTGCGCCAGGCTCCAGCCCCGGCCCCCAACTTCTCGACGAATACCCTGGTCTCCATCCTAGGAAGCCAGTCTCTCCGGCCGGCGATCTCGCGCGATTGAACCTGGGGCATTATCGTGCCAACTAGCTTATAATAAATTTCTCCCCTCGAGGATCGTTTGTTTTGACCGCACGACCTCGGAGGAAAGTATGGTCAGCGAATCTGAAATCCTGGAAGAAAACCGCAAAGTCCGGCGGCTCCAATTGGTCGTGGACCTGGTCATGAGCGTCCTCGGCCAGTCCGACATGACCCTCGAGGAAGCTTCGGATATGGTGGCCGCCACGCGCCGTTTTGCCCTCAATCTTTTCCCGGACAAAGAGCATACGTACGATTTGATCTATCAGCCGAAATTCCGGCGGCTTTTGGCGGAAAAATACAAGCTCGCATGAACCCGCGGAGCGGGGTCCCATTTTTTTCCTCACGGGTTTGACGGGTGCGCCAAAGCTGCGTCCCACGTGACGGATTTCAAAGTTCCCGTGACGGCGCCGACGGAAATCATCGCTTTGATCTTCAAGGGCAGGCGTTGCCCGTCGTCGCTGAACCAGACCAGCATGCGCCCCTTCCTCTTGTACAGTGCCCCGAAGACCTTCGGCTCCAGCCGGAACGCCATCCGGCTCCCTAGAGGAGTCTCGATCCGTTCGCGCGTCTGAACCTCCGCCGTGACCTCACGCGTCTTCGATCCATCGTTGACCGACAAGGCCAGTTTCTGCCCCACTTCCAGCGGCTGGTTCCTCACGAAATAAAACGCAGCTACGACATCCTGAACGCACGCTGGAATCTCATTCTCAGCGTGTTTTGGAGCAGCGTTCGGATCGGCCAAGTCACGCTCGTCGAGGATGGCCAGCCGCCGCGGCGCGTCGAAAACTATCCGAATGTCTCTGCGGCGTCTGCCTTCATTGACTTTTTTCGATATCTGGCGAGAGCAGACCGTCTCGGGGTCGAAGAGCGAGACGAACTTGTTCTGCACCTTGAACAGAAGGGATGCAAACCCTTGCGAGTGGGCCGTGGTTTCGACTTCGTACCCATCCGCAGGCCCATCTCTGGCCTTCCTGAGTGTTGCCACCACTTCTCCGGCACGGAAGACGGACCAGTTCACATCGTAGGTCAGAGTCTCTCCGGGCGCGAACGGCGGGGGTTTCGGCTCCTCCGCGCGCACCAGGGTTAAACTCACCAGGAGGAGCGCGGCCAGCCAGGTCACGACGATTTGAGGGATTCGAATTGCCATTCCGAACCAATTAGATGACGAGACGCCGGGAAGGGGTTCCCGTCGTTCTACCTTAACTCAAGTTTCAGAAACAAAAAAAGGATTCCACCCAGGTATCCGGCTGCGGCTTCATATTCGCGATTTTTCAAGTATTTCTCCCAGCGAAAATGGCCGCTTGACGAGTTTGCGGTCTGCCTGCCAATGAGGAACAGCGGCACCGTGTTTGCGTACCGTTCATAAGCCTCGCCGAACTTCCTGCGCAGGGAATCCTCCTCGCGACGCATCACAGGCCAGTAGATCAGCGGGAAGAAGATAATGAAGGCGAGGCCCAAAGCCCAGGATCCTCCTGCAAAGACAAAGCCCACCCCCATGATAAAACTCCCCAGGTAAAGCGGGTTCCGTGAGTACGCGTAGGGGCCGGAAGCTGCCAACGTCTCGTTCTTGTCGAGGTAGCCCGCGGCGATCGCCCGCAGCGCCAGGCCCAACAGGGCCACAGCTCCACCAGCCACAAGCCCCGTCAAGGTCGGCTGGGAGAAGGCCAGAAAGGCCGCACCAAGCGCCCAGCCAAGAGGCACGCGCCATCGCGCAGCCCACCGCGCGTAGCCTTCATCCATAAGCCCTCGCCAGGCGCTCGCGGACCGCCGCCAGCACTGAATCAACCGAGACACCCCAAAGATAGGAATCGTTTCTGCGCCAGGCACACCTTCGAGGGTCGGCGTTTCGGTTTGAAAGGGTGATGTCCTCCGGACGGAATGGCCCGTTGCGTTCGGGTTTGTTCAAAGGATCGTCCGCGCTGTAAATCGCGACGATCGGAGTCCCCGCGGCCGCTGCCAGGTGAAGCGGCCCGGTATCTCCGCCAACGAAAAGCCTGGCCCGGCGGACTAGAGAAATGAGT
>WNEQ01000600.1_pt1 | contig 18872 bp, 12 predicted proteins | sample 5399971 | NCBI WGS metagenome assembly WNEQ01 (sample SAMN13153330, study PRJNA577476) | soil metagenome | isolation source: 20 cm grassland meadow soil 2 days after 1st rain plot 5 | place: USA:California | collected 2015-09-18
GATCCGCTCACGTTAGGGTGGGCGCCACTCGTATCCGGGTCCGCCATTTATGCCCAGCAACTGAACAACATCTTTCCGACGCCGCCTCTGAATACAAACCCGGTCTTATTCACCGCCCCGTCATTGGCGAGATTGGCATTTGCCAAGTATGTTGCTTCCGTTGCCGACGGCCGTGGCGGAAGTGCATCGGCGGAGTCGATCGTCGAAATACTCGCGAATCCAAACCACGGATTGCCGCCGGCGGGCGTTTTCACCGTATCCTCCAACAGCATTGCGACCGGGGGATCGGTGAACTTGAACTTCAAACTCACCGATCCTGAGGGCCAGTCGCCGATGTACTGGCAGGCATGGTTTCTGAGCTCGAATGTTTGGGGGGAGATGTGCTGCCTGACGGACGCCACTCAGAACTTTAACCTGACTCTGTCTTCTTCCGGTACGTATCGAATCAGCGTGCAGGGCATCGACAAGGAACTCAATCTGTCTCCGAAGTACAGCGATGTGGTTCGTGTTGGAGGAGCCACAGGGACGCCTCCGATTGCGTCGGCAGTCGTAGATGAGCTGGACGGTGTAGCGCCATTGACTGTCAACATCGATATGACGGGCAGCTCCGATCCGGACGGGAGCATTGCCAGTTATGGTTTCTATTGCGCCGATGGTTTGAAAACCTCGACAAGTCCCCAAAGCAGTTGCGTCTATAACGATCCTGGAACCTATTATCTTTGGACAACGGTTACCGATAATCAGGGCTTGATGGATGCAGCCAAGACCTGCGTCACGGTCTTGCCTGGTTCCAGTTCACCGCCGCCGCCACCACCACCGCCACCGGATACGACCCCGCCCGCGGTCAGCATTACCGCTCCGGCAAACGGCGCGACAGTATCGGGAAGCGTCACTGTCACAGCTTCCGCCAGCGACAATGTCGGCGTGACTGCGGTCACGATTTCGGTCGACGGAACGACGCTTTGCGTCGATAACACGGCGTCCTATTCCTGTTCCTGGGACACGACCACAACTACCAACGCGTCGCACACGATCTCCGCGACTGCGACCGATGCCGCGGGCAATACGGGCACAGCGCCGGTCGTCAGCGTCACCGTCAGCAATGTTCCCCCGGATACGACACCACCAACGATCAGCATTACCGCTCCGGCCAGCGGCGCGACAGTATCGGGAACAGTCAGTGTCACTGCCTCCGCCAGCGACAACGTCGGCGTGACTGCAGTCACGATTTTAATCGACGGCACGACGCTGTGCGTCGATACGACGTCACCCTATTCCTGTTCTTGGGACACGACCAAGGCCACCAACGCGTCGCACACGATCTCCGCGACCGCCACGGATGCCGCGGGCAATGCGGGCACCGCGCCGGTCATCAACGTCAGCGTCAGCAATCTTCCCCAGGATACGACACTCCCTTCGACCTGGTTCATTGCGCCAGTATCTCCAGTCACCATAACCGGGCAATATACCGTGCAGGTCGGTGCGTCCGATGACCGCCAGTTGAGTCTGATCGAGCTTTTCCTGGACAGCACCAACAATCGCGTCGCCTCGACTTCGGTTTCATCAACGACCGGAACACTCACTTACAAATGGAACACGAGTCTTAAATCTCAAAAGCGAAATCACACACTGATCGCCAGATCGACGGACGCTGCGGGGAATCGGTCCACTCAACAAACCGTCAGCGTAACGGTGAAATGATTTTAAAACGGCGACTGACCGTTTGCGTCCCGTGGAGCGAGGGTGAATACTGCCACCGGCAGGTATCGCGTATGAAAACGTACTTTGTGTGACACCGTTCAGGGTCACCGGCCTCGGATTACCGGATTGGTCGAAAATGTCGATGCGTCCTCTGGCCGTAACGGTACTGTTGTTGATGAGCGCGAATTGAGTCGCCCATCACCCGACATCGCAAACTGGGAAATGAAGATCGCCGGCCAGAAATGATCGTCGGCGTCTTCCTCCCAATCCATTGTGGAAATAATCGTTTCCGAACCACCAATAAACGTTAGCGTTTCACCGACAATCGTGTCCAGAATGGAAATGGTTGTGCGCGGTAATGACCGTTGGACGCCACGTCCATAATCATGTCCGTTGCGGAAATAATGGACTCGTCAACTCACTTAACTCTGTGGAGTACGGTGATGATCGTGCCGGAGTCATCAATCATTACGGACGACGCGGAAATAATCGTGAAGGAAACCGAGTTGAACGTGTCCCTGAAAGGAAGAACGACAATGCAGTGGCCTACCAAAAGCCGAACGCGGTAGTGTCTCTTGATTTCGACCGTCCTGCGCCGGCCGCAACCGCCACGGAAACTGCCGAGGCCCCGTCACGTTGCCCACCTTGAATGTGACCGTACCGCTCGTCGACGGCGGCGCTGGCGCCACGGCCGCGGCGTTACAGCCGCTGTTACATTTAACAAGTGGGCACCCCTGCTCCCTTCTTTCGAGATTTCGCTTATGTGTTTATCGCCGGCGCTACCGGCGGACTCGTCGCGTGGCGATTACGACAGCCGTTGATCATTGGCTACGTTTTGGCGGGAGCACTGATTAGTCCGTTTACTCCGGGGCCAAAAATTGAAGATGCTGCAACGCTCGAGCTCCTTGCGGAGATCGGCGTCATTCTCCTTATGTTCTCCGTTGGGCTGGAATTCTCGCTCAAAGATTTGCTTCGCTCGAAATGGGTTGCCGTTGTTGGAGGCTTCAGCGGTACTAGGACCTAAGGGCCAACAGGTTATTTCACTCGCACGGTCACCGAGTTTGAATACGCGGAGAGGGCAGTACTGTTGAAAGCCTGAATGCGATAAGTGTAGTTGCCTCGGCCGACGCTATCGGAAAACGTACTAGTGTTGGCGGGAACGCTTCCGATACGCACAAAACTGGCGGAGCCCGAAGGTGCACGCTCAATGTAAAAGCCGGCCTCGTTAGCCGAATTGTCGTTCCATGTGAGCTTCGCCGAACTTTTGCCTGCCGATCCTGTGAGGTTCGACGGAGCATTGATGAAATTAGGATCCGGGCTTGCGGTAACCGCCACCTGTGCTGTGCTCGTCGCGCCGCGATTGTCGGTAACGGTGAGGACGGCCGTAAAATTTCCCGCATTGGAGTAGACGTGCGAAGGCGCAGCGGCTGTACTCGATGGGCTGCCGTCGCCGAAGTTCCAGGAGTAGCCGGCGACGGACCCATCCGGATCGTACGAACCGGCGGAACTGAAGTTGACCGTCAAGGGGACGATGCCTGAGAGCGGACTTCCGGCTGCCATCGCGACAGGCGGCGTATTCGGTGTCCCGGTGGGGATCACGAACAGGGTAATACTTTGCGGGGGCAAGGTCAGGTTCACGGTCGAAGTGAAGCTCAAATCCGAAAGCCGGTTGATCAGATTTGCTGCGGTCAATTGATAAACCCGGGCAGTGCCGCTGCCGGAGAAATTGCTGATGCCGATCGAAACCGGGGTTGTGCCCGACAAATACTTGCTGATGACCATGACGGTCAACGCCCCGTCGGAAGTCCGCCGGGCGGCGAACGCGGCGACGTTGTCAGGGTTCAGTACAGCGGCTGAAACGCTCACATCGCCGAACGTGGACCGATTCCCATCATAGTTGCGATACATCTTGATGGCCTTGTAGGTGGGCGTCGTGGAATCCGGTGTGGTCCACCGTGCGGCCAAGTCCAGACTCTCACGGCCGAAGATGCCCAGAATGTCGGCCTGCGTGGTGGCTCCATTGATATGACTTTCGGCGCCCCAGTTGTATTCCGTTATGCCGATCGGCGTTTCCGGCTCGTAATACGTGTTCACCCAATTTCGCAGTCGCGGGATCAGCATGACTTTGTCATTGATCCACGTAGGATCGGTGTAATTCGGGTCCCACAACGAACGAGTCGATCGATTCCGCAGCAATTGCATCGTTGTACTCGTATCATTGCTGAATTCCCCGCCCTGCGGATAGTAATGTACGGTGAAGATATCCAGCAGATGCCGCCCGTCGAGCTTGATCTGATTCAGTAGCCACGGCAAATAGTCGGCGCCTCCGTGGTTGGCGCGATCGGGCAGGAAGCTCCATCCGTTCTGGCTGCCATACTGTTGGTCGTAGCCGCTATAGAAGTACCCGCTCCAGCCCCACTCTTCGGGCCCTACGATTTTTGCGTTAGGATCGGCGGCCCGGATTTGGGCAGCATAGTCCAGAATGCGATTGCGGATCTCATCCATCGTGGCGCCGACCGGATGTACGTCGCGATGCGTCGAATGCCAGATGCTGTGCTCGTTGTCGAGAATGTAATAACGCGGCGCCAGGTTCGAGGCCGCGCCCCAATGATTGACGATCGCCTGCACCCATTGTTGCTGAAGGTTGGAGTTGTTTCCGACATTGGCATCGTTAGGATCATTGTTCTGGACCGGCTGATTGGTGGATTTCAGTATCCCGTTGCCGGCATCGGGAAACCACTGCCAGTCATTGCCGGTCTGTGCGCCGTATTTAGCCTGGGAGAAAGACGCGAGTTTGCTGCGATTCGCCCCGAGCTTTCCCACCCAATCGAGCATGGGAATCGTGATCATGGGTCGCGCTCCGCCGGACTGCGTTGTCGAAATGAACGTGTCGCCCCGTTCACCGGCGAGGCTGCTCGCGTCTGGGATGCTTTCGAAATACCAGTCTTGTCCGCGGTTGTCCGCGTTTAATTGCCAGTTGTAGCGGCTGGCGTTGTTTCCACCATATCGATTCAATGGAACGTTCAGGTCGGTAAGCTGCTGTGTTGTTCCGTATGCAATCCCATAAATCCCGGGATCGATGGAATGGCGTCCAGCTCCCGCGTCCACCGTGACGCTCGCCGTCGGATTCTGCGCCAGGGCCGCGGCGCAAAGGAACAGTATGGCAATGGCTGATCGCAATGGAAAATGTCTCATGAGTCCAACTCCCAGAACATGATCCTTCCGGAAACAATCTTTTGGAGGCGAACTAAAGTGCGCAACGATAGGACGAAAGAGCCGCAAATACCGTAACGTGCGGCCATTTTACAAGCACGTGTATTCTTTAGCGCGTTGCTGAAAAATACTTACAAGTCGACGAACGCACTGTAGCCGCGGTCTATCACCGCCGGCTACGGTGAAAAATGGGATCTGGAGCGCGGCTTCATCCGCCATCTGGGACATGGCCAGCAACGGACAGCGCCCCTTCACCTGGACCTCGGCGGACGCGGCCGGCCTGCCCATCTTTCCCGGACTCGTACGCTACGATGAAGTGGCGGCCGGAGCCATCAATCACGCTCTGCGGTTTACACGGATACGAACGTGCCAACGGGGCCGCCGCCGGCCATCGGCAGTTTCAGTGCGAGCGTGTCCAGCGTCACGTCCGGCACCGCCGTGACGCTGAGTTGGAACGTGACGAACAGTCTCTACAACATCATCTCACCGCAGGTAGGTCCTGTCCGAGGAACCAGCGGTGTCGTCACCCCGGCCCAGACGACGACTTACACCCTGTATTCGACGAACCAGTACGGACGCAGCACTGCTTCAGTAACGGTTACCGTTCGTTAGATTGTTGATCCTCGTGAAGGATCAACGAGCAACTGTAGCTTCAGACACGAATACGCTATTTCACCTTTTTCATGACGGCGAGAATCGGGCCACGTCAGTTCGTGGAAGCACGGAGTTTCTGATATCGTTTTCTCTGCGTGAAGGAGGATCCCATGCGCACGATGCTAAATCATGAATTCGACCCGGACTTCGGATCGGCTCTCGCTGCGGCCGCGGCGATCCGCGCAAAGAAAATCTCTTCGGTTGAGCTAACGCAGCACACCTTCAGGCGGATTGATGCCTTTCAGCCCAGGCTCAATGCCTACGTGTACCAGTTGCGCGAGGCGGCGCTCTCTTCGGCTAAGCAAGCCGACGAAAGGATCGCCCGCAATGCTCCGCTTGGTTTACTTCATGGCGTTCCGATTAATGTAAAAGAAAGTTTTGGCGTGCAGGGCCAGCCATGCACGTGGGGCATCCCGGAGCTGAAACATTCGAACGCTCCAGCGCATTCCGTGGCTGTACGGCGGCTTCTGGACGCGGGAACAATTCTGCAGGGCGCAACGAATGTCCCGCTATTTCTGATGGACACGCAGGCGTTCAATGAGATCTACGGTAGATCGAACAATCCTTGGGATTTGGACCGGACACCCGGAGGGTCCTCTGGCGGAAGTGCCGCGTCGCTTGCTGCTGGCATGGCGTTCTTGAGTGTCGGGTCCGACATCGGAGGCAGCATTCGGACTCCCGCATCGTTTTGCGGCATCTACGGCCACAAGCCGACACTCGATATCGTGAGCCTTCAGGGTCATCTTCCTGCGGGACTGCACGGCGACCCGGGATTCTCCACGCTCCTGGCGGTGGCCGGTCCGATGGCGCGGTACGCCGAAGATTTAGAAGCGAGTATGCGAGTCTTAGCCGGCATGGAGTATCCCGACACAAAGGCGTTCCAGTGGACACTCCCACCGGCGCGACACGAAAGGCTCAGCGAATATCGTATCCAATACATTCTCGAGGATCCGCTTGCACCGGTGTCGGTGGAAACCAAAGCCGTACTTGAATCCGCAATACGCGCTTGCGAAAGAGCCGGAGCCGCTGTCACACACGGATGGCCCGAAGGATTCCGGTTTCAAGAAATGTTTGAAACGTATTTGTTCCTTTTAGGAGCGGTTGACTTCAGCGTCATGCCCCCCGAACGCCAAAAGCACGTCCGTCCCAGGCTGGAAAATCGGACGGACTCCATGGCCAAAGGTTCGCTGAGCAGTTTCGCCGAATGGCAAGCCCAGAATTTCAGGCGACTGGCCTATCGTGCATTCTGGCAGAAATTCTTTCAGTCGACCGATGTGTTTCTCCTCCCGAGTACTTTTACTGCTGCCTTCGCTCACGATCCAACGCCCATCGAGACACGAATGATCCCGCTTCCGGAAGGCGGAGCACAACCTTTCTTGAAGATGCTGGCTTATATCAGTCCCGCCACTTTGACGGGATGTCCGGCGACAACCGCACCGGCAGGTTTGAGCAAGAGCGGATTGCCTGTCGGAATTCAAATTGTCGGACCATATCTGGAAGACGGAACGCCGATCCGTTTCGCGCAATTGCTGGCCCGCGAAATCGGAGGATTCCGGCCGCCAAAGGGCTACAACGGTTCCTAACCGGCGGCGTTCTTGTCTTTCTTGTACGATCGGCTGATGCGCATCCACTTGATCACCGCCGAGTCACCCGCCTCGCGGCGCCTCCGCTTTGGCCGGTTGATCCAGTTCCCGCAGCTCACCATGCCCCTAATCGCGGCGCTGACGCCGCCCGAGCACGAGGTCGCGCACACGGACGAGATCGTCGAACGGGTGCGGTTCGACGCCCCGGCGGATCTCGTGGGGATCACTGCGCCGACGCCGTCTGCTCTCCATGCCTACGACATCGCGCGGCAGTTCCGCCGCCGCGGGGTGCCGGTCGTGATCGGAGGACCGCATGCGACGGCTCTTCCCGAGGAGGCCGCTCGCCACGCCGACGCCGTCGTCGTGGGCGAGGCCGAGGACACGTGGCCGCGCCTCCTGGACGACGCTCGCCGCGGGAGGCTGGAGCAGGTTTACGTCTCGAGCCGGCAAGCTCCGCTCGTCCGTATGCCGGCACCGCGCTGGGACCTCATCAAGGGACGCCGGTACGGGAAGTCGGTCACGATAGCGACGCGAGGCTGTCCCCACCGCTGCGACTACTGCTCGATCCCGCTCCTCTACGGGCCGGCGACCGTCCGGTATCGTCCCATCGACGAGGTCGTCCGCGAGGTCGCGACGAGCCCGACACGCGCCGTGGTTTTCTGGGACGACAACATCGGCGCCAATCCGCGTTACGCCAAGGAACTCTTCCGCGCGCTGGCGCCTCTCGGGAAGTGGTGGACCAGCCAGTGCACTGCCAATGCCGCGCGCGATGAGCAGCTCGTCGAGCTGGCGGCGCGCAGTGGCTGCAAAGCGCTGTTCCTGGGCCTCGAGTCGATCTCGCAGGAGAGCCTGGACGCGACGAACAAGGGGCACAACCGCGTCGATGCATACCGCCGGCTCACTGCGTATTCCAGCCCGCCCTTATGTCGCCCGCCGAGCTGGAGGCCGGAACGGAGTGGGTCGCGCGCCGCTTCTACTCGCCGGCGTCGATCGTCCGCCGGCTTGGGGGTTCGCGTGCGGGGATCTGGTGGAATCTCCCTCGCAACCTGGGCTACATGCTCGCGGGTCTCTCGACGCGGGACGCCGCTACAGGTGCGCGCAACAAAAGAGTGACGCGCTGAAAACTTCGGTGCTTTTTATTTCCCAGAAGGCGTATTCTTGTCCGTCACTGTCGACCGGCTAGCACCCTAACTTAGGAGGGTGCTGGTCGCGTGTTCGTTGTCTTTGTGGCTGCCCCACCCGATCACTCATTTCGAGGGGAGGAAAATGAAATATGAAGCGTGTGTTGCTCGTTGTCCTGATCATCGTTTGTCTGACCACCGGGGTTCTGATGTTCGCGAACTCTGCATTCGCTCAAGCTGTAATTGCTGTAGCTCAGTTGAATGGAACGGCACGAGACACCAGCGGAAGCGTAGTAGCGAATGCTAGTGTCAGCCTCCGGAATCTCGACACCAATCGCACATACACTTCGACCTCGGATGCTTCAGGGTATTACATCGTTCCCAATCTCCCTCCGGGCTCCTATGAATTGAATGTGACATACACCGGTTTTGAACCGTTTCTTCAATCGGGCATTCAACTGAGAGTGGGACAAACAGCCACCCTTGACGTGACGCTGACGGTGCAAGGCCGACGGGAAGTTCTGGAGGTCACTTCGCAGACGCCCGCAATCGAGCCAACCCGCACCGAGATCAGCAACGTGATTGAGACCCGGCAAATACAGGGTTTACCCATCAGCGGCCGCCTTTTTACCGATTTCGCTCTATTGACGCCTGGGGTTACGACCGGTCGTACCAGCGTCGGATCGACCATCACCGAATTCGAAGTGACCCGGGTTTCGTTTGCCGGGATGCGAGACCTCAGCAATCAAGTTACGGTTGACGGCGCCGACAACATCAATACCGCAACAGGTTCCCAACGCGCGACTCCGCCGCAAGAAGCGGTGCAGGAGTTCCGCGTTGTGAACAACAGTTTTGGCGCAGAGTACGGCCGCGCTTTGGGCGGCATTGTGAATATCGTTACGAAGTCCGGCACCAATACCTTGCATGGCTCGGTATACGATTACTTTCAGAACAACGCCTTAAATGCTCGATCGCTGCTGCAACCTGCGCCTCAACTAAACGTCCTGCGGCAAAACCAGTTCGGCTTTACGCTCGGCGGGCCCATCAAACAAGACAAGACTTTCTACTTCTTGAACTATGAAGGGCAGCGACGCGGCGAGTCGCCGACGTACACCCCGGTGCTTCTCAACAACCTCGCGCTGATCAATGCCTCGAAGGCGGCGCTGGGAATAGCGCGGGAGAATCTCGGTATTCTGAAAACGAAAGACAATGATTACGGCTTTGCCAGACTCGATCACGAGCTTGGTGCTCGCAACCAGCTTTCAGTCCGATACAACATCGAAAACTCGCGTAATTTGAACCAACTCGTGGGCGCCACGCTGGACGGCGGCGGCATCGGCGCTCCCAGCAGCGGACACAATGTGTTCCTGAGCGACCAGTCGCTGGCCGGCACCCTCACGTCGCAGATCCGCAGCAATCTCGTCAACACTGCGCTTGGCCAGTATGCGCGTCGTCACTATAACTTCCCTGGAGTGACAGGCGAGCCTAATCTGGACATCCCCAATGAGCTGCTCTTCGGACATAACTTCGGCGTCCTTGACAAGATCTGGGAGACCCGAATCCAGGGCTCGGACTCCATGTCCTGGATTAGTGGAAAGCACTTCGTTCGTTTTGGCGCCGACGTCAATCACGTCCGCAATTACGTGCTGTGGCCGGGATTCACGCCGATCCGCATCATTCTGCCCGGCATCAACTGCCTCGTTGACTTCGCCAATTTCGTGAGCTCGTCTGCGAGGATTCCATCCAACTCTGCCGCAGGACCATGCCCGTTGCCTCCCGGTGCGAATGGCGTTCCAATCGCATTTCAGTCAGCGCCTCTGGGCACGGCTGTCAACTTCACGCCTGGCGTGGTCGAGAGGCTTTCCACCAATGGCTGGCCTAATGCGTATTTGCCCGAGCAGGAGAAAAATTTCTCGGTGAACCTGAACCACGGCTATTACGGGTTCTTCGTTCAGGACCAATGGAAGTTCTCAGAAAAGCTGACGTTCAACTACGGTTTGCGATATGACTTCGAGTCGGGACTGTCGGACCAGATGGATGTGAGTCACAAGGGCTTTCAGCCCCGCGTTGGACTCGCCTATTCACCGGACAGGAAGACTGTCATTCGGGCGGGTTTCGGCCTCTTAAACGACCGCTACGCTCTCTCCTTCCTGTTCATCACGTATCCACAGCGTCCGGCCATACTTCCGAACGCAGATCTGCCGCCGAATCGCAGAGGCGCGGAGAGCGCAGTATATGAGCTGAACGCGTACCCGTTCGGAATACCTGGTGCGCCGACACCGGCACAGTTTGCCAGAGATTTTCTCAGGACCGGCGCAGTGGTCTCGACTAGTGTTAGTGCTCCGACTTCCGTCGGATACAGTTACACAGATCGACACAGCCCCATTCCGTATTCGGAACAAGCCAGCCTCGAGATTAATCGGGAGATCGGACGCGGGTTCACGATTGGCGCGGGCTACCTCTTTGTCGCCGCACATCACCTGCTGCGCTCCACATTGGGTAATCTTTGCCCGGCCCAGGGAATCTCGAGCGGACCGTATCCCTGCCCTCCGGCTAGCGCGTTCGGGTCGCCGCCGTCGGGCTATCCTGCCGGCAAGAACTTTTACAGTGGCATTCCGCGCTATCCCGCGGGTTTGATCTGTTGCAACGATCTCACCGGGAATTCTGTCTATCACGGCGGCACGCTGCAGGTGAACAAGACGGCAAGCAAATATATGAACCTCAATGCCAGTTACACCCTTTCTCACACGCTTGATGACGGGACCTTTGCGACGTTTATCAGTGTTCCGGAGGATGTTTTTCGCAGAGGGCTGGAACGCGCCACCTCGAACCAGGATGCGCGCCATCGCTTCGTTACGAACTTCTCATTGTTTGGTCCTTCGAATACTTTTCTGCGCAACTTCACCTTGAGCAACATCGTCATTCTTCAAAGTCCTCGGCCGTTTACATTGTTTGTGGGCTTTGATGCGAACAAAGACCTCATCGACGTCTCTGATCGCGTTGGGAATCTTGCTCGCAATACGTACGAGGGGGATAGCTTCAAGACATGGGACATCCGTCTCACGCGATCGATCAACCTCCCGCGAGAGGGAACGCGGCTCGAACTGGCCGCTGATGCCTTCAACCTGCTCGATCGTGCGAATGTGGACGAAGTTGTGGGCGTCTACGGAACGTACAACGTTTGTGGCGGCCGGCTGCCCCGACAGTACAAGGACGCGGCAAGCCGCGCGATCCAGGCAGTTCAGGTCGGCGGTTGCCCCGCGGCTGGGCCGCCCGTTCCGAATCCTCTTTTCGGTACGCCCAGAACGACGTTCAATCCGCGGCAGCTGCAAATGTCCGTAAAGCTGTTGTTCTGAGTCGTGTTTCGTAACATTCCCCTCCTCGCAGAGGAGGGGAGGCTGCGCCACTAAGAAAATGCCGCGAAGCGACCTTAGCGGCGCAGACGGGGTGGTCAGTCCGGCCGCAACGTTTCGCCGAACTTCTATTAAGGCTTCGCCCTATCGGGCTCGCGCTTCGCGCCACCCCTCCTCTGCGAGGAGGGGAATTTCCAAACGTCTATGCCTAACATCACTGAAGTACCCGTATTGATCGTCGGTGGAGGCGCGGCCGGGTGCGTGTTGTCGATGGAGTTGGCGCGCCGCGGCGTCGAGTATCGATGTATCGAACGCATGCCGGGCCCGGGTCGTGAGTCGCGGGCCATCGCGATGCATGCACGCACGATCGAGCTGTTCGATCTCGTGGACAAGGAGTTGAGCAAGCGGATCCTCGAACGCGATCTTTGGTGCAAAGGATACGTGATGCACTTCCTCCGTGACGGCGAGCGAACGGAAGTCCGTCCGGGTCTCGATTACACCACGGTCGATTCTCGATACAACTGCATTTTGGCGCACAACCAAAGCGAGACCGAAACGTTCGTGCGCGATTACACGCGCTCCCGATTTGGCAAGACCATCGAATATGACACGACATTTCAAAACCTGACGTTGGAGGCGGACGGCGTTACGGCGCGGCTCACTCATGCCGATCGCGGCGACGAGGAAGAGCTTGTCCGCTGCCGCTACCTCATCGCCGCTGACGGCATCAATTCCCGTGTACGCCGCGGCCTCGGAATGTCCGTCAAGGGTAAGGACTACGCCGGCAGCTTCTTTCAAAATCTCGATGTTCATTTGAACGGCTTTCCCGATTGGACAGACTACTTTCACTACTGTGTCGGCACCGATCATTTTCTGATGGTTGCGCCGCTGCCCGGCGGTCATTTTCGGCTGCTGCTAAGCGACCGCGGTGAAGCTGCGGACCCAACGATCACGCCGCAGCAGGCGTTCATGCGTCTTCTCGAACGCCACTTCGATGGCATCACCATGGGTGATGTGGTGTGGCATTCAAGATGGGAAACCTGGGTCCGTCTGGCTGATACCTTCCGTCAAGGAAACGTGTTTCTGGCAGGCGATGCCGCGCACGTGCACTCGACGACCGGAGGGCAAGGGATGAACTGCTGTATGCAGGACGCTTTCAATTTGGGATGGAAGCTCGCGCTCGTTCTGAAAGGCTACGCCAGATACGAGCTGCTCGACACCTACGAGGCCGAACGGCGGCCCGTCGCGGAACAGGTCATCTGGGCGGCGTCCTCCCTTCACGACATCTTCATGACGCACGGCAAGGACATCGCACAGCGAACACGCACGATGTTCGAGCCCGGATATACCGAGAAGGTCGTGAACACCTGTTCGGGTGTGGCCTACACATACCGGGACTATGTCCAAAAATCCCCCGCCTTGACGGAAATAAATGGTCCCGCCATCGGCGACCGGGCCCCGGACATCGATTTCGAGCAGGGCGGCACACTTTTTGACCGGCTCCGCCACGCGTACTTCACGCTTTTGGCCATGCCGGACGACGCCAACCGTTCTCCGGTCATCGAACGGCTGCAACGGCGGTTCTCACCGGTGCTCGCAGTTGAAACACTGCCCAGATCAAAAGCCCTTTCGAAGCGCTACGGACCAAGCGACGGCCGGCTGATCCTCGTCCGTCCCGACGGATACATCGCTTTCAAGTGTTCCGCGGACGAAGCGCCCCTTCTCGAAGCGACACTCGAGGGTGTGGTGTGCTGACAAGTTGAGCAGAGAACGCTTTTCGTACGCGTGATCCATTTCACGATTTCTTCTCCGGAGCGTGATCATCGCCGTCAAAATTCTCCGCTGGCGCCTGCCCCGCCAGAGCGGCCGCCGGCAAACTGCGGTTTTGCAGTTTCCGTGACGGCCGGCGCAGACGGTGACGCTTGAGGCTGGAATGCTGCAGAGGCGGTACTCACCACGGTCATCAATCTCGAATCCCGATTGAGAATACGCGCCGGCGTGAACCCGAACCGTGCGCCGCTGGTTCCGCTGGAGAGCCAGCGTCGAATCCAAACTGCAGCAATCATCAGAAACAGGCCGAACAGAATCGGATCCCACGTCTGTGGCTGCAAACCAAGGTACAGTTTGTTGGTTGCAAGCGTAGCGATCACCATGGCGCCGCTGACGTCCATCAGCAGACGATCACGCGAGCGAAGACTCAGGCGTAAACCAAGAATGGGAAGAAGCCAGATCATCACGTAAGTTGTCCAGTAAAACCATCCCCGATCGGTGACTGCCTCGGGCGAGATGTGCAAATTCAGTACAACGTACAAGCCCACCCATGCTGTGGCCTGGAACAGATCGTTGCCTCGAACCACAACGAAACTTACAAGGAGGATAGCGGCCGCCAGCAAATGACGGACTACGACCGGATGGACCAGGGGAAATGGAATCATGGCCGCACACGCGATCGCGATGACGCCCGCATAGACGAATCCGGACCGGAGATACAGAAGAAGTCCGCCAATTGCGCCGAGCGCGAGCGCCATCGCCAGAACGGAATCAATGTTCGCATTCGACATCATCTGCGCGACGGCCGCAATCACAAGGACGACTGCACCGACGCCGAGCGCTTCTTCGACACCAAAGCGGTAGACGCGAAATTTCGCAACCAAACATTCTGCCAGCCCGAAGCACAAAGCGGCCGCGCCAACGCACGCCATGGCCCTAGCGCGATCTTCGGTAATGTGAAGTATGTCGATCAGCAGTAACACCGAAGCGCCGATGATGATTGCGGTAAACAGGAACAGCACCAGACGAAGAAAATTATTCGTCCGCCTGAGGTCCGTCTGCAGGTCCTCGGACAGGCGCGGAATTTGCTCCTTCTCGAGAAGACCCGAGCGCATCCATTCCCAGATGAGATCCTGCGCCTGGACGGTTTCTTCTGCCTCTCTCGAATATCGCCTCATTCTTCACGTCCAAAGCGCCGCGCGAGCATGACGATCGCGAGGATGACAATCGTGCTCGAAACGACGATATACGAAAGCGCCGCTGTGTCGGTGCCCAGCCGCCTGAGGATTTCACCGCTGACGCCGATGTAGCCATAAATCGTGCCGTACACAACAAACACGAAACGGCGAAAGTGCAGACCTGCTCGTATGGAAACAACCGCGAGAACGACCAGACCGGGCAGATACATCCAATTTGCATTCCGTTCGATGGCGCCTGACACGAGCGCCATAAAGAGCACGTTCGCACCGACATGCAAATACGTTTCGAGATAATGTTTCTTGATACCGTGGTGAGCCAGCAACAATCCGCCGCCGGACACGATCAGCCCATAACCAATTGCAGCAGCGCGAAGCGAGTCGCTCGAGATCAGATCAAATCGCGAAATCTTCACACCGAACCACGCCGCCAGCGTGGACAGCGCGAGCGAGAGGACCAGGCGGTTATCAAAACGATAGGCAAAGAAGAAATACACGAACGCGGATAACAAAACGTAGTAATCCCAATGATCGCTCAACACCTCAAAACGAGCTTCGATGTACGCCAGCTCGGCGGCCAGTGTGAGGCATGCGAGATACAGGATGTAGTCGACCACCATGCCGGGCTTATGCGAGAAGCAGTAGTAGAGCGATGACATGAGGAGTGCAGTGAGCCCGATTAAAATGGCCGCATCGCCAAGATCGGCGAAATAGGTGTTGATCGTCCAACCGACGCCGGCGGCCAGGGAAAGTACACCGACGTACAGCAGGACATTCAATTCCACAAAGACTGAAAATCTTTCTTTGCGGACAATCGCGATGAGGGTATCGAATTGGTCTGCGCTGATCGCGCCGCTATCTCTCCATTTCTGCAGAAGGGCAACGGTACTCATGAAGCAGTTGAACCGCGCAATGTAATCCTTATTTCCAGTCCAGAAGATGATAAGAGTTATCCGTTTCGGAGCCGCGGCGAAACACAGTGCGATTACGCGTCGCGATGTCGTAACGGATCAATTTGGCTGGAGGATCAGAGAAATCGACAAATACCAGCGCTGTTCCGTCAGGAGAAAAGACGGGCTCCAGCGACATTTCGCCGGCCGAAACTCGGATCTGCGCCTTCTGATCGACTGATGTCATGAATACGCCATTGGCAGAGCCCGGATAGTCACAATCCGTTGTGCCGGCGGTGAGCGCCAGTCGTTTGCTGTCGGGCGACCAGTCGAATGATTTGACGTTGTTCCAATCTCGCGGCGCTGCGGATATGGTCACAGCCACGTCGGCTTTTGTGCGCATCGAATAAAGGCGAAGACCGATGCTGGGCGGTGTGCAATCCGGTTCGTCATTTTTGGTGCGCGGTGGGTCGCGAAACGTCATTTCGTAAGCGATCCATTGACCATCAGGCGCGAACTTCGCGTTCCAAACAACTTTACCCGTCTTGTGAATCAGCGTACGGCGGCCTGTAGGGATGTCGAGCACCTCGAGACCGCTTACAGGGCTATTCACAGCATGAACAACGGCAGATCCATCGGGAGAAACGCTGAATCCTTGATACCACGGACCGAGGTCTCTCGGAATGCTTCCATCTTGAGATGTAAGAATAATGAAAAGGTGTCCACCCTCCCCTTCGTAAAGAAGTGAGCGCCCGTCTTTCATCCAGCCGATTTGTCCGAAATGACTTCCGGCTGGGAGCTTAACAATCTGTTTCGTTGGTCCTCCCGCGACGGACATGATCGAAAGAACCTGGGATGAAGTCGTAAATGCTACCGTCTGTCCATCCGGCGAAAGAACCGCGCTATTGGTTGAATCGCTGAGCACTCGCCCGGTGCCGTCAGCACGGACGAAAAGTAACTTGCCGTAGCTCTCCACCAGCAGGCCTGAATCACCTGCGGCAGCACCGGCGACAAGCGTTGTTCCAACGAGCGCGATGAATATCGCATGTCGCATGATCGTGCTAAATGTTATCCGGCCGTGCCACAAAAAGATCAACTTTCGCCTATAGGCAATCAGCCACGCACGTTGAGCGTCTTACTGCGGCAAAGCGTAGTAACGTGCCATCCAGTATGGAAGGATGTAGTCAATCGCGGCCGTTTCAACCATAATGATCTCGGGTTATTTCCGATAGCGGACGCGGCCTAGGACTTCCGTTCCGGGGATGCCGGGGGCACACGTGCGCCAGCCGACTACATCCGGACGAGACCCAAAGAGCACAACTGTTGTTTCGACGCGCTGCGCGCCGGGACGCAGACCGTCCTCCACGCGCCATCCCGAAGCTGAGGCAGGATCGACCGCAGCGGATGGTGCAGCGATGCGAGTGACGCCGGCTGCGCGAAGCCGCGACGCCTCGGCCCGGCAGACCGCATAGCTGGAACTGTCCCCGGTCACTGTAGCGCGAGTCAGGCTCGGTTCGATCGCAGCTTCATGGTCGTCGAGTTCGACCGCCCACAGCACCCGCTCAACACCTGCCAAGTCGGCCGCCTCCCGAATCTCTTCGTGGCGCAGGAACTCCGCCCATGCCGCCTCGGGCGTTGACGAGAAATACTGAGCCGGTCCTTCGCCGGCCCCATGCCATCGAGCGGGCGGCTGAGCGCCGGCCTCCCAAAGAAACGGAGTGTCGATATCGGTGTTGCGGAAAACGATCACACGAGCAACTCAACCGCCAATTGCACTACGGCTTGTGGACCCGCTTCATCCGGCGACCAATCGCCGCGTAACGCGCTGGATGGAGTCCGGCCGCGAAGCGCTTGGCGTGGACGTTCGAACCAGCGCCGGATGCCGAATTCGTTGAAGCTGCCACGCAGAATCGCGATCAACAAAGCCAAAAAGTGCAGCCGCTGTGCGACCGCATCGGGAGCTTGCCTCTCACTGGCCGCGTAACGGCGGAGCGAAGGCTCCGACACAACAGCCAATTCAGCCAGCCGCGGGTAACCAAGAACAGCGGCAAGGCGACTGATCTCACGTTCTGGCAGCGGCGACGATTCCAAGGCTTCCAGCAGCCGATGCGGATTTATCCGACTGCTCACCGCAATGCCCTCGGCAATGCCCGCCTGGCGAGCGGCCGCGGCCAGACGCCCGAGTTCGTCCACGCGGACCGGCGTCCCCGGCTGATGGACAACCAAACCCATGAGATCCGCCAGACGGATCGCCACCACGGCGGCGCGCGCCGTATCGAGCTGCTCCAATGTGGATTTGAATCGGATTCCAGCCATAATCCAAAGAATATCCGTCCCCTCTCCGAGTGTCAATACACCAGGTTGCCTTTCAGAATTCAACGCCACAGCAATTCCTCGACCTGCTGTTCCCAAACGCTTATGTTTCTTACTGCGGCAAAGCGTAGTAACGTGCCATCCAGTATGGAAGGATGTAGTCGATCCCGGCCGTTTCAACCAGGCCGGCGCCTCCTCCAAAGGGCAAAAATGGGCTGCGCTGCCAGAGGAAATCTGTATCGACGCGATCGTTAACAGCAATCGGAATGCAGGCGCGATCGGCACCGCATGAGGGATATTTGCCCCGCAAATCGACCCAATAGTCACGCCGCGGTCTCAGAAGCCATAAGTTTAAGAGCGCAATCGTCTCATTATCGCGCGCGCCATTCGGTCCCTTCAACGCTCGATCGATCATGTTGAAGTGTGGATTGCCGTGCGATTGTGTTCTACGCCGCAACATGTCATAGGCATTCATGTAGACGGCTTTGTACGGCGAGCTGTCCTCCTCGAGGCGGATAAGATCGTACAGGTTGATGTAGTCCAGATTGAATTTGAAGTAGTGACTGTGATCGTCAAGGCTGTCAAAGAAAACCGGAACAGCGGCGAAGGCTGCATATACAGTGCGGTAGATTGCGTAAACGAACGTGAATCGGAAGGGGTTTACCTTTCGGCCTGCCTGGAGAAAACTCAGTTGTTGATCCGGACGGAATGCAAACGTTGTGCTCACTCTGCCATCCGGCATCACCACATTCCAATTGTGACCTAGCAGGTAATTCAATATTCGCGTCAGATCTTTCTGGATGAGAATGTGTGCGTTCGGGTCATCAATCATGTCGTAAGCGGCGCTCAAACCGAATACGACGCCGGAATACTGGTCCCTTGAGGTATTACCGATCCAGAAGTAGGGCTGACCTCTCAATGTGTTGTAGTAGATCCCATTGCCGGCTTCCTCCTGTTGAATTGCGGCAGCATACGGTGAGTTCACGGGTATTAGACACCGTGCCAGAACGTCGCTGCCGGTAACATCGAGAAGCGAGTGAATTCCCTCGAGAGCTTTCCACGCATTAGCCAACGCGTC
>WNEQ01000604.1_pt1 | contig 18844 bp, 18 predicted proteins | sample 5399971 | NCBI WGS metagenome assembly WNEQ01 (sample SAMN13153330, study PRJNA577476) | soil metagenome | isolation source: 20 cm grassland meadow soil 2 days after 1st rain plot 5 | place: USA:California | collected 2015-09-18
TCTTTGCAGGCTCCGCAGCCGCTTCAAAACACCCACCACCTGAAGACCGAGATCGCGCGCCAGGCGGTCGTCCGTGTGACGCTCGCGCAGCGCACGCACGCCGCGCTCCAGAGTGGCGACGGCAATCGACAGGTCGGCGACCTGAACCAGGACATCGTCCAGGCGTCGCACCGGGACGCGGAGGAGGGGCGAGGACGACGCCGCCAGATCCTCGAACCCCTCGACCCCCTGCGCCCCGGAAGCGCTGGCATCACCCGGGGGAGCTCCGGCGGGCGGCGTCCCACCCGTCGGCGCCGCGGCTGCTCGCGGCGTGTCAATCTCGCGGATCCGAACGACGATCTCTTCCGGAAGGTCGGCGGCGAGCAGGGGCCTCGGGCTCGCGACCAGGAGGTCGAAGGCGATCGCGGTCACCTCTTCCTCTCCCACGACCGGGACCGTGCTGATCAGCTCGCCCGCTTCGGCGATCCTCCGCGCCACTTCCTGGAGATGTTCCTCCAAGGACTGGGGATGGGGCCGGACACGAACCAGTGAGAGGCGTCTCCCCTGAGCACGCAATGCGCGCAGGCGCCCTTCCTCGTGCTCCGTGAGGGACGCGCGGATGCTTCCTGGAAGGTCGAGCCCCTCCAGCCCGACCCCTTCCGGGACGCCCCTCGAGGAGGCCGCGCGGCGCAGACGATCGCGCAGCGGACCCAGGTCGCGGAGCACTCCCGCGCCCGGGCGAAGGTCCCGCACCGCGCCGAGAAGAGCGTCGAGGGTGTCGTGCAGGAGGTCGAGGACCGTCCCGTCCAGGGCTCCCCCGAGCCGCAGGCGGGACAGAAGGTCTTCGAGCGCATGGGACAGGGAAGCCATCTGCGGGAAACCCAGCAGGCCGGCGAAGCCTTTCAGCGAGTGCACCTCGCGGAAGACGGCATTGATCAGCTCGTGGTGCGGTCGGCCCGCCGAAAACGCGGTCTCCAGCTCGCGCAGGTCGTCGGTGAGGGCGTCGAGGATCTCCTCGGCCTCGGCGACGAAATCGCGCCCGCTCCGCTCCTTCTCCGGCCGCTCCGTGGGATCGTCAGGCATGCGGGGCGCTCCCGTCGCTGCTCGAGAGTGTCGCGAGGCTTCGCCGAAGCGCCGCGTTTTTCAGGGTGATTCCCGCCTGGGCCACGAAGATCTCCAGTCCCCTCAGGTCGCCGATCGGACGGCCGCTCTCGCCGTTGTCGCCGTAGAGGAGGGAGAAGATCACCGGTCCCCCGAGCACCGGCAGCACCGCCGCCTCGCGGGGCGGCGGGCCGCCGAGCCTCTCGAGGAGTGTCGCATCGGCGCCGCCGCGGGCGATTGCGCCGACGTGGGGAGCGCGTGTCCTTGCGGCGATCTCCAGGCACGATCCGCGCACGAGGGGCACCGCGACGCCGCGCACCCGACCGTCCAGGCCGCTGCCGGCCGGACCCTCAGACGCTTCCCCGCCAAAGGCACCCGTACCGTGCGCCTGATTGTCGTGCACGGCGAACAGAACTCCACGTTCGAAGTACTCGGTCGCAAGGCGCAGGACCAGCAGGGGAATCTCGATCTCCTGCTCGGAGTGCAGCTCGCCCACGAGGCCGCGCAGGAGCGACAGCTGATCGACGACACGCAGCGGCCGCGGCGCCGATCTCGAGACCGCGCCGTCGGGATCGAGGATGGCTTCGCGCAGCCGGGCGCCGAATTCAGCGAGGACACGTCCGATCGCGCTCCACCCCGCCCCTCCCAGGTCAGGGATGGACAGGCAGGCGGAGGCGCCCGCGGCGCGCGCGGCGTCCTCGGTGGATTCCGACCACCCGTATTCCAGAAGGATACCCCGGGCGCGGGGTGCCACCCTGCGCACCTGCCGAAGCAGATCGACGCCTCCCTGCCATCCGTCCCCGGCGGCGTTCGGAAGGATCAGATCTCCCACGAAATGGAAGACCTTGTTGTCCCGGGCCAGGGCGCGCGCGCGCTCCAGCACCTGCTCCGCCGTCTGGAACGCCTCGACCTCGAAGTCTCGCAAGACCTGCTCCACGGCCCGACGCACGACGGAGCGCTCCACGAGGAGGAGGACGCCCTCGGCGGGCCCCCGGTCAGGATCGAGCTCGAAACGAAATTCGCCTTCCTGGGCCAAGACCAGCGACCGCAGACTCGCCTTCAACTCCTCGCGCACCAGCCGCTCGATGGCGCCCTGTGACACGGCCCCGATGCCCACCAGGGCGCCCGCCACCGTGGTCCCCTCCCGCGCCGCGCGACCGCGTGCCTCGACCAGCGCGGCGGATGCGATGAGCCCACGGCTCAAAAGCAGGTCCTGCAACTCGGGCCCCCCGGGGCCCAGTGTGGCACTGCGGATCAGGCCGTTCTCGAAACGCACGCGGCGCTCGCCGTCGCGCATCGTCAGGATCAGTGTGCCCGATCGCCGGCTGGCGTGAATGATCTGCAGTACGTCGGGGAAGGAGAGATCTTCGAGACTGCCGACGACGCTCAACGGACCTCCGCTCGGCGCACCACGACTTCCCTGCCGACCGCGGCGCGCCGGCCGTAGACAGGACGTGGACAGATCACGGGGTAAAATCTAGGCCGGATTGCGAATAGGGCCACCCGCGGGGCTGAATTACGGGATCGTAACGGGGGAGCGCAGCCGATTTACCGGTGCAGGGCGCCGGCAGCCTCCAGCTTCTTCCGGACCGCGTCCAGAATGCCGTTGGCGAACTGCCAGGAGTCTTCCCCACCGAACCGCCGGGCGACCTCGATCGCCTCATCGATGATGACGATGGGGGGCGTTTCCATCTCGTGGAGAAACTCGTACACAGCCAGCCGGAGGATGTTCCTGTCGACGATCGCCAGGCGCTCCAGGCGCCAGTTCTCCAGGCTCTCTGCGAGGATGGTGTCGATCACCGGGAGGGACGACGCCGTGCCCCTGGCCAGGCGATCCGCGAAGGCGCGCACCTCGGGTGCAATGTCCCGATCCTCCCAGAAGGCGTCCGAGACATCGCTCATCGGTGTGCCCGAGGCCTCCACCTGGTAGAGCATCTGCAGGGCGTACTCCCTGGCCTTGCGTCGCCCGCCCATGGCTATTCCAGGTTCCGGAACAGCGACACCATCTCGATCGACGCCAGCGCGGCGTCCCAACCCTTGTTGCCACCCTTGGCACCGGCCCTCTCGATGGCCTGGTGCAGGTTTTCGGTTGTCAGGACACCGAAGGTCACAGGAAGTCCGGCCTCGAGCGCAACCGAGGCAATGCCTCGCGCCACCTCGGCGCACACCTGCTCATAATGCGACGTTTCGCCCCGAATCACGCATCCGATGCAGACGACGGCGTCAAATTTGCGTGACAGCGCCAGACGTCGCGCCGCGACGGGGATTTCGAACGCCCCCGGCACCCGCGCCACGGTCATGTCCTTGTCAGCGACCCCATGGCGCCGCAGGCAGTCGAGCGCCCCCTCCAGGAGCCTCTGCGAGATGAAGTCGTTGAAGCGACCCACCACCAGGGCGATCCGCAGACCCTTGCCGTCCAGGTTTCCTTCCACCATACGCATCGACATGCGCCGACTCTGTCCGAAACCCTCGACCCTCGGGCATCGTAGCGGCCCCCCACGGGACTGTCAAGGCGTGACGATACGTCAGGGCGCGAGACAGGGACGAAGCAGAGCTGCCCAGGCGGGGGCAAGAAAGAGCTTGAGCACGGCGTCGCCGATGAGGAGGACACCCGCCGCAACGTACCAGGATCGATACGAGGGGCGCGGCATGACCGCGCCGCCTTCCAGTCTGCGATGCACGGCCCACAAAAGAGGTTCCGAGAGGCCGATGCCGGCGATCACGAAGCCGCCCACCCTCAGGATCGCCCACGGCGCCCAGCCGCAGAGAAGAGCGATCCCCGGCGCGCCGCCGGCAGCGGCCAGGGCGCCGACGTAGTAGGACATGTAGCCCACGAGGACCGCCCCGAGGACGATCCCGAGAAGACCGCCGGATCCAGCCGCCAGAAACGTGAAGGCGGTGACGTGCAGGAGGTGCTGCGGGAGGAAGCGGGAGGGATCGCTCTCGCGTCCCGCACCGCTCTGGATGAAGGCGAACATCTCGTCGCGATAAGCCGGGCCGTTGAGAACGACACGCGCCATCGACGCCGGGTCGCGACGCGTGGCCGCGATGATCGAGACCGACAGACTCGCGGCCCAGAGCAGCGTCGCCGCCACGGCCACCGGGCGCCGGCCTCGCAGGAGAAGCGCGGCCATCACCGGGTAGACGGCCACGGTCGCGAGGATCGGCAGGAGGGACCGCTGCTGCCAGGCCCGCGCCAGGATCACGGCGACCGGGGCAAGGAGGGCCGGAAGCACGGTCAGGCCGACGGCGAGGAGGCGACTCGTGCCGCGGGTCCCGCCGATCATGGCCGGCCCGCGAAGGGGCCGTCGACGCTCAGGAATTCGCGCAGCTCGCGTGCCCGCCGGTCGATCTCGCCCCGGGACAGCGAACCGATGCGCCTGAGACTGAAATCCTCCACGCAAAACGAGGCGAGCACGCTGCCATAGATCATCGCCTCACGCAGTCCCCGGCCGCTCGCGTCGCCGATATTCGCGAGGTGCCCCATGAAGCCCCCGGCGAAGCTGTCACCGGCCCCGGTGGGGTCGACCGGCCGCTCGACCGGGTAGGCGGGGACCGCGAAATAGCGCCCCTCTGCGAACAGCGCCGCGCCGTATTCTCCCCTCTTGATCACCAGGAAGCGCAGACCGAGCGACAGGAGGCGTCGCGCGGCCACCACGGTGTTCAGTTCACCGGCCAGAAGCCGCGCCTCCGAGTCGTTGATGACGAGCCCATCCACCTCCGCCAGCAGTCGCTTCAGAGAGTCGCTCTTCCCCTCGATCCAGAAGTTCATCGTGTCGCAGGCGGACAGGCTCGGCCGGAGCCGGCGCAGGACCTGGGACTGAAGGTCGGGATCGATATTGCCCAGGAACAGGTTCGGGATCGAGGCATCCTCGGGGCGCAGCCGAGGCTGGAACGACTCGAAGACGTTGAGGTGCGTCGCCAGGGTCGTGCGATCGTTCAGGTCGTCCGAATAGACACCGGACCAACGGAATGTCTTGCCCTTGGCCACCTCGATGGCCGACACGTCGATGTGACGCGAGCGCAGGAGCCGCATCGGCTCCTCGCCGAAGTCTTCCCCCACCACCGCCACCACGCGCACGTCCGTGAAATAGGACGCAGCGACGGCGCAGTAGGTGGCGGACCCGCCCAGGACTTCCGCGGCTTCGCCGTAGGGTGTCTTGACCGAGTCGAACGCCACGGAACCCACGACCAGGAGGGCCATGGGTCAATCCAGGTACTTGCCGACGAGGAGGCGCAGCCGGTCGCGCGTCTGGCGCGGGATGCGGGACGCCTCGGTCAGGATGGCGTTCCTCAGGGCCGTGGCGCAATCGCAGGTGCGCGGCTCCGGCAGGCGGGAGAGGACGCGCGCCACGATCGCTTGCGCCATCGAGGCGTTGTCGTTGAGGCGGGCGACCACCTCCTCCACGGTGACCGCAGCCTCCCCGTGACGCCAGCAGTCATAGTCGGTGATCATGGCGAGCGTGGCGTAGCAGATCTCCGCCTCGCGCGCCAGCTTCACCTCCTGCGCGTTGGTCATGCCGATGACATCCGCCTTGAACGAGCGATAAAGCTGAGACTCGGCGCGCGTGGAGAACTGCGGCCCCTCGATGCACAGGTAGGTACCGTCCGCGTGGACGCGGGCGCCACAGGCGCGCGCCACGGAGACGAGCGCCTCACTCAGATCCGGACAGACGGGGTCGGCGAGCGACACGTGCGCCACGATGCCCTCCCCGAAGAAGGTGGATGGGCGGTGCCGCGTCGCGTCGATGAACTGGTCGGGCACGGCCACGTCGAGCGGTCGCAGCTCCTCGCGCAGGCTGCCGACGGCGCTGACCGAGACAATCCTCTCCACCCCCAGCGCCTTGAAGCCGTAAATGTTGCCCCGGAAGTTGATCTCGGAAGGCAGAAGCCGGTGTCCGCGGCCGTGCCGCGACAGGAAGGCGATGTCCCGGCCGTCGATCGTTCCCAGGACGTACGCGTCGCTGGGATCGCCGAACGGCGTGCCGATACATTCCTCACGCCTGTTCTCGAGGCCGGTCATCTGGTACAGGCCACTGCCGCCGATGACTCCCAGGGCTCGCATGGAGGGCTCCGCGAAGGGGGAGACTAGCAAGAGACCCCAGGGGAGTCAAGGAAAGCAGCCCCGGGCGCGGCCTCTCGCAGCCAGGCGCGGAGGGTGGGGAGGGCGCGGAGAACTGAATCCTCCGCCGCGGCGATCAGACGGTCCGGATCGGTCGGCCACGAGACCATGGTGCCGCAACCGCGCACGTCCGGACGCAGCACGAGGAGCCGGTCGCCACAGGTCTCCTGGAGGGACCGCCAGTAAGCGCGGCGCGCCTGCCGCAGGCAGACGACGAGCGACAGATCGACCGCGATCACCCGGCGCGCCAGAAGCGGCGGCGCGAAGGCACGTTCGACCGGCACGGCGGTGAACCAGCCGGCGTCCGCCAGGAGCACCTTTCGACCTCCCAGGCGCGCCCGCAAGGGCGGGAACAGGGCCGGGATGGCCGCGGACGCCTTGACCGCTGAACAGACCGGCAGCGCCGAGGGCAGGCCCGGTCCCCCCAGGAGGAACACCTCCTCCCGGCTCTTGAGATCGAAGGTCAGGACTCCGAGCCGGCGGACACCATGGTGCAGCCGCTCGAAGGAGGCCCTCTCGAGCCGTTCAAGGTAGCCGGGTATCGCCCCGGCGTGACGGGAGGCGGCCCGGGACAGGACCGGCACCCTCCAGCGCGACAGTGCGAACGCGAAGAGCGACATCGCGTTGAGCCGCCTCGCAGCCTGGAGCATCTCGTCGGGCTCCATCCCGGCCGCGGCGTGCATGGCACCCACGATGGCGCCCACACTGCATCCGACGATCGCGTCGATCGGCACGCGGGCGGCGCGCAGGCCGCGCAGGACCGCGGCGTGCGCGACGCCGCGGGCGCCGCCCGCGCCGAGCGCCAGCACGATGCGGGCGGGAGGGTTCGTGGCGGTCATGGCAGGCGGATCGTCGTCAGCTACGCGGGATGGGGACGCGCGAGCCGGAGCAGACAGGTTCCGGGTCCGCCGCCGGCGCGTCCGATCACTTCCAGCGTCGCGCGCTGCGGCCGCAGGACCAGGACGAATGCGGCCCGTCCGCGGCTCGTTCTCCGCGCGGCCGCGCGCAGGATCGGCCGGCATCGTCTCTCCACAGCGTCCGCCCCGCGCCGCGCCGCGGCGACGGTCAGGCCGTTCTGACGGAAGAAATGGCTGCTGACCAGGTGCGCCAGCGGGGCCAGATCCGGGTCGGCCGGCAGGCTGAGCACCAGGGTCTCGCGCTGTCGCGCCGTCACGGGGACACACCCAGGAGGATCATCGAGTGTCGTGGCCTCCAGGACGTACGGGAATGGGCCGCGGAAGACCGGGTGGCGCCGCCCCGCAACGTCTCGATCCTGATGGCGTGGAACCTCTGCAGTTTAGGGATTGCGGCGAAGGGTGTCAATGTCCCGACTGCCGGCGTCGTCCGTCCTTGCCTTGCGCCGGCCGCCCGCGACACCTAAATTTGAAGTTTCGGGAACCGAGGGGGTACGTGTGTCGGTCGCCGGAACGCTGGAGATGGTGGAAAAGCTGGATCGGATGAAGGCCGACGACCGCAAGGAGCGGCGCTTCCGCCTGTACGCTTACCTGCTCGGCGCGTGCGCGGTCGCCATCGTGGCCTGGAATGTGCTGCTGGCGCGCGAGCAAGTGCGGGCGGAGCTGCTTCCGGTGTTCGTCTTCTCCATGTTCATCGGGTTCGCGTGGTACTTCAGCTTCTCGATCTTCCCGCGCGCCAGCCTGTCCATCTCGCTCGATATGGCGTACCTGATGACGGCGGTGTGCGTGCTACCACACCCGCTGCCCCTGGCCGTCGCCTTCGGAGGTGCGGTGCTTGGCTGTCACCTGCGCGCGCGCGAGTCGCGGCTGAACAACCCGTTCCTGCAGGTGCTGAGCCTCAACACGGGCGGGCTTGTGGCGACCGCGGTGGCGGGACAGTACCTGTCGGTCGCGCTGGAGGCGCATTGGGACTTCCACAAGCTCACCTGGGGCACGGTGGTCGCCGTCGTGGCGCTGTTCGTGGCCTATAACGTGACCAACGTCGCGATCATGGTCGTGGCCATGCTGTTGAAGGGGGAGCCGGTATGGCCACACCTCTCGACCTACCTGCGCTACCTGCCTTCGCTCGAGGTGTTCACCATGCCGCTCACGCTGGGCCTCGCGCTCCTGTACGCCGCGGCCGGCATCTGGGGCTTCGTGCCGCTCGCGACGACCATCCTGCTCGCGAGCGGCCTCCTGAAGAAGCTCAATCAGGCGCGCAACGAACTGAGCGAGGCGAACGACCAGCTCCAGGATCGCTCGCGCGAGCTGCGCATCCTGAACACGATTGGTCGGGAGATCAGCACCAGCCTGGATCCCGAGGTCGTCTTCGCCCAGGTGAGCCGACACGTGCAGAGGATCCTCGACGCACCGCATCTGTTCCTGTCGCTGTACCACCGCATCCCGAACGAGTCATACCTCGAATACGTGGCGCGCGATGGTGTGGTGCAGCCGCGGCCCGAGCGGGCCCTCGGCCAGGGGTTCACCTCCTGGGTGGTCGAGTCGAAGCGGCCGCTTTTGGTCCATGATCTGGAGGTTGACCGCGACTCGATTCAGTGTGCCCCGGTGATCCTCGCCCAGGACATCCGATCGATCATGTCGACGCCTCTGATCTTCAACGGCGAGACCATCGGCGTCCTGTGCGTCGAGAGCCCCCGTCCGGGCGCCTACACCGTCGATCATCTGTCCGTGTTCACGACCATCACGCAGCAGGCGGCGGTGGCGCTCGAGAACGCGCGCAACTTCCAGCTGGCGACGGTCGACCAGCTCACGCGCCTGTACCTGCGGGACTTCTTCTTCCGCAAGCTCTCCGAGGAGCAGGCTCGCGCCCGCCGCTATGGCAGCACGTTCACGGTGCTCATGCTCGACCTGGACTCCTTCAAGGAGATCAACGACCGGATGGGGCACCTGGCGGGCGATCGCTATCTGCAGAAGGTAGGCGAGGTGATCCGGGAAACGATGCGCGCCGCGGACATCCCCTGCCGCTACGGCGGTGAGGAGTTCTGCATCCTTTTACCCGAGACCGATCTGGACGGTGCGTCCCGCATTGCCGAGCGTATCCGCACTCGGGTGAGCAAGCTGGAAGTGCGCGTCGGCGACGGAGTCCTGAGGACGACGATCAGCGTCGGGATCGCGGCCTATCCGGCCGACTACCCCGGGACCATCCAGGGCTTCCTGGAGAAGGCCGACCAGGCGCTCTATCTGGCCAAGCAGACGGGCCGCGACCGGGTCATCACGACCACCCTCAAGGCCGACCCGGGCCGCAAGGTCCGCTGAGAGGTCCATCCGCTCCCTGGCGGGCGGCACCCGGTCCTCATCCCGTCCAGCCCATGTGCTCGCGCAGCGGCCGACCGACGCGTGTCTCGAACTGCAACGACAGGGACGGCGCCGAGCCGCTGTTGGCGTCCAACAGCAGTTTCTCCACCCGGAGCAGCGGGATGAAGACGGTCGAGAGGCTCAGTCCCTCGCCCCCCTCGGCCACCTGCCGGACCCAGTCGTCGAAGGAGTTGAGATCGATTCCCTCGATCACCACGCCGGCCGAGTCGAGGGCGCGGATCATCCCCCAGAACCGCTCGCGCGGATTTTGAACGTAGGCGACGACGACAGACCCGGGACCGAAAGCGGAGTTGAACATCGTCAGGGCGCACGCAGGGCGCGGACGCCTTCGGGATCGGGGACGAGGCGGGCCTCGGTCGCGGCGACGACCTGTTCGAGGGTGAGGCCCTGTGCCATCTCGCGCAACACCAGCCCCTCCTTCTCCACGTCGATCACCGCCAGGTCGGTGATGATCCGATCGACCACCCGCGGGCCCGTGAGCGGCAGGCGACAGCGGCGGAGGATCTTCGGCTCCCCCTCCCGGGTCGCGTGGGTCATCATGACGATCACGCGATTCGCCCCGGCCACCAGGTCCATGGCGCCGCCCATCCCTTTCACCATTTTCCCCGGCACCATCCAGTTGGCCAGGTTCCCATCTTCGTCGACCTCGAGGGCGCCGAGAATCGACAGATCGATGTGGCCCCCGCGGATCATGGCGAACGACTCGGCGCTGCTGAAGTACGAACAACCGGGCGTCTCGGTGATCGTCTGCTTGCCCGCGTTGATCAGATCGGGGTCCTCTTCGCCGGCGAGCGGGAACGGCCCGACGCCGAGCATGCCGTTCTCGGACTGAAAGGTGACGCGCATGCCGCGGGGGACGTAGTTTGCGACGAGGGTTGGCATGCCGATGCCGAGGTTGACGTAGTCGCCGTCCCTGAGCTCAGCGGCCGTCCGCCTGACGATGAGTTCTCTGCTCGATTCGCTTTTCATAGTTCGCCCCCCGGAAGATCCGGGTCACGTAGACACCCGGGGTGTGCACCATCTCCGGATCGAGGTCGCCCGGCTCGACCAGCTGCTCCACCTCGGCGATGGTGACGCGCGCGGCGGTCGCCATCATCGGGTTGAAGTTGCGCGCCGTCTTGCGGTACACGAGGTTGCCCAGGCGGTCGCCTCTGTAGGCCTTGACCAGGGCGAAGTCGGCAACGAGGGCCGTCTCCAGGACGTAGTGACGATCCCCGAAGCGACGCGTCTCCTTGCCGTCCGCGACCACGGTGCCGTAACCCGTCGGGGTGAAAAAAGCGGCGACGCCTGCGCCCCCCGCGCGGATGCGCTCCGCAAAAGTTCCCTGGGGCACGAGCTCGACCTGAAGCTCGCCCTTGAGAAACTGTTGCTCGAACAGGTCGTTCTCTCCGACGTAGGTGGAGATCATTTTGCGAATCTGCCGCGTCCGCAGCAGCAGCCCGAGCCCGTAGTCGCTCGTGCCGGCGTTGTTGCTCATCACCGTGAGGTCCTTCGTCCCCTTGCGCTGCAGCGCCTTGATCAGATTTTCGGGGATGCCGCAGAGGCCGAATCCGCCCACCATCAACGTGGCCCCGTCGGGAATGTCCCGGATCGCCTCGTCCGCGTCCCTGACCACCTTGTTCATGGAAGGGTTCCCGTCCCGGACCCGCGGCGGTCCCGGCTCCTCGCCCGGCTGCCCGCGGTGGCCGGTCGCCCACGCTTTGTCTTCGTGTCGCTCTGCCGCAGCTCGATGAGCACCCCGCCGGTGGCGCGGGGATGGATGAAGGCGACGCGCGACCCTTCGGCCCCCGTGCGGCCCTCCGCCCCCGCCACCTCGAGCCCCGCGCCCGTGACGCGCTCGAGGGCGGTGGCCAGATCGCCGACTTCGAAGCAGACGTGGTGGATCCCCTCACCCCGCTTCTCCAGGAAACGCCCCACGCTCGAACTACGCCCTACCGGCTCGACGAGCTCGATTCGCGTCCGGCCCGCGGGAAGCATGGCCACGCGTACCCCTTCGCCGTGGACCTCTTCGATCCCGGCGAGCTCGAGACCGAGGATGTCGCGGTACAGGGCGAGGCGATCCTCGATCCTTCGCACCGCCACGCCAAGATGATCGAGCTGGACGTTGCGGCGCGTCGCGTCCTCCTGGTTGCCTTCCGGCTCGAGGCGTTCAAGAACCTCGCGGGCCGCCGTGTAGGGATCCACGCGGCGCGCCAGGAGGTCCGCCTCGTGGCGGTCGAGGTCGGCCTCCCCCAGGTCCCCCGCCGTGATGCGCTCCAGCAGTCGGTCGCGCAGGATCTCGAGAAACCGCGCCCTGAGGCCCAGACGTCGTCGACCGGTCAGCCGGTCCCCTTCTCGCAGGAAGCCCCCGTGCCGTTCGATCGCGTCGGCCAGGTCGCTGATCCCCTTTCCTTCAGTGGCGACACACTGGATGATCGGGGGCGTCCAGGGGCGCTTCTCCCCCAGCGACATCATCCCCTCGAGATCGGAGGCCAGCCGATCGGCGCCCGAATGGTCCGCCTTGTTGATCACGAACAGGTCGGCGATCTCCAGGAGCCCCGCCTTGATCGCCTGGATGTCGTCGCCCTGCCCCGGCGTCAGGACCACGAGGACCGTGTCGGCCACGCGCACCACGTCAACCTCGTCCTGCCCGACGCCCACCGTCTCGATGAGGATCGGGTCGCGCCCCGCCGCGTCCATGAGGTCGATGGCGTCGCGAGTGGCGCGGCTCAATCCTCCGAATCGGCCGCGGGTCGCCATCGAGCGGATGAACACGGCCGGGTCCAGCGTGTGCTGCTGCATGCGGATCCGATCACCGAGGACAGCCCCGCCGCTGAAGGCGCTGGAAGGATCCACGGCCACGACGCCGAGGGCGCGGCCGCGGGAACGATAGCGGGCGACCAGCTGATTCACCAGACTGCTCTTGCCCGCCCCAGGAGGGCCGGTCACGCCGATGACGGACGCGCGGCCGGTGCGGGAGAAGATCTCCGCCAGGATCGCCTCTCCCCGCTCCGTCCCTGCCTCGACGAGGGAGATCGCCCGGGCCAGGGCGACCGGGTCGCCCTCCACCACGAGGCGGGCCAGTTCCTGCATCAGCTGGCCCGCTCGGGCGTCTCCCCGAGGAGCTGGCGCGCGATGACCAGGCGCTGGATCTCGGAGGTCCCTTCGCCGATGGTGCAGATCTTGGCGTCGCGGTAGGCACGCTCGACCGGGTACTCCTTCACATAACCGTAGCCACCATGGATCTGCACGGCCCGGTTGGCGACACGCACCGCCGTCTCCGAGGCGTACAGCTTGGCCATCGAGGCGGCGCGTGTGACCTCCTCCCCCGTATCCTTCAGAAAGGCAGCGCGCTGCACCAGAAGGCGGGCGGCGTTGATCTCCACGGCGGAGTCGGCGAGCATCCACTGCACCGCCTGAAAGTTTGCAATCGGCTGATCGAACTGCTTGCGGCCCTTTGCATAGGCCACCGCCTGCTCGAACGCTCCCTGCGCGATGCCGACACCCAGAGCACCGATGCCGATCCGCCCGCCATCCAGGATGCGCAGGGCGTCGATGAACCCCTGCCCCTCCGCCCCAAGGCGGTTGTCATCAGGCACCCGGCAGTCCTGCATGACGATTTCCGCCGTGTCGGAGGCTCGGCATCCCATTTTGTTCTCCTTTCTGCCGGCCCCGAACCCCTTCATCCCCTTCTCGAGAATGAAGGCGGAGATTCCGTGCTTCCCCTTGCTTTTGTCGCTGACCGCGAAGACGACCGCCACGTCGCAAACCGAGCCGTGCGTCGCGAACGTCTTGCTCCCGTTCAGGACCCAACCCGCGCCGTCCCGTACGGCGGTCGAGCGTGTTCCCGACGCGTCGCTGCCGGCGGTCGGCTCGGTCAGGCTCCAGGCGCCGATCGTCACGCCTCTCGCCAGGGGTGCGAGGTAACGTCGCTTCTGATCTTCCGTGCCCGCGACGAAGATGTGGTTGGAACAGAGCGAATTGTGCGCCGCCACGGAAAGGCCGATCGAGCCGTCCACGCGCGCGAGCTCTTCGATGATGAGGACATAGTCCAGGTAGGTGAGGCCGGCGCCACCGTATTCCGGCGGAAAGAGGATCCCGAGCATTCCCATGTCCCCCAGTTTCTTCATGATGTCGCGCGGGAACTCCTGTGTCTCGTCCAGCTCGAAGGCGCGGGGTGCTATCTCTTGCTCGGCGAACCGGCGTACCGTCTGGCGGGTGAGCTCCTGCTCTTGGGTCAGATGGAATTCCAAGGACGACCCCCGGAGATGCAAGAAGAGATGGGAATTCTAGTGCAGTGCCGATCCCCAATCAAGCGCCGCCCCAGCATGCACAAGGGAACGGCGTGAACGACCCGAACCATGGTGGGTTGGCAGGCGATCGGTACATCCGTTGAGAATCTAACTGTCATACAGAATATAACTTGACAATGACACGCTCAATACATATAATCACCCACGGATTCGGTTAAACGGCGGTGGCCATTGGAGATGCCATCTCTGGGTTTCAGACACCAAAGGAGGCCAGAACGATGAACCTGACTCGTTGGGATCCGTTCCGCGATTTTGTGACTCTTCAGGACAGGATGAACCGCTTGGTCAATGACCCGTTTGCCCGCCTCATGACTCCCGCCGAGACCGTCGGCGGCTGGTTCCCGCCCGTTGACATCCACGAGGAGCCCGACAGGATCATCCTGCGGGCGGAGCTTCCGGGCATCAACCGAGACGACATCGATGTGAGCATCGAGAACGGGACGCTCACGCTGCGCGGCGAGAAGAAGCAGGAAGAAGCGATCGAGTCCGAAAACGCCTACAGGCTCGAGCGCTTCTACGGCTCCTTCGCGCGCAGCTTCGTCCTGCCGGCGGCCATCGACCCGGACCACATCAAGGCGAGCTACAAAGATGGTGTGCTCGAGGTGGTCGTACCGAAAGCCGAGGAAGCCAAGCCCAAGAAGATCAAAGTGCTCTCCGAAGGCGACGGAGCGGAGACTCGCACCGAGGCGCGCACGGCTCGGGCGGCATCCTGATCCGGACCCATTCGGGGTAGGGGCACCGGACCGCGGGCCGGTGCCTTTTTTTTGGTGACGTGTCAGGAGGGGCGAGCCGCGCTCCGGTGCATCAGCTTCGCCAGGATCGCGAGGGCCCGCTCGACGCCCGCCCGATCCACGTCGTAGTGGGTGACGGCCCGTACCTGGGTCTCGTCGATGGCGAGAGCCAGAACCCCCTCTTCCTTCCAGCGCCCGACGACTTCCTTCGCCGTGATCCCGTCCCCCACCACCGCGAACACAACGATGTTCGTCTGCACCCGGGCCGACTCGATCGAAAGGCCCCGGATGCCGCTGATCCCCTCCGCGAGCCGCAGCGCGTTCTGGTGGTCCTCGGCCAGGCGCTCGACGTTCTCCTCGAGGGCCACCAGGCCGGCCGCCGCCAGGACACCTGCCTGCCGCATCCCGCCGCCCATCCTCTTGCGCACCCGGAGCGCCTCGTCGATGAAGCCTGCCGGACCGCAGATGAGCGAGCCGACCGGCGCCCCCAGACCCTTCGAGAGGCAGAACATCGCGGAGTCGAACGGCCGTGCCAGCTCCGCGGGATCCCTACGCAGGGCGACGGCCGCGTTGAACAGGCGGGCGCCGTCCAGGTGAACCGGGATGCGCTGCGCGCGTGCCAGGGCGCAAATCGTTTCGGCCCCGGAGACCGGAAAGATGGTCCCGCCGGCCATATTGTGCGTGTTCTCCAGCGCGATGAGCCCCGTCTGTGTCAGGTAGTAGACGGGGGGGCGAATCGCCTTGCGGACCGATTCCACGCTCAAAACGCCGTCGTCTCCTCGGAGGGGACGCGGCAACACACCGGAGAAGACCGCCATCGTCCCCATCTCGTAATTGAAAATGTGGCTCCGCTCTTCGAGGATCACCTCCTGACCTGGACGGGTCCAGACGTTGACCGCGATCTGGTTGCCCATCGTCCCCGTCGGCACGAACAGGGCGGCCTCCTTCCCGGTGCGTGCCGCCGCCGCCTCTTCGAGGCGCCGCACCGTCGGGTCCTCGCGGAACACGTCGTCGCCGACCTCCGCCTCGGCCATGGCGCGCCGCATGGCCGCCGTCGGCCGGGTCACGGTATCGGATCGCAGGTCGATCAGCCCCGCGGTTGATTCTTGTGTGGGAGCCATCCTGGCAATCCTACACGAGGCGCGAGGGACCCGGGAGGGCCACTCGGAGTTCACGCCTTCCCTGCTTGCTATAATGCAGGCGGATGATCCGTCACCGTTTCCTGGTCGTGGCCGCGCTCGTCCTCTCCGCTTGCGATCAGCGCAAATCCCGGCCGAACGTCCTCTTGATCACGATCGACACGCTGCGCGCGGACCGCCTGGGCTGTTACGGCTACGCGCGAGCCAGGTCGCCCCACATCGATCGACTGGCGGCGCAGGGGGCCTTGTTCGAGCGGGCGTACACGACCTTGCCCCGGACCACCCAGTCCATCGCTTCGATCCTGACCGGCCGCTACCCGAAATCGCACGGTGCGCGCGGTCTGTTCTCGACGCTGTCCCCCTCCAACCTGACCCTGGCCGAGATCCTCCAGGACCGGGGGTACGATACCGCCGCCTTCGTGTCGAACCTGTTTCTGCGGCCCGGGCAGGGGTTCGAGCAGGGGTTCAAAAGGTACGACAACCCGCCGGCCCGCTGGGACGGTGACTCTGCCGGCCCGATCAGCTCTGCGGCCCTCGACTGGCTGAAGGGGCGACCAGCCGGCCAGCCGTTTTTCCTGTGGGTGCATTACCTCGACCCGCACTGGACCTATCGTCCGGGTCCACCGTTCGACAGCCTTTTTGATCCCGGCTTCATGGAGCCCTTCACGCTCTATGACGATCTCGAAGCCGGGCGCCTGACCAAGGGGCAGGTGATCTTCGAGAACCGTCTGAACCCACGTCAGGTCGCGCATGTCGCCTCCCTCTATGACGGGGAGATCGCCCAGGTGGACGCCGCCCTCGCGGACCTGCTCGACTACGCCGCACGGCCGGACCTGAAACCCCTTCTCGTCGTGCTCACCTCAGACCATGGCGAGAGTCTCGGGGAGCATGGTTACCACTTCGCTCACGGCGAATATCTGTACCAGGAGACCCTGCGCGTGCCGTTGGTCGTCAGCTTCCCGGGGCAAATCCCGGCCGGCCTCAGAGTCGAAGCCCTGGTAGAAAACGTGGATGTCATGCCCACCATCGTCGCGCTTGTGGGACTCCACCGTGTCCAGGCGGTGGACGGCCGGCCCCTCCTCGTGCCCGGGGCGGCCGCCGGCCAGGGGATTCCCGGGGCATGGGGCGCGGCCCCGGGTCGCAGCATGATATTTGCCGAGAGCGACTTCCAGCTCATCCACCCCGAAAATCGCCGTTACTACATTCCCGGACCGGCCGGCAAATGGTCTTCCGCCTTCGACGGCCGTTACAAACTGATTCACATCCCGAGGTCAGGGGGGGAGATTCTGGAATTCTACGATCTCGCGGACGACCCCGGCGAGACACACAATCTCGAGGGGGTCGCGCCCCCTCCGGAGCCGCGCCACCGCCTGCTGCGTGAGCTGCAACGCTTCGTCGATTACGACGCCGGAGCACCGAATCAGCCCCGCGAGATTGACCCGGAGGAAAGGAGGCGGCTCAAATCCCTGGGCTATATCAATTGAGGGGCCCGTGGTAGAAGCCGTTCGAGGACTTCGTTGCTGACCAGCCGCCCATGTCGCGTCAGCCGCAGACGGCCGGCGCCGCACTCCAGGAGATTGGCGTCCGCCATGCTGCCGATGACCGCTTCGTCAGGCGGGACGAAATCGGGACCGTAGCGAGCGTGCAAATCGGCAAGCTCCACTCCTTCGGCGAGGCGGAGACCGGCCAGGAGCGCCTCGATGGCGCGTTGTCCACGCGAGCGATCGTCCTCCACGCGCCCGCAACCTTCACCTCGGCAGGCCAGATACGAGCGCAGGTCCGACGCGTTCGCCCATCGCCTGTCCCCCACGTAGGAGTGCGCCGAGGGGCCGAATCCCAGGTACTCCTGGTTCGTCCAGTACTTCAGGTTGTGGCGGCTTCTGTGCCCGGGACGGGCGAAGTTGGAGATCTCGTAGTGCTCGAAGCCGCGCCCCTCCAGAAGATCGGCCGCCTCCTCGTACAGGCGCGCCGCCTCGTCGTCGTCCATCGGTGCCCTTCGGCCGAGGGCCAAGTCCTTCCCGAGACGAGTCTTCCCATGCACTTCCAGCAGGTAGAGAGAGACGTGATCCACGTCCAGGTCGGCCAGGCGCGCGATCGCCGCGAGCGCCGGGCCGCGCTCCTGTCCCGGCACGCCGAGGATCAGATCCACTCCCACGCTCCGCAGCGGAGAGCTTTTCGCGACCGCGACCGAGGCCATCGCCTGTCGGGCGTCATGCGGACGCCGCATCAGCCGCAACAGATGGTCGTCGAGCGACTGTACGCCTATCGTCAGGCGGTTCACGCCTGCGGCGGCGTAGCCCAGGAGACGTTCCCGGTCGAGGTCTTCCGGGTTCGCCTCGAGGGTGATCTCCGCATCCAGGGCGAGCGTGAATGCCGACCGCAACCGTTCGATGACGGCAGCCAGCGAGGAAGCGGACAGGAGGGACGGCGTGCCACCGCCGAAATGCGCCGTGTCGGCCGCGCGTCCCGGAAACTCCCGGCCGACCGCAAGGATTTCGGAGCACAGCGCCTCGACGTAGGCCGACAGATCCCGGCCCCGGCCGGGCACGAGGTAAAAGTCGCAGTACGTGCAACGCACGGCGCAGTAAGGAACGTGAACGTAAAGACCGATCACACTCGCTCCACCGACCCGGAGGGGACCCATCCGCTCATGGCGTTCGGCAGACTCACCTGGTACCAGCCGTCGCGCCGGTTCCGCACCTCGAGCCGGGTGCCTTCATGCACGGTGAACAGCACCGTATTGTCCGCTGACGGGCCGCTCAGGACATCCACGCGGTCCGTCATCACGATGGCGTTCGCCGCCGTCCTGTCCTGGATCTTGTAGAGCATCGCGCCGCCCACGAGGAGCACGCACACTCCCGTGACGGCGGCCCCGTATCCGAGCGCGCGTCGTCGGAGGTCACCGGTCAGAAGTGGCAGCGCGCCGACAAGACCGGCCGCGGCGAAATAGACGCACAGGAAGAGGACGCTCAGGAGATCGACCGAGACGGTATCGAGGAGGTCCTTGACCGCCGCGACGGGGTAAGGGATCCCGGTTTCCGGGATTCGGTCGCGGATCAGTCCGCGCGCGAACTCGAGGTTGTCGCGCACATCCTGGTCGGAGGGGTCCAGCCTGAGCGCCCGCTCGTAATAGAGGATCGCCGCCCCCAGTTTCCCCTGCTTGAAGTAGGCGTTCGCGAGGTTGTACAGC
>WNEQ01000607.1_pt1 | contig 18815 bp, 15 predicted proteins | sample 5399971 | NCBI WGS metagenome assembly WNEQ01 (sample SAMN13153330, study PRJNA577476) | soil metagenome | isolation source: 20 cm grassland meadow soil 2 days after 1st rain plot 5 | place: USA:California | collected 2015-09-18
GCCCAGCGAACCCAGGGGGTCCTCGTCTATCTGTATAACGCATCGGCCAGGCAGGGGCAGATCAGGGTAGTCGACGTTCACGTCCCGACCGCGCCGGTTAGAGGCGACCTCTCCGACGCCGCCCTCAAGGTCGGAGAGGCCTTCTCCGACATAAAGCACAAGATCGTCATCTCGGTCACCTCCTCCTCGTCAACGGGATACGCCGTGCATGTCAGCTCCCAGCAAACGTACTCACTCTCGGTGATACTGCCGGGATCGGTGAACGTGCTCACCAAACAGGAATTCTACGTCGTGCTCAACCCGCCGATCGGCGGCCTCAAGCTTCAGGTCTTCCTCGACGAGTCAACCCGATCGGTAGCCTCCCGAAACACCACCACCCAGCCGAGATACAACTTCACCCTCTACCTTCCTCCGGGGATGCAGGGACTCCACAACCTCACGGCCGACCTGTCCGACTTGGCGGGAAAGACGCTCGCCTCCTCAACCGTAAAATTCGCCGCCGTCGTCCCCCTCTGGCTCACCCTGATCCAGCCGACCGCGCTGTACGCGTACATCGCGCTGGCCGTCCTCGTCATCTTCGTGATCGCTGTCGCTTCGAGTTATCGAAGAAGAAAGCGGAGGGAGGAGGGCCCGGCACAATCGACGGGCGTCGGCTGACGGATTCGCTCATCCATTCTTTCTCGGTCTTGCGTCAGGGTTAAATACCGTTAGCCGACGAACTGCCGTCGGTGAACTCAGATTTCGTACAATAAGGGGCAGACTTGGGGGGCGCTCAAGAAGGCCTGGCGGGGATACAAGGTGGCCAAGGTTCAGAATAACAAGGAGGACATGAAGAAGTACGCCGAGAGGATCAGGACGCTTCAGAAGGATCTCGGTCTCACTCAAGCCAAGTTCCCCGACTTGGGCATGATGTAGAGGGCGCTGCGACCCCTTCGTCTATCTCTGGGTTTCAGAGTAGTTGCTGACTATCATGTTCCTCAGCTCCTGAGCCTGCAGGAGGGTGAAGTCCGGCTCGGTGGAGATGAGGAGGAGCTTGTTTCCCATGTTGAAGGTGAGTATGTTCACCTTCTCGCGCTTTATGAACGTGAACTGGGTCTTCCCGAAGTAGCGGTCCCAGGTCTTGTCGGTGCTGAGTTGGATCGTGACGGCCGCGATTAGGCGGAGGTCCTCGCTCTGAGGCTCGAGGGAGGGCACGCCTCGCCTCATTCCTCCCGAGATGAGTCTCCCGCTCTCGTCGAGGATGGCAGCATACCTTACCCTCCTATCGAACTTGAAGACGTCGTTGCTTATCTTGTCTACTTGAGGCTGAAACAGACTCCCCACCTGCTGTCTCTGATATACAGTCTTACTATAAAAAGAGTACCGAAGGCGAGCGCTTCTTTTTGATGAACTTGTGCACTCCATTTGACTCGGGAGCAGAAGAGGCTGGGAAGGGTCAATCAGGGCAGTGCATAGGAATTGGCTCTCGAAATTGCCACGATACTACTCGGCGCCGGCTTCGGCGCAGCGATAGTACTCTTCGCCGCGCCGCGAGGATACCTCGGACATTCGCGTCACAGGATAGCTTCGACAACGGTAGCACTCAGTTCAACTGGTTCGGAGCAGTTCTCCACAACCAACACAACCACTCCATCTCCACCAGCAGAGAGAACTGCTCCGCCACCTGCCCCCTCAGCGTACGAGACGGTTCAACCAAAGTCAACCCCGCCAACCCCAGTCCCAGCATCCAAGGTTGTTTCATTCGGCGGGTCCACTTCGACAAAGCTGCAAAGGTACAAGCGGAGAAGCACCCCCGTCCGAGCATCCTCGAGAACGGCAGTCAACAAGAACAAGCGTCGTCAGTAACAGCGTGGGTCGGGGCATCAACAAGCCCTTAAACCCACGCCGGTCCTCTTTTGACGTTGGGCAAAGAACTTCTCATCGGCTTTCATGTCTCAATCAAGGATTCACTGAGCTCAGCCTTCGACGGTGCGACCGAGCTCGGCTGCACCACTTTCCAGATCTTCACGAGAAACCCCCGCGGTTGGAAGTTCAGGCCCCTCGATGAGGAGGAGGTATCGTCGTTTCTGGAGCGGCGGAGGCAGACGAGCTTCAAGTTTGTGGTCGCGCATATGCCGTACCTCCCGAATCTCGCCACACCAGTGAAAGCTCTCATGAGGAAGAGCCGCTCCTCCCTTGGGGAGGAGGTGAAGCGATGCGACTCGCTGGGGATCGACTATCTCGTGGCTCACATAGGCAGCCACATGGGGAAGGGGACGATGGTCGGGGTCAGAAACGTCGCGGAGGCCTGCGACGAGGCTCTCGAGGAGAGCACGGGAAAGACGGTCCTCCTTCTGGAGAACATGGCGGGGCAGAAGAACTGCGTCGGGGCCCGCTTCGAGGAGCTGAGCCTGATTCTCGACCTCGTGAAGAAGAGGAAGAGAGTGGGCGTCTGTCTCGACACCTGCCATCTCCTCGCGGCTGGGTTTGACATGACCTCGAAGGAGGCTGTGGAGAGGACGATGTCGCTCTTCGACGAGCTCGTCGGGTTGAAGGAGATTAGGGTGGTCCACCTCAACGACTCCAAGGGACCGCTGGGAGGCGCGCTCGACAGGCACGAGCACATCGGGCTGGGGCAGATCGGGAGGGAGGGTTTCAGGGCCTTCCTTCACCACGACTCCGTGACAGACCTACCCCTCCTCATGGAGACACCCGTCGACGACAGGCGAAGAGACGCTCAGAACCTACAGACGGTCAAGAGGCTGGCTGCCTGACCCTTTCATCGGGGAGAAGCCTGACGATCATCGAGAGCGCGAGGGCGATTCCGACGAGGCTCAGTGTTACGGGTGCCTGGTAGCCGAGCGTGTCGAAGAGGAAGCCTCCCAAGATGGGTGCGGGGAACGCGATGAGTCCTCGAAAGGCCGCCAGCTTGCCGGCTAGGGCTCCCCTCTCCTCCGGGGGCGCCACTGCCATCAGCATCGACTGCTGTGCGGGGACCCACGCGGCTATCGAGACTCCGAAGAGGACAGAGAGAAGAATGAAGTACGAAAGATCGCTCGAGAGGTTCCAACCCACGAGGAGGAGGACGGAGAGGGACTCGGAGAAGGCGAGAGATTTCTTCGAGCCGAAGCGGAGGAGCATCCTAGTGGCAGGATACTGGGCGGCGACAACGGCGAGGTAGAGCGTCCCGACGACGAGGCCGATCTCAGTCCCCGAGTAGCCGAACCGTCTTACCATCATCCCGTAGATTATGTTCCCCGTTATCCCGAACGAAAACGCATCCATAGCGAAGGTGGCGAAGAATCCGCGAAGCCCCCGGGGCGGCTCAATCAAGCTCCTTAGCGTGAATGTAGGGTCGTCTCGCCGGGCCTCGCCCCTCACTGAGCTCTCCCTCGTCTCCTTCAGCCTCGTAAGGTAGAGCAGGAGGTTCACCGATTCGAGTGCGATCGCGAGAGCGAAGACCAGGTAGTAGCCGATGTCGTCCGCGATCACTCCCGCGACGAAGGCCATCACGGCTCCCGGTATGGAGTTGAAGAAGAAGACCCAGCTGAAGACGATCCCCATCTTCCTTGGTTCCATCTTTACCGATTCCGCCAGGATCGCCTGAGAGGCCGGGCTGCTCAGAAGCGAGAAGCCGAGGAGAAGAAAACCAGGTATGAGGAGGGGCCAGGCGTGCGTGACGGCCGCAGCCAAGAAAGAGGCCATCGAGGAGATTGAGACGAGGCTCCCGCCGATGATTATCTGTCTCCTCCCGTGAGCGTCCGCCAACCGGCCGGCATAGGGCTGGATTATCGCCCCCGAGAATCCGCCGACCCTGTTTCCCAGGGCCTGCATGAACCCGAGCGAAGTCAGTCCCAACCCCAGGCTCAGCGCGAACGGCTGCAGGGCGGTGTTGAGCATGCTCACGTAGGTGCCCGTCAGGAGGCCGGTCAAGGCGAGCACTCTGACGTTCCCGTGCATGAGGAGGCCACTCGAGTATCTGTAGAGGGTGCCGATGCCCCTGCTCATCTGTCAATCAACGCCTGACCCAACGCAGGGCTCGCCTCTCCGAATCGCGTTTATCACGGTTCGGGGTTTTTTGGCCGCATCGCGAAACGGCTCGAAGGGGTCCACACCGGCGGGAAGAACGGAGTAATACCGCAGTCTGGTGAGGGGACAGGCGGGTCGGTAGCTCAGCCAGGAAGAGCATCGGGCTTTTAACCCGAGGGTCAGGTTTTCCCCCAGGCGGGTTCAATTCCCGTCCGACCCGCCTTAAATTCACAGCTAGAATTGGTTTACGCTTAAATAATTCACGCACATCTAAGGGTCGATGACCAAGAGGTACAAGGATCGGACACTTGCTCCGATGTGCACATAGGTATCGCGTGTCGGGGGAGTAGCAAGTGAGTTCTACGATAGACCGGGTGTTTGTGTGTGTTGTTTTGGTGACCATGGTTGCGGCGATTGCTGTCCCCCCTGTATCCGCGTCGCTTGGCGGAAGCAAGATCAACGGCTACGTTCGGGACAATTCGAGCAACCCGATTAGCTTGGCCACGGTCCGAATGTATACTCAGGATGGGCGAACGTTGTTGCAGACCACAACCACGGACTCCCGTGGCTGGTACCAGTTTGATTGGGGCAGTACCGGCATCTTCCTCATCTGGGCTGGGAAAGCCGCTTATTGGGAGGAGAAGCAGTACACGACAATTCCGGGGAGTGGTGGCACAGCCCGTGGTGACTTCAAGCTCCCATCGGAGGACTGTACCAAGGGTGCCAACCTCGGACTCATGTTCGCAACGTGGACCTCTGGTCAGTCTAGTGTGGATTACAGTTATAGCTTCACTCTTAACGCCGAAACCCTGGTCGATGGCTACTCAATCCCGTCCGGCAAGACGTTTGCCGTGATGAACGGAGTCACCACTTCACACACCGCGACGAACGTTAGAAGCCAAATCTGGCAGCGACTCGTCTGCACCCACGGCATTTTCTGGAAGACCGATCCTTCTAACCCATCCGTCTTCGTGAACTCTGCGACGAATTATTACAACACGATCAGTACGAAAGTCGACTACATGGGTCCGCCATCAAGCGGCGGTACGATTTGGACCGTTAATCCGAGCGAGAGTCACACCCTCTCCTATACTTCAGGATACAAGTTCGGCCTACGCACCGAGTTAGGGGTAGACGTTTCGGCGAGCATCGAGGGAGTCGGATTCGGAACGAAGCTGGCCAGCTTCGTCTACGATCAGCAAATCACCGGATCGAGGACCATGTCAATCACGGTCACCAACACGGACACAGTCACGCATACCTACATGTGGTACTTCGAGGGCCAGAACATTGTTCACTTCTGGCAGCTCAGCTGAGCGGCGGCCCACCACCGTATTCTCTTGCCTCGCCTACGAATGCTTCGTCCTGCTCGACACCGTCTGCGACTCGTACGAGAGAAGAGAGTCTGGAGACCCGCCGACCATCTCAAGGTTTATGCGGGAGGTTCCGCAGTTTAGAGACCTAGGTATGCAGAAGTAGCAGAAAAGACGCGATACGGGATCAATTCTAGCTGTATTTTCAGTGCGGAAACCGTCAGACCCGCAAACGGCTCCACACACCCGAAACGGAATGGAATGACCCACCCTTCAAATCTACTTTTTTCGGAGGCCGATGCTTGGAATCCGTCCAGCGCCTGAGCCTCTTCTGTCGGGGCGCAGGTACGCGATTCTGCATAATCCTACTCTCCCTCGCGATCCTAATCACCAGCGCCGTCATGCTGAAGGGGAGCTTCGGGAAGGTCGCTGGATACCTTGGTCTGGTTGCGGGCGTGTTGGGAATCCTAGGCGGACTCGCTGGATTCATCCCGCTTATCATCTTCCGGCCTGCGTGGTTTGTTGCAGCGGATGTCAAGCTGTACAGGTTAGGGCGGCCGTAGGAATTCGTGGTCTCACGCTGCCGAGGTACTCTTAGAAGACTCCGAACTCCGTCAGTTGATGGATTTGGGAGATGCTACTTCCGGCTTCGCGCGATGAGGGCTGTTCCCGAGGGATGGGGAGCACGGATGTCGAGCCTCCGCTGTTTTCACCCTTTCTGGCGGAGGCGAATTAAGGGTCCGGCCTCCCCAGGGCACGAATGATTCTTCGGCTAACGACTGATTGCGACTCAGATGGTTCTTGTCTGGTCTTCAAATTCCAGGCACGACACCCCGAGAAAGCCCCGGACCGCTGAATGATGAAGGCAACCTTCAGAATTCATAACACAGAACCAACTTCCACACCACTAATAAGTAGAATCGGAGATTACTCTTTTCGAGTGGTGTTAGGAATGTCGAAGCGAAGATTCATTCTCATTCCGGTTCTACTCCTAACTTCCTCGGCCGCAATCGGCGTCTTGTGGGTCAACCATGACTTTCCCACAATCACGCGACAGTCTACGGTCGAGACCTCCTCGAGCGCGACCTCAACCTCGAGGCAGACAACCCACACAAGAACTACGACCACCGCGACCTCCAGTGCGTCCACCAGCGCCACAACGACCGGCACGGCTTCTAGCAGTACTTCCCTCTGGCATCCAGCGCTCGTCACTAGCTGGCAGTGGCAACTCAGTTCCACGCCGATAGACGTGTCGATTCACGTCCAGATGTATGATATCGATGCCTTCGACAACGACGCATCTCAGGTTGCCGCGATACACGCGGCGGGAGCCAAGGCCGTCTGTTACATAAGCGGCGGGACGCTCGAGAATTGGAGACCAGACGCCAACAGCTTCCCCTCCTCTGTCGCGGGAAGAGCGGTTTCTGGCTGGGCAGGCGAGAAATGGCTCGACATCAGACAGATTTCAATTCTCGGCCCGATAATGGAGGCGAGAATGGACATCTGCGTGACGAAGGGATTCGACGGGATCGAGGCGGACAACGTCGATGGATACACGAACCCCACGGGTTTCCCCCTGACCTACCAGGATCAGCTCAACTACAACATCTTCCTCGCCAACGCGGCCCACGCGCGTGGGCTCTCAATCGGGTTGAAGAATGACGTCGGCCAGGTCAAAGACTTGCTCTCCTACTTCGACTGGGCGCTCAACGAGGAATGCTTCAAATTCAACGAGTGCGACACGCTCCTCCCCTTCATCGATGCGGGGAAGCCTGTCTTCCAGACTGAGTACGCCACAAGTCAGTACTGTGCCCAGGCCAATGCGATGAACTTCAACTCACTCGTGAAACATTTGTCGCTGGACGCGTGGCGTCAACCTTGTCGTGGAACCTGACCCGATAAGCGCGTCAACTTCTTGAACTGGAGTATCGCCAATCGATGCTCGGACCCTTTCTCCGGCCAACCCGCTGTCTCATCTTCATAGTCTCACATACCCGTGACGAGGGGCTCAGAGCCTCTGAGGGAATGAAATTCTCGGTAGAGACATAATGGGCGGGTCGGATTAAGGATGCCGACCCAGGCAGTTGAGTCTAGCGATTGTAGTTACGGCTTTGTGACGCTCCACGTTGCGTCCACCTGCGGCGCCGGCCGTATCTTGACCTTCCTCTTGACTGGAAGCCGCCCCCGTACCCTCCCCTATCATGATTGCTAGGTTGAACCGATTCGAGATGGTGTGAGGCGTCCTCCGGGCGAAGAGGCTTGATCTCCCATTTGCTCATCTGCTTGATCCGGGCGAAATCCTCGAACTCTTCAGGAGAGACGAAGGTGTAAGCCTTCCCAGAGTCACCCGCCCTCGCGGTCCGTCCGACTCTATGGAAATACAGGAGTGTGTCCTGAGGAACATCGAAGTTAATCACGCAGTCGACCTGTCGTATGTCAATCCCCCTGCTGGCCACGTCCGTCGCCACCAAGACGTCCGCGTTCCCTTGCCTGAATGTGCTCATCGAGTGGTCTCGCTGGTGCTGGCTGAGGTCGCCGTGAAGTGGAACCACGCTCTGGAACTGCCTCTCGAGCTCCCGGGCGAGTCGCCTCGTGCCGTATTTCGTCCTGCAGAAGATCACGGTGCTGTTTGGCTTCAGCCTTCCAAGAAGCTCGGTCAGAAGCGAGTACTTCCCCTCCTGATTCACGACCGCGTAGAACTGCTCGAGCGTCTCCACGGTCGGGTCGTTGGCGTCGACCAGGATCCTCTCGGGGTCGCGCATGTATTTTCTCGCCAGCTCGACGATTGGCTGAGGCATCGTGGCGGAGAAGAGGCTGAGCTGCCGGTTCTCAGACACGCTATCCAGGATGAACTCGACGTCGTCGACGAAGCCCATGTCGAGCATCGTGTCGGCCTCGTCTATGACGACGAACTTTGCGGAGTCGAGCAGAAGGGTCCCGCGTTTGATGTGGTCAATGACCCTGCCGGGGGTGCCGACGACGACGTGCACTCCACGCTGAAGCGCCTCGAGCTGGACGTTGATTGACTGGCCGCCGTAAATCGTGACGATCCTCGCGCCGGTGTACGCGCCTATCTTCTTCAGTTCGGAGGTAATCTGCACCGCGAGCTCACGGGTCGGGGCGAGAACAAGGGCCTGAACCCGGTTGACGCGATGGTCGAGGGACTGGAGGAGCGGAATCCCGAAGGCCGCTGTCTTTCCAGAGCCGGTCTTGGCCTGCCCTATCACGTTCCTCCCCAACAGGAGTGGCGCTATCGCGAGCTCCTGAATCGGGAAGGGTCGCTGATATCCCGCAGAATCGACTCCCCTCTGGATGAGCGGGTCCAATTGCAGTTCCTTGAAGCTTTGCATTCTCTTTTTACTACTGCCCAATATCGTTGTCAGAGAATCAGATTCGTCTTGTTAAGTCTAATTCGTTTCGACGCTGTATTGCGGCATGAATACAGGGGTGATACTTGTATTTAAGCCTGTCTAGAGTCGTTCTGCCGATTTCTCGGTTTTCGGGGTCGCCGACCGCCGGGGTCTTCCTCCGTACATCTCTACGGCGTTTTGGCTCTCCCGTCGCCTGAAACGTTAATGTAAGAATGCTCCGCCCAGAATTCCTTGGAGCGGCTGTAAATGAAGGAGAGGAGGAGGAGGAAGAAAGAATCCGACGAATCCCGAGCGGTACGCGAGTCTGCCCTTCATCAACAATGCCCTGAAATAGGTGCTCACTCATGGATTTGAAAAAATGAAGCAAGACCTAAAGACGAATGACCAGCCCGCCGTTGGGAAAGAGGAGGAGAAGACGGCAGGAGAGAAGGTTCCTGAACAATTCCCTTTCCCAAGGAATTCGCTCAAGGAGGCGCTTGCGGTGCCTCGGGCCATAGAGCATGATAACGCCAGCAAACGTTATGATACAGCGCTTCTTGCAAAAAAGTCGTTCAATACTACTCCCCGAAGCAGCTCTTTCGAAGTACTGCTAACCTCGTCAGAGAGGTACGGCTTGACCGTCGGCAGCAGCCGCGCGAAAGCAATTTCACTTACAGCCGAAGGGGACGCCATAGTCGCTTCCTCCGATGAGTCGATAAGGGCCGCCAATATCAGAAGAGCACTTCTGACGCCAAAGGTCTTCGAGGAGTTCTTCACGAGGTACGATGGAAAGATCCTCCCGAGTGAGGAGATTCTCAAGGTCGTCCTGGAGCAGGAGTTCCAAGTCCCGAAGCCCTACGTTTATGAATGTTACGAGGTGTTGATGAAGAACATCGCTGACTACGACCTGCTCATTCCATTCGGAGATAGCAGAACGGTCTACTTGGGCAAACTGATGAAGCAAGCCGGCATGCCTCAGCCCCCAGTCGTTGAGCCCACAGCGGAACAGCCCCCAGTGGAACAGCCGCCGGTCGATCAGCCCCCAGGCGTTCAGCCCCCAGGCGTTCAGCCCCCAGGCGTTCAGCCCCCAGGCGTTCAGCCCCCAGGCGTTCAGCCCCCCGTGGCCGGACCCAAGAAGGGAGATGAAAAGTGGGGTGGCTTAACTGACCTCCTGCCTACGTCCGGCCCACCCGTACCGGTCGCAACACCCCCTCCCGAGCCGGCCAAAATCGACGTCAAGGTTCCGCGCGTGTTCATCTCGCACTGCAAGAATAAGAACATCTTGCGACAGATCAAGCAGATGCTCGACCAAGGTAAGGTGGACAGGGTGATCTCGGAAGAAAAAGAGACTGCGGCGACGCCCCTCTCGGATAGGGTGTCTGGCCTCATGTGGGACTGCAACTGTGCGATAATAAACATCAGCGCCGACGATGAAAAGAAAGAGGAAGAGACTCTCGAGATAAACGAGAACGTCATTGCTGAAGTGTGGGGCGCGTATCTCCATTACAAGAAGAGGGTGATTCTTGTAATCGATAGGAGGCTGAAAGACAAGCTCCCGAACAGCATGCAGGGTCTCACCGCCATCTTCTATGAACAAAACCAGATATCATGGACTGACGGGGTGAGACTCCAGAGTGCTCTTAACGAGTTCCGCAATCAGCTTTGACCCGACCCCGTTCGCAATTCTACGGAGACGGCAGCGGAGGACGACGAGCGTGACGACTCGCCGCATATGGACCCACCTACTGACCGGGCGGCAGCACGACACGCATAGAGTCCATCAGGAAATCCTTTCAGGTTAAATAAGCGAAGTCGGACAGGATGCTCAGCCCAGGTCGTATAGAGGGTCACCGTACAATGGACTAGTATGCGGGACTGTCAAGGGGAAGGCTCCCCACAGAACTCCCGTGACCCGGGTTCGAAATTCGAATGAACGAAAATCCCGGCCTGGGCGCCAGACTCTCTCCGCTGTGTTTTCCAACGTCTCGTCCTACGATACTCTCGAACGACGGACTCTTTCCATCCGGTTGAATCACCTTTCAGGGAGACTCCCTGGCCACTCGCTACAATAGAAGGGGGGTTGCGCGAGGTCGCGCAACTTCCTGTCGCTTGCTTGGTTGCTGGTATGCTAGTCTCCGGCAGCGTCTACTACTAACTCGCCCTGCATCCACGGATGGAAGATGCACATGAAGTGAAGGTGGGTGCCCGCGGGTGCCGTTACCGTCAGGGTGAATGTCTGCCCTGGTAAGAGCAGAACCGAGTCACCGGCCGTCTTGATGGAGCCGTCGGTGTTGAAGCTCCAGGCGGTGTCTAGTCCTAGTGTGTTGGTGTTGCTAGCGACCCCACCGTCGATAAACTGATTGCAGATGCCACTCGGTGTGCAGCTTGTAGGGATGGGAAGCCATGGTGGCGGGAAATCCTGGGTAAGGTGTAGGGGGAAGGGATAGCCGGGCGCTTCGGGGCTATTGACGCAGGCGGGCGAGCCTATGAATCCGGGGGTTATGATCGCGGGGGCGCCGCAGAAGATGACACCGTTGAACGTGGTTGGAAGAGCCGAGGCCTCGACGAGCGTGAATGTGTGTCCGTCGCCGCTCGTCTCCTTCAGTGTAATTGTATCGCCCTGCTTGACATGAACGGGATGGCCGGGTGAGAAACGGAAGTCGGAGCTTATCTGTTTATTGAAGCGAACCTGTTCTCCACCGACGGCCCTGATTGTGTTTCCGCCATCCTCTGATTTTTCCGAGTTTGAGGCGTTCGACGCGCTCGAGATTATCAGTAGTGCGGGGATGATTGCAGAGATGCAGACAAGAGAGTATTTTTTCTTCCTTTCGAGATACATTATGTCTCGGGTCGCGGCATACAAAAATCGGTATAAAAGCACCCGAGAATCTAAGAGTCAGTTAGTGAATTTTGCTTCATTGTGCTCGTTCTTACGGCACTACCTGCACCTTGATGTAGACGGAACGATATACTTGTCCGTCCGAGACGGTCAGTAGCAGAGTGTACTCGCCCGGTATCGCGTTGCTGTCCACCTGAATCGTCAAGGGGAGTGGTTGTGGAGACTTCGAGAGGGTCAGATTTGCCGGGGCCGGTGTAACTCGAAGCAGGCGGGGTATCGAAGTGAGGTTCTCTGAATCGGCGGCCTGAAGCGTGAGTCGAGCTCCGGTGGCATCCGCCAACGTCAGGGTCACGTCTGTCTTCCCTCCCGTGGCAAGGCGCAGGTTGTTGCTCCCCGCCAGGGAGAGGCTCAGGGCGGGCTTGAAGGAGGCGTCGACAAAACCGATCGTGTTTCCCGTGTACTCGGCGAACCACGCCCCGTCCCTCCCTAGGGCGAAAGTCAGGGAGTTGGTTATCTGGCCGACGCTCGCCGGCCTCCGGCTCTGGATGCTGTACTCAGTCAGACTCTGGGTGGCGAAATCAATCAAAGCAATCCTGTCCGCGTAGTGCTCGTTGAACCAGACCTTCGAGCCGTTCACCCTCACGAAGTAGGGCAGGGTCGTATCGACGTAATTCACCGTGGAGGTGGGGTAGGTGGTCCATGCCTTGGTGGCCAGGTCATAGAAGACGAGGCTGGCAGCCTCATGCTGGCTAACCCAAACGCCCCCGGTTCCGAGAGCGAGGCTGTTCGGAGCATACAGGGTCATGTTTGCCCCCACCCGGACGGGAGCGAACTTCTGGGGGTCGAACTGGTAGAGGCCGCCAGCTTGTCCGGCTCCTCCGACATCGACGTAGTACCCTCGCGTGGAGTTGGCGAAGGCTATCTCGGCCGGCACCGAGCTCTTGCCGTTCGGGAGAGAGTACTCCACCAGATTTCCGGCGGTGTCCACCCTTCCTATCTTCGAGGCGAAGAGCTCCGTGAACCAGAGCGCACCGTCTGGTCCTGTGGTGAGGCCGTAGGGAAAGACTTCCGTTCCGTTGACCTTTATCATTTTGACGCTCCCCGTCGCCGGGTCGAGCCCCACCAGCTGATTTCCCGTTTCATCTCCCGCCCAGACTCTTCCGTTCCAGAGGACGACTGTCCAGATCGCCGTCTTCTCCGCACAGGTTTGAGATGAAGAGGACCTACCCGGATAGTTGAACGGCCAGGCGTACTCCACCAGCGTCCCGTTGGAATAGAGGTGGCCGAGTCCCGGAACTCCCTGCTCTCCGAACCATACTGAGCCGTCGGCTGCCACCGCCACCCCGTTGGGAAACCGGTCGGGCGAGGGGAGGGTATATGTGGTAACTGCGCCCCCCGTCTTCTGAGGCGTCAGTCGGCTTCTCAGTATCGCCTTCCCGCCGAGTGGACTGCAGTCGCTCGGCGAACCCTGCAGCAGGAAGTAGCCAACGGAAGAGCTCACGATCAGAACGAGAAGCACGGCCACTGCCGCAAAGCGCCTAGAGGGAATCGGAACCGCCTCTTTCGCTGCTCCGCCCCCTCGGCAGAAAAGGCTTCCCGTTCCCCACGCTCGGTCACGAGTAGGCCTCGAAGGCTTTACCGAGAACCCCCAGAGCGATCTTCTGCTCGAGTATCTCGTCGGTGCCCTCGTAGATCTTCGTGACCCGGGTGTCCAGGAGGTGTCTGGCGGGTCGGTTTTCGAGCGAGTAGCCGTTGGCGCCGAAGACCTGGACCGCCCTGTTCGCCGCGTCGAAGGAAGCGTTGGCCGCGAAGTACTTCGCCTTCGCTATCTCCAGGTCGGCGGCGTCCCTCGATTGCCCGTCCTTGGGGTTCTCCTCGTACTTCTCCTTCAGGTAGGCGGCCCGCAAGACCAGCCACCTCGCCGCCTCCAGGTTCGTCGAGATTATCCCGATGTGCCTCTGGACGAGCTGGTGCTTCCCGATCGGCTTCCCGTGCTGGATTCTCACCCCCGAGTATCTCACTGCCTCGTCCAGGCAGTCCTGCATCACTCCCACGCAGCCGGCGGCGACGCTGAGCCTCCCAGACATAAGAGCGGAGTACGCGACGGAGAGGCCCTTTCCGCGGGGTCCCAGTAGGTTCTCCTTGGGGACCTCGCACTTCTCGAGGTAGATCGTTCCCGTATCCGAGGTGGGAAGGCCCATCTTATTCTCTATCGGCTTTGCGGAGAAGCCGGCGCTCCCCCTCTCCACTAGAAAGGCGCACATCCCGTCGCTCTTCCCCCTGGGGTACGCGAAGACGATCACGAGGTCGGCGATCGAGCCGTTGGAGATCCACGTCTTCTGCCCGCTCAGGATGAACTTTCCCCCCGACTCCTCGAAGGATGTCTTCAGGGATGACGGGTCGCTACCGGCAGCGGGTTCGGTCAATCCGAACGCCATCACCTTCTCCCCTTTCGTCGTCCGGGGGAGGTATCTCCCCTTCTGCTCCTCGCTGCCCCACTTCTGCACCGTCAGCTCTCCAAGCGACACGTGCGCCGAGACGAAGGTTCTGACGCCCGTCCCCTCCCTCCCTATCCTCTCAATCGCGAGGGCGTAGGTGACGGTGTCAGCCCCCTGACCGTCGCCAAAACTCTTGGAGATCGGGAGGCCTAGTAAATGTGCCTCGCCGAATGCGGACCCTACCCTGTCGTTGAAACGATGCTGGAGGTAGCACTTGTCTTCGATGGGCCTGATGCCCTTGCAGGCCCTGTCTACCTGGTCCAGGACCAGCGACTGCTCGTCGGAGAGTCCGAAGTTCATCTTCGATAACGAGAGGAACTCATCCTGCCGGAGCATGATTCATCTCTCCTTCCATCTTTCCTTCCTCACCCTATCTTTAACGTGCGCGATGATCTCCTCCAGAGAGGTACCGGGGCCGTACAGTCCGGTTATCCCCAGCTTTAGAAGCTTGGGCTTGTCGTCTTCGGGAATTATCCCTCCGCCAACGACGAGAATCTCCCCTCCCCCCATCTTCCCGAGCAGCTTCTTTACCCTCGGAAAGGCCGTCATGTGGGCTCCGTTCAGGAGGGATAAGGCGACGACGTCGACGTCCTCGTCGACCGCCATCCGCGCGACCTGCTCCGGCGTCGGGAGCAGACCGCTGTATATCACCTCCATCCCGGCGTCGCGGAAGGCACGGGCGAGAACGAGGACTCCCCGGTCGTGCCCGTCGAGGCCGGGCTTCGCGACCAAGATCCTGATCTTTTTTCGTTCTCGGGGCTTCCTCGTCAACGAGTGGCGCGAGAATCGCAGGTTAGAAAAATGTTACAGCCGCAGTCTCAGAGAAGGATCGGCTCCTTCCACTCCCCGAAAGCACTCCGCCCCACCTCGATGATCTCGCCCAGGGTCCCGTACGCCGTCACCGCCTCGAGCATAGGATAGATCGAGTTCTCTCTCTCGCTCTCATACGCCCTTGCGATCTTGTCGAGCGCAGCCCTCACCTTCGCGCTGTCCCGCGACTTCTTGACCTGCTTCAGTCTCTGAATCTGCCTCCTCTGCGCCTTGAAGTCGATCTTCAGGGTCTCGATCGGCTTCTCCTCCTCCTCGACCGAGTACTTGTTCACCCCGACGACGGAATCCTCCCCCGATTCCGCCCTCTTCGAGAGCCTGTACGAATTCTCCGCGATCTCCCTCTGGAGGTACCCCGAGGTTATGGCCTTCAGGATTCCGCCCGCCGACTCGATTCTGTCGAAGTACTTGTAGGCCTCCTCCTCCATCTGCTCGGTCAACCACTCCACGTAGTAGGAACCCCCGAGGGGGTCGACCACGCTCGACACGCCCGTCTCCTCCGCGATGATCTGCTGCGTCCTCAGGGCGACCTCCACCGCCTTCTCGGTCGGAAGCGCCCAGGCCTCGTCGAAGGAGTTTGTGTGCAGCGACTGCGTGCCCCCCAGCACTCCCGCGAGTGCCTCTATCGTCGTCCGGACGATGTTGTTCAGGGGCTGCTGCCACGTGAGGGAGGCCCCCGAGGTCTGTGTGTGGAACCTCATCAGCAGGCTCCTCGGGTCCTTCGCGCCGTACTTCTCCCTCAGGACGGTCGCCCAGATCCTCCTCGCGGCCCTGAACTTCGCTATCTCCTCGAAGAAGTCCATCGTCGAGTTGAAGAAGAAGCTCAGCCTCGGGGCGAACTCGTCCACATGGAGCCCCGCCTCCTTCCCGAGCTCCACGTATCCGAAGCCGTCGGCAAGGGTGAAGGCCAGCTCCTGAATCGCGCTTGAGCCGGCCTCCCTTATGTGGTAGCCGCTGATGCTGATGTAGTTCCAAAGGGGCATCTCCTTCGTGCAGAAGACCATGAGGTCCCGCATTATCCGCAGGTGTGCCTCGGGGGGATAGACCCACTCCTTCTGCGCTATGTACTCCTTCAGCATATCCGCCTGGACGGTCCCCCTGAGCTTGGCGGGGGGGACCCCGCTCTTCTTTCCGACCGCCGCGTACATGCAGGTGAGGACGGCGGCCGGAGCGTTGATCGTCATAGATGTGCTCACCTCGTCCAGGGGGACGCCGTCGAAGATTGCCTCCATGTCCTTCAGGGAGGAGACGTTCACCCCACAGCGCCCCACCTCCCCGTGCGCCTTCTGGTGGTCACAATCGTATCCGTAGAGGGTCGGCATATCGAAGGCGATGCTCAGCCCGGTCTCTCCGCGCTGAAGGAGGAGTTTGAGTCTCCGATTGGTGTCCTCGGGCGTCCCGAATCCCGAGAACATCCTCATAGTCCAGGGCCTTCCGCGGTACATGTCAGGGTAGACCCCGCGGAGGTAGGGGTAGACGCCCGGAAAGCCGGTCTCGGAGTAGTCCAGGTCTTTCACGTCAGCGGGGGTGTATAGGGGCTTGAGCGGGATTGCGGAAGCGGTCTGGAAGACTTTCCTCTCCGCCTTCCCCTTCGACCAAGCCTCGAGGACTCTCTCCCACTGTTTCACTCCCTGTCTTAGGTCACGAATCGCCTTCTCGTCGTATAGCGGTCCTGCGGCCTTCCTCTTCGCGATGACCTTGCCGACCCTTCTCTTCCAGTAGTCTTCGCCCCCGTCTCCGCGCAGCATCTGTTCAGAGGAGCCGACGGTTCTTCATAAACAATCCTCTAGAGTTCCCTCAACCACTCGACCTCTTCGGCCCGAAGCCGCAGCCTCTTCCCGCGCACCTTAACCACGAGGCTTCCGTCCTCCTCCAGCTTCTCGGCGATGCCCCTCGTGACGGTCCCGCGAAGATGCGCGAACTCGACTTTCTTGCCCGAGGTCGAGAGGAGGGACCTGGCGAGTCTGATGAGCTTCAGCTCCTCCCCTCTCCCCCACCCCTCGTACCGTAACGCGAATTCTTCCAAGATGCGAGAGCGAAGAGAGGGGAGGTCGACGGGCGCGTGGACCAGCTCCATCAATGTGGCGGAGGCGCTCGAGAGGTCACCGAGCTCGTCCGTGCGGAAGTTGCCGTTGACCCCGATTCCGACGACGACGAATTCGAGAGACTCGCCTCGGGTGGAGGCGGTCGCTATCACTCCGCCGAGCTTCCTCCCGCCGACGACGAGGTCGTTGGGCCACCTAATCTTGGGGGAGACACCCGCGGCTCTCCTCGTTCCCTCCGCGGCCGCGAGCGCCCCGGCGAGAGTGAGCAGGTGGACTCCCCCAACCCTCCCGGGCCTCAGGACGATCGAAAGGTAGAGCCCCCCCTTCGGCGAAAGCCAGCGCCTCTCCATCCTGCCCCGGCCCGAGTTCTGCCTCTCCGCGAGGATTACCGTTCCCTCTCTCGCGCCTCCTGACGCCAGCCTCTCTGCCACCTCCTGCGTCGAAGATACCTCGCCATACTCCCTGACCAGCCAAGAGAGCGTCACGGTGATGGCCTCTCTTCAACTCAACTACAAATACTATGATTGTCGATTCGCCCGCCGAGGACATTCATTTTTATTACCTCTCAGCCTCCGGCGGATGTATGCGCGAACGAACCCTGAAGAAGCTCGAAGAGATGAATCAGGCGGCGGAGGAGGGCGGCGGGAAGGGGAAGGTTGAGGAGCAGCACAAGAAGGGGAAGCTGACCGCCAGGGAGAGGGTCGCACAGCTCCTCGACCCCGGCACCTTTCAGGAACTCGACAAGTTCGTGACCCACAGGGCGACGGAGTTCGGGATGGAGAAGAACAGGCCGCTCGGGGACGGGGTCGTCACGGGGTACGGCATGATAAACGGGAGACTCGTCTATCTCTTCTCGCACGACTTCACCGTCCTGGGCGGCTCTCTAGGGGAGGCCTTCGGGAAGAAGGTGGTGAAGGTGATGGACCTCGCGATGAAGAACGGGGCCCCCATAATAGGACTGAACGACTCTGGGGGAGCAAGGATACAGGAGGGCGCTTCAAGTCTCGCGGGATACAGCGAGATCTTCTTCAGAAATACCCTCGCGTCGGGCGTCGTTCCGCAGATAAGCGCCGCGCTCGGCCCATCGGCGGGAGGGGCCGTCTACTCCCCCGCCCTCACCGACTTCATCGTCATGGTCAAGGGGACGGGGAGCATGTTTGTGACGGGGCCGGAGGTCGTGAAGGCGGCCCTCGGGCAGGACATCAGCTTCGAGGAGCTCGGGGGGGCCGAGGTTCACGCGAGGAAATCCGGGGTCGCCCACTTCATCACGTCGAATGAGCAGGAGTGTTTCTCTCTGCTGAGAGACCTGTTGAGCTACCTCCCCCAGAACAACTCGGAGTTACCGCCCACGCTGAAGACCAAGGACCCCCCTGAGAGGGTAGAGAAGAGCCTCCGAGAAATAATTCCGGACGACGCGAACAAGGCCTACGACGTGCGAGAGATAGTCAAGAAGGTGGTCGATGATGCGCGGCTGCTCGAGGTCCACGCGAACTGGGCTGAAAACGTCTTCGTCGGCTTCGCGAGGATGGACGGTGAGAGCGTGGGGGTGGTGGCGAACCAGCCTCTCTTCCTCTCCGGCGCGCTCGACAGCACCGCCTCGGTGAAGGCGGCGAGGTTCGTTAGGTTCTGCGATGCCTTCAACATCCCCATCGTGACCCTCGTGGACGTACCCGGCTACATGCCCGGAGCGGACGAGGAGCACAGCGGCGTAATCCGGCACGGGTCGAAGCTTCTCTTCGCCTACTGCGAGGCGACCGTCCCCAAGGTGACCGTGATAACGAGGAAGGCGTACGGTGGCGCCTACTGTGCGATGGGGTCGAAGTTCAGCAGGGCGGACATCAACTACGCCTGGCCCGAGGCAGAGATCGCCGTCATGGGGCCCGAGGGGGCGGTCAACGTCATCTTCCGGAAGGAGATAGAGGGTGCCGCCGACA
>WNEQ01000613.1_pt1 | contig 18711 bp, 17 predicted proteins | sample 5399971 | NCBI WGS metagenome assembly WNEQ01 (sample SAMN13153330, study PRJNA577476) | soil metagenome | isolation source: 20 cm grassland meadow soil 2 days after 1st rain plot 5 | place: USA:California | collected 2015-09-18
CACCGACAAGCCCGAGCATAAACAGGAGGATTCCAATGACAATGAGCACGAACCCCAGTGATTGGAGAATATACTTGTCAAGTCGCCGCAACAGCGCCCACACAGCAATACTTGACGCCGAGAGATGAAGAAGAGCTAGCCGTGCCTTTGTCCTAGCGGCGCTGGACTCTGGAATTCATAGTCTTTATCCGCCGTGGAAAGGGGGTCGAACAAATTCCTTTACTCCAAGTGAGAGATATGAACCCAGAGTCATAGTTCTGCCCTCGGCACCACAGAAAACCTCACGGTGCCTTTTCCAGAACAGTGATCCGCTGGTGACACGATACCCCTCTCCTCACACTTCGAGTTTTTCGGTGAGGGACTAATGATGGTCTATCGTTCCGACCGAACTTGGGTTTGGCATTTTTTGCCGCGATAAGTACTTTCGACACTTTCAGCAAAGCGTCGAGCTTCGTCGAGTTCTTGTTGTGCTAACTTGAGCGTCCACGTCAATTTGAGCCGTCTCTTACAATGGCCCGACACGCCATTCTGCTCATCGTTCCACTATACGTATAAGATTGCTCGAAGAGCACTGGCAAGCATTCTTGGAACGGCTGCGCCGGCTTAGCTGGTACGAGAGAATCAAGACAGACCCGAGTCCAGAAGACGACGCGCTCCTACAGCTGACAAGAGAACTATCAGTGCAATTCCAGATACCGTACTGGTACAAACAGATTTTCTGGGGAAGATTCGACCGCTATAACAGCACAGGCTGGATGATATCAAAACCAGTGATCCTCTCCAGAGAAGTTCTCACCGTTCCAGGGTCACTCCCCCAGGCCGAACTTATGCTAGTGGAATACCTGAAAGGAAAACTGTCACTAGACGAGTGGAAGATTCTCATCTCGATGCACCTAGTGAGAATCAAGGCCTACAATTCAGGAAGGATGAGCAAGCTGCTCGGAAAAATCGCTCTGGTCCCCCGCGGCTTATTTTTCCTTCTGCTATTCTACATCCCTGCTGCCGCCGTTGGGGGACTGTCGGGTCCGGTTATTGTTCTCCCGAGCCCAATATTCCTTCTCTCAGCGCTCTGGATCCGGAGATCCCTGAGAAAATCTTTGAAGAGACGGGAGTTTGAACTGGACAGGAGCGTCGCCACTCAGCTCGGAACCGAGCAGGTATCACGGGTTCTCGGCAAAATGCAGAATCTCGAGCCGATGGTAATACCCCGGTTTTTCTTTCTAGCATACTGGAACCCGAGCATCAAAGAACGAATTGGAGAGTTGAACGTCCCACGCTTTGCGGGTCTTCCAAGACCTTCTAGAATTCCGAAAATAGGCCTCCGCGGACGTGCGATTATCGTTCTTGTCGGCCTCGCTACTTTCTGGGGCTCAGGGTTCATCGCGGGTAACCTCTATGCTCGAGGCCAAACCAACGTGGCTTGCGCGGACAATACTTGCGCAGCCCTTGTCGTCATCGCAGCTGTCGGATTTTGGATGGCTATTATCGGGGGCATAAGCATCGTAGTATGGACGGTCCGGCGATCCCTCTAAAACTAGAAGGAAGAGTCTTCCCGATACAGAGTGAGAAGAGCGCTTGAGTACAATGATCTAGGGAAGACTTGGACCCTTACCAACATGTCTTTGGGCCTTATGGCGGCTGGAACTGCTCCCTTGTCGTCTTACGGTTTAGGACTCATCCATCATCCAAATCAAAGCTGAGCTTGGGGCAGGGAATTGGAAAATGTCCAGAATGCTGCGGCGAGAATCTGTCCTTTGCAGAAAGGTGTCGGTACTGTGGCAACTTCCTAAGTAATGAAACCCCAAGAGTGCTTGTGCCATCCCAGACGAACTAAGCGGAGAACGACTCCGGCTTCCTAAGCCGCTTTTTGCAAACCCACGAGTCTATCCCTTTCTGTCTCAGCCAAAAGAAACGCCCGTCTTTCGGAAGCTCTAATCCTTTACTTCAGGCCCAGTAGGGGCAGAACAGCTCCAACGACCGGGGACCACGCGTCTGATTCTGGGTCGATTAGCTCGAAATGGCCGATGCCATCGAGTTTGATCAGGGTGGGATGTTCGCCCAATTGTTCGGCTCTTTCAACGAACTTTTCTGATTGAGAGGCCGGGACGATGTCGTCGACTGATCCGTGGATTAGGACTTGTCTTGTTCCAGTGGGGAGGAGTTCGATGGGACTGCCGGCATCGTATCGGTCTGGATACTGGTCGGGTGTTCCGCCCATGAGTCTTGTAACAATGCCGTTTCCCAGCCTCTGCTTCCACGCGGTCCTTAAGTCGCATACGCCGGCCAGTGAAACTGCGCAGCCGAGACGGTTCCTCGGAGCGCCGTGTAGCGGTGACGCATTGGGTATTCGATGTCTGCCTCCAAGCCATAGTGCGAGGTGCCCTCCAGCCGAATGTCCTATGACGGCTGTTCTCGCCAGGTCGACGCGTGGGTCTGATGAGATTACTTCCGGAATGTGATCGGTCGCGAGGCCAATATCTTGGAAAGTTCCAAGCCAGCCACCGCCAGGATCTCCGAGCCGTCGATATTCGAGGTTGCAGGTAATGATTCCCTTGCTGGTGAAGGCGGCGCAGAGGTGGCCAATGTGCGACAGGTCATATGTGGACTGCCAGAAACCGCCGTGGATCACGTACAAGAACGGGAAGGGTCCCCGTCCAACAGGGAAGCGCAGCTCTGCAAAGAGCTGAGGATCCGGCCCATACTTGACACGTTTATCGAAGCTCGGCGGAGGTCTCTCCAGGATGTCGCTCAAGCCTCTGTCAAGGTGACCCACCGATTCAGGCGTATAAATTGGAAAAAGTAGAGAATTCAAACAGCTCTGGTTAGATAAGCCAACACCGGATCCTACGGTAGGACTAGGGGAGACATCAGTTCTGGTCCCGGGGATTCCGCTTGCGAATATCTTGGTTGCTGTTTCTGCTACCGACTGCTAGCATTATGCAAAGCACTGGGTGGACACTCGCTCCCAGCGGTTCCTCTGGACAAACTCTCTACGATGAGCAACTCGCTCTTTCGTTCGCCCAATCATTCCACGAATTATCCTTCAATGGGACGGCTGCAGAACAGTGTGGAACTGAAGGCATAGGAATCGGATATCTCGTGAATGGGTTATCTGATATGGGCAATTGGTACCAAGTTGGTCTCTCGTGGAGATGGCCTATTCTCACAAAATCCTCAGTCTACCCGACACTTTCGGGATTCGACGCGATCTACGAAGTGTTCTCTTCAAATGGATCGAGCTTACACATAGACGGAAGGCGACCGATGCTGAGATCCATATCGGTTAATCCCGGAGACTTTGTGTTTTTGAGACTCGGTTTTTCGAGCAGCAATATTACCATGTACGTACATGACTGGAACACTAACGCATCGAGTCAAACTAGCTACGATGCTTTTGGGGCAAGAGATTTCGTGCCCACCGGAAACTATCCTACAAACCATAATGGTTTCTTCACAGGACTCATGACCGAGCAATACCACAACGGCCTCTATTACGGCGACGAAAGACAAGCTACCTACTCGGAGTCAGGCTTCGGCGTATCATCCGCGTGGATGTGGATTGACGAGTTTCACGTCCCGTACAGCCAGTACACGGAATTCTACCAGTACTCTCTCGCAAACTATACTAACAACGCACGGTTAGTGAACTTCACATCAACTGGGGCGTTCGAATCTTCGAACGCACATGAGTTCATCACGGGAGGATCGACCTCATGATTTGCATGTCCGCAGTCCCCATGGTTGGTCATCTTACAACGCTATTGATACTTCATCCCTATTTGGGCCACGATAGTTGTGGGAGGACTAGTAACAGCTTTGTTAATGATGCGAAGGTCGCGAATGAAGTCCGTGCCCCCAACAGCGTTCTCCCCTAACCTAAGGGCAACTGACCCCTGAATCCGCTGGGCGGCTGATTAACCTACCAGCTAAGAAGCACAAGTTTTCCTAATACTCCCAGGAACCGGGTACCGGCGTTTGGATTTGCCAATCAACGAGCTACCTCCCGAAAAATTGCGGCTGGAATGCCCGCCTGGAAAGGTCGAATGTAAGACCAGCGAAGAACTAGCTCCACTCGAAGGGATTGTTGGACAGGATCGCGCCCTCAAGGCCCTGACTTTCGGCATGGAGATGAAGGGCAAAGGATTCAACGTCTTTGCCGCCGGCCCTCCGGTAACCGGCAAGCGGCCCGCGACCAGAAGTTACCTGGAGAAAATCGCCAAGACCAAACCTACTCCGCCTGACTGGTGCTACGTGAACAATTTCCAAAATCCCTACGAGCCGAAAGCTCTCAAGCTTCCTGCTGGCAAGGCTAGGATCTTCCAGAAAGATCTGAAGAATCTCATAGACCAGGTCAAGAGAGCCGTTCCAGCCGCTCTTCAAAGCGAAGAGTTTGCAGCCCGAACAAACAGCATAACCAAAAAATCGGTTGAAGAGAGAGACAGGATTCTCAACGAGCTTAACGATGTAGCCAAACAGTCCAGCTACGCTGTCCGAATGAACCAGCTGGGCATAGGAATAGTTCCAATCCGTGCGGGAAAGCCCGTCAGCCAAGAGGAATTTGACGCTCTACCCGCCGGCGTGAAGAAAAAGTTCGAACAGAGTAGAGAGACTGTAAGAAACGCACTGGACAAAGCCGGAAAACAAGTCAACGAGCTCGAAGCGAAAACTCTGGACGAGTTGAAGAAACTCAGAGATGATACGGTCCACTATGCGATGGGCGGCCTAATCAGCACGCTAACCTCACGTTACCAGGATCAACCCGACGTTATCCGGTATCTCGACGATCTGAGAGATGACATCCTAGAAAACACCGAGCTGTTCACCGTGAGTGGGACGGAACAGCAGAAGAAGGATGCTGACTCACCACCCAATCTCGCAGAGAGCAGCTTACCTGACCTTCTGTACAGAAGATACCAAGTCAATGTCATCGTAGATAATTCCGATTTGAAAGGGGCACCCGTGATCACGGAAGACAACCCTACGGTAACCAACCTGCTCGGCAGAATCGAGAACGAGGCCAAGTTCGGAACTCTCTCAACAGACTTCACTCTGATCAAAGGAGGATCGATCCACAAAGCAAACGGCGGCTACCTCATACTCGGAGCTAGAGAGCTCCTAACGAGCCAGTTGTCGTATGAGAGTCTCAAGAGAGCTCTTCAGAGCGGAAACATATCCATTGAAGAAACGGGCCAGAGGCTCGGCATTGCAAGCACGAAGAGCCTCACTCCGCAACCTATCCCGTTGAACGTGAAAATCGTTTTGGCGGGTGAGCATCAGATTTACCAGGCCCTCTATGTCGCCGATCCCGACTTCGGCCTGCTCTTCAAGGTCAAAGCCCAATTTGACGACGCGATCGATAGGAGTGATGAGAACATGGAAACCTACGGAAGATTTGTTCACACTCTTTGCGAGAATGAGAAACTGAATCATCTCGAGGCAGCTGCGATTGCAAAGGTTGTGGAGTACGGTTCAAGATTAGCAGAGGACCAGACCAAGCTCTCCACAAAATTCCCTGAGATAGCAGATCTTGTTCGAGAAGCCAACTTGTACGCATCTCAGGACCGGTCGAAATACATCAAGGACACCCACATCGCGAAGGCGTTAGAGGAGAAGATCTACCGCTCCAACCTCCTCGATGAAAAGACCAAAGAAATGATCGAGAGAGGCGTTATACTCATCGACACCTCCGGGAAAAAGACAGCGCAGGTAAACGGGCTATCCGTCATCAGCCTCGGCGACTTCGACTTCGGCCAGCCCTCTAGGATAACTGTGAGCATCGGTCTCGGCAGAGAAGGAGTCATCGACATTGAACGCCAAGCCAAACTAGGCGGACAAACACACACCAAAGGAGTCCTGATAATTTCCGGTTATCTAGAGGACAAGTATGCTCGTGACAAACCCTTGAGCGTCTCTTGCAGACTCGTCTTCGAGCAAAGTTATGGCGGAGTCGACGGTGACAGTGCGTCCAGCACAGAACTCTACGCGATTCTGTCCGCCCTCTCTGACCTTCCCATCAAGCAGAACTTCGCTGTTACTGGATCCGTAAACCAGAAGGGCGAGGTTCAGGCAATTGGAGGAGTCAACGAGAAGATTGAAGGATTTTATCATACATGCAGGGCCAAAGGACTGAAGGGTGACGAAGGAGTCCTCATACCCAAAAGCAACATCCAGCACTTGATGCTAAGCGAAGAAGTGGTAGAAGCCGTCAAACAAGGACGGTTCCATATCTATCCAGTAAGCACGATAGACGAAGGTATTGAAATCTTGACGGGCGTAAAGGCGGGAGAACTCAAGAACGATGGGTCTTATGAACCAGACACGGTTCATTTCAAGGTCAACAAACGACTTGCGGAAATGGCAGAAGAGATCACAAAATTTGGAGAATTCTCCAGAAAACCAAGAGACTAACCTGCGTAGAGCTCACACCAAACCAAGCCTGGTCATTCTAGAGGAAAGCGCTTCGAAGACCTAGAAGTATTCGCTGGTGAACCTCGCCGGGAGGCTTCGTGCCATCCACGAGATGCCATCCAAATATCGTGGCAAGAGACCGGTAGTTTCTTCGCACCTTCTCTAGAAAGGCCCGATCCCTCTCGTTTACGTCTCGACGCCGGGTCTTTCGCGAGAACGACTTGGGAATAGGAACGTCTAGGACGAAGACCGCGCGAGATTCTGGGAGGCCCGCGTCAAGGCCTGCGAGCCATTGGACACTCAAGCCCCTTGCTTCACCGTAAGCCAAATTGGAAGGAGTGTACCTGTTACAGATAACGAAATCGTTCTTTTTCAGTGCCCCAGTGATCGTTTTCATGTTTTCCCAACGGTTGAGGGAATAGAGCATGTGCAGCGCGTGCGGCGAGGTCTCGGTTCTCCCTGCGAGGAAGGATCGGATCAACCGTCCAGAACTAGAAGAATAAACCGGAAAGCTCAGAATGCCAACCTTGAACCCTTCCCGGCGCAAGCTCGCCGACAAGAGTCTGGTCTGAGTCTTCTTCCCCGCTTGATCAATTCCTTCTAGCGCGATAAGACGGGAGGGCAAGAGATAATCGAAACAGTTCGGGTTGCTTATTACGTTAAGCGAAGACCAGCCTTCAAAGGGGGGAGCATCGTCGATCACGTCCCTCACGCCTCCGTAATCTATCGTAGCTGCTTGTTCGTCGTATCTCCTATCTCTTCCCCTTTCAGTCATACTTAATCAGGACTCGCAGATCTTGTAAGAGCGACTCCTCCATACAAAGCGACCAAGAGACTTGTACAGCCAATCAGAGGCTATGTTCGTAATCGCCAGAGGTATCACCGGCTGACCACTTCTATCCGTAGCTTATCGTGCATTGCTGCACCCAAGTCTTAATATCGAAAATCGCGTCATGCACGAGTTCGGTATATGTTGCAACAAAATGGAACTATCAAGCGATAGGGAGAATAATATTGACCTGCCGAAGACTTGCATCCAATTGCAAGCCGAACGCAAGCCGTTGACTTACCATTCTTGCGCGAGAGTGTTTTTCGCTGGTCTCAAATCTTCCTGATATTGATCAGAAAGTGGGCCAGTGCAACCAAAGGGGCAGCGCATAGCAATGCGACCATAGTTCCAAACCCTATGCCCAGAATAGGATAGAGGAACCCTACGAGAAGACTGTAGGGAAAAGCGGTTAATCCCGCGGATATCAACAACGGTTTCGTCAATGCCCGCGACAGCGCCATTCCACGAGTTCTATACGTGAAAAATAGCGTCAGGCTGAATATTGCCGGGAACGATGAAGCTATGCCTCCCAGCTCAGGACCTCCGAGCTGGCTTAACATAACTGCCAGAGCAACGATGCTTCCTCCTGCCAGCGCCCTGAATGCTACTCGCGCAAACGAGTATACCATCTGCACGCTGCCGACATGGGGAAGTTTCATCTTCACCTTGAACAGATAGAAGTAGAAGCCAGCGACCGGAACAAAAACTCCGACCGAGAAGAGCAGATTTCTCAAATCAAGAAAAGCTGTCATCGTCGAGAGGCCGATCCAAACGAGCAGCGCGCCGAGAAACGCGGACTGGAACCCCTTTTCTGAAAGAATCGCGTAGACGAGCAGGAATGACATTGTGAAGCTGAGGGCTAGAGGGAAGACTGCAGTTGCCTGCGATGCAGTCGCAGGTCCCTGGTTGAGACCGATGAAGAGAAATGAGACTATGGATATTGCAGGGAGCCCGCCTACTAGACCTCCAAGGGCGCTACCATATCGCTCCGCGATCAGCGTCGCGAAACTAACCCACGCACCCCCAACCACGAATGCCAGGATTAGATGTAGAATCAGAAGATCGGTCATGAATGAACTACTGTAACATGGGTAACATGCCTTATTGTCCAGACACGAGCTGGGTTGTTTTCTGAGCTACATGAGCTCGCTCTAATAATAGCAACTGGGAAAGTTGTCTTAAAGCGAACCCATCGAGCGTCATCTTTAGGAGTCGGCGAGAAGTCATCGTCCCCAGAATAGGTTGTCAATGCAGGAGCTATTGAGATCACATGGCCGCGAACATCTCGCAATATACTCTCTCGCGACGTTAGCGAATTTTTTCCTTTCAGTCCCGCAATATATCGCAGTCAATACCGCCCTCGAGCTAGCTGTAATTCCGAAAGGAACGACGGCGAGTTTGATCGCTCAATACGGATCGAGCACCGGACTTCTCTTGGATTTTCTCAGATCGGGTCTCATCTTCCAGGGAGTTATGGCAGTTTTAGTTATCGGGCTTGCCGGAGCTGCTACTTCTCGAAGGGGCTGGAGGTGGCAATACCCACTGACGGGTGTGTTCGTCTCAACCTATCTTGCATACCATCTAGGCGGCAAGTTTCTGAATGCTCTGGGTTGGATCGGAGTCTTAGGAACTAGCGGTGTCAATGTGTCCGATGTCTACGGAGATCTGTTCTGGTTCGGACTTGGCACAACAATATGTTACCTGCTCGTTGTTCTTGTTCTGAGGCGGTCCTATGGGAAACTTAAGGAAGAGAGAATTACCCTGACCGTTTCAGCATGACGACGTGGCTTTTCCATCGTCACACGACTTTCAATAGGGAAATTGTTTACTCTCTCTTAGCGTAGCGGGACTTTTCGCCGGGATGCCCGAAGCTGTGTACGGCCCCGCCGAGTCATTACAGCAAGCGTGGTTGTCAATCCAATGGTACCACCTACGAGGAGCAACCAGAGATTGGTCGGTAAAGTCGAAGCGTGTAAGATGCTTCGGGCAGTCGAGAAGAAGTTGCAGAAGAAACATTTGCCGTTTCCATTGTCAACATGAACGGTTACAATCTTCGAATCCTGGAGGGTTGGTGAACCGTCGCTGGTCGCCGTGAACGTGATTACATATGGGCCTGGCTGTACAGAGCTGACGTTCCAGTAGAAGATTCCGGTCGAAGGGTGGAAGCTTGCGCCGTTGGGAAGTCCGCTAGCTACCAAGGTCACGTTGTCCGCTGCGCTATCAGGGTCAGTCAGATTTACCATGAAGTGAATGATCTCTCCTTGGCTAACGTGGATGGTTCCCGGGACGATCAGCACTGGTTGTTGGATTACTTCATTTACGAAGATGCTTACGTTGGCCGATACTGCGCATGATGAGTTCGCAGCAAAGATCCCAGAAAGACCTCAGGCGTTCTGCGATATTGGAATGCCTTTCTTGACACTATAATGTATGGCAACCGAGGCTTAGCCTGTTCTTAACCTCGACCTGCCCTGCTCGGTTCAAGAGCCAACCTTACCTAGGACTCTAACGTCGAAGATGAATGACCCGGACCACAGTCGAAGCCCGGTCGACCCAAAGGGGTTGCCTCGTGATCGTAGAGAGCGATCAGGCGATGCTGGCGTATTGGTGGATTATAGCTGTAATGTATCGTATTCCTGCTATGAAATCATCTGTTGTCGTATATTCGTTTGGTGCGTGGGCGTGGCTGTAAGCAGAGGGCGGCCCGCTTCCTGTCCAAATACTGTCTAAACCTAGTCGTTTCGTGAATAGGTAATCTGGGCCAGAGGCCGGGTTTCTCGGCAGAACCACCGGGCTACGTCCGTAGGCTATCTTTGCGGCCCGATCTGCAGCCTTAGCAATTGGCGCAGACGGTTTCGTCCGGGAAGGCTCCAAAAATCCTAGTGCTTTGACTTGAACGTCGTCGAACCCATGCTGATGAAGATGACTCTTTAGCGCAGCGAGTAGTTTCTTCGGGTTCTGGTTGTATACGAGGCGGAAGTCGATCTTCAGCATTGCGCTTCCGGGAAGCACGGTTTTGGATCCTTGTCCGATGTATCCTGTTTTGATTCCGCAAATCGTGCATGTTGGCTCCATCAGGTATTTTTTCAAAGCCTCTCTGTTTGTTTTTGCGTTGAGGAATTTTTTGAGGCCCCATTCTTTGAGATAGTTTTCTCCTCTGAATGGAATCTTACTCACCAGTTTCGACTGGGCGGGAGTGAATGGCTCGACGTCATCGTACCATCCCTTGATCAATATCTTTCCCTCGGGGCTTTTCATCGTGTTCAGTGCCCATACTAGTCGCCAGGCTGGATTATCGACCAACGGTGCGTAGGATGAGTGAAGATCTTCTCTGGCCTTTTTACATCTTAGTTCTACATAGAGCAGTCCTTTGACGCCTAGGCTGATCTTGGGCCGACCTGTCTCGTCGAAATCTCCGTCGTAACACACGACACTATCGGCTTTCAGTCGCTCTTTGTTCTGGTCGATGAATCCTGGAAGGTGTGGGCTGCCGATCTCTTCTTCGCCTTCGAAAAGAAATTTCAAGTTGAGCGGGACATCGCCAGTCGTTTTCAGAAAGCTTTCGGTTGCTTTGATGCAGCTCGTAACGTTGTTCTTGCTGTCGGCCGCACCTCTCGACACTATCTTCTTGCCTTGCAATTTTGCTTCGAAGGGTCCGGAGTCCCATTCTTCCAAGGGCTCGACAGGTTGAACATCGTAGTGGCCGTAGATGAGAAGGGTTTTGCTGGAAGATTTTGATTTTACTTCTCCATAGACGATCGGGTTTCCGTTTTTCTCGGGAAGAATCTGGGTCTTGATTCCGGCAGTGTCCATGTTCTTCTTGACGATGCGGGCACAATCTGCGATACCTTTTCCCTGTGCGGATATGCTGGGTTGTCGGAGGAGTGTTCGGAAGTCTCGGAGGAATGGTTCTTTGTTTTTCTGGATGTAATCGAAGGCCTGTTTGAGGCTCTCGTCTTTCACGGAACTATGGCGGAAGTGAGCGTCTTAATAGCACCTTCCAGAGTACAGATTAGCCCATCAGCCCTGGTTCGCGACCTGAGCAGGCACTTCATCCTTCAAGGCAGAGCCCACGCTGGAAACGTGGATAATCACTCGACCAATCTAAGCCCGGACCATGCTTTGTTTGGCCTGTCTCGTCCATTATCAGTGCCAGACAGCGGATGATTCTGGAAAAAGGGGGTCTCGCGCAGCGGTTTTGTGTGGCATGAGTGCCGAATGACGCTCTTGGACAAACCAGGTGGGAAACTGTGAAGTGTTGTTGAAGCGTTGGGTCAGTCTCTAAGGGAGCGTTACTGGACCTGTTTCTGGTTCACGTCTCTGCGTTATCAGAAAAACAAGAGCACCGACCACAAGCAAGACAAGAACGGCGGAGAAGGCTAGCTGGTTAATTGATACGCTGGTGAAGCCTCCTAGGACGAGAAGGACCAGTGAAAGTCCCAGCGCCCCAATAGTCAATCGCGCTTGTCTGCTTAGCTGGCCTTTGACCCACATGCTCAGTCTTTCCCTGATAGCCTGCGACATGCCATCCGTTTTTCCGGCCAGCTCGCTCCTCTCCTTATCGAAGGACAAGATGACTCGAGATGCTTCCATGAAGAATATGACCGCGACAAACTGGAGAAACAGGACTAGAGTATCAGGGCTCGGAGCACTGGTCAGATCTACTCTAGCCTTCCCGGCCACGAGAAAAGCCAGCAGCGTCACGGAAGCGAGCGTCGCATGCACTTGCCTCTTCGCAAACGTCCCGACTAGTCCGACAACGATGATTACGATTACAATCAGTGTTCCGAGACCGAGAAAAATCTGGGAAGGAAAAGCGAAAACGATCCAAGGTGCCAAGAACAAATAGTGCAGTCTTAGGATCAGAGTGGCTGATCTTAATCCCAGGCCTAGACTCGTATCATCGGCCGTGGAGGTCTCACCTCGCTGAGAACCGTCGAGAGAGGAACGCTCGCTGGCCACTGGGTCACCGTGCAGATCTTCTCCAAGGCCAGCAGCATGTTGGATCGTTCAAGCATCAACATTCGATACGCGATCTCTTCCTGTTCAGACTCGAACGTGGTCGGTGCTCGCGGTGAAGGCGAGAGAACTAGGATGCTGTATCCACTCGATGCCAACTGTCGGACCCCACCGACAATCCCAGTGTCTAGAAGTGGAGATATGATTACTAGCTGAGCCTTAGCAGGCAACAAGAGACGCGCGAGCAATGTGACCACATAGCTGGTCGAGAGCAGTGCTCTGCCAGGTTTCGCTGCCGCGAGAAGAAAGAGAATGTTCCGCTCATGCCTCTTACCAAACCTAGGCGAGACGACTCCTCGTTCTTCTCCTTGCAGTATCATTCCAACCCTGTTCCCCTGTCGGAGCAGGAGGCTGGCCATCGAAGCCGCTGCCCGGACTCCCCTTTCGAACAGTTCCGCCTCGGCAGTCTCATAGAAACTCACATCGGTATCCAGAACGATCATCACATCGGTAACTCTCTCTGCCTCCATCTCGTTGACGATCAAACGCGCATGCTTGGCCGAGGTCTTCCAGTTGACCCGCTTCGGATCATCCCCTGAAACATAATCGCGCATACTGTAGAACTCGGTCCCAGGACCCAGCGTTCTCGCCGGTATCGTTCCAGGCCACGGACCAAGGTGACGAGGCCGCAACATAGCCCCCCTGATCGGCTCGGGCCGAGGCATTATCGAGAGAACCTCAACCTCAGACCTCTTCTCAACAAGATAGAATCCGAATGGATCCTGGACCCTCGCGACTAGGGGCCCAACCCAGTAGTGACCTCGGATCGGGCTTGGAAACTCCAGAACAAGCTCAATCTTCTCTCCCCCTCCAAGCCGTGTCAGAACACGACTCGCTCCCGACTCCAGCTTGGCCTCGACAGGCAGGTGCTCATTGACCTCAACGTTTCCCAGCTGGTCACCGGTTCTGTTCGAGACCGTGATCTGGACCGATACATTCTCGTCTCCAAAACTGTCAGTCGGAGTAATCTGATGGTTGATCACCAATTCGATTTTTTCGGGAAGGCCCCAGAAGTTAGCGAGGAAGAATAGTGATGCGAGTGGAAGAACCATCGCTGCTAGCTGCCAGTCTTGTAGAAGCAACCCGAGTATCAGCACGACGGCTGCTAGCCCGAAATAGAGACTGGCCTTCCTAGTGAACAAGTTCTTGATGGATCACCTGGCCTTAGGCACTGGGACAGCCTTCAGGATCTCATCCACCACAAGCCGCGGGTCGACACCCTTGACCCACGACTCCGCTTTCATGATCAGCCTGTGCGCTAATGCTGGCGCGGCAACCTCTTTCACATCATCAGGAATTACAAAGTCTCGACCGTGGAAAACGGCTCTGGCTCTGGCCAGCTTGAATATTGCAAGAGAGCCTCGGGGACTCGCCCCGACCTCGACCTGCCGCTGCACTCTCGTCGCCTGGACAATGTCGGTCACATACCTGAGAACATCATCATCAACATGAATTCCCTCAACAGTCTTCTGAAGATTAAGAATCGTCGCGGCGTCTGCAGCAGGTTCAAGCTGAACGTCCTCACGAGCCCGTTGCATGCGTCTCTTCAAAATCTCCACCTCCTCCGCCCGGTTCGGATAACCGAGCTGCAGCCTGACTAGGAACCGATCGAGCTGCGCTTCAGGCAATGGGTAGACTCCCTCGTACTCGATCGGATTCTGTGTCGCGATGACTATGAACGGGTCTGTCAGGAGATGCGTCTTCCCATCGAGGGTTGTTTGGCGTTCCTGCATCGCCTCGAGGAGGGCTGCCTGTGTCTTGGGAGGAGCCCTGTTGATCTCGTCAGCCAACAAGATATTGGTGAAAACCGGGCCGCGTCGAAGGTCGAACTCCCCACTTTTGAGATTGTACACATATGTCCCAGTAATATCCGACGGCAATAGATCGGGAGTGAACTGTATTCTGGAGAAGTCACAGCCCATGCTCATGGCAAAGCTTCGCGCAAGCAGTGTCTTCGCGAGTCCAGGATAATCCTCGAAGAGTATGTGAGAATTCGCGAGAATTGCAAGCATTACCTTTTCCAGAACGGCTTCTTTTCCGACGATGACCTTCTTGACCTGGTCTACGATCTGCTGGCATTTCCCGCCTGCGTCCTCTACCTTCAAGCCTTCCAGCCTTCCACCCGATCGATGATCTGTCTGAGCAATTGGAGACGCGCTTCCGCTCCACGCGGCGGAGAGTAATATAGTAGCTTGTAAATCTCCAGATCCTTGAGCAGGCGCGGACCCTGATTAGCATCAGCCAGCGCACGCTTAACCGCTTCCTTCTCCATCCCGGTTTCCAGGCTCACCTTCTCCACCAAGAGATCGCGAAGCCGGCCGCGTAGTATGGTGTCGAAATAGGCCGGGCTTGCCTTCGCAGCAACCTCTACCTGTCTCGTGAGAAACTCCACGTCCCTGGCGCGCAACCTCCTCGGAGCTTTTCGGGGCTGCGTCGCTGACGGGAGTGTTGCTCGATCAGATAGGTCGACTGCGAGGACTAGCGCGAGCAAAATTAGGGGAAGCGCGAGTAGGGAGATTGTGGGACTTACTGTTTCGGGTATGATGCTTCGGAAGAGAATGATAAGGAGCAGGTAGATGCTGGATACTACTGCTAGTAGTTTGAGAGTACTCTGTTTCAATTATGCGACGCTGAGTGGAATATTCATTTCCTCGGCAATACTCTGCAGATGCTGTTGGGCTTGTTCCGCGTCGTTTTCGGTGATAGGATGCAGGCTATACCGGGCTTCCTCGAAAAGGTCGGTGAGTTTTCTGATCGCCGAGCCCTTGATTATGAGCATCTTGCGAATTGACGTTTCTAGCTCTCGTGCTGTCTGGTCGGAGGTTATTGTGGCGCCTAGCCGTTGCGCGGCTTGAACCATTCGCTCGTAACAGTTTATGATCCTTGTCCTAGCGTCGAGTTCAGGCTGGGTTTTCAGTATACGAATTGCATCTTCGACCGCGATCATTCCCTCGGCCATTGGCAGGGGCATCTGACTGATCGCATCGGCCCTAGTCTCCTGCCAGGAGACCAAGACTCCGCGTGCGATGATTACCGAGGTTACGACGAGAAAACCGAGGAAGGCGAGGTAGAACCAGTTTGACTGGACAAGACTGCTCAACTCGATCACCGTTGACAAGAGGGGGAGTGTTGGTCCGGGTCCGGACCCGTTTACAAAACCATTGATCGTGGTCGGAAGATATGGGGTTTGAGAGGGTGTCCGACAGAAAATACCGCCGCACTTCTGGATCAGGATAGAGATTGCGATTGCCCAGGTGGCCATCCATATGAGCATCTGGGTGGAGCTTGACTGTTTTCTCTTCGCAACTCGCTCCTTAGACATCTGGTATCCTATCGCATCTGAGAGGTGTCGCCAGTGGAAGCCCATGAGACCAATCATGACGACAATTAGTCCGAGGCCAATCAGCGGGATGAGATCGGCCAGGTAGACCAGCCAGTAGGAGCCGAGCAGTATCGAGCCTCCGGGCTGGGTTCTTGAGAGGGACCCTAGAGCGAAGGCTACGAGTACGAGGGCTACGAGGAACGGTAGAAGCCGGTTTCCTTTCAGAATCCCCGCTCCTTATCGGCTAAGAGTGGGCGTACAGGCGATAAATACTTGTCCAAAGCCAGTTTCACGAGGACAACTAGGTGTTGGAAGTGGGAAGCCTACTTCCAGAAGAAGAGACATTACGATTCCAAGCATGTGACAATTGAGCGACTCTGTCTTTCCTTTAGAATCATAGATTCTGCAAAAACCTACGAGTGGTCGAACGCGACTAAGGATTAGTGAAGTCTCGGCTTGACTAGTCTTTGACGGCTTCGAGAATGCTTGCGACGTTCCAGAGCTTGACACGAGTGTAAGGTGGCATGTTAGGGTCCTGAGATATCTCGTCTAGGGTTGAGATCGCGTTTGAAGCGCGGACCCCGATTGTATGTCCTTGCGCTTGGAGGGCGTCCATTGCGCCTTTGGCTGCTCGGCGGATGTTCCGAGGGGTGGTGTTGTCGTTAGAGACTTCGTTGAGAACGGCTAGGGCCTGTTTTATCCGTATCTCGTATTCTTCTTTCCGTTTTGCTTTTTGCAGGCGCTTTCACCAGATTGTTGGATGGGCGTCTAGACTCTGTACGCATCCTAGCCCAGAAGATGAGGACGGACAAGGTTCTGATTAAAAGATTTCCATCTCCGAACGGAGCGTTATTCGGAAGAGCTCTGTACTTTCACTCTCGAACCGGTTAGTTTCACAGTCGTCCGCAGGAACCACTCACGCCGCGCAAAGTGGCTGAAGAATACCCCACTTTCTTGGCGAGACGATTTCCTGTCTGGGAATGATTTTGGGCGAGTCAGGTGATTCAGGGTGCAATCCGTGCTTGAATGCCGGGGCGAAACTTGCCCTTTTTTCGGCCAAGTCCTGGACGATTTACTAGCGAACATTTGGAAGGTTCTCAGATTTGAGATTCGGGCTGATAATAGGCGATTTCCCATAGGAGACCATCAAGGCATTCCATTTCGGGAAGCATCACCGGCTTCTCGAACCCTTTCCTCGGGCCGCGACGCGTGCAGAATTCGAACCCTAGCCCTTCTTCTCACATGAAAGAAATGCATCTCCAACAAATGAAGCCCGAATAGTTTCTCTCGTGTCCACTGTTCTTAAGAGACTGAATGTTGAACAGCCTGAAGAAACTTGTCGAACTACGAGACGGGTAGAAGGCTAGAGTATAGAATTCGGGATATCTTTCGGAGCGAAGGATACTTGGTCATCAGGGCCGCGCAATCGAAACCGATCGACTTGGTCTGTATGAGAGATGGAAAATCGTTCTTGATAGAATGCAAGACAGACCGATCGTTCCTAGGAAAAGACCGGAAGAAAGAGCTTCTAGGATTGGCCGAGCAAGCGGGCATGCCAATTATCCTAGCTAAACGCAGAAGACGCAAAGTAGAGCTGACAAACCTAGCGGATGGAAAACTGTTCGACCCGAAGAACCTAGCAGCTATTCCTTGAAAGACTCTTTCAAGCTCCGAAGCTTCTCCAACATCGACAGCCAACCGAAAACAAGGTTACTGTAAACCGACAGCTTCTCCGGATCCTTTTCCACCTTCAAAACCTCATTCGCTTCACTAATCTTCCCGACAACTGTCATCTCAACCGAGTCCAGGAGATAGCCTGGAGAGAGAGTCGCCTGTGGCGACATTGCTTTCTGATAGACTACCGGCTTGTTACATTTTGCACAGAAGACCTCGCCCTTCACCTTGAACAAGGGCGTTCCGCAGACGGGACAGACGTCAGAGAGCATAGTGGCGCCTGATTTCAACAGGTCCGCCATACGCTTCACATCCTCAGACATCTTCGACTAACAGTAATAGTCGCTGAGCGCTCTATAAATCGCACGGGGCCGGGATATGTCGACCAGAGCTTCAGAGAAAGTACTGAAACACGGAAATCGTCGGAGCCGCCCGAAAGCCATTATAGCCAACCGATTTCGAGCCATAGCGGTCTAGCAATAAGCGGTTTTAGGCGTTGCCAAACGACCTGAGAGGAAAAACAGCGGCCATAATTGCCGCAGATGAGTTCGAGGACCTAGAACTATTCCATCCCATGTACAGACTACAAGAGGAAGGGATCAAGACAATAGTCATCGGGCTGACTATGGACCCTATAAAAGGCAAGAAAGGATACTCGATCACACCTAATGCTTCGATAGACCATGTGAATGCGGAGAAATTCGACTTTCTAGTTGTTCCCGGAGGGAAATCTCCGGAGAGGCTTCGTCTTAACCAGAAAATCCTCAGGTTTGTGAAGGACTTCGACACCCAGGGCAAACCTATTGCTGCCATCTGCCATGCGGGACAGGTGTTGGCGTCAGCAGGAATCCTGAAGAACAGGACTCTAACCTGTGTCGCGGGAATAAGGGACGACATGATCAACGCCGGCGCCCGGTATGTCGACAAGGCTGTAGTCATCGATGGCAACCTCGTCACCTCAAGAGTCCCCAGCGATCTCCACGAATTCGCTAGAGCAATGATAGAGGTTTTCCGAAACCCTCAACTCTTGCAAACCCTACAACCAAGGTAGAACCGGCCGCGAAAAGACGAGAGCATCCTTCCCAACAATTGTAATCATGGTCCATTCGATGTCTCAGCGTTGCTAGTTACTCAGGTTCTTCTAACACGGTGACGACAAAGGCTTCAGAAGCACCTGAGCCAAATCCTTCAGAGTTGGAGCCCTATCTTGCACGTTAGACTATGGAACCGGAAGGGGGTCGAGGTTATTCTTGCGTCCCTCCTACTCGTCGTGATAGTTGTCGGCATGTCTGTCGTCGTCTACGTTTGGTCCTTAGGCATATTCGGGTCGACCCTTCCGGCCCCGGTCAACGGAAAAGAAATACTTGTCCTAGAAAACCAGGGGTTTTCTGGCGCAAAGAATGTGACTCTCTACCTCAGGAATACTGGTACTGCCATCACGACCCTCGTCACCTACTAT
>WNEQ01000622.1_pt1 | contig 18593 bp, 16 predicted proteins | sample 5399971 | NCBI WGS metagenome assembly WNEQ01 (sample SAMN13153330, study PRJNA577476) | soil metagenome | isolation source: 20 cm grassland meadow soil 2 days after 1st rain plot 5 | place: USA:California | collected 2015-09-18
CACCCCCTCGAGCTTGTCGGCCACGAACGAGTGGAAGTTGTCGCGACGCTGCTCCCCGTCGCTCACGACGTCGACGCCCGCGTCTTCCTGATACTTGAGCGCCTCCAGCACGGCGCGGTCGGCGACGGCCGTGAACTCCTCGGAGCTCATCCGGCCGCCCTGCCGCTTCCGCAAGGCGTCCAGCAGCCAGCTCGGCCGCGACCAGCTCCCGACCACCGTGACTGGAAAGAGAGGAAGCTCCTGGACCGCCATCATCGATCCTCCATGAAACGTGTCATGCGCCGGTCGCCTTGGGCAGATCGGGACGGTCGCCCCATTCGACCCACGAGCCATCGTAGTTGCGGACATTCGGATATCCGAGCAGGCGCAGGGTCAGGTACGTGTGGGCCGAGCGCTGCCCGGTGTTGCAGTAGGTAACGATCTCCCGATTCTCGGTGATCCCGAGCGCGCGGAGCTCGGTGCGGAGGTCGTCCGCGTCACGGAACCGTTGATAGCCGTCGAGGCGCAGCGTACGGTCCCACGAACGGTTCTGCGCCCCGGGGATGTGACCCTCGGAGAACTCCTGTCGCGTGCGGCAATCCACCACGCAGACATTGCCATCCGTCAGCCGCGGCGCGATCCACTCCGCGGTGGCCAGACGATCGTCACGCGTTCCACCCTTGACCGCGATGGGAGCGATGGCGGGAACCTGCGCGGTCTGGGCCCGCTCCTCCGCCATCCAGCGCTCGGCTCCGCCCTCGAGCACGCTCACGCGCTCGAAGCCGAGATACTCGAGCAGCCAGAACACCTGGGCGGCCTCGGAGCCCCCGTTGGCGTCGTAGACCACCACGTGCTTGTCCGGCGAGATTCCGAGGCGTCCGAGCGTGTCGAGCACCTCGTGGAGCGGGCCGAGCGTGCGACGGATTCCCGACAGACGGGCCGTGAAGACGTCGTCGAGGCTCATGTACACCGCCCCGGGAATGTGGGCGAAGATGTACCCGCTCCCGGGAGGCGTGACCTCGACGATCCTGAGATCGGGATCGCCGAGCCGATCGGCGAGCCATTCGGTCCCGATCAGCAGCGCGTCGTTGCGGAAGCGGCCTTCGTTCACTCGTGGGGTCCTGGAGCCGGCATCCTACCGAGAGAGCGCCATGCGAGCAAGCGGCCGGGCAGGCGTTCGGGCCGCCAGCGACGCGGGCGGTCATCAACGCGTTCCGGCGGTCAGACGACTCCGGAGCCGCGGAGGGGGAGGACGTCCAGGTCGTCGAGGTGGGCGATGCAGTTGAGCAGGCGCACGCGCCAGGGCGCCCGGCCGTCGACGATCGTCAGCGACGTGTTCTCCCAGCGGAGCGGCACCGCCTCGCCGTCGGGGAGGACGAGATGGCGCTCGGCGAGTGATCGGCACACCAGGCCATGCGTCACGACGGCGAGGTGACCGCGGGCCGCCGCCGCCAGCTCCTGAATGCGTGCCCACGCGCGATCGACGCGCGCGTGAAACGCCGGCCACGTCTCGCCGTTCGGCGGCGCGTAGTCCGGCGCGAAGAGGTCGAACCCGAGGTCGGCGTAGGATGTGCCGCGGACGTCGCCGAAGTTCCGCTCCTGGAGGAGCGGGTCGAAGGCGAGGGGAACGCGGGTGACGTCGTGAAGGCGTGTGGCGGTGGTCACGGCGCGCGCGAGATCGCTCGACACGATCTGCGCGATGCCCTCGCGCGCGAGGCGACGGGCCAGCCGCTCGGCCTGGACGGCGCCGCGCTCCGAGAGCGGGCTCTCGGGGCGCTGGACGATGCGCGCGGCATTGCCCTCGGTCTCGCCGTGACGGATCAGGAAGATCGACATCCCGGGTCAGTGCGTGTCGAAGACGTCCTGATACTCGCGGATCTTCTTCTGCACGGCCTCGACCTCGCCGGCCGTCGGCCGATCGGGATCGGTCGCAGCGGGCAGGCTTCCGAGCTTCATCAGGCAGGCCATGAGGAGCAGCCGTGCCTTCGTCGACGTCAGATTCCGTCCGCCGATGAACGGCGCCGCCGGCGGAGGCACGAAGCCCTCGGCGTTGCCGCGGCCCGTGAGCACCACCGGCATTCCGGAAAACGCCGCGCGACGCATGAGGCGGGTGCGCACCGCCGAGGTCAGTCGGCCGTAGGGCGACAGGCCTTCGACCACGAACCCGGCGAGTGGGTGGGCGGTGAGATTGCGCTCGATCTGGGCGAGCAGATCGACCTCGCGTGACGGATCGTCGTCGTCATCGTCGGTCGTGTAGTTGCCGTCCTTCACGATGGTGACCTTGGGAATCGCCGACTCGAGCAGGTCGCCGCGCCGGTCCTTGATGGGCACCCGTGGCTCGCCCGTCTTCAGATGACCGCCGACGTCGGCGGGAAGCCGTGTGATGTTGACGGCGGAGAGATACGTGTGCCGCGTCGCGGGCACGTAGGTGAGGAGGGCCGGGCCTTCCCAGCCCGCCGCGCCGAGGATCCCGCCGTGACCGCCGGTGGTGACGTAGCCACCCGGACGCGCGTCGGCCTTCTGGACGTCCCGCGCCGCGAACACCTGCTGATCCTGCACGAGCACGACGCCCGCGCGGTTGCGCCCGGCCTCGTCGGCCCACACGCGCGAGACGATGTACTCGACCGAGTCGACGATGTTCTTGTCGCCGTCGTTGCTCACCTGTCCGTGCGGACGCTGGGCGGCGTTGCCGCAGATCGGCAGCGTGGTGTCGACGAGGAGGTTGAGCCAGTACATCGCCTCCTCGATGCGCGGACTGCCCTGGGTCCAGACCGCGCCGGCGTACTTCCCCGTGGCGAGGATGCGCTGCACGGCATTGGCGATCCGCGCCAGCGCCGTCCGCGCCGGCGAGGGCCCGAGGTGATAGGGGCGATACGGAAAGAAATCGCGCCCGCGCACCTCGGCCGCGATGTCACCCTCGCCGACGTCGGTGCGAAGCTTCGCGGCGAGGCCCTTCGTGTAGCCGGACGATGGGACCACGCGGTAGAAGTCGATCTCGGCGCGCGCCGAGATGAGGTTGCCGATCCCCTTGTCGCCGACGCCGAGGCGATCGATCTCCTCGAAGAGCCGCGAGCCGTCGGGATAGAAGGGCTGCCGCGCCTGCTGCTCCGGCGCCATCGGCCGAGCGCAGTCCTCCTCCCACGCGCGCCCGTCGGCCTGCCGCGCCATGTACGGCAGCGGGTACACGCCGTCGTCCGGCTGCAGCGTGATCTCGTACACCGGCCGATCATCGGCGCCGCGACGTTCTTTGTGGAACGTGCCCCTCGAATCCAGATAGCCGTCGGGTGGGCCATAGAGCTCGGCGGCGTCGCGCTCGAGGGGATGCGCGCTGAATTGCTCGACGTAGACGGTCACCGGCGCGGCCAGGCGCTGCGGGCGGAGCGGGTCGAAGCGCAGCGCGCTGCCGTCCGGGCTCGTCAGGAGCGGCAAGCCGTACTTCTCGCGGGCCTTGTTGCTGGTCACGAGCGGCGGGCTGTTCTGGATGGTGGCGTTGGACGAAGCCAGATGGGCGATTCGAGGCCTGGGCGGCATCGTCATCCTCCTCGGCGGACTAACCCTTCGGCAAGCCGAGCACGCGCTCGCCGAGGATGTTGCGCTGGATCTCGCTCGTCCCGGCCGAGATCGTGTACTGGCGCGCGGCGACCAGCCGGTTCAGCCAGCGCGGCGCGTCGGGAACGAGCTCCGATCCCCGATTGACCAGCGCGTGCATGCCGAGCACCTCGCCGGCGGCGTCGGCGATGCGGACGCCGAGCTCGGAGCCCGAGAGCTTGAGGATCGAACCCTCCGGCCCCGGCGGCTCCCCGCGGTTCTGGCGCGTGAGCGCGCGGAAGCGCGTGTACTTCATCGCCTCGCAGTCGATGTAGAGCTGCGCGAGCCGCTGGCGGATACGCGGATCGTCCCACGCCGTGCCGCCATCGACCGGCAACCGGCGCGCGGCCGCGACGAGATCGCGAACCTGGCCGATCGGGTTGCGCGCGCCGGACGAGTGGCGCTCGTACATCAGCGTGGTCGTCGAGACCTTCCAGCCGCCGTTGAGCGGGCCGAGGAGCTGCCGCTTCGGCACCACGACGTCGGTGAAGAACACCTCGTTGAAATGATGGTGGCCGGTGGCGAGGACCAGTGGCCGCACGGCGATGCCCGGCGTGCTCATGTCGACGAGCAGGCACGAGATGCCGTCGTGCTTCGGCGCGCTCGGGTCGGTGCGCACGAGCAGGATGATGGCGTGCGCGTACTGCGCGCCCGACGTCCACACCTTCTGGCCGTTGACCAGGAAGTGATCGCCACGGTCCTCGGCCCGCGTGGCCAGGCTCGCGAGGTCGGAGCCGGCGCCGGGCTCGGAGAATCCCTGCGCCCAGATCTCGTCGGCGTCGAGGATGCGCGGCAGGTACCGGTGCTTCTGCTCGTCGGTGCCCCAGTGGATGATCGTCGGCCCCACGAGGTTGAGGCCCATGCCCGGCAGCACGGGTGCCCGCGCCGCCGCGTACTCCTCGTCCCAGATGACGCGCTCGATGATCGACGCCGCGCGCCCCCCGTGCTCCGTCGGCCACGCGATGCCGATCCAACCCGCCTTGCGCATGGCCTTTTGCCAGGCGCAGCGGCGCTCGAAGACCTCGCGGGTGGACGCGACGCGGTCGTCGGCCGGATCGTCGACGCGAAGGTCGTGCGGCAGGTTGGCGGCCAGCCAGCCTCGGAACTCTTTGCGAAACGCTTCCTGCTCGGCCGTGTACGTGAAGTCCATGGTGGCGATCTCCGGCGCAAGTGTACCGCCGCGCTCCTCGGGTTGTGTTCTGGACCGACTCGCCGTATGACATGGCTCTGGGCCGGCCCGTCTGCTGAGCCTGTGACGAGAGGAGACACGATGAAGGTCGTCGACGCGATCGCGGAGATCTTGAAGCGGGAGCGGATCGAGTTCCTGAGCGCCTATCCCACGACCCCCATCATCGATTCGGCCGCAGCCGTCGGCATCCGGCCCGTCCTGTGCCGGCAAGAGCGGGTGGGCGTGGGTATCGCGGACGGGTTCACGCGGACCACGAACGGCCGGCGCATCGGCGTGTTCGCCATGCAGTACGGCCCCGGCGCGGAGAACGCCTTCGCGGGCGTGGCGACGGCGTTCTCGGACTCCGTGCCGATGCTGGTGCTGCCGCTCGGGCACCAGCGCGATCGCGCCGAGGTCTTTCCGCTCTTCAGCTCGGCGCGGGCCTACGCCTCCGTGACGAAGCACGTGGAGACCCTGAACCTGCCCGACCAGGTTGGTGAGGTCATGCGCCGCGCGTTCAATCTGCTAAAGATGGGCCGTCCGGGGCCGGTGATGGTCGAGGTCCCCGCGGACGTCGCGGTGGCGGACATCGGTGACGGCGCGCTCTCGTACAAGCCGGTGAAGGCCACGGCGCCGGCGGGCAACGCCCGCGACGTGGAGGCGGCGGCGCGCGCGCTCCTGGCCGCCGAGCGACCGGTGATCCACGCGGGCCAGGGTGTGCTGTACGCCGAGGCGTGCGCCGAGCTCCAGGAGCTGGCCGAGCTGGTCCAGGCGCCGGTGATGACGACGCTCGAGGGCAAGGGCGCGTTTCCCGAAGACCATCCGCTCTCGCTGGGGACCGGTGGCGGCGGCGTGATGTCAGGGCCGGTGTATCACTTCCTGCCCAAGGCCGACCTCGTGTTCGGCGTCGGCTGTAGCTTCACCCGCCACGGCATGGCCACCAACATCCCGGCCGGGAAGACGATCATCCACGCCACCAACGACGAGCGCGACCTCAACAAGAACTACCCGGCCGATCATCCGATCCTCGGCGATGCGAAGCTCGTGCTGCGCCAGTTCATCGACGCCGTCAAGGATCTCCCGGGCAAGCGCGCTGCGGGGAAGGGGACGGTCGCGAGCGAGGTGCACACGGTACGCGAGGCGTGGCTGAAGGAGTGGATGCCGAAGCTGACGTCGGAGGAAGTGCCCATCACACCCTACCGGGTGATCTGGGACTTCACGCGGGCGATCGGTCCGCGCGACGCCATCGTGACCCACGACTCGGGCAGCCCGCGCAATCAGATGGTGCCGTTCTATCGCGCGACCACGCCCCGCGGCTACATGGGCTGGGGCAAGTCCCACGCGCTGGGAACCGGACTCGGCCTGATCATGGGCGCCAAGCTCGCCGCACCCGACAAGTTCTGCGTGAACTTCATGGGCGACGCCGCCTTCGGCATGACGGGCCTGGACTTCGAGACGGCCGTGCGCTGTGGCATCCCGATCACCACGATCGTGCTCAACAACTCCGCCATGGCCATCGAGCGTCACGCCCTCGTCGTCTCGCACGACCGCTACCGCACGCGGGATATCGGGGGCAACTACGCCGACATGGGCCGGGCCATGGGTGGTTATACCGAAAGGGTCGAGAAGCCGGCGGAGATCATCCCGGCCCTCGAGCGCGCCCGGAAGATGAACGAGGGCGGGCGAGCCGTCCTGCTGGAGTTCATCACGAGCGAGGAGATCGAGTTTTCGCACCGGCGGGCCTTCTAGCCCACAAGGTCCGCGTCGCATGGTAGGCTGCCCCGGCGCGCCGAACCCGGTGTCGGCCGCCGGGAGGCCTGGATGAACATCGCCGTTCTCGACGACTATCAGGACACGATCCGCTCGCTGGCGTGCTTCTCGAAGGTCGCCGGCCACAACGTCACGATCTGGAAGGATCACACCAAGGACGTCGACGCCCTGGCCGGGCGATTGAAGGACGCGGAAGTGCTGGCCCTCATCCGCGAGCGGACGCCGATCACGGCGCCGCTCCTCGACCGCCTCCCGGCGCTCCGTCTCATCTGCCAGGCCGGCGTCGTGCCCCACATCGATCTCGAGGCGTGCACGCGGCACGGCGTGATCGTGTCGTCGAACACCGCCGGCGGCCGGCCGTCCTACGCGACCGCCGAGCTGACCTGGGGGCTCATCATCGCGGCGTTCCGGCGCATCCCTCAGGAGATGGCCGCGCTCAAGGCCGGCCGCTGGCAAGCCTATCCCATCGGCATCGGCCTTCGCGGCAAGACCCTCGGCATCTTCGGCTACGGCAAGATCGGCGCGGTGGTCGCCGGCTACGGCAAAGCGTTCGGCATGAACGTGATCGCCTGGGGGCGTCAGACGACGCTCGACAAGGCGCGCGCCGACGGTTATCAGGTCGCCGCGAGCAGGGAAGCGTTCTTCGAACAGTCCGACGTCGTGTCGCTGCATCTGAGGCTGATCCCCGAGACTCGCGGAATTGTCACCGCCGCCGACCTCGCCCGCATGAAGCCCACGGCCCTCATCGTGAACACCAGCCGCGCCGGGCTGATCGCGCCGGGCGCGCTGGAGGCGGCGCTCCGGGCCGGCCGCCCCGGGATGGCCGCGGTCGACGTGTACGAGGACGAGCCCGTGGTGGGAGGGCGGCACCCGCTGCTGGCCATGGACAACGTCGTCAGCGCGCCGCATCTCGGCTACGTGGAGCGCGACGGGCTCGAGCACATGTTCAGCAACATCTTCGACGAGGTGCTGGCCTATGCCGCGGGCAAGCCGATCAACGTGTTGAACCCTGACGTGCTCGAGAAGGGAGCGGCCCGTCGATGACGATCAGGGGCAAGGCCTACATCGCGGGCGCCTTCGAGCACCCGACGCGCAAGGCCGATGACAAGTCGGTGCCGCAGCTCCACGCCGAAGTCGCCAGGGGCGCGCTCGAGGACGCGGGGCTCAGCAAGAACGACGTGGACGGCTACTTCTGCGCGGGCGACGCGCCGGGGCTCGGGCCGCTGTCGATGGCCGACTACCTGGGCCTGAAGCTCCGCCACGTGGACACGACGGACACCGGTGGGTCGTCCTACGTCGTGCACGTCGCCCACGCCGCCGAGGCCATCGCGCTCGGCAAGTGCAAGATCGCGCTGATCACGCTGGCGGGGCGGCCACGCTCCGAGGGCCAGGCGACGGGGACGGCGCCGCGCGTGCCGGCCGCGGCCATGCCCGACGCACCGTTCGAGTTCCCGTTCGCGCCGGCCACCGCCAACATGTACGCGATGGCGGCCATGCGCCACATGTACGAGTTCGGGACGACGAGCGCTCAACTCGCCTGGGTGAAGGTCGCCGCGTCGCAGCACGCCCAGCACAACCCGCACGCGATGCTGCGCGAGGTCGTCACCGTCGAGGACGTGGTCAACTCGCCGATCATCACCGACCCGCTCCATCGTCTCGACTGCTGCGTGATCAGCGACGGCGGCGGCGCCGTCGTCGTGGTCGCGCCGGAGATCGCGCGCAGCCTGAAGCGGCCGCGCGTGCGGCTGCTCGGCGCCGGCGAGGCGCTCAAGCTCCAGATGGGTGGCAAGGTCGACCTCACGTACACCGGCGCCGTGTGGTCTGGCCCCCGGGCCTTTGCCGAGGCCGGCGTCACGCCTGCCGACATCAAGTACGCCTCGATCTACGACAGCTTCACGATCACCGTGCTGATGACGCTGGAGGACCTCGGCTTTTGCGAGAAGGGCCAGGGCGGCAAGTTCGTCGCTGACGGCAATCTCATCTCCGGCGTCGGCCGGCTGCCGTTCAACACCGACGGCGGCGGGCTCTGCAACAACCATCCGGCCAACCGCGGCGGCATGACCAAGATCATCGAGGCCGTGCGCCAGCTCCGCGGCGAGGCCCATCCCAAGGTGCAGGTGAAGAACTGCAACGTCGCGCTCGCCCACGGCACCGGCGGATCACTGGGCACGCGGCACGCCAGCGCGACCATCATCATGGACAGGGAGTGACGGCCATGGCTCAGGCGCAGCGCAAGATCCCCGCGCCGGCGGTCACGCCGGAGACGAAGCCGTTCTGGGACGCGGCGGCCGACGGCCGCCTCGTGATCAAGCAGTGCACGGCGTGCGGTCAATCGCACCACTATCCACGCACGATCTGTCCGTTCTGCGGCAGCGACGCCACCGAGTGGCGGCCGGCGTCTGGCCGCGGCAAGGTCTACACGTACAGCGTCATGCGGCGAGTGCCCGAGCCCTACGTCATCGCCTACGTCACGCTCGAGGAAGGCCCGACGATGATGACGAACATCGTCGACTGCGATCTCGACTCGGTGCGGATCGGTCAGGCCGTGCGCGTGGTCTTCAAGCCGACCGAGGGTGGGCCACCGGTTCCCATGTTCGCGCCGGCGCCCTGACCAGGGCGGCATGGGCCAGTTCGGGATCGGGCAAGGCATCAAGCGCTTCGAGGACGTCCGCCTCGTTCGCGGCGAAGGCCGCTTCCACGCCGACGTCGATCTGCCGGGCCAGGCCCACACGGTGATCGTCCGCTCGATGCACGCGCACGCGCGCATCCGCGGGATCGACGCCGCGGCGGCGCTGAGCGCGCCCGGCGTGCTCGCCGTCTTCACCGGGGCGGACGTGGCCCGCGACGGCCTCGGCACGATGACGATGACGTTGAAGCGGAAGCGCCCGGACGGCTCGCCCATGTTCGCCTCGCCGCAGCGAGGGCTGACGCCAGACCGCGCACGCTACGTCGGTGACCCGATCGCGATGGTGATCGCCGAGACGCGCGCTCAGGCGGAGGACGCCGCCGACCTGGTGCGCGTCGACTACGAGCCGTTGCCGTCCGTGACGTCGACCGCCGCGGCGGCCGAGGCGGGCAGCGCCGCGGTGTGGGACGAGTGCCCGGACAACATCTCGAATCTCTTCGAGGCGGGCGACAAGGCGGCGACCGACGCCGCGTTCGCGAAGGCGGCTCGGATCGTCCGCCGCCGCTACGTCATCACGCGCGTCCACGCCCAGTACATGGAGGCGCGGGGCGCGCTCGGCGTCTACGATCGCGGCGAGGATCGCTACACGCTCTACGCCGACGTCCAGTACCCGCACCGCGTCCGCACCGCGCTCGCGACCAACATCCTGAAGGTCGCCGAGCATCGGATCCGCGTCATCGCCGGCGACATCGGCGGCGCGTTCGGGACCAAGGGCTGGCAGTACGCCGAGCACCGCCTGGTGCTGTGGGCCGCGCGCAAGCTCGGCCGCCCGGTCAAGTGGATGTGCGAGCGGCGCGAGGCGATTCCCGCCGACGAGCACGCGCGCGACAACGTTACCGACGCCGAGCTGGCGCTCGACGCCGACGGCCGGTTCATCGGGCTCCGCGTACGCACGCTCGCCAACGTCGGCGCGTACGTGTCGTCCGATCGCAATCTCCTGGCGACGTTCAGCAACGTGACGACGCTCGTCGGCGTCTACACGTTTCCGGCCGCCTACGTCCAAGTCCTCAGCGTGATGACCAACACCAACTCCACCGCGCCGTACCGGGGCGCCGGGCGGCCGGAGTCGACGTACGTCATCGAGCGCCTCATCGACGACGCCGCGCGCGAGCTCGGCGTGGACCGCATCGAGCTGCGCCGCCGGAACATCATCCCGTCGGGCGCGATGCCGTATCGCACGCCGCTCGGGGGCAACTACGACTGCGGCGCGTTCGACAAGAACATGGAAGAGGCGCTGAAGCTCGCCGACGTCGCCGGTTTTCCGGCCCGCCGCGAGGCGGCACGGAAACGGGGCGTGCTCCGCGGGCTGGCCGTCGTGAACGCGATCGAGAAGGCGGCCGGCCCGCAGCCGGAGTTCGCCGAGATCCGCTTCGCGCCGAGCGGCAGCGCCACGCTCCTGATGGGATCGAAGAACCAGGGCCAGGGGCACGAGACGACGTTCAAGCAGATCCTGCACGAGCGCCTCGGGCTCGACCCGGCCGACGTGCGCTACATCGACGGCGACACCGAGCGCGTCGCCTTCGGCATGGGCACCATGGGCTCGCGCTCGACCGTCATCGGCGGCACCGCGCTGTGGACCGCGGCGGACAAGGTCATCGCCAAGGGCAAGAAGATCGCCGCGCGCCTGCTGGAGGCGTCGGAGGCCGACATCACGTTCGCGGATGGGAAGTTCTCGGTCGTGGGCACCGATCGCGCGGTCGTCCTCAAGGACGTCGCGCGCGCGGCGTTTCAGCCCGCCCAGCTCCCGCCCGGCCTCGAGCCCGGGCTCTACGAGACCGGCACGTTCGTGCCGAAGCAGGACACGTGGCCGAACGGCTGCCACGTCTGCGAGGCCGAGATCGATCCGGACACGGGCGCGGTCACGCTCGCCTCCTACGTCATCGTCGACGACGTCGGCACGGTGATCAACCCGGTCACGCTCAAGGGACAGATCCACGGCGGCGTGGCGCAAGGCGTAGGGCAGGCGCTGATGGAGCAGGTCGTCTACGACGCGGAGTCCGGCCAGCTCCTCACGGCGTCGTTCATGGACTACGCGATCCCGCGCGCCGATACGCTGCCCGACATGCACATCGAGAGCAACCCGGTCCCGACGAAGCTGAACCCGCTCGGCGCCAAGGGGGCCGGCGAAGCGGGCACGGTCGGCGCGCTACCCGCGGTGATGAACGCGGTGATGGACGCGCTCGCGGCCGTGGGCGTGCGCGAGCTCGACATGCCGGCGAGCGCCGAGCGCGTGTGGAACGCGATCCACGCCGTCGCCACACGCTGATCTCGACCTCATCGTGACGAGGCGATCGCACGCGCTCCACGTGCCGGGTTCCGCTAGCGGTAGACGAGGACCGCCGCGATGACCGCCAGCTCCACCACGATCGAGAGCACAGCGGAGATCATCACGGGCCAGGCCCGATGGACGAGGCTGTAGACCAGCCAGAGCGCTGCCGACGCCACGAACAGCCACCACGTGAGCAACGAGACGCCCGCCGTCTGGTGCGTCGTGATGATCATGTGGAGCTGCGGCAGGGACGTCAGCGGCCCCACGAATCCATTGACGAAGGCGACCCCGTCGAGGAACCGCAGGCCGGGCCCGTGCGCGAGCGGAGGCTCGGCCGTGCGCCCCTGTCTGAGCTGTCGATGCCAATGAAGATGGACGTGTCCCAGGCCGATGTTCATGGAACGCGATTATAGTCAGTGAGACGCCGGCCACGAACCACGAGCGCTCGCGAGGCGTGCTTCCTCGTCGTAGACTTCGTTGACCGCACTCTCTCTGGAGGAGGAGCTATGACCCGGTTTCGTGAGTTTCGCAGAATCGCCCCGCTCGTGGTGGGGTTGATGTTCGTGTTGGTGTCGGCAGTGTCGCTGAGCCCAGCACGCGCTTCGGTGCCGACCGGTACGCCCCCGCCCACGTTTAGCAATCCCCTCAACATCACGAATCGCTACCAGCCGTTCCAGCCGGGCGGCGTGAAGGTGTACCGCGGCACGAAGGGGAAGACCAGGCAAGTCGTGGTCGATTTGTATCGGACCGACACGCGCACGTTCAGGCTAAATTCGAGGAACGTCGAGTGCCGTATCCTGCAAGAGATCGCGTTCGAGAACGGCCAGCTGGTCGAGAGCTCACTGAACTTCTTCGCGCAGGCGGATGACGGGACCGTCTACTACTTCGGCGAGATCGTGGACATCTTCGAGAACGGCGTCATCACCAGCCATGAAGGGAGTTGGCTCGTCGGTGGCCCCCAGGGCTCTGATCCGCCCGAAACTGCCACGGCTACAAAGGCGACCGTCTTCATGCCGGCCAATCCCGAGCTCGGCGACATCTTCAAGCAGGAAGACTTGCCCAAGGTCGTGGACGAGACCGATGAGGTCGTCGGCGTCGGTGTGACCGTGACGGTGGAGGCCGGCCGATTCGAGGACACGATCCAGATCCTCGAGACGTCTAACCTCGAGCCGGGCACCGAGACGAAATGGTACGCGCCCGGCGTCGGCGTCGTGCAAAGCACGGCGAAGGGCGAGAAGCTCGAGCTGATCTCCTCGACGTTGCGCTCCCCGTAGAGTCTCGCGGCCATGAACAACGCTGAGCTCATCGTCGCGACGCTCCAGGCGGCGGGCGTGAGTCACGGCTTCGGCATCCCGAGCGGTAACGTGCTGCCGCTGATCGAAGCCATGCGCGTCGGCCGGCTGCCGTACGTGCTCACGGCCCACGAGGGCTCAGCGGCGTTCATGGCCGACGTCATGGGGCGACTGACGGGCGCGCCGGGACTCTGCATCGCGACCCTGGGACCCGGCGCCACGAACCTCACGACCGGAGTCGGGAATGCCTACCTCGATCGCTCGCCGCTCCTGGCGATCACGTGCAATCTGCCGACGTCGCAGCTCGGGCGGCGCATCCAGATGGCGATCGATCATCACACGCTCTTCCGGCCGATCACGAAGGCCACGCTGGCCCTTCGGGAGGGCCGCGTCGCTTCGATGCTCGCCGAGGCGCTCGAGATCGCCCTGAGCGAGCCCCTTGGACCCGTTCACCTGGACTTGCCCGAGGACGTCGCGCTGGTGTCGGCCACCGTGGACGTGCCTGCGACTCCGGTGGGACGGCGGCGGCACCCCGCCCCGGAGGCTTCGCTGCAGCGCGCGGCCGAGATCCTGGGGGCCGCGCGCCGGCCTGTCGCGGTCGTCGGCTCGTCGGCCATGCGCCTCCGCAACCCCGACGTGCTCCAATCGGTGATCGATCGCCATCGGCTTCCCTTCGCGTCGACCACCATGGCCAAGGGCATGGTCCCGGAGGATCACCCGCTCTCCCTCGGCTGCATCGAGCGGGCCCGGCGCCAGGTGCAGCGGGAGCTCTTGCGCAGCGCCGATCTCGTCGTGGGGCTCGGCTACGACGTCGTGGAGGTGGAGTATGAGGCCTGGATCGGCAAGGTGCCGCTCCTGTCGATCGACGTGGATCCCGTGGATGCGGATCGAAGCGTGACCATTGCCCACGAGGTGATCGGCGACCTCGACGCTTCGCTCGAGTGGCTGGCGCAGCGTCCGGCCCTTCGCCCCGAGTGGCCGGCCACGATGACTGCGCAGCACCGTGACCGATTTCATCGCTCGCTTCGACCCACGTCGGCGGGATTCGCGCCCCACCATGCGATCGACGTTGTTCGAGAGGTGCTCCCCCGCGATGGCATCCTGGCCTTCGACGTCGGCGCTCACACCCACCAGATCGCGTCGCAGTGGACGGCGCACGCGCCGCGCACATTTCTGATCACGAACGGCTGGTCATCAATGGGGTTCGGGCTGCCGGCAGCCATCGCGGCGAAGCTCGCCCGCCCGCAGCGCCCTGTGGTGGCCCTGATCGGGGACGGATGCTTCCAGATGACGTGTGGTGAGGTGGCCGTCGCGCGTCGTCTCGGACTGTCCTTGCCCATCGTCGTGCTCGACGACGGCTGGCTCTCGCTGATCCAGGTCAAGCAGGTCCGGCGTCGCTTCGGCCTCTACGGGACCGACCTCGGAGAACAAGAGCACGTGGATCCTCCGGCCCACTACTTCGGTGTGCCCGCGGTCGGCGCCCGCTCCGCTGGCGAGCTCACCCGCGCCTTGAAGGACGCCCTCGCCGCCGATCACCCGACGGTGATCGAGGCCAAGGTCGACCCGAGCCACTATCTCGAAACCGTCTACGACTAGGCGCGATCAGTCAGGAGAGCAACCGTTCGCCCAGTGCTTGACGAGCGCGGCCCACCTGCTGTACCAGGCACCATGATCCGCCCGCTTCGACGAGGCCTTGCGCTCCTGCTCGGCGTGGCCCAGGTGCTCGGCGCGTCGCTTCCGGCGAGGGCGCAAGGTCCGGTCACCTGGCAGCTCGGACGGGTCCAGTTCGCGGACAGCAGTGCGAACGCTCAGCGAGCGCTGCGCATCGACGAGATGTCCGCTGACTCCACGGGAGGCTTCGTCAGGATCACCGCGCTGAACGATGGCGAGTGCGTGCCGGGCGCGGGCCTGCCCCCTCAGGGGATCTTCCAGCGGTTCCTCTTCCGCTGGACCTTCAGCGGCGACGTGAGCCGGCTGACCTTTCCCCAGCAGTTCACGGTCCGCTTCACGATCGAGGCGGACGGCAACGTCCCCTGCCTGGACCTCAATCCCATCATGCAGGTCAACGTCGACGAGGGACGGCTCGATTCACCGTTGCGGGGCGCGCGCTTCTACTGGCGGCCCGAGCTCTTGCCTGCGGGCAATCACGAGGGAAGTCCGCGGATCGTTCGGCTGACGACGGGCGACGCCTGGCCCAACCCGGTGTTCTTCGCCATCGCCATCTGGGGCTTTCGCGGCAAGCGTCCCATCTATCTCACGGCGACCTATCCCTACACGCCGGCGACGGCGCCGCCCGTGCCGGCGGATCGCCCGACGCAAGACATGATCGCTCGCGCCGCGCGCGATCGCCGCTTCGGCGTTCCAGTGGCCGGAAGCCTCGGCTCGCAGCTCAACTGGGCGCCGACGTGGGAGCTCCACTGGCTGGACTTCAACGTCGCCGGAGGCCGCCGCGTCCGCATCTATCACGCCACCAACAAGACGAACCCGGCCGCGCGGTACACGATTTACCAGGACCCTGACACCAGTCAGTGGATGGGCTGGGAGCAGGCGAACTGAGGAGAGTGTAACCATGCTCGATCTCGTGATCCGTGGTGGACAGGTGATCACTCCCCAGGGCGTCGGCGCCTGGGACGTCGGCGTCGAGGGCGAACGCATCGTCGCCGTCGCCGCGCCCGGCACGCTGCCCCGCGACGTGGCCCGCATCATCGACGCCACCGGCAAGCTCGTCATCCCCGGCGGCATCGACCCGCACGTGCACACGCACTGGCCGATCCCGGCGCTCGGCGGCGGGCACACGTTGAGCGCGCCGCCGGAGCAGGTCAGCCGTGCCGCCATCAGCGGCGGCACCACCACGCTCGTGGACTTCGCCGTCTGGGAGCCGGGCACGACGATTGCCCGCGCGATCGAGGAGAAGCAGAAGGTCTGGCGCCCGGGCTACACGGATTACGCGCTGCACGTGATGCTGCAGGGCGCGGTGCCGCCGGAGGTCATCGATCAGATTCCCGAGGCCATCCAGGCCGGCTTTCCCAGCTTGAAGATCTTCACCACCGACGTGCGGCCGATCGGCAAGGGCCGGATGATCCGGCTCGGTCACCTGTGGGCCATCATGGAGCAAGCGGCCAAGCACGGCGGCATCCTGGCGATCCACGCCGAGGACGACGACCTCGTCATGTACATGTACGAGCGGCTGGAGCGCGAGGGCCGCACCGACATCCAGCACATGCCGCTGGTCCACAGCGCCATGTCCGAGGACATCTCGTTCCGCCGCGTGCTGCGTCTGGCGCGCTACGTCGAGGGCGCCGCGGTGTACTTCGTGCACGTGAGCGCGGGAGCCGGCGTCGCCGCCATCGCCGAGGCGCGCGGCGAGGGCCGCGCCATCTACGGCGAGACCCTGCACCACTACGCGACGTTCACCGCCGACGCCTATCTGCGGCCCGACGGCGTCATGTTCCACACGTATCCGTCGCTCAAGCACGAGGCGGACCGCCAGCGCTTGTGGAACGGGCTCAAGGACGGCACGCTGAGCACCGTCGCCACCGACGAGCTCTGCACGCCGCGCGCGGTCAAGGTGAGGAGCCGCCACGTCGCCGACGCCACCGGCGGCCACGTCGGCGTCGAGACGCGAGTGCCGATCATCTACACCGAGGGCGTGTCCAAGCGCGGGATGTCACTCGAGCGCTTCGTCGCCGTCACGTCCGCGAATGCGGCGAAGCTGCTCGGGCTCTATCCGCGAAAGGGCGCGATCGCGCCGGGCAGCGACGCCGATCTCGTGGTCTTCGATCACACCCTGCGCCGCACGCTGCGCTCCGCCGAGCTTCACGGCTCCGACTACAGCGCGTGGGACGGTTGGGAGGTGCACGGCTGGCCGGCCGTGGTCATCCTGCGCGGCAAGGTGGCGGTCGACAACGGGAAGCTCAGCGGCAGCGCCGGCGACGGCCGCCGTGTCCCGGGCAAGCTCGCTGCCGCGATCCAGGACGGGCCCGGCGTGTAGGACGCGTGGCGCGTGCCAGGGCACGTAAGCCTGGAGCACGATCCCGCGCGCTCGCGTCCAGCAACTCCGGCTGGTCCAGCACCTCGCGTAACACCGATCGGCAGCAAGCCGGCGCGCCGAACCTTTCGGTGAAGGACGCCCTGCTCAAGCTGTAGGACCAAGGTCCATCTTCTCGTCGCGGTGAGGGCGGTCCGATACTTACGCCGCGTCAGGCCATGAATCGATCACACGTGCAGCCTCAGTCCTGTGCCTCGTGGCGATGTCGGCATTTTCCCAGAGGCGGACCGCAAGGTGATGCACGAGGCGCTCCGTCAGGCGAAAGACTAGGCGGAGAGGAGGAGCCTGCCATGATCAAGCGTCTATTCCTGTTCGCAATCACGCTCGCCGTGCTGCTCGTGGGTGTCGCCGGCGCTCAGTTCCCGATCCTGGACATGGTCGCTGGGAAGGTCGTCCAGAAGTACCAGATGTCCACGTGTGAGCAGCTGTGGGAACAGAGAGGCAAGCCGAAGACGCAGCAGGAGCAGGAAATGATTCAGATGCTGCGCAACGATGGCCAGATGCGCACCACGTTCATCGACAAGATCGCCGCTCCGGTCGCCAACAAGATGTTCGAATGCGGGATGATCCCATGACGGCGAGCGGGGACACGTTGCTCCGCCGCGCACTGCTGCTTGCGTTGGGCGTGTTCCTGGTGACGAACGCGAGCGCCCAGCCGTCGCAGCAAGCGCCGCAGGCTTCGCCGCCTGCGACGTCGCCGAGCCCGGCCGTTCCGCCCTCAGGCGAGCCCGTGCTCGAACCGAAGGCCATCGAAATCCTGAAAACGTCGAGCAGCCGCCTGGCCGCGGCGCGCTCGATGAGCTTCACCGCGGTGGCTTCGTACGAGAACCCAAGCCGCCCGGGCCCGCCACTCGTCTACACGACGAGGTCCGACGTCACCCTGCAGCGGCCGGACAAGCTGCGGGTGATCACGCCCGGCGACGGCCCCGCGTCCGAGTTCTACTACGACGGCAAGACCGTGAGGGCGTTCATGCCGGCCGAGAACCTCGTCGCCGTCGCCGATGCCCCGCCGACGATCGACGGCATGCTGGAGGCGGCCTATCACTACGCGGCGACGTATTTCCCGTTCACCGATGTGATCTTTGCAAACCCGTACAAGGACATCGCCGACGCGCTGGAGCTGGCCTTCTACATCGGCCAGTCTCGTGCGGTCGGCGGGACGACGACGGACATGGTGGCGTACGCGACCCACGGCGTGTTCGTTCAGATCTGGATCGGCGCCGAGGACAAGCTGCCCCGGCGGGCGCGCGCGGTCTACCGCAACGATCCGCTGCGGCTTCGCCACCAGGTGGATTTCTCGAGCTGGCAGCTCGGCGTGGCCGTCCCAGCGGGCGCCTTCACATCGGCGCGCGCCGTCAAGGCGAAGCCCATTCCGTTCGCCCATCCGGATCCGGCTCCGATGCCGGCGAGCGGAACACCGTCCAAGGACAAGTGAGGAGCACGCCATGCAAAAGATGATGGCCATTGCGCTGGTGAGCCTCCTGATCACGGTGCTCTCGTTCGGGCCGGCCGCCGCGTGGGGGCACGCCGGAGGATTCGGTGGCGGCGGAAGGAGCTTCGGGGGCGGCGGCGGTTTCTCCGGGGGCGGCGGGGAGCGCGGTGGCGGTGGGGGCTCGTGGGGCGGCGGCGAGGGTGAGCGCGGCGGCGCCTCCAGCGGCAGCGACTCCAGGACAGCGACCGGCGCCTACGGCGGCAGCGTTTCGCACCAGCCTGGATCCACAACCGCGACCAACCCTTACGGCGGCAGCGCGACGCACTATGCCAGCCATGGCACGACCGCGACGACCTCGTGG
>WNEQ01002231.1_pt1 | contig 18534 bp, 21 predicted proteins | sample 5399971 | NCBI WGS metagenome assembly WNEQ01 (sample SAMN13153330, study PRJNA577476) | soil metagenome | isolation source: 20 cm grassland meadow soil 2 days after 1st rain plot 5 | place: USA:California | collected 2015-09-18
GCTCGCGCTCGCGCGTGAGGGGAAGATCCCGGCCGACGCGGCGGTGGTCATCCTCCCCGGGCCGAAGAACGATCTGTTCCAGCCCGAGCTCGACGCGCTCGACGGCTACATCGGCCGCGGCGGCAAGGCGCTGATCATGGTCGACCCGTTCCAGAACGAGGGCCTCCGGAAGTACCTCCTGAAGTACGGGTTCGTGCTCGACAACGACCTCGTCGTCGAGAGCAACCCGCTCGGCCGGCTCTTCGGCATCGGGCCCGAGGTGCCGATTGTCCAGCAATACGGGACGCACGCGATCACGCGCGAGATGGGCGGCGTCAGCACGCTCTTCCCGCTCACGCGCTCGATGTCCATGGTGACCCCGCTGCCCAAGGGCGTGAGCTGGGATCCGCTCGCGCGGACGAGCGAGCAGAGCTGGGGCGAGACCAACCGCGAGGAGCTGCAGCGCGGCGTGGCCAAGCCCGACCCCGCCGACCCCAAGGGTCCGCTGACGGTCGCGGCCGTGGCCAGGAAGGACAAGGCGCGGATCGTCGTCTACGGCACGTCGAACCTCGCGTCCAACCAGTTCCTGAACCTCCAGGGCAACCGCGACTTCTTTCTGAACACGGTGAGCTGGCTCGCGGAGGAGGAGGATCAGATTTCGATCCGCCCCAAGGACGCGAAGCAGACGCCCGTCTTCCTCAACGCGAACCAGGCGCAGCTCGTATTCCTGCTCCCCGTCGTCGTGGTGCCGGGGCTCGTGCTCCTCGGCGGCATCGTCGCCGTCGTCCGCCGCCGCGCCCAGTAGCCCCCCGCGATGCGCTGGCAGACGACCGCGGTCGTGGCCGTCGTCCTCCTGGCGCTCGGCGCCTTCTACTACGTCTACGAGATCAAGGGCGGGCCCGCGCGCGCGAAGGTCGAGGCGCAGAAGGGGCGCCTCTGGACGGTGGACGCCGGCGACGTCACGGAGGTGGAGCTCAAGCGCAGCGGCGAGGTGGTCAAGCTCAAGCGCGAGGCCGACGGCTGGCAGATACTCGAGCCCGTGACGGCGCGCGGCGACCGGGCCAAGGTCGACGAGACGCTGACCACGCTGACGACCGCGCGGGTCGATCGCGAGATCGAGTCCGCCCCGAAGCGGCTCGACCAGTACGGGCTCGACACGCCCGCCGCCGACATCACGCTGCGGCTCAAGGACGGCCGGCAGCTCGGGCTCCAGCTCGGCGCCAAGAACCCGACGGGCGTCTGGGCCTACGCGCGCGAGGCGGGCAAGCCGGCGGTGTTCGTCGTGTCGGACATGGTCCTCCGTGACGTGACACGGCCGCTCGTAGACTTCCGCGACAGGACCGTCCTCGCCTTCGGCCAGCGCCAGGTGACCGCGTTCGAGGTGGCCACGCGCGAGGAGACGCTCGCCGTGGAGCAGGCGAATGATCGGTGGAAGCTGACGCGCCCCGTCGCGCTCCCCGCCGACGCCCAGGCGGTCACCGACTTCCTCGACAAGCTCCAGTCCATGCGAGTCAAGGAGTTCGTCGCCGAGGCGCCGAAGTCGCTGGTCCCCTATGGCCTCGAGCGCCCGATCCGTGTCTCGATCCACACGGGCAGAGACAAGGACCGCGCGACCAAGGCGCTCCTCATCGGAGAGATGGACAGGACGAAGCGGGGGGTCTACGCCATGCGGCCCGGCGAGTCGTCGGTGCTGCTCCTGCCCGCCGAGGCGTGGACGATCGTGCCGAAGAACGTCGCGGCGCTCCGGGATAAGGTCGTCGTGGAGGTCGACCGGGACAAGGTGACGCGGGTGGACCTCGAGAGCCCGAGAGGCACGGTCGCGCTCACCCAGGAGGGCAACCGCTGGCGGATCGTGGCGCCCGAGAATCTGCCGGCCGACCAGGTCGAGGCCGGCGCGCTCCTGTTCAAGCTCCGCGAGCTCAGGGCCCAGGGGTTCCTCACCGACGACGCGTCGGGCATCCCGCGCTACCTCGCCAAGCCGACCGTGCGCGTGACGATCACGGCCGAGGCCGCCGCGCCCACGACCATCCTGCTCGGCCCCTCGCCCGACCGGCGCGCCGGCAAGGCGATGGCCTACGCGGCGGTCGCCGGCCGAGGGCCCGTCGTCCTCGTCGACGCCGACGCGCTCGGCGGGCTCGCGCGCTCGGTCACGGAGCTGCGCGATCGGACGCTGCTCCCGGCGTTCGAGCCGCGCGACGTCCGGACGATGCGCGTGCGGGCGGGCGGCCAGACGGTCGTGGTGGAGCGCAGCGGCGACGCGGAGTGGAGGATGGTGGAGGGGGGACGGGGCGCCGCGAAGGGCGCAAACGTAGAGAGCCTGCTCTACACGCTCCGCGCGCTCAAGTGGAAGGCGATCGCCGCGCCGGGCGGCGAGGACTCCGTCCGCTACGGGCTCGACTCACCCGTCCTCGAAGTGACTCTGCTGCGCGAGGGCGGCGCCGAGATCGCCACCGTGCTCGTGGGTAAGCGTGAGGGCGACCACGCGTACGTCAAGCTCCGGGTCCTGCCCGCGATCTACTCCGTCGACACGAAGGCGCTCGGCGAGCTACCGAAGATTCCCGACGACTTCAAGGGCTAGACAATCGGAGGGGGCCTCGATGGCGAGCCCGGGCTCTCGCCTAGCGCAGGGAGCGCATGCGGTACGTCGGGGGGAGACGAGGCGTCGACGACGCTCCCGTCACACCCGAGTCGACCAAGACCGAGTCGAGCCCGAACGCGCGGGCGCCGGCGACGTCCGTCTCGAGCTGATCGCCGATCACGATCATGTTCCGCGTCCCGCTGCGGCGGAGGGCCTCGGCGAACATCGCCCCGTGGGGCTTGCCGAGGCGGACAAAGCGCAGATCGGTCCGGTCGGGATAGCGCAACCGCATCGCGGCCTCGAAGATCAGGGCGATGCTTCCGCTCCCGATGCCAAACCCCTGCGCACTCGGATAGATCAGGTCGGGATTCGCCAGCAGCAGGTGGACTCTTTGCCGGCGGTCGAGCGCGTGAAAGAGCGCGCTGAGCGTGGCGTCCACGGTCTCGAGAAAGGGGAAACCGGACTCGTCGGCGATCACCAGTACGTCGAACGCGTCGGAAGGCGACACGATCCGTCCGCCCGCATCCTCGACGTAGCGGAGACTGTCCCCAGGACCAAGCACGGCGCAGCGAGCCCCGACGAGTCGCTGCGCGGCGAAATGGCCCTTGAGGAGGAGGCCCGACGTGATGATGCGGTCGGGATCGATCGTCAGCCCGCACGCCCGGTATCGCGCTGCTGCGGTCGTCGGCAGCCTCGAGGCGTCGTTGGTCAGGATGTAGTAGGGCTTCCCCGACTCGCTGAGCCTGTGCGTCAGCTCCGCGGCCCCGGGCAGGGCGCCGGAGCTGTTGACGAGCACGCCATAGGCGTCGAGAAGCAATACGTCGTATCGGTCGATCAATGAAGCGATGGTGATTTCGGGAATGGTGTCCATCGCCCGGCGCCGGGTGCGACAGCGACTAAATTAGTGGGCCGAGGCGGCCAGGCGCGCGCGGATCCGTGCGCGGATCCCGTCGATCAGCGTCTGGACGTGGTCGTCGAAGAACGCCGCGGCGAACCGCCCGTCCCAGTATGCGCCGTGGCTGTCCCGGCCGCAGAAGTCGCACAGCTCGAGGACTCGCGGGCGGCTCACGCGGACGATCCGGAGCCACGGCGCCCGGCCGGCGGTGCGCGTCGCAAATCCGTCCCACTCGGCGACGTCGTAGTAAGAGTCGCCTTCGTAGACGAAGATCGTCCCCTGTGCGCGCAGCCGCTCGGCGAGCTTTACCAGCTCCTTGGCTCGGCGCGCGCGCACCTCCGGCGGGTGCGGAAGCTTGCCGTGACACGTCGGCGCGAACGCGAGCACGCCGCCGATCGTCGGATACCTGTAGGCCGCCGCGTAGAGCGAGCCCCAACCGCCGCAGCTCTGGCCTGCGAGGATGATGTTCTCGATCGGCACGCCGCGCTCGGTATGGAAATGCGCGACGGCCGACTCGATGAACGCGGCGTGGTCCGCGGCGGTCGGGTTGGCGATGTTGCGGACCTGGGAGAACACGACGACGTCGGGGTTGCGGTCGGCGGCGAAGCGTAGAATAGGGGGCGTCGCCGGCCGATAGGTCCCCGCCTGGGCCCGTGAGAAGCCGTGGTTGTGGATCAGGACGATCGTCAGCGCCGGTTCTGCGTGGCCGTTCAGCGGACGGCCGGCGAAGTCGCCCTCGACGGTATAGGAGGCGCACGCGGCGGCGGTCAGCGCGAGTGCCAGGAGGAGGAGGGGCAGCGGGCGGGGCGTCATCGGCAACACTCATTCTAGCGCACGGCCGTCCGGTAGAATACGATGGAAAACGTGAACGCGAACACGATCTACCTCAAGCAGATGGAGCTCGGGCCGATGCAGAACTTCGTCTATCTCGTCGGCGACCCCCAGACCCGCGAGTGCGTCGTCGTGGACCCGGCCTGGGAGATCGACACGATCGTGGAGACTGCCCAGGCCGACGGCATGACGCTCACGGGCGCCCTCGTCACCCACACCCACCAAGACCATGTGGGTGGGAGCCTCGAGTCGTGGGGGATGCCGGGGCGCATCCCCGGCCTCGAGGAGCTGCTCGAGCGCGTGAAGGCGAAGGTGCGTGTCCACAAGGCCGAGTCTCAGTTCCTCAAGGGCTTCGGCTCCGACCTCGTGCAGGTGGACAACCACGACACGCTCAAGGTTGGCCGGCTCACCCTGACCTTCCTGCACACGCCCGGCCACACCCCGGGCTCCCAGTGCTTCCTCGTCGACGGGCGGCTGATCTCGGGGGACACGCTCTTCATCGGCTCGTGCGGACGCACCGATCTCCCGGGGAGCGACCCGACGGAGATGTACTACTCGCTCACGCAGCGGCTCGGCGCGCTCCCCGAGGACACGACCCTGTTCCCCGGCCACAACTATGGCGGTCTCTCCTCGACGATCGGCGACGAGAAGCGGCGGAACCCCTTCATGCGCTTCACCTCGCTCGGCGACTTCTTACAGACGATGGGCGGGGGCCGGATCATCCGGTCGTGACCGGCTTCAGCGTGATCTAGAAGCCTCTCGGAGTATCGAGGAGCGCCACGGCTTCGCCGGGGTGCTCCGAGCGCTGGGGGGTTTGGGGGGCCATGTCGGGGCCCCCCATTTCCTAGAGGGCCGCGCGCCCGGGGGTCAGTCCACGTTGCGCACCCGGCCCGTGACGGCGCGCGGGCAGGTCGCGAAGAACACAACCGCGGCCGCCACGTCCTCCACCCCCTTTACGCGGCCGCGCGTGAGCCGCTTCCAGTGGGCAAGAGGGAAGCCCGGTGGCCGAAGCACGGCGCCGGGCGCCACGCAGTTGACGGCGATGCCCAGCGGCCGGAGCGCCGCCGCGAGCCCGCGCGTCAGCGCGGCGGTTCCCGCCTTCGAGAGCGTGTAGGGGATGTAGCCCGGCCACGCCTTCAGCGCGCCGACGTCGCCGATGTTCACGATATGCCCCCCGTGGCGCCCCATCACGCGAGCGGCGGCCTGCGCGCAAAAGAAGGCGCCCCGCAGGTTGAGGTCGAGGTGGCGGTCGTACTGCGCCGCGGTGGCGTGGAGGAACGGCGTGCGCTCGAAGACGGCGGCGTTGTTGACGAGGACGTCGAGCCCGCCGAGGCGCCGGGCGGCGTCGCGCACGAGTCCTCGGGCCGCCCCGGGGTCGGCGAGGTCGGCGCGGAGAGCGAGGGCGCGCGCGCCCGCGGCCTGGAGCTCGCGGACCGTCCGGCGCGCCGCACGCGCCGAGCGGTGGTAGCCGATCGCCACGTCCATGCCGGCCCGCGCCAGGGCGAGCGCGATCGCCCGTCCGACGCGCACCGCGCCTCCCGTGACGAGCGCCCGAGGGCGATGTGGTGTTATCCTCGAGTCCGTCATGTCGTCCCGCGTGAAGAACTGGTTCAAGGTCCGCTTCATCGCGGGCTTCTTCTTCACGGTCCCCGTCTTCCTCACCGCATGGCTTCTCTGGATCTTCTGGAGCCGCATCGACGACGTGTTCTTCCCGATGTATGAGAAAGTCTTTGGCCGCGCGGTGCCGGGGCTCGGGTTCCTGACGGCGATAGCCATCATCTTACTCATGGGCACGATCGCCCGGAACGTCGTCGGCCGTCGCGTGCTCGCGTGGGGCGACAAACTCCTCCTGAGGGTGCCGATCTACCGGCGTCTTTATCCGTCAATCAAGCTGCTGATCGACTCCTTCTCGCCCGAGCGGCGGAGCGCTTTCCGGGCGGTCGTTCTCGTCGAGCATCCGCGTGTCGGCGAGTACGCGTTCGGCTTCGTCACGAGCCAGCTCCTGCTCGAGACGCCCGACGGCAAGCGCGACATGGTGACGGTCTTCGTCCCGACGAATAACCTCTACCTCGGTGACGTCGTCGTCGTTCCCCAAGACGACGTGATCGCCACGGGGCTCACGGTCGAGGAGGGGATTCGCATCGTCCTCTCGGCGGGCAACGCCACGCCCGCGCGGCTGCCCCGCGGCTAGATCATCGGAGGGGGCCTCGGCGGCCCCCTCCGAGACCTCCCCCAGGATTCGGTTGCGGCGGCAAAGCCGCCGCTCGAGAGCCAGCGCTCGAAACGCGGGCAAAGCCCGCGCTCGAAACGGTGGCTATTCCGACGCACGGCTAGGTGCGCCCGCCGTGATCCACCCCCGCGCCCAGCCGCCCACCGCCTCGCCCAGCGGGTAGAGCTTGCCGAAGAAGAAGTGGTCGGCGCCCTCGATGACCGCCGGAGTCACCCACGCGAACCGCGCCGTGAAGCGCCGGAAGTCGCTCATCGGGCAATACGGGTCGGCGCTGCCGGCCACCGCGAGCGTCGGCACGCGCTTGCCCTCGACTCCGCCGAAGTCGTACATCGCGAGCGGCGGTGCGACCAGCGCGAGTGCGCTGACGCGCGCGTCGCGGCACCCGACGAGCGCCGCCACCCACGCCCCGAACGAGTAGCCGGCGATCGCGAGCGGTACCTCACCGGTCGCCTGCGCGAGCACGTCGAGCGCGATCCTGGCGTCGTCCTGCTCAGCCACGCCGCCGCCGTGAGTCCCGCCCGATCCGCCGACACCGCGGAAGTTGAAGCGCAGCGTGGCGAGCCCGAGCTCGGCGCACACCTCCTGGACGCGGACCACGACGGGGTTGTCCATGTCGCCCCCGTAGAGCGGGTGGGGATGGCAAATGACGACGCCGGCGCGCGCACCGGCTGGGACCGCGAGCCGGCCCTCGAGGACGATGTCCCGCGCCACCGCGACGGTCGCCGGCCGTTCGGATATCATGCCCGCATGAGAATACGGGTCGGGGGCCCGGTCGTCCAACGATCGTGCTGACCTGCTACCGCACGCGGAAGCGGATCGGAGCCTATCTCGATGGGGCCCTGGACAGGGCCCAGGCAGAGTCGGCGGCCCGCCATCTAGCCACCTGCACCGCCTGCCAGCGAGAGGCCGCGGGCCTGCGCGAGATGCGAGCACTGCTGCAGCAGGCCCTGAGCCCGGTCGGCACCGTACGGGAGCCGGACTGGACCGCGTTCTGGCCCGGAATCGTTCGGGGGATCGAGGAGGCGAAGCGTCGGGTCCCCGTCCAAGGGCGCCGGCGCGCGTGGCTCAGACCCCGTTGGGCGCTCGGCGGCGCGCTCGTGGCGGCCTTCCTGGTATCGATGATGCTCAGGACGTCGGCGCCCCCGCCGCCCGCCGTCGAGGCGCCAGTGGTCGTCAACTCGGCCAACTCCGACTATCCGGGCGCAAGTCTCATGGTCTACCACACGCCCGAGCGCGACATGACGGTCGTGTGGGTCTTCGGCGTCGACGACTAGCGCCGTCTATCTCTTCAGCCCGGCGAGCCGTTCCCTGGCGAGCGGCGCCTCTTCGGCCTGCGGGAAATTCTCCACGAGATATTGCAGTCGCGCCGCGGCCTGCTGGGGCTGCTTGAGCTCGATCAGCGCGAGCGCTTCCTTGTAGAGCGCGGTGGAGACCTTGTCCGCGCGCGAGTAGTTCACCAGGACCTTCCTGAACTCCTGCACCGCCTGGCTCAGGGCCTCGGCCTCCTTGTCCGCCTGCACCGCGTTGGCGTAGGCCCGCGCGAGGCCCAGGTACCCTTCGCCGAGCCAGTACTGCGCGTTGCCCGCCAGGTCGTGCGCGGGGTAGCGCCGCAGGAACTCGCGAAAGCCCGCGATCGCGAGCGAGTAGTTCCCTCTGCTGAAGTCGATGTACGCCGCCTGGTAAATGTCCTGGGGCTGAAGGGCGCCCGTCGCCGGCGGCGCGACAGCGGCAGGCACCGCGGGCGGCGCCGCCAAGGGCGCCGGGCTGGGCGGCACGGGAGCGGCGTTAGGCGGCGCGGGAGCGGGGCGCACGGGCGGGGCGGCCGCACCGGGCTGGCGGCCGGCAGCCTCGAGCTGCGCGGCGAGCTCGTCCACCCGCGCGCTCAGGGTCGCGAGCGTAGAAGACAGGCCTTCCATGCGCTGCATGAGCGTTGCGGTCTGGCGCTCGCCGTCCGACTGCTGCTCGCGCACGCGGCGCTCGAGCTGGGCTGTGAGGGTGTCAAGCTCCGCCCTCGCGCGCTGGGCGTGCTGCTGGGCCTGGGCGAGGTCGGCGCGCAGCTGAAAGACGTCCTGCTTCGTCGCCTCGCCAGTCACCTCGACGGAGCTGGCGCAGCCGCTGGCGATCAGAAGCAGGGCGAGGAGGAGGATCACGCCCCCCCTCCTCGCCGGAATATCGGAGGACGTCAGCGGGACTTGACCAGGAAGTGGGCGCGCCGGTTCTGGGCCCAGCACGTCTCGCTTTGCTCGGTGCACAGCGGTCGCTCCTCGCCGTAGCTGATGATCGTGATGCGGTTCGCCTGGACGCCTTGCGACACGAGGTAGTTCATCGTGGACTTCGCGCGTCGCTCGCCGAGCGCCAGATTGTACTCGTTGGTGCCGCGCTGGTCACAGTGCCCTTCGATGAGGACGAGCCGATCCGCGTTCGCCTTGAGCCACGCAGCGTTCGCGTCGAGCATCTTTGCGTCGTCCGGCCGGATGTCGTACCTGTCGAAGTCGAAGTGGATGTCCTGCAGGTCGCGGACCGCGACGAACTCTGAGGGCACCGGTCGCGCGGCGCCTGAAGGGTTGGACGCGGAGGACGAGCCTGGCGCCCCCGCGGCGGGCGCTGGCGCTGACCGTCCCGCCCCTGACGCCGCGGTCGTGGCGGGGCGCATCGCACAGCCGGCGACCATCACGCCGAGCAGCAGGAGCGATATCACCGCGAGGTGAAGCCCACGCGTACCCATGAAGCCTCCTTTTGGCCTCGACATCGAGTGCAGAGTCACAAAATTAGCCTATCACGGGAGTCGCGGCGACCACGAAGGACTTGTGCGATCCTCGGCCCCCTGCGAAATCTGCGTGGGCGGCGAGCCGTCGAACAGCATCGCGAAAAGCTGCCACCGCCCGAGGCGATTCGACTGGAACGCGAGGTGGCGCGCGTTGGGCGCCCAGCCCGCACCCTGATTGTCGCCCGGGCCGGCGGTGAGACGACGCGGGTTCGAGCCATCCGGGCTCACCGCCCAGAGGTCGTGCGTGCCCTGCCGCTGTGTGTAGACGATCGTGTCGCCCTTCGGCGACCAGCGCGGCTGAGTATGGAAGCCGCCGGAGGTGATCTCGCGGATGTTGGCACCGTCCGGATCCATCACGTGGATGTGCGGCTGTCCGTTGCGGTCGGACACGAACGCGATCTGCTGGCCCGTCGGCGACCACGTCGGCTCCGTGTCGATGCCGGCGTGCCTGGTGAGGCGGCGGAGCGTCCCCGTGGCGACGGCGAGGACGTAGATCTCAGGGTTGCCGTCCTTCGAGAGCGTCAGCGCGAGGTAGCGTCCGTCCGGGCTCCACGCCGGCGACGAGTTGATCCCCACGAAGGATGCGAGCGTCTGCACCGGGCGGCGCTCGAACGGGAAGATGCGGTAGAGGTCGGGGTAGCCCTGCATGAACGACGTGATGGCGAGCGACCGGCCGTCCGGGCTCCAGACCGGCATCAGATTGATCGAACCGTTGCGCGTGGCGGGCGCGGGGTTGGCGCCGTCATAATCCGACATCCAGACCTCCTTCGCGCCGGCCGGGCCCTGGACGTACGCGATCTTCGTGTCCGCGATCCCGAGCTCGCCGGTGAACTGCAGCACGACCTGGTCGGCGATCTTGTGCGCCAGGCGCCGCGGCTGCGCCGTCGCGCCCTCGAACTTCTTCGCCGCGATCAGCCGGTGCTCCCGTCTCGAGGCGATCGCCGCGGAGCGCGAGCAGACCATGAAGGGCCGCATGCGCGCCCGCCGCGGCGAACTCGGACCACAACTGCCCGCGCGCGTCCGGGCTGTTCGGCGGGATCGCGCCCGTGCCCGCCACGACGCTGAAGAGACCCGAGAAGGTGAGGTCGTTGCCGGCCACCGAGGCGAGCAGCTTCCCGAGCCCCGCCGTGTCCGTGCCCGCGATCACCGTGAACTCCGGAACGGCGATGTTCAGCTTCTTCGCACCGCCTCCGGTGACGTTGATGTAGACGTCCACGCCCTGGGCACGGGGCGCCGGCGTGCGCGGCCACGGGGGAGCGACCGCCGCGAGGGCGAGGACGCCGATCACGACGATGACGCTCGTTCGTCTCACCGGGTTACCTCGTCGCAGTCGGGTCGTAGGCGAACTGCAGGCTGACCGTCAGCGTGGGCTTCTTGAAGTCCTCCGGCAGCGGCGGGAACGGCTTGGCCTGGGTGACGGCCCGGATCGCCGCCTGGTCGTAGTACTGGTTACCGGAGCTCTTGGCGACGACGATGCGCTTGAGCTCACCGTCGCGCGCGATCTCGAAGATCACCGCCGGCTGCTGGCCGGACAGCGCGTAGCCGTCCCACTGTTCTTTGATCTTCCGGTGGATCACGGCGATGTACCACGCGTACGGGAAGTCCGTGATGTCCAGCGTGAGCGCGCCGACGCCCTGGGGCGAGCCGCTGGTCTGGCCGAGCGGCGGTGCGGGTGGCGGCGCGGCGGGCGTCGGCGCGGCTGCGCGGGCAGTCGTCACGGTCGGCAGCTCCTTGTCGCTCGGCCGCGGCAGCCCCGGCGCGCGCGGCGGCAGGCCGGGGTCCGGGAGGCCCGGCGACTGGTCGCGCGCGGGGAGATCGCGTGCCGGAAGATCGCGCGAGGGCTCGCGCTGGGGCAGATCGGTCGGGGTCGGCCGGGGCGGCGGGAGCTGCTCGGGCTGCTGGCGCCCCTGCGGCACGCCGACGGCCGCGATGGCGGGGACGAGGTTGACGATGACCGGCTTGGGCTCGCTGCCGCCCCACACCGCGTTGCCCCAGAGCACCGCCGCGCCGAAGGCCGCGTGGAAGATGACGGAGACCAGCGTGGATCTGACGGGGAGCCGGAGCCGTCGGAGGGCCGGACCGAGGTGGAGGCGTCCACGCAGCCCCATGGAAGCGGTTGCCGCCAGACGTCAGCGCTCCCGCGCCGGCTCGGTGACCATTCCGAGTCGCTCGATTCCCGCACGGCGCACACGATCCATGGTCTCTATCACGGCGCCGTAGGCGAGGCCGGCGTCCGCCTTCAGGTAGAGCGTCTTGTCCCTCCGGTTGGCGAATGCCTGGCGCAGTGTCGTCTCCAGCGCGCCCGACCCGACGCGCTTGTCGTTGAGGAACAGCGAGTGGTCCCGGGTCAGCGTGAGGACCATGCGCTCCTCGACTGCGGTCGGCTTGGCCGAGGCCTTCGGCAGGTTGACGTCGATCCCGCGGTACATCATCGGCGCGGTCAGCATGAAGATGAGCAGGAGCACGAGCACGACGTCGACGAGCGGAATGATGTTGATCTCGGCCAGGCTGGTGCCGACGCGGCGGGGGCCGTCGGACGGCTCGGCGTTGAACGCCATCGCTAGTGCGCGACCTTGGGCGCGGGCCGGCTCAGGAGGTTCAGGAGGTCGAGCGTGAAGCCGTCCATCTCTGTCGCCCAGTGCTTCACGCGGTTCACGAAGTAGTTATAGCCGATGACGGCCGGGATCGCGGCGCCGAGGCCCGCCGCCGTCGCGATCAGCGCCTCTGAGATGCCGGGCGCCACGACCGCCAGGCTCGCCGAGCCCTGCTGGCCGATGCCGTGGAACGCGGCCATGATGCCCCAGACCGTCCCAAAGAGCCCGATGAACGGCGCCGCGCTCGCGGTCGTCGCGAGGAAGGGGAGATAGCGCTCCAGCAGCGCGACCTCGAGCGCCGCCGCCCGGCGGAGGGCGCGGTTCACCGCCTCGAGCCGCTCGGGCGGCAGGCTCTCGTCGGCGTCGTCGACGATGCGGTCCGCGACATCGACGAGGCCCGAGACCTCCTGGTACGCCGCCGTGTAAAGCTGGGCGAGCGGGCTCTCGCGCGTCCGCCGCGCGACCGCGTAGATGATCGAGGGCCGCCGGCCGTCGCGAAAGACCTTGAGGAACTCGATCGTCTGGCGGCGAATGCGGCGGAACTGCCACGCCTTGTCCACGATCAGCGCCCAGCTCACGATCGAGAAGACGAGGAGAACGACGAGGACGATCTTGGCGATCGGCCCCGCGTTCCAGACGAGAGCGAGGATGCCGGTGTTCAGCGCATCGGTGGGCACGGGCCCTCCTTATGGTTTGCGTTCACGATGCTGCAAGCATTATAACCAGATAACGTGGCTGGCGCCGCCGTCCTCCTGCTGCTCCTCGCCTCTCTCGGCGTCGGCGCCCCTCGCGGTGCGGCGCAGGACGCCAAGGCGGCGGTCGAGGCGTTCGTCGCCCGGCTCTCGGACGTCAACGTGACCGACCTGGTCATCGTCCAGGACCTCACGCTCTACCAGCCCAATGGGCGCCACGCCCAATCGACGGGCGAGCAGCGGGTGCTCTTCAAACTGCCCCGGCGCCAGCGTCTGGAGCAGACCGTCGAGGGCCAGCGGGAGGTCCGGCTCGCCGTCGGAGACCGGCTCTTCGTCCGCCGGCCCGACGGAAAGGTCTACGAGGCACCGGCCCTCCCGCGCGGGAACGCTCGCACCGACCTGCTCGTGCCCTTCCGGCGAAGCGCCGCCGACCTGCTGACCGAGTGGCGTGCGCTCGGGGTGCGCGACGACGTGAGCCACGTCGTGCGCGTCGGCGGGCGTCCGGTCACCGTGATCGGCGCGATGCCGGGCGACCGCGACGTGCCGGCGGTCTGGCTCGACGCCGAGTACGGCGTCGTCCGCTTCGTGACGCGCGAGACGCTGCCGACGGGGCCGGCACTCCTCGACCTGGCGTTCTCGGAGCACCGCCTGCTGCCGGGCGGCTTCTTCTTTCCGTACCGCCAGGAACTGTTTGTGGGTGGCAAGCTCCTGATGCTGTTCGCCATCCGCTCGGTGCGCGTCAATACGAACCTGCCCGACTCGCTGTTCGACCCTGACGCGCTCCGTCGGGAGCCGTGACCCACTTCGCCTTCCTCGGCACCTCCGGCGCGATCCCGTCGCCGTCGCGCGACACGACCTCGCTCGTCTTCGTGGCGTCGGAGGGCACCGTGCTCGTGGACTGCGGCGGGAGCCCCGTGCAGAAGCTCAGGCGTGCGGGGGTGGACCCGCTCGCCCTCGCCTACGCGATCGTCACGCACCTGCACCCGGACCACGCGTATGGCCTGCCCGCCCTGGTCCAGAGCCTGATTTTGCTGGAGCGCGAGACGCCGCTCGTGGTGCTCTGCCGGCCGGAGCACGTCGAACCCCTCGAGAGCCTGCTGAAGCTCTTCGGCGTCTGGGCGCGTCCCGGGATGTTTCCGTTGTGGGTGCGGGCCACCGGGCCCGGCCAGGGCGCCCACGCCTTCGATCTCGGCCCGCTCGCCGTGCGTACCTCGCCCGTGGAGCACGGCTCCATGCCCAACTTCGCCGTCCGCGTGGACGTCGAAACGCGCGGCGTCGTCTACTCGTCCGACACGAAGCCGTGCGACGCCGTCGTGGCGCTCGCCCGTGGGGCCGACACGCTGATCCACGAGGCGACGTTTCCCGACCGTGATCGCGGGCGCTTCGGCGTCCACTCGACGGCGGGCGAGGCCGGCGCCATCGCGGCGCGTGCGGGCGTGCGGCGACTCATCCTGGCGCACATCGAGGCGGACTACCACGACGAGCTCGAGGCGATGGCCGACGAGGCGCGAAAGCGCTTCGGCGGCATCGTCGAGATCGCGCGGGAGTTCGTGCCCTACCCGCTGTGAGAGGAGGGCGTGTGGATCCGCACCACGGGCACGCGCACGGCGTCGTCGATCCGTCGATCGCGTCGACTGCGCGTGGGCTCTGGACGCTCAAGTGGTCCTGCGTCGGCCTCACCGCGACCGCGCTCCTCCAGACGATCGTCGTCGCGTTCTCGGGGAGCATCGCGCTCCTCGCCGACACCATCCACAACTTCGCCGACGCCGCGACCGCGCTCCCCCTCGGTGTCGCCTTCTGGCTCGCCCGACGCGGCGCGACCCGTCGCTTCACCTATGGCCTCGGGCGCGCGGAGGACCTCGCGGGGCTGGCGATCGTCGTCACGATCCTCGCCAGTGCCCTCGTCGCGGCCTTCGGGTCGATCGCGCGCCTGCTCGAGCCGCGGCCCGTCGAGCACCTCTGGGCGGTGGTCCTCGCGTCGCTCCTCGGCTTCGCCGGCAACGAGGCCGTCGCGGTCTTCCGGATTCGCGTCGGAAGACAGATCGGGAGCGCCGCGCTGGTCGCCGACGGCCAGCATGCCCGCGTCGACGGCTGGACGAGCCTCGCGGTGCTCGTCGGCGCCCTCGGCGTGGGCGCGGGCTATCCGCTCGCCGACCCGCTCGCCGGCGTCGCGATCTCGATCGCGATCCTCGTCCTCGTCTGGCAGGCCGCGCGCGCGATCCTCCTCCGGATGCTCGACGGGGTCGAGACCGAGATTCTGGACCAGATCCTCCACGCGGCGAGCCACGTCGCGCGGGTCGAGGACGTCACCGACGCGCGGGCGCGGTGGATCGGCCACCGGCTCCATGTCGACGTGAGTGTGAGCGTGCGGGGAGGCTTGACGGTCGCCGAGGGTCACGGGGTGGCGAAGGAGGTGCGCCACCAGCTCCTTCATCACCTGCCGCACCTCGGGGGCGTGACCGTTCACGTCGATCCGCATGGTGAGGGCGGCGAGCGTCACCACCGGATCACGCCCCACGCGCACGACGGCCTGCCGCTCCACTCCCACGACTAGCTAATCGGAGGGGGCCTCGACGGCCCCCTCCGAGGCCTCCCCCAGGAGGGATTGCGCGGGCAAAGCCCGCGCTCGAACCGGCGGAGCCGGCGCTCGAACTGCGGTCACTTCGACGCGCTTCTGGGCGGCGACACGTAGGAGTTCCCGGCGATCCAGAACCTCAGGCGAAGCTCGACCGGGGCGGTCGGGCGGCTCGATCGTGAGTCGCCCCGCGGTGAGGTCGGCGCCGTTGTCGGCGAGCGTCACGCCGAGGGCACGCGTGAGGTTCCCGGGCCCGCTCGCCGGGCGCGACCGGGCGCGCGCGCCGCCGCGCCGCCGCGCCATCGTCGCGAGGCCGAGCGTGGGCTCCAGCGCCCGGATCAGCACGCACCCGGGACGGCCCGCTCGTCCCGCGATCGCGTTCAGACAGCAGTGGATCCCGTAGTTCAGGTAGATGTAGGCGAACCCGCCCTCGCCGTAGAAGAGCGCGCGGCTGCCGGGCCTGAACGCGGCGTGTGAGGCGGCATCCTCGGGGCCGAGATACGCCTCGGTCTCCACGATCCTCCCCGCGGTGATGGTGGAGCCGCGGCGCGAGGCGAGGACACAGCCGAGGAGGTCGCGTGCGACGGCGCGCGCCGGGCGCCGATAGAAGCGTCGGGGGAGCGGCATCGACCGACGCCGGGATTACTTGGCCGCGAGACGCTCGGTGACGAGGCGCCTGAGCGAGTCGTAGTCGAACGCGGCGCCCACGCGGCTCGGCACCTCCGCCTCGGTCTTGAGCCCCGTCTCGCTGATGATGACGCAGATCGTCTGCGCGGGCTCGAGCTGGCGTCGCGCGAGCAGGCGGATCAGCACGGCGAGGGTCGCGACGCCCGTGGGCCCTGCCCAGACGCCCTCGGTGCGCGCGAGCCGGCGCTGCGCGTCCAGGATCTCCTCGTCCTCCGCGTCGCCGGCGAGCCCTTTCTCCTCGCGCAGGAGACGGAGCACCCAGTCGCCCTTCTTGCCGGGGTTCCCGGCGGCGAGCCCCTCGGCCACGGTGTAGCCGATCTTGAGCGGCGTGATCGCGGTCCCCTCGCGGAACGCCCGCGCGATCGCGTTCGCCCGTGTCGCCTGGGCCGCGACCATGCGCGGCACGCGGGGGATCCAGCCAGCCTCGCGCATCTCGCGAAAGCCGCGCAGCATGGCGATGAACGTCTCGCCGACCGCGACCGGAGCGACGATGACATCGGGCGGGACCCAGGCGGTCTGCTCGGCGATCTCGTAGGCCAGCGTCTTCTTGCCCTCCTGCTTGTAGGCGTTGCGCGAGGCGCCGCAGTCGAAGAAGAGCTTCTCCTCGACGAGCCGGTCCCAGAGCGTGATCAGGTCGTCGTACACGCCCTTGTAGATGATGAGGTCCGCGGTCGTCGCTGCCATGTGCAGGAGCTTCGGCGCCGAGGCGCGCTCGTAGGCGAAGATCAGCGAGCGCAGGCCGGCGCGGGCCGCGTAGGCGGCGATCGACGAGCCCGCGTTGCCCGAGCTGACGACGGACGTCGCGCGATAGCCGAACTGAAGGGCGGCGCCGACGGCGGTGGCGGACGAGCGGTCCTTCACCGTGCCCGTCGGGTTGGAGCCGTCGAACTTCACGAGCACCCGGCGCACGCCGAGGTCCCTGGCCAGGCGCGGGCAGTCGAGGAGCGGCGTCCCGCCCTCGCCGAGGGTCACGCGATGCGCCGGGTCGGCGATCGGGAGGACAGGCGCGTAGCGCCAGAGCCCCGTTCCCGTGAAGATCGCGGGCCCGTCGCGCCGCAGGGGGTCGAGGTCGTAGGTGAGCTCGAGGAGGCCGTGGCACCGCTCGCACTGGAGCAGGTAGGCGAGGGGGTGAGCGGCGCCGCAGTCGATGCAGGTGAGGCGCCGGGCGAGCGAGTCGGTCACGCCCGCCTCCCGAGCCGCTCGCCGAGCGTCGCGATCATCTCCTCGACGCGATGGCGTAGCGTGTGCTCGGCGAGGGCGCGCCGACGGGCGTTCTCGCCGATCGCGCGCGCCTCGCCTGGACGCGCCAGGTAGAAGTCGAGCTGCTTTCTGAGCTCCACGAGGTCACGGTAGGTGACGACCTCCTCGCCCGGCTTGAAGAGATCGCGCAGGTCGTCCTTGAGATCCACGAGCTGACAGGCGCCGGCCGCCGCGAGCTCGAAGGTGCGCGTGTTCACGCCGACGATGTCGTTCATCGGATGATGGTGGTTGAGGGAGACGGTGGACGCCGAGTAGACCAGGAGCTTCTCGCGGCCGAACACGGGCGGCCCCGCGATCGCGCGGACCGCGTGGTCCTGCACGCGCGCCCAGCCGCCGCCCCATACGCGCAGCGGGTACTCGCGGAGCTCGCGCACGAACCGCTCGCGATAGGGGTAGCAGTTGCCCACAAAGGAGACCGGCGCGCCCCAGCGCTGCAATTCCTCCTCGGTCGGCGTCACGGGATGGTGCGCGGCGGGGACGCAGTACATGGGCAGGTACGCGAGGTTCCGGAGCCCGACCTGCCGCAGGCTCTGCATCGCGTAGCGCTCCTTCGTGAAGAAGAGATCGTACGCCTCGATCGCCTCGACGGGCATCATCCAGAGCGGGTTGTCGGGAAAGAAGTTCACGAACACGGTGTCGAGCCTTCCCTTCACGCGCCGGATCAGACCGGGCGTGATCGGCCCGCCCTTGATCACGAGGACGACGCCCGGACGCCACGCGAGGCAGGCGCGCTCGAGGCGGTGCAGGATCCAGAGCTGGTAGGCGGCCTTCGTGGACCGGTTCTTGTAGAGCGGATTGTCCTTGCGGTACCCGAACGTGCGCACCTCGCGGCCGAGCGCCCTGAGCTCGTCGGCGAAATCCATGCCCATGAGGCCCGGGCGCTCGAACGGGAGGACGATCAGCCAGCGCACGGGCCGTAGCGTAGCATACGGGCCGCGCGCTATCATGGGCGCGCCGTGACGGTCGGAGTCCTTCGGCGCTACGTTCCCTCACTCGCGCTGTTCGGCGCGTTGCTCCTGATCTGGCAGGTCGTGCCGCCGCTCCTCCGGATCCGCGAGTACCTGCTCCCCGGTCCCATCGCGGTCGTCCGCGCCGCGCTGAACTTCTCGATCCCCTGGCACGCGCACATCTGGATCACCACGCTCGAGATCCTCGGCGGCTTCGCGCTCGCCGGCCTCGGCGGCGTGGCGCTCGGCGTGGCGATCGCGTGGTCGGAGACGACGGCACGCGCGCTCGTGCCGTTCCTCGTGGTGGTCAACACGCTCCCAAAGGTCGCGGTCGCGCCGCTCTTCCTGCTCTGGCTCGGGTACGGCGTCGTGCCCAACGTGCTCATCGCGGCGCTGATCGGCTTCTTCCCCGTCGTGATCAACACCGCCGTCGGCCTCACGCAGATCGACGAGGAGCTGCTCGACCTCGGCCGCGTCTTCGGGGCGCCGAAGTGGAAGG
>WNEQ01000627.1_pt1 | contig 18519 bp, 18 predicted proteins | sample 5399971 | NCBI WGS metagenome assembly WNEQ01 (sample SAMN13153330, study PRJNA577476) | soil metagenome | isolation source: 20 cm grassland meadow soil 2 days after 1st rain plot 5 | place: USA:California | collected 2015-09-18
AGGAGATCGATGCGGCGATGGCGGCCCGCTACGGTCCGGGCGTCCTGATCGGTGCCGCAACACCCACGCCTTCCCCGGTGCCCGTCAGGAAAAAGCGCTAGGCCTTCTTCAGCGCTCGCCCCAATGCAGCTTGTGCCGCAACACCTCGAAGTAGGACTTGTGCCTTGAACGGACCATCAGGATCGGCTGGGGGCTGCGCCGTACCCTGACGCGGTCCTTCATCCTCAACGGGTGGCCCACCTGACCGTCCAGCGTCAAGTAAACTTCCGAGTCGCCGGTCCGCAGCGTGATCTCCGCGATCGAATCGTCCGGCACGACCAGGGGACGCATGCTCAGGGTGTGCGGGCAGATCGGTGTGATCAGGAAGGCCTTCAGGTTCGGATGGACGATCGGGCCGCCGGCCGACAGAGAATAGGCCGTCGAGCCGGTCGGCGTGGAGATGATCAATCCATCCGACTTGTAGGTCGTAACGGGATCGCGATCGATCGTCAGGCCGATCTCGATGATGCGCGCCAATGCGCTCTTGTTGATCACCGCGTCGTTGAGCGTCACCTGGCGCATCACCGTTTTCCCGCCGCGCACCACGCTGACCTCCAGCCCGATGCGCCGGTCCAGGGAATAACGGCGGGCCAGCATCTCTCCCAGGATCCCTTCCATCTCGTCGGGCCCGGTCTCCGTCAGGAAGCCGAGGCCGCCCAGGTTGACGCCCAGAATCGGCCGCGGCCGCGCCGCGATGGCGCGGGCCGCCATCAGCAGCGTGCCGTCGCCCCCGATCACGACGTATAGATCGGAAGACCTGGCCGTACCGCCGGGAGCACGGGCGTCCCTGCGGCGCCCCAGCGCACGGGCGGTCTCGGGATCGAAGACGACCGCGACACCGCGCTGCTCCAGGAAGAGGGCGCAGCGGCGCGCCGCGAGGCGTGCTTCGGCCGCGCGGGGCTTGGCGATGATCGTGACCGTGGCGATCGATCGCGGCCGCGTCCTAGTCGCCACGGATGATCCCTCCGAGGAGACGCTCGAGCTCCTCGCCCTGGAGTGACCGGGCGACGCCCGGGGAAAGGTGCAGGAAGAACTCGCGGTTCCCCTCGGCACCCCGGATGGGCGAAACACAGGCGCCACGCACGGCGAGGCCGGCCGTTCCGGCGGCCGCGGCCACGGAGCGCAGCGCCTTCAAGTGCTTCTCGGGCTCGCGGACGATGCCGCCCCGGCCGGTCTCGCCCTTGCCGACCTCGAACTGCGGCTTCACCAGCGCCAGGACGTCGGCGCCCGGCGCGAGGAGAGCCGGCAGCGGCGGCAGGATCAGGCGCAGGGAGATGAAGCTCACGTCGATCACCGCCAGCTCCACTGGCTCCGGCAGATCGCCGGGAGAAAGATATCGCGCGTTGCGACCTTCCATCACGAGCACGCGCGGGTCGTTGCGCAGCGACCAGTCCAGGAGGCCCCGGCCGACGTCGAGCGCGTAGACCCGAAGTGCCCCGCGCTTCAGAAGGCAGTCGGTGAACCCGCCGGTCGAAGCGCCGATGTCCAGGGCCACCCTGGCGGCCGCGTCGATGAGGAGCGCCCCGAGCGCCCCCTCCAGCTTGACGCCGCCACGCCCGACGAACGGGTGGTCCGGTGCGATCACCTCGACCGCGGCATCGGGGGACACAAAGGACCCCGGTTTGTGTCCCGCCCGCCCGTCCACCCGCACCGCACCGGCCAGGACGAGGGCCTGGGCGCGCTCGCGGCTCGGCGCGAGGCCGCGCTCGACCAGGAGCCGGTCCAGGCGTTCCTTCCGCCGCGGGGCCGCAGTGGCGGCCGCTTCCACGGCTCCGATCCCCCGGGACCGCTTCGTGTTCCGCTGCATGGCGCTCAACTCACCCGCTCGACAATGAAGCGCGCCAGGGCGGCCAATGGCCGGCCGCGCCGACCGAAACGGGCGAGCGCGCGCCCGGCGTGCTGCACCGCTTCCTCGGCCCGCCTCCTGGACTCGGCGATGCCGAGCAGGGCGGGAAACGTCGCCTTGCGGGCGCGCGGGTCCTTGCCGACCGTCTTCCCCAGCCGATGGGGGTCGCCCTCCAGGTCCAGGATGTCGTCGACGATCTGGAACGCCAGACCGACGCCGTCGCCATAGACGTGCAGCGCCCGCAGATCGGTCGGGCGGCCCCCGGCCATGATCCCGCCGATCTGCGCCGCCGCCGAGATGAGGGCCCCCGTTTTGTCGCGGTGGATGCGCAGGAGCGTTCCGTACGAGTAGGGACGTCCCTCCGCCTCCAGGTCCATCACCTGACCCCCGATCATACCGGTCACGCCGGCCGCCCGCGACAGCAGACGGATCGCGCGCACCTTGCGTCCCGCCAGCCTGAGGCCCCCCGGATACGACGCGGCGATCTGGAACGCGTGCGTGAGGAGCGCGTCCCCGGCCAGGATGGCCATCGCCTCTCCAAAGACGCGGTGGCTGGTGGCCCGCCCGCGGCGCAGATCGTCATTGTCGAGCGCGGGCAGATCGTCGTGGATGAGAGAGTAAGTGTGGATCATCTCGATGGCGGCGGCCGCGGGCAGGACGTCGGCCACGCGCCCGCCCAGCGCCCGGCAGGCCGTGATCGCCAGGATCGGTCGCAGCCGCTTGCCCCCGGGAAACAGCGAGTACGCCATGGCGCGCCGCACGGTGAGCGGCACGGACTGCGGCAGAGGCAGAAACCTGCGCAGCGCGGCGTCGACCTTGCGTCGGTCGTTTTGCAACCGGGAGGAGAGCTTCATGAGCGCTCGGGGTCGGAGCCCTCGCCGCCCTCCGGAGCCTCGAAGGACTGAAGCTTCAGATCGCCCTGCTCGCCGCGAGTCAGAACGTCGATGCGGCGTTGCGCCTCCTCGAGCTTCGCCGCGCACAGCCGGGTGAGGGAGACGCCCTCCTCGAAGAGCCGGAGCGACTCTTCCAGAGGCAGGTCGCCGTCCTCAAGGCTCTTGACGATCGTCTCGAGGCGCGCGAGCGCCTCCTCGAAGCCCGGCTGCCTAGAACCCTTCTTCGTGCTCGCCATGTGCTCGGACCTCCGTGACCGCGCACCCGAGACTGCCGCGGTGAAGCAGGACGCTGACGGCGTCGCCGGCACGCACCGCGGCGCTGTCCTTGAGGATCGCTCCCGTGTCCTGCAGGCGGCAGATCGCGTAGCCGCGCCCCAGGACGGCGAGAGGGGACAGGGCCTGCAGCCTCTCGGCGTAGGCGGCGCATTGGTCCCGGGCGCGCTGCTGACGGGCCGCGCTCGCGGATTGGAGGCGCCTCTCGAGGCCGTCGGCGGCGGACCGGCGCAGCAGGAGCCGCGCCGCCAGCCGACCCGGCGTCATGCGTTCGCGCAGGATCGCGAGACGGTGTCGAGCCTCCGTGGTCGTCCGCTGCACGTGCGTCCCCAGCCGCCCGGTCAGATCGTCCAGCCGCATCGACAGGTCCCTCAGGCGGTCGCGCACGGCCTGGCGTGCACGCGCCGAACCGGCCTCCTCCAGGGCGTCTCCCGCCGCGGCGACCAGGAGCCGCATCGCCGCGACCAGGCGCGAGCGGAGGGAGGCGATCCGCTCCACCATCTCCTCCTTGGACCGGACGACCATCTCGGCCGCGGCCGACGGGGTCGGGGCGCGCAGATCGGCGACCAGATCGGCGATGGTCACATCCACTTCGTGCCCGACGGCGGAGACGACCGGGACGCCCGAGGCGGCGATGGCGCGGGCCACCCGCTCCTCATTGAATGGCCAGAGATCCTCGAGCGATCCACCGCCGCGCGCCAGGATCAGCACGTCCACGCCGCCGAGCCGGTTCAGCAGGCGGATCGCCTCGACGATCTCGAGAGAGGCCCCCTCCCCCTGGACGCGTGACGGCGCCAGGACGACTTCGAGGTTGGCGAAGCGGCGCGACAGCACCTTGAGGACGTCGCGCAGCGCGGCGCCGGCAGGGGAGGCCACGATGCCGATGCGGCGGGGGAGGAGCGGCAGGGACCGCTTGCGCGCCGCGTCGAACAGTCCCTCCGCCAGAAGACGCGCCTTGAGCTGCTCGAAGGCGAGCTGCAAAGCACCCAGCCCGGCCGGCTCGAGGGCGTCCACGATGATCTGGAACGTCCCGCGCGCCTCGTACAGGCTGATCCGGCCGCGCGCCAGAACCTTGAGGCCGTCCTCCGGCCGGAACGGCAGCGACTGCGAGGCGCCGCGGAACAGCACGGCGGCGATCTGCGCGCCTTCGTCCTTGAGCGTGAAATAAGTGTGGCCGGAAGGATACCTGCGCAGGTTGCTGATCTCTCCCTCGACCCAGATGGAGGGGAAGGTCTCTTCCAGGATTTCCTGCGCCAGAGCGTTGAGCTCGCTGACGGTGAGCACCCGGCGATGATCGCGGGGCTCGGGAGTTCTCCCGCCCGCTCCCGGCCTGTCCGCAACCGCACCGTCAAACAGGCTACGCATCGTCCGCCCCCGAGGCGTCGCCGTCCGGCCGAACCTGGATACGCTCGATCGCCAGGGTGTGCCCGCTGGTCTCGTCCACTTCGAGAATGATCCCGCACATCCTGGGATCGCGCTTCGCGGTCGTAAGGCGGACCGGCAGCCCCGTCAGGAATTTTTTCAGGGCCAGCGCCTTGTCGATCCCGATCACGGAGTCGTACGCGCCGGTCATGCCCAGATCGGTGATGTAGCCCGTGCCCCCGGGCAGGATCGTCTCGTCCGCCGTCTGGACGTGGGTATGGGTGCCGACCACGGCCGTGACGCGCCCGTCGAGGTAGTGCCCCATCGCGGTCTTCTCGGAGGTCGCCTCCGCATGCATGTCGACCAGGATGACGCGCGCCTTCGCCTCGAGGCGCCGCAGGGCCTGGTCGACGACCGGGAACGGGTTGTCGCAGGGCGGCATGAACACCCGCCCCATCAGGTTGATCACCGCGACCGCCACACCGGCGGGAGTCTCGCCGAGGTAGAGGCCGGCGCCCGGAGCGCGGTCGGGGTAGTTGAGCGGGCGCAGGAGCCGCGGCTGCCCGGGGAGGTAGTCGAGGATTTCCGTCTTGTCCCAGATGTGGTTGCCCGAGGTCATGCAATCGATGCCGCAGGCGAGAAGCTCTTCGCTGAGGTCGGGGGTGATTCCGAAGCCGTCCGCGGCGTTCTCGACGTTCGCCGCCACGAAGTCGATGCCCCGCCGGGCGATCAGACGCGGCAGCTGCGTCATCAGAACGTGCCGGCCGGCGCGCCCGTTGACGTCTCCGAGAAACACGATGCGCATCGGCCCCTACGTCGCGTAATCCACGGCGCGTGTTTCGCGGATGACGCTGATGCGCACCGCGCCGGGATACTCGACTTCTTTCTGGATGCGGCTGGTGATCTCCTTCGACAGCGTCACGACATCGCCGTCGCTCACGGCATCGGCTTCGACGAGGACGCGCACTTCCTTGCCGGAGCGCATGGCGAAGGCCCGGGTGACGCCGTGGAAGGAGGAGGCGATCGCCTCGAGGCTGCGCATTCGCTCCATGAATCCCTGAAGACTCGTGTCCTTTTCGCCGGGACGCGCGAGGATCGCCTTCTCGGCCACCTTCAGGAGCGCGGCGTCGACCGAGGGCTCGGCCCCGGTGCCGTGCAGGGCCAGGATCGCCTGGACGACGCGCGGATCCTCGTTGAATTTCCCGGCCAGGTCGGCGCTGACCAGGATCGGGTGCGTATCGGCGCGCGACTCCTCGACCTGGCCGATCTCGTGAAGGAGGCCGGCCCGCATCACCACTTCGGGGTGCAGGCCCAGGAGCATCGCCATCTGCGACGCCAGTCTCGCGACCTCCACCGAATGATCGAGCAGGTTGTACCCCAGCACCATGCGGTACTTGAGCTTCCCGAGCAGCCGCTGCAGGCGGTGCGGCAGCCCGGTGATGCCCAGCTCGAACGCCGCGCTCTCGCCCAGGGCATCGAGGCTCTCCGCGACCTCGGATCGCGCCCGCGCCACCATCTCTTCGATGCGCGCCGGGTGGATGCGGCCGTCCTCGATCAAGCGCTCGATCGCCATCTGCGCCACAGCGCGGCGGAACGGGTCGAAGCTCGAGAGCACGATCGACTGCGGCGTCTCGTCGACGATCACATCCACGCCGGTCGCCATCTCGAGGGCCCGGATGTTGCGACCCTCCCGCCCGATGATTCGGCCCTTCATGTCATCGCTCGGCAGCTTGACGACGGTGATGACGCCGTCCACGAGATCGGAGGCCGGCAGGCGCTGGATCGCCTCCGCGACGATGCGCCTCGCGCGGGAGCCCGCTTCGGCCAGCGTTTCCTCCTCGATGCGGCGGATCAGGCTGGAGGTCTCCTGACGCGCCTCTCCTTCGACCTCGCGCAGGAGCTCGCGGCGCGCGTCACGCGCCGTGAGACCGGCAACCCGCTCCAGTTTCTGGCGACGCTCCTGAATGAGCGAGTGGGCCTCTTTCTCGAGGGACGACGCGTGATCCTCGCGCCCTTTCAGCTTCGCCTCGCGCTCGTCCAGTTCTTGATGCCTCTGGTCCAGGAGCTGGAGCTTGCGCGCCACATTGCGCTCCTGCTCCTTCAGGCGCTCCTCGAGACGCTGCTGCTCCTCGCGCTTCTGGCGCGTCTGGCTTTCGAAGCGCGCCTCGGCCGTGGAGCGCCACTCCTCGACCTCCAGATCGGCCTCCTTCAGACGCGTCTGCGCCCGGCTCTCCGCGTCGGCGGCGATGCGCGAGGCGCGACCCTCCGCTTCGGCCCGCAGCCGCTCGCGGAGCAGACGCAGGCCGAAGAACGCGGCCGCTGCGGCGGCCGCCACTCCGAGGCCGATGAGGACGAACGTCATGCACCCTCCCTCGCGGGCGTTCGCGAAGCGGGACCGGTGATCGATCGGCGGGGTGTCGGGACGGAGGAAGGCTCAGAACACGTTGAAACCCCGCTTGGCCGTGAGGAGGGGAACTATTTGAACCTGGACTACCAGCGTGGGCCCCTCGCCTTCGCTTCAGGCATCCCCGCGGACGGGAATGCTCACCACGAATGGACTCAGGCGCCCGTTCAAATAGTGTTGGCTCAAAAGTGCCGCTCCAACACGCACCGCGCAGGGTCGCTCGCGATGTTACTGCCGCCGCCCCCGGGCGTCAAGACCCGCGAAACGCCGGGTTTCCGGCCTTTTCCGGTCACGCGTCCGCGAAGCACCGCTCCAGCATGTCGATGAGTCGCGCCACACGGTCGGGGCCACCCTTGGTGATCGTCGGATCGGGCCTCAGGCCCCGCCGCGATTCGTCGGCGATATTGAGGGCCGCGAGGATGGCCACCTTGAGCGAATCGACGGTGGCGGTCACCTCGCTCACCTCCCGCATCTTGCGATCCACGTACGAGGCCAGATCCTGGATGTAGCCGGCCTCGCCCTCGCCGCGGAGATTGTACGACTGCCCGTAGATCTCCACCTGCACCAGGTGGCCCTGCATACGTTCCATCGTGCGTCCCTCCCGCGGCGGGGTCAATGCTCCCGCCTCGCCTCGCCGCCGTCCTCCAGGCCGGCCATCATCTCCAGCATCTGGCTGACACGTCCGCGGATCTCCTGGCGCTCCTCGCGCAGCACGTCGATCTGCTCGGACAGCTCCTTGATCTCCTCCTTGCCCCTTTCCGAGGCGTGGATCTGCGTCTGCGCCGCTGTGAGGGTCTTCTCCAGCTCCCGGACCCTCGCCAGCGCCGCGTCTTTCTCCCGGCGCAGCGAGCGGAGGAGCTCGGTCGCCTTGACGATCTTCTGCTCGAGGAGATCGAGCTGCTGCAGGTCGACCACGACTCTCTTCGGCTCCATCCTCACCTCCGCCCGTCGCGTTCGGTTGTCCTTCATTCCGGCTCGGCCCCGCGCAGCTTGACTCGCAGCTCGCGCCGCAGGGCGCCCGTGATGGCCTCGATGCTCTCCTGCACTTCCTGCGCCAGAAGAGTCCGCTCCGGATGCTGGAAGACGATCTGCACGGCGAGGCTGGCGCACCCTTGGGGCACACCGGGCCCCCTGTACAGGTCGAACGCCTGCACCTCGGCGATCGGCAGGGCGCTGTGCTTGCGGATCGTCCCCTCGATCGCCTGGAAGGTCGTCCCCGGGCCCGTCACGATCGCCAGATCTCTGCGCACCGGCGGATAGCGGGGCAGCGGACGATAGCGTCGGACCGTCCCCTGACGCCTGTCGAGCTCGAGGAGCTCGATCTCGCCGCCAAAGACCGCCCGATCGATGCCGAAGCGCTCCAGGAGGGACCTCCGGATCTCGCCAACGACGCCCAGGACCTGGCCCTCACTGGTGACCGAAAGTGCTCTTGCCTCCTCCAGGAACGCGATTCTATCCGAAGTGAAGGCGAGCGGGGAGACTCCCAAAAGGTCGCCGAGGAGCTCGGCCACGCCCTTGGCGTCGAACAGGTCGGCGTCGCGGCGTGCCAGGCTCCAGTGCATCGGTACGCCCCGCCCGGCCTGGACGAACGCCAGGCGCGGTGTCTCCTCGGGGAGCGGCGATCCCGGAAGGAAGACCGTTCCGATCTCGAACAGGTGGACGCTCGCCAGGCCGTGGTTCAGGTTGTGCGCCAGGTTGCGCAGGAGTCCCGGCAGGAGGGAGGTGCGCAGGAACGCCGCGTTCGCCTGCAGCGGATTGGTCAGCGCCACGGGAGCGGTCACGCCGGGGGCGAACAGCACGCAGTCCTCGCGCTCGACCATCGCATAGTTGATCGCTTCGCTGAGGCCTGCCGACTGCAACACGCGGCGCGCCGCCCGGATCGTCGCGTCCAGAGCGCCCCGCTCTCCGCCTTCGACCGGCAGGACGGGGAGGCGCTCCGGGATCGCGTCGTAGCCGCGGTGGCGCGCCACCTCCTCGATCAGGTCTGCCTCGCGCTCCACGTCGCGGCGGAACGACGGCACTCCAACGCTCCAGACCCCGTCCCGGCCGGGGGCGACCGCGAAGCCCAGCGCCTCGAGGGCGCCGCGCATCGCGCCGTCATCGAGGTTCAGCCCGAGCAGGGCCCGGGCGCGCGCCGGCCGGAGCGCGATCACGCGCTTGGGCAGGGGACGCGGGAAGACGTCGAGAGCCGGCGTCGTGACGCTGCCGCCCGCGATCTCCATGATGATTTGCGCGGCCCGGTCGAGGGCCGTGAGGACCCCCTCCGGGTCGGTGCCCCGCTCGAATCGGTGCGAGGCATCGGTGTGGAGCCCGAGGGCCCGCGCGGCCCGGCGCACCGGCACGGGCTCGAACCAGGCGCTCTCCAAGAGGACGTTCGTCGTGGAAGCGCCGATCTCGCTCGCAGCACCGCCCATGACGCCGGCCAGAGCGACCGCCTTCGTCCCGTCCGCGATCACCAGCATGTCGGCCGTCAGCGTGCGCTCGACGCCGTCCAGTGTCGTGAGGCGCTCGCCCGGGCGCGCCCGCCGCACGATGATGCGCCCGCCCACGAGTCGATCCATGTCGAAGGGATGCAGCGGGTGGCCCAGCTCCCAGAGGACGAAATTGGTGGCATCGACGACGCTGTTGATCGCACGCTGCCCGATCGACTCCAAGCGTCGCCGCAACCAGTCCGGAGACCGCCCCACGCGGACCCCGAGAATGCAGCGCGCGGCGTAGCGCGCGCACAGGTCGGGTGCCTCGACGGCGACGGACGCGACCTCCCGAGTCGGCCGCCCGCCCGCCGGGATCGAGACGGAAGGTGGCCGCAGCGGTGCTTCGGTCAGGGCGGCGTACTCGCGCGCCACCCCCAGATGGTTCATGCAGTCGGGGCGGTTGGTAAAGATGTCGAAGTCATACACGGCGTCGCCGTCGCGCGTTTCGATCCCGTCCATCGGCAGACCGGCCGCCGTCAGACGGGCGCCGACCCTGGCAGGCTCCTCCGCGATGCTCACGTACGACTGCAGCCACTGGTGACTGAACTTCATGCGTGCGATCCGACGCGTGCCCGCCGCGTCATCCCGGGAACTGCGACAGGAATCTCAGATCGTTTTCGAAGAACAGCCGGATGTCGTCGATGCCGTGCTTGAGCATCGCGATGCGCTCGATGCCAAGACCGAACGCGAACCCTGTGAAGAGCTCCGGGTCGTAGCCCACCTTCTCGAACACCGCGGGGTGGACCATCCCCGCGCCGCCCATCTCGATGTAGCCGGTGCCCTTGCAGCGGCTGCATCCAGACCCGCCGCAGAAGATACAAGAGATGTCGTACTCCGCGCCCGGTTCCACGAAGGGGAAGTACGAAGGCCGGAGCCGGATCGTGATCCCCTTCCCGAACACTTTGCGGCAGAAGTGCGCCAGCGTCCCCTTCAGGTGGCCGAACGTAATCCCCTCCGCCACCACCAGCCCCTCCACCTGGTGGAAGACGGGGGAATGAGTGATATCGGAGTCGCGGCGGAACACTCTGCCGAGCGCCACCATCCTGACGGGCGGGCGGCGCTTCTGCATCGTGCGGATCTGAACCGGCGAGGTATGGGTCCGGAGGAGGAGGCCGCCCTCGACGTAGAAGGTGTCCTGCATATCGCGCGCCGGGTGGTGAGCCGGGATATTGAGGGCCTCGAAGTTATAGAAGTCCGTCTCGACCTCGGGACCGCTCTCGAGGGTGTAGCCCATCTCGAGGAAGATCTCCTCGATGAGGGCGCTCACCTGCGTGATGGGGTGCGAAGCGCCCGGCCGCTGCACCCGACCGGGCAGCGTGAGGTCGATCGGCGCCTCCCGCGCCGAACCCGGGACGAGGCGGGCCTGCGCCGCCTCGAGGGCTTCCTCGACGTGGGCCTTGAGATCGTTCACCGCCTTGCCGAAGGCGGCGCGCCCGGCGGACGGGACCTCGCGCAGATCACGCAGCAGGCCGGTCAGGAGCCCTGCGCGGCGACCGAGGTAGCGCGCGCGCACGCGCTCGAGGGCCTCGGGATCCCTCGCCCCGGCCAGATCGCGATCGAACTCCCGGCGGATCTCATGGACGCGGCTCTGCATGGAGGCTCCTCAGACGGCGGCGCCCCTCGGATCGGAGAGGTCCCTGGGACCGGCGCCTAGACGACCCCGAGGGCGCTCTTGGCGGTTTGTGCCAGGGCGGCGAAGCCTTTCGGGTCGGTCACGGCCAGATCGGCCAGTATCTTGCGATCGATCGCGACACCCGCCTTCGCCAGGCCTGACATCAGGCGACTGTAGGACAGACTGTTCTGCCGGGCCGCGGCGTTGATGCGCACGATCCAGAGGCTGCGAAACTCGCGTTTGCGGGCCCGCCGGTCGCGGTAGGCGTAACCGAGCGACTTCTCGATGGCCTCTTTGGCGGCGCGGTACAGCTTGCTCTTGCCGGTGTAATACCCCTTCGCCAGCTTGAGCATCTTCTTGCGTCGGTGGCGTCTCTTGGTTCCTCTCTTGACTCTCGGCACGTTGGTCCTCTCCTAGGGGCGGCCGTAGGGAAGCATCTCGCGCACCCGGCGGGCGTCCGCCTTGCTGACGAGGGCTTCCATGTCCAGGTGCCGCTTCCTTTTGGTCGACTTGCTGGTCAGGATGTGGCGCTTGAAGGCCCGACTCCTCTTGACCTTGCCGGTGGCGGTCAGTCGAAAGCGCTTCGCGGCGCCTCGTTTGGTCTTCATCTTCGGCATGTGACAGTGTCTCCTAGGGGCCGCGTCGTCCCGGCGAGATCTTCTCCGCCGCGCCGCCGGGCGGGGCCGGCACCGGGGCGGTTGCCTGGCCGGACCATTTCTTCGGCGCGAGGATCATGTCCAGGAACGGTCCCTCCTGGCGAGGCTCGGTCTCGACGACGCCGAACTCGCCGACCTCCTGCCGGAGGCGCGTGAGGATCCTGTAGCCGATGTCCCGGTGCATGTTCTCGCGGCCCCGGAAAATGACCGTCGCCTTCACCTTCTTCCCCTTGGTGAGGAAACGGATGATGTTGTTCCGCTTGAACTCGTAATCGTGTTCGTCGGTCTTGGGGCGGAACTTCACCTCCTTGACCTGAATGATCTTCTGTTTCTTCTTCGCCTCCTGGGCCTTCTTGTTGAGCTGGTAGCGGTACTTGCCGTAATCCAGGACGCGGCACACCGGCGGGACGGCGTCGGGAGAGACCTCCACCAGGTCCAGCCCGCCCTCTTGCGCGATGCGCAGGGCCTGATCCGGGGACATGATTCCAAGTTGCGCTCCGTCCTGCCCGATGACGCGCACTTCCCGGGCCCGGATCTTTTCGTTGACCCTTAGTTTTTTCTCGATGGTGTTTTACCTCCCGCCCCCGTCCACGAGGGGCCGCACGTTCGGTTGAGAGACGGTCGTTTCACGGCCCGAGAACGCGATCGGCGTTCATTCTCACCAGCCGGTCGCGGATCGCTTCGAGGTCCATCGCTCCGAGGTCGCCCTCCTTGCGGCTGCGGACCGCGACGGTCGAGGCCTGCGCCTCGCGGTCGCCCGCCACCAGCATGAAAGGGATCTTCTTGATCTGCGCCTCGCGGATCTTGGCGCCGATCTTCTCATTGCGGTCGTCGATCTCGCAACGCAGCCCGGCATCGCGCAAGCCGGCCTGCACCTTGCGGCCGTACTCGCGCGTCCGATCGGTGATCGGCATGACCACCGCCTGCACGGGGGCGAGCCACAGCGGGAACGCCCCGGCGTAGTGCTCGACCAGGCCACCCATGAAGCGCTCGAGCGAGCCGTAGATCGCGCGGTGGACCATCACGACCGGGGTCTGCGAGCCGTCCGATGCCACGTACTGGATGCCGAGGCGCTGCGGCAGATTGAAGTCGAACTGCACGGTCGGCCCCTGCCACGGACGGCCGATGGCGTCGAACATCCGGACGTCGATCTTCGGCCCGTAGAAGACCGCCTCGCCCTGGCGCCGCGTGTACGACAGGCCCCGGGATTCCAGGGCCTGCGTGAGCGCCCCTTCCGCCATCCTCCATCCGTCGTCGTCACCGGCGTACTTCTCGGGGTGGACCGGATCACGGACCGACAGGTCGACCTCGTAATGCTCGTAGCCGAAGGTCTTGAGGAAGGTGAGGACCAGGTCGAGGACGCCCTTGATCTCGTCGAGGATCTGCTCGCGGGTGCAATAGATGTGCGCGTCGTCCTGCGTAAACCCGCGGACGCGCATCATGCCGTGCAGGACGCCCGAGCGTTCGTAGCGGTACACCGTGCCGAGCTCGGCCAAGCGGATGGGCAGCTCGCGATACGATCGCAACCGCGACTTGTAGATCAGGGAGTGGCCCGGACAGTTCATCGGCTTGATGACGTAGCCCGCGTCCTCGATCTCGAACGTGAACATGTTGTCCTTGTAGTAGTCGAGGTGGCCGGACATCCTCCACAGCTCGTCACGCGCGATGTGGGGCGTGCTCACGAGCTGATAACCGCGGCGGCGGTGCTCGTCCTTCCAGAAGTCCTCAAGGATCTGCCTCACGATCGTGCCGTGCGGGTGCCAGAAGATCAGGCCTGGCCCGGCGGTCTCCTCGACGCTGAACAGATCGAGCGCGGGCCCGAGCTTGCGGTGGTCGCGCTTTTTGGCCTCCTCCAGAAGACGCAGGTGCTCGACGAGCTGCTCCTCGGTCGGGAAGGCCGTCCCGTAGATCCGCTGCAGCTGCTGGTTCTTCTCGGAGCCCTTCCAGTAGGCGCCGGCAATCGACAGGAGCCTGAACGCGCCGATACGGCCGGTCGACGGCAGGTGCGGTCCGGTGCAGAAGTCCGTGAAATTGTTCTGGCGGTAGCAGGACACGATAGCACCGCCCTTTTCGTCCACGAGTTCCACCTTGAGGTTGTCGCCGATTGACCGGAAGTAGGCGAGGGCCTCCTGTTTCGGCTGTTCGATGCGCCGGATGGGCAGGTCCTTGGACTTGATCTCCCGCATGCGCGCCTCGATGCGTTCGAGATCGGCGGGGGTGAAGGGCTCCTTTCTTTCGAAGTCGTAGAAGAACCCCTCTTCGGTGGCGGGTCCGATCCCGATCTTCACCTCGGGAAACAGGTCCTTGACCGCATTCGCCAGGAGGTGCGAAGTGGTATGGCGGTAGATTTCGAGGGCTCGCGGCGATTCCGGGGTGATGAACTCGACCCGGGCGCCCCTCTCCAGCGGCAGATAGATGTCCTTTTCAACGCCGTCCACGAGCGCGGCGACGGCGCGCTTGGCCACCTGCCCATCGAAGGCGGCGGCGACCTCTGACAGCGGAGTGCCGCGCGGGAACGAGCGGACGGCTCCATCCGGCAGGACGACTTCGACTGTCTCCACGGCGCTCTGCCCTTTCAATCGAAGTGCCCCGTCGCTTCTCTGGTGACGCCCGGGCCTGAATGACCAAAGGCGGGAGTGGTAGGCGCGAGCGGATTTGAACCGCTGACTTCTACCGTGTCAAGGTAGCGCTCTCCCCCTGAGCTACGCGCCTTCACCTGAGAGCCCGAAACGGCGCCTCCGGCGGCGCCTTGGTGGCTTGGTCTTGCGAACGCGAGAGTATACGGGGCGATCCGCGCTAGTGTCAACCGAACAGGCGACTTCCCGTTGCGGACGGGGGTGCTGGCGGCGTATCATCCGGGGCCTTCGGGAGAACCTTCGGCATGTTGATCGTCATGGAGTCCGGCGCGACCGAGGAGCAAATCCGCGCCGTCACTGAAAGGATCCGCGCCCTGGGTCTGCGGCCCCATCCGATCCCCGGGGCGGAGAGGACCGCCATCGGGATCACCGGCAATCACGGCCCGCTCGATCCTGCCGAGTTCGAGATCCTGCCTGGGGTGCAGCAGGCGATCCGGGTCACCAAGCCCTACAAGCTGGTCAGCCGGGAGGTGAAGGCGGCCGACAGCGTCGTCACCGTGGGCGGCCGCCCGGTCGGGGGGAAACGCCTGACGATCATCGCCGGCCCCTGCGCCGTGGAGTCGGAGGCGCAGACCCTGACGATCGCCCAGCGGGTTCGCGAGGCCGGCGCCGACCTGTTCCGAGGCGGTGCCTTCAAGCCGCGCACGTCGCCGTACTCGTTCCAGGGACTGGGCCTCAAGGGTCTGCAAATCCTGGCGCGCGTCAGAGAAGAGACCGGCCTGCCGATCATCACCGAGGCGGTGGACGAGGATTCGATGGCCATGGTGGAGGATTACGCCGACGCCGCGCAGATAGGGGCGCGCAACATGCAGAACTTCTCGCTGCTCAAGCGCGCCGGAAAGTCGAAAATTCCCGTGTTCCTGAAGCGCGGCATGTCGGCCACCCTGGACGAATTCCTGATGGCCGCGGAGTACGTCGTGTCGGAGGGGAATTACCAGCTCTTCCTGTGTGAGCGCGGTGTGCGCACTTTCGCCGACCATACGCGGAACACGCTCGATCTCGCGATCGTGCCCGCCGTGAAACACCTCAGCCACCTGCCGATCCTGGTCGATCCCAGCCACGGCACCGGGCGGCGCGACAAGGTCGTCCCCCTCGCCCGTGCCGCCATCGCCGCCGGGGCCGACGGCGTCATGGTCGAGGTACACCACGATCCCGCCCGGGCCCTCTCCGACGGGCCACAGGCGATCCTTCCGGAGCAGTTCGCCGGACTGGTGCGCGACCTCCACGCCCTGGCAGGACTCGTCGGCCGCACGCACGACTAGAAATCCGTCCACGTCCTCGCCCGGGGCCCCCGGCAGCCATAGCGTGCTCGGAGGGTGACCCCGCGAGCGGGCCCGGTGACGATTCCGCAATTCCCCTTACCGTTTTTGCCGCGCGACGACTATCGATGGCGACCGTGTTTTGCTCCCTTGCTCGGGTCGCTGGGCGGAAGGCCAACGACCGATGTGACTTAGCTGGATCCGGAGGATTGGACACTCCCTGGTACGCCCCTTGCTCGTTTCCTTTGGGTTGCGCCGCCGCGCCGGAGGGAGCAACTTGGACGGGGAGTGACAAGCCTTCCGTCTGGATGGAGGGTGGGTGATGATCAACCAGGACGAGGTCTTCGTCATCACGGAAGACGACATCCTCAAGCCTGCCGACAAGGGCAAGGGGAAGGGCGGGGGTCCCCGCGCCGTGGCCTCGGCGAAAGGGAAGGCTGCCGAGCGCTCCACCGAACTCGAAGAGACCGTGGCGGAGCGGCCGGTCGCGAGCGCGCGCGGGCGCGGTCGCAAGAACCCCGCGGCGGCCTCGACGCTGTCGCTGTTCGTCTGCGGCCTGGGCCAGCTCTACAACGGCGACGGCAGGCTCGCCGCCCTGTTCTTCCTGAGCGAGATCTTCATCCTGTCGTTCCATTACTTCATGTACATGGCCTGGGATCGTGTCAGGAGCTTCGCCCACCTGTTCTTCGTGAGCGAGTGGGAGATGATGCTCTACGCCTCCTCCCTCGATTTCTGCGTGATCTTCTTCGCCATCTACAACGTGGCCCAGGCCTACCGCGGCGCGGAGGCCCGGGGCGGCCGGTTCGATGGATTGCACCGGCCGCTCGTGTCGGGCCTGGCTTCGCTGTGCGTTCCCGGATGGGGACAACTGCTCAACGGACAGCTCGGGAAGGCCGTTTTATTCCTGTTCTCGTTCCTGCTCCAGGCCTACCTGATCGCGCTGTACCTCATGTCGCCCCTGTTCCGGATTCTTGTCGACATCGAGCCGCAGAGGCTGTTCCTGGACAAGGCCATCAAGGTCGGGATGGCGATCCTGTTCGTGACGGCGCTGTCCTGGCTGCTCAGTACCTACGACGCCTTCGTCGTAGCGCGGTACACACGTCGCCCGCGATCCTAGTCAGGCACATCCCTCAGGACAGACCGCGGATGCAACCCTCGTCGTCGAGGTCGATCTGCTCGGCCGCCGGCGAGGACGGCAGCCCCGGCATGGTCATGATGTTTCCCACCAACGGGTAGACGTATCCGGCTCCGGCGGCGGCGCGTATGTCGGTCACCGGCACCACGAACCCTTCGGGACGTCCTTTGAGCGCCGGGTCATGCGACAGGGACAGCGGAGTCTTGGCCATGCAGATGGGCAGCCGGCCCAGCCCGTGGCGACGGCAGAACTCAATCCGCTCCCTGGCCTTGTCGGTGTAGGTGACGCCCGCGGCGCCGTAAATCCGCCGGGCGATGGTCTCGATCTTGGCTTCGATCGACAGGTCGGGGGAGTAAAGGGGAGAAAATCGTGCGCCGGAGCCGGCCGCGCGCATGACCGCCTCGGCGAGCTCGAGACCGCCCTCGCCGCCCCGCGCCCAAACCTCCACGGAGACAGCGGCGAACGCGCCAGCGGCGCGCGCCCGCTCGACGACCTCGTCGATCTCCGGTTGTGTGTCGCTCTCGAAACGGTTGACCGCGACCACGGCAGGCAGGCCGAACATACGGATGTTCTCGACATGCTTGCGCAGATTTTCGCAGCCGCGCGCCACCGCCGCGACGTCGGGCCTCTTCAGGGCCGAGGTATCCCTGCCGCTGATGGCGACGCCGCCGTGCAGCTTCAGGGCGCGTATCGAGCAGACGATGACCGCCGCTGACGGGGCGAGCCCCGAGGCCGGGCACTTGATATCGAACAGCTTTTCGGCGCCCATTTCCGAGCCGAATCCGCTTTCGGTGACGACGTAATCGGCCAGCTTGAGCGCCAGGAGATCGGCCAGGACGGAATTGTTGCCGTGCGCCACGTTCGCGAACGGGCCGCAGTGGATGAGCGCCGCGCCACCCTCGATGTTCTGCACCAGGTTCGGCTTGATCGCGTCCTTCAGGATCGCCGCCATCGCGCCCGGGGCCGACAGGGCGGCCGCTGCCACCCCCCGTCCCTCGCGATCCACGCCGACGAGGATGCGCCCCAGGCGCTCCTTCAGGTCGCGCGGGCTCCTGGACAGGGACAGGATCGCCATCACCTCGGACGCCGCCGTGATGTCGTAGCCGCTCTCGCGCTCGACGCCGTTGGCCCCGCCGCCCAAGCCCACGCGGATGCGGCGCAGGGCCCGGTCGTTCAGGTCGAGGCTTCGACGCCACAGGATCGCCTCCGGATCCAGGCCGAGCCGGTTGCCGTGGTGCAGGTGGTTGTCGATCAGCGCGGCGAGCAGGTTGTGCGCCGCGGCGACGGCATGGAAGTCTCCGGTGAAGTGCAGGTTGATGTCCTCCATCGGCACGACCTGCGAATGGCCGCCGCCGGTGGCGCCCCCCTTGATGCCGAAGACCGGCCCCATGGACGGCTGCCGCAGCGTGCTGATGGCGCGTTTCCCGAGGCGCCGCAGCGCCTGGGCCAGTCCGATGGTCACGACCGTCTTGCCCTCGCCGAGTGGCGTGGGGTTGATGCCGGTGACGCAGACGTAGCGGCCGCCCGGACGGTCGTTCAGACGATCGAGCGCCTGCAGCGCAATCTTCGCCTTGTAGCGGCCGTACGGCTCAAGCTCGTCGGGCTGCAGACCGAGGGACTCCGCCAGGCTCTCGATGCGCACGAGCCTCGTCCGTCGCGCGATCTCGAGATCCGACGGGCTCAAGGTCCCCTCCGCGGGTTCTTCCCCTCATCGAGCGCCCGGCGCAAATCTTCGACCTCCGCGTCGGAAGGGTCGGCGGTCCTGGCCTTCTCCAGCTCGGCCAGGGCGGCGGCGCGGTCACCCGAAGCCTGCAGGGCCCTTCCCAGGAGGAGGTGGCCGCGGGCCGTGTCGGTGATCGAGAGCGCCCGGCGCGCCTCGCTCATCGCCGCCTGCGGATCCCTGCGTCCGAGCGCGACCTGGGCGCTCAGC
>WNEQ01000633.1_pt1 | contig 18339 bp, 17 predicted proteins | sample 5399971 | NCBI WGS metagenome assembly WNEQ01 (sample SAMN13153330, study PRJNA577476) | soil metagenome | isolation source: 20 cm grassland meadow soil 2 days after 1st rain plot 5 | place: USA:California | collected 2015-09-18
TCATCAACCTCATCGACACGCCCGGCCACATCGATTTCACAGGAAAAGTAACTCGGTCCCTGAGGGCCGTAGACGGTGTCATCGTCGTCATAGACGCCGTAGAGGGCGTAATGACGCAAACCGAGACTGTAACCCACCAGGCACTCGACGAGCGCGTCCGCCCCGTCCTCTACATCAACAAGGTCGACCGCCTCATCAAAGAAATCCGCCTGGGCCCCGACAAGCTGCAGGCCTGGCTAACGAACATCGTCACCGACTTCAACCGCCTCATCGACCTCTACGCCGAGCCCGAGTACAAGAAGATCTGGAAGGTCTCCGTCGCGGACATGTCCGTCGCCTTCGGCGCCTCAAAGGACCGCTGGGGCTTCAACATCGAGACCGCCCGCGCCGCCGGCATGTCCTTCAAGGACATCTACGACGCCTACATGGGCGAGGGGCCCGAAAAGCTCAGCAAGAAGCTCCTGCTCAACGAGGCCCTCCTCTCCATGGTCATCCGCCATCATCCCTCGCCCCAAGTCGCCCAATCGTACCGCATCCCCAAGATCTGGCACGGCGACCTCACGAGCTCGGTCGGCAAGGCCCTCCTCACCTGCGACGAGAACGGCCCCACCGTCATGATGGTCACCGCGATAGTCGTCGACCCCGCAGCGGGCCTCGTCGCGACGGGCCGCCTCTTTTCGGGCTACATCCGCGACGGCGATGAGGTCTACCTAATCGGCGCCAAGCGCCAGGGCCGCGTCCAATCGGTCCAGATGTTCATGGGAATCCAGCGCGAAATCGTGGGGGCCCTCCCCGCAGGCAACATCCCCGCCATCCTAGGCCTCGACGCCCGCTCCGGCGAAACCCTCGCCACGATAAAGGACGTCGCACCCTTCGAGAGCATCCACTACGTGAGCGAGCCAGTCGTCACAATCGCCGTGGAACCGAAGCATCCGCGCGACCTCCCCAAGCTCGTGGAGGGGATGAGGCGCCTGAACATCGAGGACCCGAACCTTATCGTCACGATAAACGAGGAGACCGGCGAGACCCTGATGGCCGGGATGGGCGTCCTCCACCTGGAGATTGCGACGACGATGCTTCAGCAGCAGGGCCTCGAGATAGTGCAGTCCCAGCCGATAATCAACTACCGCGAGACTGTGCGGGCCGCCGCTGGCCCGGTGATGTCCCGCTCCCCCAACCGCCACAACAAGATTTTCATGGAGGTCATGCCCCTCTCTCCGGACATCGTCGAGCTGATACGGAACGGCACGATAAGCGAGACCGCCGACAAGAAGTCCATCCAGAAGACTCTCCGGGAGCACGGGTGGGACTCTGACGAGGCGAGGTCCGTCGTCGCGGTGGACGAGCGCGGGAACATGATGACCGAGACCACCAAGGGGGTCCAGTACCTTCAGGAGTCGATGGCCTCGATCCGCTCGGGCTTCGAGGACATAATGAAGAACGGGCCGCTCGCCTACGAGTTCTGCCGAGGCATCAAGTGCACGCTGACCAACTACGTCCCACACGAGGACCCCGCCCACCGCACTTACGCCCAACTGATGCCCGCCTCGCGAAGGGCCATCCTCGGCGCGATGCTCACCGCAAACCCCACCCTCCTCGAGCCGGTCCTCGGCATCGAGGTGAAGGGGCCCACCGAACTCATCGGGGCCGTCACGGGAGTGATCAGCGGCAAGCGCGGGAAGCTCGTCAACATCGAGCAGAAGGAGGTCCTCACCGTAGTCGAGGGGGAGCTACCGGCCGCCGAGACCTTCGACCTGAGCGAGGTGATGAGGGGAGCCACGGCCGGCAAAGCGGTCTGGAACACCCACTTCAAGCTGTGGCAGGCGGTGCCGACGAACATGCTCTACCCGCTCGTCATTGAAATCAGGAAGAGGAAGGGCCTCTCGCCGGAGCCACCGAACCCGGCAGAGTTCATAGATAAGGAGTAGGCAGACAAAGAAGAATCCAAGGCTGAGAGCGGTACGCCGGCGTCCCTATGAAAGCCACGGTCAGAGTGCCAGGAGACTCGTTCGCTTGAGCACCCTCGTCACCGGATCGACCTCCATTCCAAGACCTTCGAGGGCGGTGACTCCAAGCACTTCGGCGTCACCGCGGTCGCCAAACACGACCTCAATCCCAGCCTCGGCCCCGTCATGACGAATCGCAATCAATCCGGTCTTTCTCTTGATAATTCTTCCCTCAATCGTGCGGAACTCCTTCTCCCACCTCGGCTTTACTCCGATTTTCTGAAGCGTGCCCCTCTTCACCCATGTGAGGATGGACCCTGTATCCACTATGAGCTCCACCTCTGATTCCTTCTCGCCCATCAGAGTTATCGTCGCGCGCGTAATCCCCACAACAACCACGTTGTTAGAAGAACACCATCCAAGCATATAAGCGTAGACGAATCGTTTCATCTTTAACTTGCCTACCAGCTACGGGGTAGCCACGGGAAAGGCAGTCTGGAACACTCACTTCAAGCTCTGGCAGGCCGTCCCCGCCAACATGCTCTACCCGCTCGTCACTGAAATCAGGAAGAGGAAGGGCCTCTCGCCGGAGCCTCCGAACCAGGCAGAGTTCATAGACAAAGAGTAGCCGCGCCACTCAACAACTGGAAACCCGGCGGGGCTCGGGTGGATTCGGTCCCGAAAGCGATGACGCCGAATTCGGTGGCCCTTATAGGCGAAGATTCTTTATATTGTCGGGAGACGGAAAAAGTACGAGAGGGAGTAATCAGCCAATGCCCGACGAGGAAGAATATGAGGAAGTCGTCCGGAAGCTGCGAGAGCTCCGAAAGGACCCGAATAGATGGGAGGAGTACATGGCGGATCGTGCTGAGAGGGCCCTAAACCATTGGCGCAAGAAATAGATGAGGATCGCTCTCTGCTTTGCGACAGGCTCCGCTACCTCCGGAAGACGATAATCCACAGGGCGATAGTCGCCTGGGATAGGAGTCCGGAAACGTTTTCAGAAGAAATAGTGGCACTCAACGACGTAGATCGGGCTTTGCGCAACAACTGCGGTTGAGTTCATCGACAAAGAGTAGGGAATCTCGGGCCACCCCCGAACTCATCACGCAGGGAAAGAGGCTGGAGTTGAAAGCAATCAAGCGTATAACCGGAATCCATCTTGCAACAAAGTACCTCGTCGTGGTCTGTCGGGACGAAAGCGGACGGAAGGCCATAATACGATCCACTTCACTTCCAGTTTGAAGAAAGTCAAGAGATGTGGTTTGGAAAGCATAGTGCTGAGACCTGAGAAGCTCGGTCTGGCGTACGACAAGGAAAGCGACGTGCTCTACATCTCAGCTGGCAAACCCAGAGAAGCCGATGACAGCATCGAGCCGCAGGAGGGGGTCGTCATAAGGACCAGGAAGGGCGAGCTGGTGGGAATCACGATAATCGGGTTAAAGAGTCGCCTTTCGTCCTAGAGGTCTGGTTATCCAAACAAATTCGCGGATTCCCGCGGCCCTGCCTTTGTATCCCGGTCGGCTCGACTTCCTTCGTTGTCACTGAGTTGACTTCACCGCCCGCTTGACCGCTCTGGTCCGCAGACCGGACTCAGGTGATTGAGGAGAGCGACCGCAGGAAAGGCGGTCCGGACACGCACTTCAAGCTGTGGCAGGCCGTCCCCGCCAACATGCTCTACCCGCTGGTCACCGAAATCAGGAAGAGGAAGGGCCTCTCGCCGGAGCCTCCGAACCCGGCAGAGTACATAGACAAAGGGTGGTCGCGCCACTCAGGAACGGAGGGAACCCCAGAGGACCCCCATAGATTCGGCAGGGCGGCGTAAACTTTCAAGGTGCGACCTTCAGGTCGTGATTAGGATTAGGCTCTCTAAGCAGTCTTGCCGTTATGAGGATTAGCGGAATCTCTGCGGCGCTGTAAAACAGGTGGGCAAGGTAGTGCGTCAGGGTCTGTGCAGGCGAAAACGGAAGGAAGTTCAGGGGGAGTACTGAGATAATGCCCCCGCCTACCAGATTCAATAGACCCGAGCCAAGCAGCAGTCCCACGGAGGCTTGCTTAAAGGGCGAGAGAAGATAGGCTCCGAAAAGAAGAGCAGCTACGATCCCAGGAATGCTGTTCTCAAGACTCAGAATTGTCAATCCGGGCAGTTCGATGGCGTTGTGTACGGCTTCTCCCAGCCACGAAAGCATTGTCGCTAGCGCAAGCATGAAGGTGATCCGGCCCGTACGGTTCATGGATGAGTACATACCCTCCCTCAAGAACAGGGCTCCAATACTAAATTGTTTACAAATAGTAAGTACGTAAGGAACCTTAGGCCTGAGACAGGAGGTAAGCCTTTTTCAAGAACATCACATCCAGCCTGCTTAACTCTCTCGCGATATCAGCGATGAGTCGTTCAGGCTATCTCTCTTTCCGCGAGTTTCTCTAAGATTCTCGCCACGACCTGAGTCCCCTTTTCACCATATTTTTCAGCCATCACGGCATTGAAAAGCTGAAGCACGATGGCACTTCCAGGTAGCGCAAGATGCTTTGCCTCCGCCACGCGCATTACCGATTTGAGATCTTTGTGCAGATGGGCGGCCTTGAATCCGGGTTCAAAGTCTCTTGCCACCACTCTCGGTCCTAAATTGATCAGGTTCCAGGAGCTGGCAGCCCCGTTTGTGAGAACTCTCAGAAGGTCTTTTGTCGGCAGGTCGTATGAAGAACCGAGGAGGAGAGCTTCGCATGTCGCCAGAGTGTGCAAAGCCACGGCGACCTGGTTACTGAGCTTTGTTGCCTGACCAGAGCCAGCTAATCCCATGTACACTATCTCCTTACCCATGACCTGAAAGATGGGGCGGCATGCATCAAACACCTCCTTCTTTCCTCCAACCATTATCGTAAGCGTGGCCTCTCTCGCTCCCTTGTCTCCGCCAGATACCGGCGCATCAAGAAACTCCACGCCCTTCTCCGCAAGCTGGGAAGAAACCGAAATCGCGGTTTCTGGCGAGTTCGTGCTCATGTCTACAACGATCAGACCTTTACGCGCAGATTCTATCACTCCGTCTTCTTGCAGGAGGACCTGCTCGACATCGGGAGCATCCGTCACCATGTCAATTACGACATCGGACTCTTGAGCAACACGACTCGGAGATTCCGCTGCCTTCGCGCCTCTTGCGACAAGCTCGCTCACAGACGCCTTGTTACGATTGAATACGCACACAGAGTATCCCTTTTCCAGCAGGTGTAGCGCCATGGGCTTCCCCATGAGCCCGAGGCCGATGAAACCAATCCTTAGTTTGTCACCCTTTCTGATCCCACCGGATTCTGTCATTATGTTTGTGAGGGGCAGCGCCGTGCGCCGATGATATATTTCTATCTCGATAACTGAGACTCCGTTGACTTGCGAGTTCTAGTTCCAAAAGGAATTTGGCCACCGTCTTCCGACTTAACAAAATCGGGCTAAGCACTATGATTCTCGGAAGCCGAATTCTCATATCGTCGTGCGGCCGAAGAATGGAGGACAAGTGAGTTTCTTTGGCAGAGAGTTGACTTAAGACGTCGAATTTCTTTTTATGCGCCAGTCGATGTAAGATGAAGGTGGTCGGGTGACTCCCATGCACGGTGAAGAAATCGCGATCGCGCTGAGGTCGACCGTAGTGGCACCGAGGACAGCCGTCGAGCTGGCGAAGAAGTTGGATGGAATCCGGTCCCTCTCACACATATTCATTCCAGAGGTCAGTCAGAAGGGTGGGTTCCAGTCACTTGAAATTAGTTCTGCTTGCCTCGGAGTCTCGAAACGGCTTCACATAGGAAGCGGGGTTATCAGGATTCTTGAGCACGACCCTGACCTCCTCGCAGCTCGGCTCCTAACCCTCCAGGCGCTCTCTGACAACCGATTCGTCCTTGGAATCGGGACAGGCAAGCCGGGCGGCGACCCTAAAAAGACAATTCAGTCGATGCTGGAACGTCTTCGTGCAACCAGTAACAGTTTCGGGAAGTCCGTTAAGGGCTCGGACCACCTGAGGATGCCAGAGACCTTCATCGCTACGCTCAGGAGGGGAATAGCTAAGGCGGTCATCGGCCATTCAGACGGCATCCTCCTCAACTTCTGCCCGCCAGAGTATGCGCGCGCCTTGATTGAATCTGTCCGTAGGAATACGGGCAGACTCCCGATAGTTTCGTGTTACCTGAAGCTATTTTATTCGAGAAGGGAAGATTCCGCGAAGAGGATGCTAATCCAGGAATTCGTGAATTACAACGTGAATCCGAGCTACCACAAGATGTTTGAGTTGGCTGGAGTCGCGGATGAGATAGCCAGTGCGAGTTCCGTCCTATCTTCCAACAGGGAAAAAATCAATCTTAGCGAAGGGCTGTTAAGGATTTCCCTCGCCAACCCCTCGAAAGAGGAACTTGCCGGTCACATCAATAGGTTCAGAGATGCGGGAGTCGACCTCCCGTGTCTTTACCCGTACTTCCAGGGCGATGAAGACGAGTCTTTCATGATGGGCAAGGTCGAGGAGATGGCGACCCTAAAATAAGATCGGAACCGATACGGGCACCAACCTTACCGGGCCTCGGTGACCGAGATAAGGAAGAGGAAGCGCCCATCGCGAAGCCTCCCAACCCGCAGAGTTCATAGACAAAGAGTGAGTTCAGCCGATCACCCAAACTCCTGGGAGAGATCGCAGGCGTTGTCCTTATATATCTATATGCATATGTAGGCAAGGAGGACTATAGATGGCTAGAACAATCGCGGTCTCTGACGACGTTTACGAATTGCTGAAGAAGTTCAAGCTGCCTGGGGAGAGTTTCTCGGGGGTCATAAGACGAGGTCTGAAGGGGAGGGGAAATCTGGCCGACCTTGCAGGGAGAGATACCATCAGCAAGGAGGACTGGAGACTCGCGGCGCTTCACCTCGCCAAGGCGGAGGAGAAGACATCGAAGGAACTAGCAAGGAGCTGAAACGCTGCGCCTCTTCGACACGACCTTTGTCGTTGATCTTGTGAACGACGATCCGGGCGCAGTCAGGCTTGCCAAGGCAGTCGATGAGGAGAGCTCCCTTGCCGCGCTCTCGGTCGTTTCCGTGCATGAGTATCTGTTTGGCGTCCACTTCCGATATCTCCGTGACAAGACTCTCTCCGGTAGGCTATCTTCAGCTAGAAGGGACCTGGCCAGGTTCGAAATTATCCCACTCACGCAGGATGTCGTCGAATTGAGCGCCGGGGTCCACGCGGAGCTCGCCAGGGCCGGGCGACTCATCGGCATAAATGATATCTACATCGCGGCTACTGCGCTAAAGTTTGGTATGACGGTCGTCAGCCGTAACGAAGCTCACTTCGGTCGCGTAAAGAGCCTCAGAACCGAAAGCTACTAGGACAGTCCGTGCAAAACCACTGAATTAACACGGGAGAGTAGTCCCGCCCCGATGCGCACGCAGGCGAGTTCAGGCGTTCGGCAACCGAGGTTCGGGTTTCAGAGTGGAACGCTCCCGCTGACTAAGCCTGTTAGAAGGGAAGACCAGGAATCCCCGTAGAAGATCCGAACTTGACGAAGAGCCCGGGACCACGGAACACTCCCCCCGTCTGGAGGTTCCGGAAGACGGGCTCCACACTGTAGCCCGCTACATCCCCACCCGTGGAGAATCGGAACGTCTGCTGAGGAACCCACCAGGCAGAGTTGTTGCTGCCGGCTGGTGATAAGCCAACGAAAATCGCGTGAGGTGCCGTGCTGTTGGGTCCGTAGACAAAACGATTGATGTCGTATTGTAGAAGCGTGAATTGGTTCGGGTCGTAATCCGGCGTACCCCAAGAGAGCGTGACACCGTTCTGAGTCCACGCCGCGTTGAGAAACGGCATCAGCGATAGCGAAACAGGCTGGACGCTGGCCCCGGGGCCTGTTATGGGGATCCCGACGGGAGGAGGTGGTGGAGGGCCGATCACTCTCCCGGTGTCCAGGGAGTATCCCATTCCACCCTGAATCGACGGAGGGATGTCTTCGCCGATTGCGTTGTCCCCGCCCTGCCTCCCCGGCGGGGCAGCAACCTCAGCCCTATACTGACTTTGACTTCTCTTGGGTCGCCCCAAACGGCCTACACGCCATTCGGGGGGTCGACCGACCGCTCCCTGGGTCCTCTTCTGGGCGCTCATCGGCCCTACCGCGAGTGCCATGGTAATCAGCCCGAACACAACGCCCGCGGCCGCAGGCGCGAAGGTCTCTCTTGAGAGGAGGGCGTCGAGATTCAACGAGGCTCCGGTCACTTGGACGGTGAGTGTGTAACCAACCTCACTCCGGCCGCATTGTTCCGAGGCGGTGACGAAGTAGGTGCCTGCGTCTGAGTAAGCATGAGCGAAATGAAAGACGCCGGTGGTCGAGCTTCTTGTACTGGTCGTTCCGTCGTCCCAGTCTATGGTTACACTTGAGCAGTCATTGGGGTTCTCGACGGCACGGACGTAGACCTGCTCTCCGGCCGGGAAGGTGCCGTCGGGGTTCGCGTTGGGGTTGCTGTTGTCGAATGTCACATCCACCGCTGCTTGGGTGGATCTGCTAGCCACGAGCGACATCACAAGCAGAGCAAACAGAAGCAGAGCGACTCGCGAGCGGAGGTTCACTCTATCGTCCTCCCCATGAGCATAAGAAAGGTGTGGGGATCTGGGCACCGTTGGCCCCAAGGATCAGGAGCCTCTCAGGACTAGCCGACTCCCCCGCGGGTTTCGCATAAGTGATCTTGACGGGAGTGTTCTCCAATCCCAAGAGCCCCTTCAGCTTCCGCGCGCTCCCGAAACCGCTGGGTGAGAGAGGAAGCCCGCCCATGATGAATGTCGCGAGGGTTCCTTCCTGCGGTCGTTGTGCGACCGCTGTGGCTTCGAGAACCGTCCCGCCCTTTATGACTTCCGCGGCCAGAGACCGGACGCTTCTCGAACTCGTCCCGAGGACGAGTCCAAGGAGACTGAGTATGATGACCTCGCCGTAGACGACTTCCACGACGCCTCCAGCAGAGAACATTACGGCCAGCGATGCTCCGGCGTTGATGAACCCTACGAGTAACGCGAGTTTTCTCTGCATTGACCCCATCAGCCTCACTTTGGCAATCTCCTCGGCCGAGAGAGGTCTTCCTCCCGATTCTACTGCGGCCGGGGACTGAACGTTGGCAACTCCAGGAGCCGCCCCAGAAGAGCCTCGACCCCTCGTCTCTTTCAAATCGACCAACAGAGTGCCGAAAAGGGGATAAGTTTTATGAATCGTCAGTCCATTTTTCGCTCACGCGTCAGCTGTCGTCTTCTTTCATGGTTGCCCACGGCCGAGAAGGCAATGGCATCAACGGATTTGGGTTCCACTTATGGCGGACCCTGTGGAGTCCAAGGACACAAGCGGAAGGGATAACTCGAGGTAACAGGGTTTCGCCTTAAGAGAGGTTGATCGTGAAAAGGTCCGACATGGGACCGGCTGTGGAATCATTCCGTCCCATATTTCCAATGCTGAAGATTCTCTCGACGGTAGCAAGAAGAGAATAGTGCGAATACTGAGTGTTCGAGCTGTATCCCGGCTTGGCGAAAGGTGAGACCAGGATGCAGACCACGTGGCTGGCCGAATTGGTCCCGGACCCGCTGCCTTCGTCGTAGACCACAAACAGAGCTGTGGATGAGAATGAGCTCGAGTTAGTTATTCGTGGGATAACCGTCGAGAGCCAGCCGTCCCCCGTCGAGAGACCGCAATCATGTCCGTCGTCACAGATGTTCGGTGTGATCAAGGCAAAGTTTGGCAAGTTCGATGACTGGAGGTCGTTCCAAAACTGCGTGAACGGGACGACGCGTGAATTGCAATACTGCGACGTGACCCCGGAGCCGTTGTTGTTGGTCACTGAGCTGAAATAGACGAAGGGATTATGCCTAGGAACGTATAGGCCATCCTGGCCAGTGCTCTGGGAACAGTTGACAGGCATCGACTCGGCGTACTCCCTCCATGACAGCCCGTGCGAATCGAAGAGTCTCGTTATGGTTGCATTTGGAAAACTGCACTGATTCGGTTGGCAGTCGTTCGTGACCCTGAGCGTGTCACCGGCTACCAATGCAATGTAGTTTGGAAGCGAAGGGTGAGAAACCGCGTTGTAATTCGCCGCGAGCGCGTAGCGCGAGATGAGGAGGTTTTCGTAGGGCGCCGAAGAACTACCCACGACCTGGTCGTATCCTTCATTCTCCATCACAATGATTATCACATGTCTTATCCGGCTACCACCAGTCGAGTGAGTAGCGCTGGTGCTAGGACCACTGCCAGGGTTGCTAAAGGCGCCCTTCGCAACGAAGTATCCTATGACCCCCACCACGACGAGGATGGTCACCAAACTAACGACGACCTGAGCGGGTTTCAATTCGTGAATTCGAATACCGATCCTTCAGATATAGAAGTGTTCTTGAGGTCAGTGCGAACTCGTCCGCTTGGGGGAGACGATTGCCCATCTCATCATACTGAGGCTGACGCCTTGCCTGATGACGTCGGAGAGACCCAGTACGTCACGCCACTCGGCTTCTCACGTCGGTGGGTTTCTCTTTCCAGACACTCTTCGCTGGCTACGGAGTTACTACGATGGTACCCTTCATGTTGGGGTGGATCACGCAGTAGTACTGGTACGTCCCCGCTTGAGCGAATGTGTGCGAGTAGGCGGCTCCGCTGGCTAGGTTGCCGGAATCGAACGCCCCTGTACTCGTCACAGTGTGAACACTCGCGTCTGCATTGAACCATGCGATCGTCGACCCCACTTTCACAGTAAAGTTGCCAGGAGCGAAGGCTCCCTTGGTCAGAGACGCGGCTCCAACGGGTATCGTAATATCCGAGCGTTGTCCCGCCGTAGAGAGCAGTCTCGACTGGGTCGCGCCTGCAAAGGTGCCAACCAGCAGACCCCCGATTGCTACTCCGACTGCCACAAAGGCAAGACCGCTGAAACGAGGAATCTGTCTGAGCGTGAACATCGGGCGCTTGGCGATGAAGACGCCGTATGCGCCGTAGACGATCGCAACAAAAGTCGCCACGTAGAAGGTGAAGGCGATCGCGAACTCAGAATTGGCGGGATTATACAGGATGTCCGTCGGGCTTCCGAAGAATAGGTTTACGAAGATGCTCACGATAATCCCGCCGATGTACGCCCATCGCCTCCCGCGCCATGAAGCGTACGCGAAGAGAAAGAAGAGCGCGACAAAGAGCACTGCGATCAGAAGGAAGGGACTGGCCCCAGCTGCCGGGATGTTGATGACCGTAGCGGTCAGGAGGTCAAGACCGGCGACGACCAAAGCGACGGTAACAATCGAATTCACGCTGATTCTCAGTCTCGACTCCGTGGACGCCATGACGACAGCCGACTCGATAGACTCGATATATTAAGATGGAAGCCTTCTACCCTCACACACGCCAACATCCCGGCAGATCCAATGGCGGTAGTGCCCTTGGTCGTTACGGGGGTACTTTCTGCATACTACGTAGTTTGCTGCAGACAGCTTCCGCGCAAGTGAGCGAGAGGGATTCGGATTGTCTGTGTCGGCTGTGCATGAGTCAACAGGAACTTGGCGTTCAACTAACCGGGAAGGAATGGAGTCACCCGATGATCGCTGCGCGGATCGCAAAAACCCAGTATCAGGCAACCTCGAAGGATGCACATGAATTACTTTCGAAGCCGAATCTTTTCCGGCAACTTAAATACTTCAGAGAAGCAACTATTTTCAATTGCTTCAGCCTATTACAGTTAGGGCGAAGAGGCAATTCAGTTCGTTGACGACTGGTGCGCTAACTGAGGAAGGGTCACGACATGATTGAACCTTCCACCCTCCTGCTAGCGGTTGGATGTGGCGATCCGTCGGTGTCGTGCGGGGATACCGCATGGTTCCTGACCTCGGCTGCCCTTGTACTAATCATGACCCCGGCCCTGGGATTCTTTTACGGTGGTTTCGTAGGAAGGAAGAATGCGCTAGCTACGATCGGTCAGAGCTTCGTGGTGCTCTGCCTGATAAGCGTACAGTGGGTACTCTACGGCTACAGCTTAGCCTTCGGGCCGGATTGGGGTGGCCACGGGCTGATCGGTACCCTAGAATGGGCCGGTCTCAGTGGGGTAGGCTACGCGCCCAACCCCGCCTACGGGGCCACAGTGCCGCACCTGGCGTACATGATATTCCAGGCGATGTTCGCGATCATCACGCCAGCACTGATAACGGGGTCGTTCGTAGGTCGACTGAAGTTTAGCTCGTTCATCGTTTTCACGTTGGCCTGGGCCACGTTCGTCTACGACCCAATCGCCCACTGGGTCTGGGGTGCCGTAGGCGCCGGAGGGTGGCTGCACAACCTGGGTGTCCTCGACTTCGCGGGAGGAAGCGTGATTCACATCAATTCGGGCATAGCCGCTCTGACAGCGGCTTTCGTCATCGGGCCGCGCTTAGGTTACAAGAGGACGCAGGGCGAAGCGCATGACACCACGTACATCGTCCTCGGAGCCGCGTTTCTATGGTTCGGCTGGTTCGGGTTCAACGCTGGAAGCGCGGTCATAGCAGGCACCCTGGCCACCAGCGCTTTTGTCGTGACCAACACAGCAACGGCGATAGCCGCGCTGAGCTGGATGGGAATGAGTTGGATTTTTACTGGCAAACCGAGTATCGTCGGTGCGGCGAGCGGTGCGGTCGCGGGGCTTGTCGCCATTACCCCAGCATCAGGGTTTGTTAACGTCGGAGGAGCATTGGTCATAGGCGCCGCTGCCGGAGTGTTGTGTTTCCTGGCGGCCCGCTACAGAGGAAGGACACGGGTCGACGACTCGCTAGACGTGTGGGCCGTGCACGGGGTGGGGGGTACGGTGGGCGCTTTTGGCACGGGACTATTTGCCACAGTCCTGGTGAACCCTGGCGCGGCAAATGGATTGCTCTACGGGAATCCTGCACAACTGGGGATACAACTGATAGACATAGGGGCGGTATGGGGCTACTCGTTCCTCGCGACAGGCCTAATCCTCTTAGCGATCAAGAAGACAATTGGTCTGAGAGTATCCGCAAAGCAGGAAGAAGAGGGATTAGATGCGACGCAGCACGGCGAGAAGGCTTACTCCGAGGAGGTCCAGTCGCGACTTACAACGCAAACGTCAGCAAAGCTGGAACTGGTCGTGAAGGATTCCGATAGAGAGATCATCGCCGAGATGATCCGAAAGAGACAGACGCTGCAAGTAGACCTGTCTACCGGCGTGATCACAACCACCGAGAAAGAACAGAAGGACCAGGATGCTGAAGAAGATTGAAGTGGGGGTCGAGAGTTTCTCGTCCCGTCCCGCAACCGACCTCGAGGACTTTGGTTCCTCGGAAGGCTTCACAGCTCGGGGTTAAATAGAGAACCCGAGGATGCCGACTGACGGTAAAAATGAGCGGCCCAGGAGCGGTCTCGACGGGCTTGAAAAAGGCGGGAGGCCTCTCCTTCATCGCGGTGGCGGTTCTACAAATTCTTTCGATTCCTCTGTCACTGGCCACCGCGGCCGTTCTGCTTCCGAGCTCGACCCTGGCGGGGATACAGGCGCTGCAGGGACTGACCATCACATACGGAACCTGGGTCGGGACGCTGATAGCGCAAGAACTTTTTGCCGTTGTGGGGTTTGGCTCCCTGTACTTCGTTCTGAGGGGCACGAGACAGCTCGGCGCGGTCGCAGGAGTGCTGCTGATCATGTTCTCTATCGGAGTCGGGCTCGCAGCGGACTTCCCGCTCCGTTACGTCCAAATTAATCTCGCCACCGAGTATGCAGCTGCAACGTCGGACCTCCAGAGGAGCGGTATTGCGGCTGCGTATCGACTGGCGCTCGACACCAGCAACATCGCCGCGCTGATGGAGAGCGTCATAGCCGGGCTTGGCTACCTCCTCATCGGTTATACGATGTTCGAGGACAGGTTTCTCTTCGGCCGCCCGACTTCGTACCTCGCCCTCCTGGGCGGCGTGTTGTTCATATCAGCACTGCCTGCCTCTGCAAGCCCTGCGGCATTCGGGGTGCTTTTCATCGTCTCCTCGGCTGTGTTGGCGGCATTCTACGCACTTGTAGGGCGAAGACTCTATCGCTTGTAGCGATACAACGTCGAAAGAACGCTCAGTGTCTGCCGAGTCGAAGCCGAATTACGTCCGCGCATGAAATCCACAGTTAATCGAAAACTCTTGTCACACCCATCGTCTGACCTAGCAGACAAGCCTGTGGTAGTCACTACTCGTCGACCTTTCATTCCTTCATGCCGGTGGCGTAGCGACGACAACCCGTCGTCTCCCTTAATTCTGTCCATTTAGCGGCCTCTTGTTCCTTGGTTAGTTGGCGTAGGCTAGCGGTCCCGACCGCCTTCGTTGTCATAATTGTCAGCTTCGCCGTCAACAGCATAATCACCAGGTATCTCGTTTCTGGTAACCTCGTCGGCCCTCTCCCACTGACGATAATCAGGTTCCTAAGCGGGTTGGTCACTCTCCATTTGATGGCCACGGGTCTCTCGGGGAGATTCAAGAGGACAAGGGCGGGTCGGCGAGACCCGGCTGGGGCACTTTTCCTCGGGCTCTATGCCTTCGCTATCTCTTTCGGATACTTTTTCATACCTGCCGGCGCTGGAGCGCTCGTCTTCTACAGCATGGTCGTGATCACGATGAGCTCGTACTCTGTAATCAAGGATGGAGAGATGCTGTCTGGGCGCCTTCTTCTGGGACAGCTCCTCGGTATCCTGGGCATTATCACCGTGACGTTCGGCGGCATTGGCGCGGCTTCTGTGCAGGGGGTGGCCTTGATGGCCCTGACGGGGACGGCGTGGGGGCTCTATTCTGTGTACGGGAGAAAGTCTGCCAGCTACTTCGGCTACACCTACAACAGCTTTCTGTTATTCGGGATAGCGAACGTCGTTCTGATTCTGGTCGCGACCCCGTTGACGGGGACCCAGCAGTGGACTGGTATCGCCATCCCGAGCCTGGCTATAGCGCTTTACATGGGGATGGTCAGCACCGCTCTTAGTTACGTGGTATGGAACAGCGTGCTGAAGAGGGTCAGAGCGTCCCAGGGCGGGCTGGCTCAATTGCTGGTGCCCGTATTGACTGCCGCCATGGGCGTAGCCTTCCTCGCGGAAAAAATCTCAGCGGCGCTGGTGGTCGGAGGTGCGCTGATTCTCGCAGGCATCTATGTCAACGGCTCCCGCGTGGTCGAGAGGCGGACATTGCAAACCTCGTGAAGTTGATACCCGCATCACGCCACGCCGGGTCGGCACTCAGGTTTCGAGTCGAGCACCGTCCTGTAGGACGTTGTTGCCCGAGCAGCGGCACTGATTTTTGCTCGAAGTTGGTGGATTCAGTTGCCACGGTACCTGCAAAAGGCGATTGTTACACGGAGACCGCGGCGATCAGAGGGAGTAGGCCGAGATCGCCGCGTTGAGGCCGAACCTTCGGTGCAGCATCGGCTTTACGGGTCGATTAGACGTTCGCCAGTGCAGAACAGGGTGTTCTGTAGCTTAGGCTTTAGTCCCCGGACCGATATCCCTTGACCCATGCAGGCGACTTCAAGGGTAGGTTTCCGGTACAGGGAAGCGGCGATCTTCGTGATGGCAATCATGGGGGTAGCGGCCGGACTAGCAGCCTTTTCCTTCTCACCACCCGCGCTTAACGTCCCACCAAGCAGTGGGACAGCCCATGCGGTCGCGGAAGGCCTCGGTTCCTTCTCAAGTTACGTTCAGCTTCAGGACTTTATTGCGGCGAACGCCAAGAGCGCCCAGCAGTATGGTAGACGAGGGACTTGGTTCGGCCAACCTCCAATGGCGTTCGGAGAAGACGTCAAAACCCTCACAGCCGCCGCTGCCACGACTGCGGCCCAGTCAACCCCCACCTTTACCGGCACCAACGTGCAGGTCCAGGGCGTAGACGAGCCCGACCGGGTGAAGACCGACGGAACGAACCTCTTCGTCTCGACGAGCAACGCCGTTACGATCCTGAAAGCATACCCGCCCAACTCCACAACGACCCTTTCGACCATAGCATTCCAGAACGCTATGATCTTGGGGATGGAGATCTCTCGGGACCGCCTCATGGTCATCGATCAGCGAAGCGCCAACACCACATACATCGACCTCTTGCTCTACGACACGTCAGTTCCCTCCTCGCCGAGACTGATGGGAAACACGAGCGTTGCGGGAACCTATGTAGCGGCCCGCCTCGCTCAGGGTTACATCTACGCTGTAATCCAGCAGCCTTCCTACAGGTTCAATGACAAAGGCAACGCGAGTGGTGTAATGCCGTTGGTGGCCGAGGATGGCGTCAGGAAGACCCTTCTACCCTCTTCAGTCTACTACACCCCCAACAGGGCGCAGATCAGCTACTACACGATGGTCACGAGTGTGAGCATGTCCACCGGGAAAGCGAGCACCCTCACGGTTCTCACCGGCCCATCATCGACAATCTACGTTTCCCCGTCAAACATCTACGTTGTCTATGCCAACTACCAGGAGTTCTACGCGGACAACATTCCGGGTGACATCTACACCGGCGGCGTCATATCCTCAACGAACCTCCAGCAGGGGCAGAACAGCACGATCTTCCGAGCCTCGTACTCCTCCGACGGCAACGTTACCGTGAAGGCGGTCGGCTCCGTCCCCGGAACGGTCCTCAACCAGTTCTCCCTGGACGAATACGACAACTACTTCAGGGTGGCCACGAGCCGCTTCGCCAAGATCGGAGGCGCCTACACGCGCAGCGATGATGTCTATGTGCTCGGCCAGGACATGAGTCAAGTATCGGCCGTCCGGAATATCGCGCCGGGAGAGAACATCTATGCGGTCCGTTTCGTAGGTGATATGGGCTATGTGGTTACGTTCGAGCAGATCGACCCGCTCTTCGCGATTTCCTTCAAGGACATCGCCAACCCGGTCGTTCTCAGCGCCTTGAAAGTCACTGGCTATTCAGACTACCTCCACCCATTGCCGGGTGGTTACCTAATCGGGGTCGGAAAGGAGGCAGTCCCGTCCTCGACCGGAAACTTCGCCTGGTATCTCGGCATGAAGCTCTCACTCTTCCGGGTCTTCGAGAACGGCACCTCGACCCAGGTCTCGAAGTACCTGATAGGCGACCGCGGGACGGAATCCCCCGTTCTCAACGATCACCTGGCGTTCACTTTCGACTCTTCGAGGAACATAACGGTGATCCCTGTCATGCTCGCGAAGGTGAGCGGGAACCAGACTTATGGCCCGAGCAGCCCTCCGCCGTATGGCGACATCGTCTGGCAGGGTGTCTACGTCTTCAAGGTAACCGGGGCGGGGTTCACCCTCCTCGGAAGAGTGTCCCAATACCCGCCGGGCAAGAGCTACGGAGACTCGCCGGTTAACAACCTGCAGATTGACAGGAGTGTCATCATAGGGAACTACCTCTACACGGTCTCGCAGGGTGAGGTAATGGTGAGCAGTCTCTCCTCATTCTCTACGGTGGCGACCGTTCTGTTATCCGGAAGGTAGCCGCTCCACACGGAGGATTACAAGAAGGGTGAGGAACGCATAAGTTCGAGCCTCTCCACTGTATTCATATGAGACGGTCTCGTAAACCAGAGGGAATAGCGATTATCATCTTCGGATTCTACCTATTGTACTCGTCGCTCACAGCTCGGTTGGCTGAGACTCCACCATTCTACGAGTTGATACTTTCGTTATACCTTCCTCTGGCTATAGGTTCTATATCGATAGGGTTCGGCTTTTTCCTCCTGCTTACTAGAAGGTGACTATTCGAGAATTGAAGAGGCTTAACATCTCCCAGAGAGTCTCCGCTCTGGCGGGGATAATCGGCCCCGTCGTCTTCGTGACCGTCTACACCGTCTTCGGGCTGGCGACGCCGGGCTATTCGCCGCTAACTCAGGTGATAAGCAATCTCGAGTCGGCGCCTTACGGCTGGATACAGCAGCTCAATTTCCTGCAGTGCGGAACTCTGATCATCATCTTCGCAGTGGGGTTCCGCGGTGCGATGCTGCTCGTCATTCAGAGGCGCCTGAGGCTCGCAACGGCATTGCTCGTTCTCTCCAGCGCAGGTATGGTAGAAGCCTCGTACTTTACGCCGGCTGATCCCGCAGAGCACGCGGCAGGGTTTCTGTTCTTCCTCATCCCGCTAACCGCAGCTTTCTTCCTGATAGGACGGCAGTTCCACAGAACAGAATCGTGGCGCACCCTCGGCGCATACAGCGTAGCCACCGGGTTCGTGACCTCCGCCCTGCTCCTGTACTTCTTTTCTCTGGGTGCCTCCGGGTCTTTCGGGTTGATCGGCGTCGTAAACCGTATCTTTGTCATGGAGTCCCTCGCGTGGTTCGTGGTCATGGGGACGAGATTGCTCGGGATCTCCCGAATGCAGGCCAGAAGAGATGTCGTCTTCGCCGCTTCTGCATGACTATCGCAGACCCACTCTTTTTCATCAACTG
>WNEQ01000636.1_pt1 | contig 18287 bp, 8 predicted proteins | sample 5399971 | NCBI WGS metagenome assembly WNEQ01 (sample SAMN13153330, study PRJNA577476) | soil metagenome | isolation source: 20 cm grassland meadow soil 2 days after 1st rain plot 5 | place: USA:California | collected 2015-09-18
TGGCGTCGAACAGACCCTCGATGCGCAGCTTCTTGTTCAGGAGATCGAACCCCGTCGTGCCGCTGATCTCCCAGCGGGGATTAGCGTAACCCACGAACACATTGCTCGGCCCGACCGTGATCTCGTTCGCCGTGATCACTCCGTTGCCATCGAGGTCGCTGAACGTGTAGGGGCGCTGCCACCACCCGTTGATCGGGTAGCCCTGCACCTGGCTGGTGGTGGTCCCGATGATCGGTGGGACGCCGCCCATGTCCGCGATGAAGTTGGTGTTGTAGCTGAAGTTGAGAGACACGTCCCAGCCGAACGCCGCGCGCTCGATCACCCGGGCGTTGATCAGCCCCTCGAATCCCCGGTTCACGACCGCACCCAGGTTCTCGAACCGGGTCACGCTGGCGCCCAGGGACGGCGCCACGGTACGGGCGATGAGGGCATCGCTGGTCCGCTTGTTGTAGTAGGTCAGCTCGACGCTGATGCGGTTGTCGAGCAGCGTGGCCTCGCCGCCGATCTCGAACTCGCGGGCGCGCTCGGGCTTGAGATTCGGGTTGCCGAGCGAGCTGTCCACGATCGCCGCAGCGTCGGCGCCATCCACGTTCGACGTCTTCGGCGCGAAGAAGTGCAACGCATCGGTGGTGCCTGGCTGGACACCCGAGGCGCCGAACGCTCCCCGCAACCGCACACTGTTCACCCAGGACCACTTCGGGAAGAATGGCTCGTCCGACACGACCCAGGAGACGCCGAGCTTGGGGTAGTACACGGCGTTGAAGTTCTTGCCGAACGCGCTGTTCTTGTCAGTGCGTAGGCCGGCCGTGACGAACAGGCGACCCTTGAACCCGAATTGCTGCTCTACGAACGCGCCGACCGTGACCGTGCGGGCGCTCGATTCGTCCGCTTGGGGGATGGATCCGGCCGTGACCGTCGTTCCCCCGGGCGCCAAGTTCTCCGCGAAGGCGCCGTTGCGGTCGAACACGTTCTTCACATACTGGACCCCCGCCGTGCTGCGTGAGGTAAGCGTCGGGTTCAGGACGAACGACGCGGTGGCGTCCGCGTTCACCGTGTAGTCGAAGAAGGTCGTCCGGTTATCCTGCTTGAAGCCGGACGTGTACGTCGCGTTGATCTGCGGGCATTGGTCGCGACGACATAGATCGGTGTCGACCCGGTTCGTAAAGTCGGCCCCGCCCACCACGCGCACCCCCAGCCAGCTCTGAGGCCGCCAGTTGACCGTGCCGCTGCCGATGAAGCGGTCGATGTCCTGGTTCACCGTTTCCGAAAAGAACTGGTCGGGGGTGTACAGGCGGTAGCCGAACAGCGGCACGTTGTTCGTGCCGAGGTTTCCCTTGAATCCCGGCCCGCCGAACCCGTTGGACAAGAGGCCAACCGTGTTGTTGTCGGTCTGGTGCAGCCGTTGGGAGCTCGAGATGAACCCCGTCTGCACCGCGAGATCGATCTTCGGGGTGAGGTTGGCTTGGACGTTGGCGCGCACGTGGGTGCCGCGCCGCGCGTTGGGCCGGTACTGCTCGTAGGGCACCTCACTGATTTGCCGCGCCGGCAGGATCCGGTTCCAGGAGAAGTCCGGCAGGCGCAAGAGTCCCCGCTCGTCCTCCCACTCCCCCGACACGAAATAGCGGGTGACGTCGGAGCCGCCGGACGCCTGGAGGCCGTACTGCTGGCGGTACCCCGTGCCGAGCGGCGAGGCATCCGGATCCGTGAACAGGTTGAACGAGGTGAGGCTGTCCTGCTGGCAATATTGTGGGTCGGTCGTCGCCCGCACGGTCTGCGTGAGGAAGCACTGGGTGCCGTTGTTCGGCCTCGAGTTCGCCGCGGAGCTTGTGTCTGTGGCACTATGGACCCACCCGCGGTATGCCGTGGGATAAGTGTTGTAGTCCTTGATGATCCCCGTCTCGACGAACGCGTTGAACTTGGCCGGCCCCGGCGTGCCACGTTTCGTCTTGATGACGACCACGCCGTTGGTCGCGGCGGTGCCGTACAGCGTGGAGGCCGCGGGCCCTTTCACCACGTCGATCGACTCGATTTCGTTGGGGTCGATGTCGTTCACCCGGCTGGGGTTCGTCCCGCCGATGCCGATGCTCGAGGAATTGTTGGCGCTCTCCATCCGGACGCCGTCGATGATGTAGATCGGCTCGTTGTTGAGCGACAAACTGCTGGTGCCGCGAATGCGCACCCGCGCGCCCGCGCCCGTGATGTTCCCGGGGAGCACCTCGACGCCCGGTGCCTTCGCCACGAGCAGATCGTTCATGTTGGTGATCGGACGCGTCTCCACCAGCTTGTCGGCCCCGATGGTCGAGATGGCGTTGGGGCTCTCTTTCCGTGTCTGGTCGCCCGAAGCGGTGGATACCACCGCGTCGAGCGTGTAGGGCGTGAGCTTGAGCGCGAGGTCGGCGGTGGCGGTCTCGCCCGAATTGACCGTCAGCGCGCGACTCGCCGCGGCGTAGCCGATGAAGGTCGCCCGGACGGTCACGGCGCCGGCCGGCACGTTGCGAAGCGTATAGCGGCCCTCGGCGTTACTCGACGTCACGAGGGAGGTGCCCTGGACGGTGACGCGGGCGCCCGCGAGCGGGGTGCCGGTCGCCTGATCCGTCACCTGGCCAGCGACGCTGCCTTGCTGGGCGTAGGTGGGTGCAGTCACCCCCCCGACCAGAGCGCCGAGCCCCAACAACACGAGACACGTTCGACGATTCGTGGTGCCCATACGAGCTCCCCCTTTCGTGCTGGACGACGACGACGAAGCCCTCACGTGGAGGCCGCCGCGACGCAGGCGGCCGCACCACGTGAGAGCGGTCATCAATTCCATACTTGTGATCGCGACGCGGCCGGACCGAACGGCGGTTGAGGGCCGGACGCGCGATGCTGAAACGCCGTTGACCTAGAGACGCTTCAGATAGAAGTGATTGTGCAGCCCACGCTGCAACGTCGCAAGGGGGCTACTTCGAGAAATCCACCTTTGGCGCCCGCGCCGCCCCCGGCGTCTGCAGCTCGAAGTACGCGCGTGGCCCCTTGCCCAGAACTTTCGCCGTCAGCACCTGCGGGAAGCGCCGGATGTAGGCGTTGTAGCGGTTCACCGCATCGTTGTAATCCTGCCGCGCCACCGCGATGCGGTTCTCCGTCCCCTCGAGCTGGTCCTGGAGCGCCCGAAAGTTTTCGTTCGACTTGAGCTGCGGGTAGTTCTCGGCGATGGCGAGCAGCCGGCCGAGCGGCGCCGTCAGGGCTGCATTCGCCTGGGCCATCTGCTGCAGGTCGCCGCTTTGGACGGCTCCCGCGAGCTTGGCTCGGGCCTGCGCCACCTCGATGAACACCGTCTGCTCCTGCTTGGCGTACCCCTTCACGGTCTCGACCAGGTTGGGGATGAGATCGGCGCGCCGCTGCAGCTGCACTTTGATCTGCGACTCGGCGGCGTTCACCTGCTCGTCGTACGTCTGGATCGTGTTGTAGCCGCAGCCCCCCGTCGAGCCGATCAGCGCTACCAGCGCCGCCGCGTTCCAACGTATCCCTTTGTTCACGAGAGTGTCGCTCCTTGTGGGCCCGCGAGTGAGACTCGCGGCTCGGCCCTGCCCGTAAACGGGCGTGCGCAAGCCGCTTCAGCGGTAGGGCCGAGCCGCGGCTTCAGCCGCGAACGGGGCACCGCAGCTATCGAATTCCATTGACGAACTCCGCCGTGCGAGCCACCGCCGCGAGATAAGCTGCCGGCAGCGGATCGCCCGACGCGAGCTTCAGCTGCCGCGCCCCGAGCGCATGGCCCACCAGCGGAGCGAGCCCATCGGGCGAGAACCCGATCACGGCGCCGGCCTCCCGCACCAGCGTGTCCGGTGGCGCCGGCGGCTGCTTGCCGGCGAGCCGCAGGGCAGCCCGCAGCATCGTGAAAAACCCGGCGGCGCTCCTTACGAGCACCTGCGCCAGCTGTTTCGGGTCGCCCCGCAGCGCGGCGTACGCCTGGCGCAACCGCACCAGCTTGCCCATGAGCTCGTGCTCGAGCTGGCGTCTCACGTGCTCGCGCTGCACGGTGATGCCCTGCCAGGGATCGCGACCCGCGAGCAGGCGATGCGCGTCACGCATGTCCTCGTACTCGATCGGAAAGGCGTCGGCCGAGCTGCGCCACTCCCGCTCGGTGAGGATGAGCGGCGCCGGGTGCCCGCCCCGCACCCACTCCCGCACCGGCGGCGCGAGCCGGGCAAACAGGTCCTCGTCCACGGCGTCACAGATCAGCAGGGTGTTCAGATCCGAGCGGTCGGGCACATGCGTGCCCCGGGCCGCCGAACCGTATAGCAGGAGTGCCTCGAGCCGATCACCCAGTGCGCCCGCGACTTGCTGCGCGAACTGCTCCACGGTGAGCTTCGCCATCGCTAGAATCTCCCTCCCGCGCCGCCGCCAGAGAAGCCGCCGCCGCCGCCGAATCCACCGAAGCCGCCGCCGAAGCCCCCTCCCCCTCCACCGCCCCAACCGCCTTGTCTGCCGCCGCCACGCGACAACGCGAACGCGAGGAGCCACCAGAGGATACGCCCGCGGCTCACCACGATCAGGAACACGACGAGTGCGATCAGCAAACCCGGCGGTATCGGCAGCCGATCGGCAGCGCCCGGGGGTGGCGGCGGTGGTCCGGTCAGTATGAAGCCGAACTCGCCCGCGAACTCCAGCGCGATCAGGTCGACCCCGACCGCGAGTCCGGCGCCGTAGTCCTCGCGGGCGAGGTACGGGGTCATGGCGTCTCGGATTCGTCCCACTCGCGCGTCGGGCAGGAACCCCTCGGCACCCCGGCCCGTCGCGATGAACACCTGACCCGTGCCGGGGCGATGATGCTTCTGGGGGACGAGTAGCACCACGACGCCCACGTTCTTGGCCGGGTCGCCCGCTTCGCCTTTGGCGCCCACGCCCCATTGGCGGCCGATCTGCAGCGCGACGTCGCTCGCCGCGCGGTCGCCGATGTCGGGGAGCGTGACGACGGCGATTTCCCCCCGGCTCTTGGCGCGCACTTCCGCGATCACGGCTTCCATGTGCGAGACGGACGCGGCGTCGAGCACACCCGCGAAGTCGTTGACGTAGCCGCGGGGTGGGGGGAGGGAGTCCCTCCCCAACTGTGCAACAAGGAGCAGCCAGAGCAGTTGCATGCGCGAGCAGGAAAGCTATCACGGTTCGGCCCCCGCGCCCGCTTGACGGCCTGGGGCCGCGGAGTAACATGCTGTTACACTCCGGACCGCTGAGGTCCCCATGCCCCGCCAGTGGTCGCTGTTCGCGGTGTCCCTCGTGATGGTCCTCGCGGTCTGCAGCCGCGCCGCTCGGCCCGCTCGAGAGGGCGCCCTCTCTCCACCTGACGGGCGGCGGATCATCGACCAGGAGGCAATCGAGCAGTCGGGCGCGCGCACCGCCTGGGACGCCTTACGACGCACAGTGCCGTTCTACGCCTTTCGAACCAACAGTCGCGGCCGTCCGACTCGGGTGGAGCACCGCGGGCGCTCCAGCATCGTGTCGCGCGATCAACCCCTCATCTTGGTGGATGGCGTCGAGCTGAAGGACTTCACGGCGTTGGGCGACATGCCCGCGTCGGATATGCTCGACATCGAGGTACTGACCGCGGTAGACGCGACCACCTACTACGGCACTAACGCGACCAACGGCGTGATCCGTATCCGCACCAAGGTCGGCGACAAGAACTGAACCCCTGCGACCGGACGTGACGCGGGGGAGCCGGACATCGGCTCCCCCGCGCCTTGGGCTGGCCCCTCACGCCCTCATGGCGTGTTGTAATCGCAGCCCGTGTAGTTGGGGTTGTTGCGCTCGGAGAACGGCACCGGCAGCTCTGTATTGGCTCCGTACACCGTATTGGTATGGGTGTATACGCCCACCGGATAGATCGTCCCCACCGCGCGACTGTAAGGCGCCCGCGCCAGCCGCCGGAGATCGCCCAGGCGGTGGCCGGTCGCAAACAGCCAGAACGCCCGCTCCCGGAACAGCAGGTCGGCCTGTCCCGCCGGCGTGCCCGGATCCGCCAACGCGGCCAGGTTGAACCCGCCGTTGTTCGCCGCATCGGCGCGCAGCGCGGTGAGACTCGCCACCATCCCCGCCCCGTTGCCGCCCTGCAGCTGTGCCTCGGCGGTAATGAGGCGGGCCTCGATGCCGTCGGCCACCCGCACCGGGCTGGTCGCGGCCGCATACTTCTGCAGCACGTAGAGCGGCGACGCATTGTCGAAGCCCTTGCCGTTCTGCGGGGCTACGACCCGCGGATCGGCGGCGCCGCGGAAGTTGAGCCCATTCGTCCCCTCGCCGTCCGACACGGAGAAGCGCCCCGTGCCGTTGGGCGTCTGGTTGTTGAAGACGAACACCCCGTTCCGCTGGCGGTCGCTGGAGAGCGAGTGGAACGTGGAGTAGGAGAAATCGGCGGACACGGCGGCGACCGCGGCGGCGGCACCGGCGAAGTCCGCCTTGTCCAGCAGCGCCCGGCCCTTCCCCACCGCGGCCAGGTTCCGCACCCGCAGGCGGGCGACGGAGTCGGCCGAGGAGGACTGCGTGGCGGTCACCGTGACCGCGGAGTCGAACCGACTGATGGCGCGGTCGAGGATCGCGTTGGTTGCGAGCGGCTGGCCGTACTGGATCGATCCATCCGGCTGCCGCTCGCTGAACGGCACCGCCGGGCAGTAGTTCTCGGCGAAATACACGTACGTCATCCCCGCCAAGGCGAGCATTTCGCCGATGCGGGAGTTCGGCGTGGGGGCGTACTGCTGCAGCGCGCCCGCCGCCCCTTCCAGCGCCACCCGCGCTTTGTGCAGGTTGAAGAACACGCCATTCAGGGTGACGTTCCGTTCATCGATGGCGCGCGAGTCATACTCGATACGCGTCGGAAATGTCTCGGAGTCGAAGTACTCGTCCGACATCACCCCGCTCACGAGAATCTGGCCCTCGGTCCCGCCGTTGTCCCCGTCGTTGGCGAACGCGAAATCACCGATGCCGCCGTTGTAGGCCGCCACGGCTCCGTCGGCGTTCAGGACGTCCGGGGGATTGATCACATCGGGATCCTTGACGTCGAGCAGGCTCGAGCACGCCGCCAGGAGGGTCACGACGCTCGCGACGAGCGCGATCCTCGCCGGCAGCCCGGTGGAGCGATTGGCTTTCATGGTCAGTGCTCCTCCCTAAAAGCCCAGCGATACGCGCACGGCCAGCGTGCGGATCGGTGGCGCCGTGAGGAAATCGTTCGCGAAGTCCGACTGCCCGTTGCCGTTCAGCTCCGGGTCGATGCCGTCGTAGTTGGTCCACTTGAGCAGGTTCCGCCCCGTGAGCGAGATCTGCATCGAGGTGGCGCGCAGCGCGTGCGCCCAGACCTCCGGGGCGTAGTAGGTCACCGACGCTTCCCGCAACTTTAGGAACGTGCCGTCCACCACATACCCGGCCTGCGAGAACCCGAGGCTCGAGCTGCCCGCGGCGACCGCCCGCGCCTGCTCGGCCAGCGGTGCCTGCGGGTTATTGACCGCGGAGCAGTTGAACGCGACGCCGACGCAGCGGAACCGCTCGGTGAAGTTGTACGCCTTGTAGTCGCCGCGGTAGTCGAGCTGCCCACCGACGCGCACGCGGTTGTGAAACAACGTGACGCCGGCGTTGAGGGAGATAGAGGTCTTCGGGATGGAGGACCCGAGGAACACCGCGTCCGGGCCCACCACTACCTCGCTGACCTCAATGATGCCGTTGCCGTTCGTGTCGTTGAAGCCGAGAATCGGCCGGTCCCAGAACCCGAACAGCGGGTACCCTTCCACCTGACGGATCTCGCCGTTGACGATCGTCGGGACACCGAGTTTGACCAGCTTGTTGCTGTTGCGCGCGAAGCTGACGGACGCGTCCACCCCGACCCCGGACGCCACGTCCTTCGTGAGGCTGAGCAGCGCTTCGACTCCACGGTTCTGCACCGAGCCGATGTTCTCGAAGCGATTCTGATTGATCCCGTTGGACGGCGGCAGCGGCCGGTTCACGAGCGCGTCGTGCGTTTTCTTGTCGTAGTAGGTCAGCTCGAGGCGCATCGCGTCATGGAACAGGCCGGCGTCGAAGCCCCCTTCGAACTCCGCCGAGCGCTCGGGCTTGAGGGTGTTGTTCCCGAACGCCGTGAGGTCGATGCCCGGCTGGTCGGCCGACACGGCGCCGACCGTCGCCGTCTGTGCGGCGTAAAACAGCAGCGCCGCGGTCGTGGAGGGCTGTTGCCCGGAGGCACCGTACGCGAACCGCAGCTTCAGGTTGCTCACCGGGATGCTGCGCGGAAAGAACGTCTCATCCGACACCACCCACGAGCCCTGCACCTTGGGGTACCAGACGGAGCGCACCTGGCTGCCAAACGCGCTGTTGCGATCGTTCCGCACCCCGCCCGTCAGGAACACCCGGTCCCGCCAGCCAAACGTGTGCTCGAGATAGCTGCCTAGCGTGACCGCGACGGTCGTCGACTCGAGCGCCGTCCTGATGGCCGCTCCGGTGATCGTTTGACCCCCCGGCGGCAGCACCTGCCCGTTGGCCACCACGGCCGAAGAGTTGTCCCTCAGGTACTGGAAGCCGACCGCCGTCTTCGAAGTGAAATTCGCGTTGAGGTTGAACGACCCGGTGGCACCAAAGTCCGCCGTGTAGTGGGACAGCGTGAAGCGGTTGTCGTTGCGGCGGCCTTGGCGGAAGTTGGAGAAGGCCGGTCCCTGGTTACGCTGCTGAAACGAGACATCGGTCAGCGACGTGTAGTCCATCCCCACCGTGGCCCGAGCCGCCAGGTAGGTGGTCGGCCGCCAGTTGGCGGCGAGGCTCGGTGTCAGACGACTGATGTCCTGCTGCACCAGGATCTGGAACACGTCCCCCGGAAGGAAGAAGCCCCACTTCCCCGCCGAGCTCGCCTGCCCCACTCCGAACAGCCCGCTCGGGAGGAAGCCCGTCACATTGTTGTCGTTCTGGGGCAACCGACCTCGGCTTTGCACGACGCCGAGGTTCCCCTGGAAGTCGAGCGTCGCCATCGGCACCACGTGCACGTTGGAGCGGATGCTCACCTGCCTGAGCTCGTTGGGACGATACACCTGGTACGACGGGGGGGTGCCGCTCGAGGCGGCCGTGAGCCGCTGGTATTCAACCGCCGGAAGCCGATACACTCCGAGCTCGTCCTGATAGTCCCCCGATACGAAGTACTGTACCTGGTCGCTCCCACCGGAGACCTGCAGCCCACCCTGACCTCGGTACCCGTTGCCAATCGGGGTTTGGTTCGGATCCATCAGAACGTTGTAAGAGGTCAGGCTGTCGATCCCGCAGGAATTGAGGGTCCCGGCGACCTTGACCGAGTTGAGCAGCGTGCATTGCACGATGCGCTTGCTCGCCGGGAACGTATCCGGCAGCAGATGCCCCCAGCTTAGGTAGTTCGTGGGATAGGTGTTCTTGTCGCTCAGGACGCCGCCTTCGGTATAGACCCGCCAGCGTGCCCGCCCCGAGAGCCCGTGCCGCGTGGTGATCCGCACGACGCCGTTGGCGGCCTGCGTGCCATAGAGCGTACTGGCGGAGGGTCCCTTCACGATCTCGAAGCTGGCGATCTCCTCGGGATTGAGGTCGTTGACACGGGACGGCTGCTGGCCGCCGAGGTTGACCGACAACGACTGGCTGTTGTTCTCGACCCGAATGCCATCCACGTAGTAAATCGGCTCGTTACTGAGCGAGAGACTGGTCTGGCCGCGGATGCGAACCCGCGTCCCCGTCCCGACCGTACCGCCGGCCTGCAGCACCTGCACTCCGGCCGCTCGCCCACTCAACGCATCGGCGAAGTTCGACACGGTCTGCGTTTCGATGGCCTTGGCCACGTCGATGTTGGTGATGGCGTTGCCCGACTCCCGAGCGCGCTGCTCACCGGTCGCGGTCACCACGACCTCGTCCAACGAGATGACCGCTCGCGCCAGCGTGAAGTCGGCCGTTGCCGACCCGCCCGCCGCGAGCTGCACGCCGTGCGTCTGGCTCGCGAATCCCACGGCGACGACGCGCAGCTCGTAGGAGCCGGCCGGCACCGCGGCGAGCGTATAGCGCCCGGTCGCGTTGGTCAGGACAGTGCGGTTGGTGTTACCGAGCAGAATGCGGGCGCCCGCCACGGGCAGGCTGTTCAGCTGATCGGTGACGACCCCCGTGATGGTTCCTTGCTGCCCTTGCTGCGCCCACCCCGTACTCGCCAACCCCCCCAGCAGCGCCACCACTCCCAGGGCACCGACTAGCCGCCGAATAAAAGGAATATTCATCGGTCTGTCCTCGTGCGAGAAGAATGCTCTCTGAGACGCTTGCCGACGAAACAAGAGGCTACGGGATCCGCCGTCGAGACACGCCCACCACCCCAGCACGCGCCCTCCAGGGAACCGCGCAACGGGTTTGGGCAGGGACGGCCCTACCGCCTACATCGATGCAGGAGTGCTTCGGTGGGGCAATATCGGTGAACAGACAAAGCAGGGCGCATGATCCACCTCCGTGGATCGGGTAGGACCGCACGACGGTAGAGACAAGGGTCAATACTGACTCGCGTTACAGAGGCCCGCAAGAGCCCGCTGCACTAGCGCGACACGTGCGCGACGATCTCCCGCTGCCCCGGCGCGAGCGCGACCGACACCTCTCTCCCACCCGGCCAGCGGATCCACAGGGCCACGGGCCGCTTCCCTTCCTCGAGCCCGAGCACCTGGGTCGCACCGTCCTCCGACCAGTAGCCCGACCCCCCGTGCACCTCGCGAGCGGGGCCACGCGAGCCTTCGTACTCGACGCGCAGCACCGCGCCGATGGCGTGTGGGTTCGACGCCTCCCCCACCAACCGCACGCGCAGGCCGGGCCGGGCGTGCTCGTTGTGATCCCGCTTGGTCTCGGCGCCACTCTGGGACACCGCAAGGTCCACCCGGCCGTCCCCGTCGTAGTCGGCGAACGCCGCACCCCGCTGGTCGCCGTACACGGCAATCCCTGAGACCTGACCCGGCACCGGCACGAGGGTGCCGTCGCCTCTCCCCAAGAGCAGAAGCCCGCGACCGGCGTCGTAGCGCGGCGTCCCGATCTCGGTGGGAAAGAAGTTCTGCGCCAGGAACAGATCCTCGTGCCCGTCGCCGTCGAAGTCCGCCACCCCGGCGTAGAACGCCGGGGCGAACTGTGCTTCCGGCGGCAGCGGCACCGCCTCGAACTTCCCGCCCCGGTTGAACAGCACCACGTGGTCCAGCGTTGCAGCCTCGAGGCGTTGCGCCCGCTCGAGCCCGCGACCGAGCACGTCCTGGAGCGACGCGTTGGCGTACGCCGCGAAGCTGCGGGTGCCGAAGCGCACCCCCGGCAGCGCGGTCATGAGCCTGTCGAGCTGCGTGAGCGGGGCGATCGCGCGCAGCCGGTCGTCGTATTGGGCCTCGATCATGTCCCAGCGGCGCGATCCGGCGAAGTCCCCGTAGTACAACAGCAGCGGGTGCGCCGCATCGACGTGATACTTGGTGTTGCGGCCCCAGCTCGTCGCGACGATGTCGAGGCGACCATCCCCGTCCAGATCTCCGGTCGTCACCCCGTTCCAGCGACCCACCCAGCGGTCCAGTCCCCACTCGACGCTCGCGTCGCGCAGGCGGCCGTGCTCGTTCAGGAACAGCTTGAGTGATCCCCACTCCGGCGCGAGGATCAGATCGGGCCAGCCGTCGCCGTTCACGTCGGAGAAGACGGCGGCAGAGACGAGGCCGACGCGCTCGAACAGCTTGGTGTTGGCCTCGTCCAGCACCAGCCGTCCACCTTCGTTGCGGAATAGTCGCGACGACACTGCGTCCGGATACGTGCCCGGCGCCACGCGCCCCCCGACGAACAGATCGAGGTCGCCGTCCCCGTCTACGTCGGCCACGGCAAGCGGGCCGACGCTGGCCACGTCTCCCGGGATGACCGGCGTGGTCGACCCGGTGCCCGGCACGACCGCCAGCACCGACGGCACCGCCGCCGCCTCGGCCGGCGTCTGCGACTCGTAGTTCGACTGGCCCACCAGCAGCACCGTTCCGCTCTTGCGGTCGGGCAGCGGCAACACGGTGGTCTCGTCGTAGCGGGCGCGAGGGAGGTGCAACTCGACCTTCTTCAAGCGGCCGTGGTCGTTGCGGTAGTAGGCGAGCGAGCCGCCGCGGCCCGAGGTGATCAACAAATCTTCATTTCCGTCGCCGTCGACGTCGTACCACGTAACACCGGGGCCGAGCTGGCTCAGCGCCTGTGGCAGCAAGGGTTGGCGGGCCCAGTCGTTGTAGGGCGTCTCCACATGGCGGTGACCAAGCTCGGCAGAGACATCGCGGAACCAAGGGGCTGGGGGCTGGGGGCTGGGGACTGGGGCCGACCCCGGACGCAAGCTCGGGGGGATGGGAGGCTCGCGGATCTCATACTCGCGGTTCGACTTCACCCCATGAATCACGGAGCGTCCGCCGCGCCGCCAGTCCACTTCGATTGTCAGCTCCGTGGCGTTTCCCGCGGCGAAGGTGTACAGGGGATCGGAGCCCGAGAGATAGTTGCCGCCGAGTACGACCTCCTTCTGCTGCACCGGAACGGGGCCGCCCAACAGGCGGATCTTGGAGCCGGCGCCGGCGGTATTCGGTGCCTGACCGCGCAGCCGCACGGCTACGCGCGGCGCGCTGGTGCGGTTGCGGAACACGGCCGCCGGGGAGCCGAGCCGACTGACGACGACGTCCAGGGCCCCGTCCCCGTCCAGGTCCGCCAGCGCCATCCCGTGGGAAATGGCGTCGTCGGCCCCGAACCCCCACTGCTCCCCGACGTCGGAGAACGTGAGGTCCCCGTTGTTGCGGAAGGCGACGCTCCGCACCGCCAACTTGGGAAACTGCGCGAGCTCCCGCCGCCACTCGAGTCCCGTGAAGGTCGTCCGGATGCGCTCCCAGGTGTCCGCGTCCATCACATCCCATAAGTGGCCGGTGGTGATGAGCAGGTCCTCGTAGCCGTCGAGGTCCACGTCGAGGAACTGGGCATCCCAGGACCAGTCGGACGCTTCGACCCCGGCGTAGCTCGCCAGTTCCGCGAAGCTGCCGTCACCGCGGTTCCGGAACAGCGTGTTGCGCTGCCACTGGGGCCGGTCCGCGATCTGCCCGATCAGCTTCGGGAGCGGCGTGTGGGTGGGCAACTCGGTCTTGCGGCGCGGTCCCCGGCCCAGCATATCGGCGACGAAGATGTCGACGTGGCCGTCGCGGTCCACGTCGGAGAAATCCACCCCCATCGAGGAGTTGCTGGTGTTGCGGAGCGCGAGGAGCGGCGCGGCGCGAAACGTCCCCTTCCCGTCGTTCAACCACAGGAAGTCCGGATCCTCGAAGTCGTTGCACACATACAGGTCCGGCGCCCCGTCGCCGTCCAGGTCGGTGAACTTGGCCGACAGGGCGAAGTACTCGGGGACGGTGGCGAGCGGCTTGCCGGTCTCGTCGCGGAACCGCCCCCCGGTCCACGGGACGAGAGTGAAGTGTCCCGTGCCGTCGTTTAAGTAGAAGCCGTCCGGTTCGGCGCGCTGCTGCATCGCGACCAGGCCGTATTCGGGCCGATCCACGACGCGGTAGTCCTTGCGAAACTTGGGGACCACCTCGAAGTGGTGGCGGCCCACTTCGCGCACCACTTGGTTGAACGCCCGCTCCTGCGGCGGATAGACGTCCATCGCCGAGCGGGTCTTGTAGTTGGCCACGTAGAGGTCGAGGTGGCCGTCCCCATCCACATCGGTCAGGGTCATCGTCATGCTGGCGGCGTGGGAGGCCAGCCCGGCTTCGGCCGTCCGCTCCGTGAACACCCCGTGCCCGTCGTTCAGGAACAGCGCCACACCGCCGCCCAGTGTGCTGACGAGCAGGTCCAGGTCGCCGTCGCCGTCCACGTCGGCGAACACGGCGCCCGTGGAGTGGCGCCCCGCGAGGGCGACGCCAGCCCGAGCGGTGATGTCCTCGAAGCGCCAGCCTCCCAGGTTCTTGTACAGGACGTTCGAGCCTTCGTTGCTCGTCAGGTAGACGTCTGGCCGGCCGTCGCCGTCCACATCGCCCAGGGCCACGCCGCCGCCTTGCGCCAGGTGGCGGTTCCAGAGCGCGCTGTCGAGCGTGACGGCGTTGGTGAAACGGATGCCGGTCTGTGATGGGGGGAGCTCAGCGAATCCGGGTTGGCCACCACGTGGCACGCTCAGCTCGCGCCAGCGATACCCCGCCTCATCGTGCCAGCCGGGGGCGGGCGAAGCGGCGTCGCGACAGCCCGAGCCGAGCGCCAGGCCCGCCGCCAAGAGGCCAGAGGTGACCGAGAGCGGGCGCGGGGCCCTGGAGCTCCAGCACATGCCTCACCCTTCAGGGTTGTGCTACGCCGAGCCCATCCTTCAGGATGGGATATCCGCGAGGGGTCCGGAAACAAACAGGCGCGCCGACGAGCGACGCGCCTGTTGGCGTCGACGGGACGACCGCGGAGACGGCCTAGCGGCGGCGGCCCAGAATCGCGCCGATTTCCCTGCGCGCCCGCGCCTGCTGCTCCAGCTCGGCCCATACCTGCGGCGCGTTCGTCACCAGGGCCGCGACGACGCTCGGCGTCGGGGGCACATCGCAGCTGCCGTCGGGATGAGCGGCACCGCCGCACGTATAGAGCGACCGCTGCAGCACCCCCAACTCCTTCGCGGGCACCGGCATCTCGTGCGGCGTGAGCGGCTCCAACTTGTCGATGCGCCGCTGATTGTAGAACGGCACCGTGTTGGAGCCCGGTAGCTCGACATCCTGCTCGTACTGCAGCTCCTGGAGCAGGTTGGCGTCCACCGCGGTGGCGGGCGCGAGGCCGCCGCGTGGCCGGTTCAGGCGATCGGGGCCAACGCGCGTATAGTTGATGAGCGTCGCCGCCAATGCGAGATCTTGTGGGCTCCCTCGGATCAGCGCCTCCGCCCAAATCAGGTCGTTCTCGGCCGCGAGCACCATCGGACCGTCCAACGCCCCCGCCGTCAAGGTGCCTGCTGGATTGTCGCCGCACCCGGGGAAGCTGTCGTAGCGGATCTGTCCAATGGCGCTCTGGTGCCACGACCCGCGCGTCTTGTTCCCGAACTCCTGGCCCTTCACCCAGACGTAGTCGTATCCAGCCCTCCTCACCGTGTGCGTGTCCGGGTAGGCGTCGAGCACATCCTTCGCGTACCCTGCATTGCCCCAGAAGCTACCGTCACCTAGCCGTTTGTCGGCCGAGTTCGGCTGGGTGTTCTTGGTGATATCCCAGGGGTCCGGCTGGGTCGCGGCATCCATCAGGTGCGACACGCGGGTGTGGATCCGCATCGTGGTCACGTCGTTGCTCCAGACCTTCAGGAAGTCGCACCACGTGACGCACGCATCCTGATGGAAGACCCAGTCGAACGCCTTCCCGGAGCTGATGCCCTTGGAGGCGTAGCCCGCCACCTTTGCCCAATCGACCGTGGCGGTCTGCGCCGCGCTACGCGCGAAGTAAGCCAGGTTCCGCGCCGCCATCGTGTTCGCGATCTGGACGATCTGCACGTTGGTGTACGTCTGGCTCGGGCTGCCGAAGAACTCAGCGGGAACGGTGAAGACGTTCGCAGTCGCCAGCGCGATCGCTTCGTCGAACTTCGCCGCCGCGGCGTCGCGCAGCTGCGCCGCCGTCGAGAACTTCAGCGTCAAGAGGTCGGTGTTGTAGTCGACGATGAAGCCCTGATCGTAGTTCAGCGCGACGCTGCTCATGGACAACGCCTGCACCAGTATCGCGATCGTCTCCACCATCTTTGTGTTGGCCGCGTCCGAGATGACGAGGTTGTTCGTCCGGATAGCGGTGAGGACGGCGTTGGCCGAGGACAGGGCCGAGTAGTACCCGTACCACAGCGCCTCGATCTGGGTCCGTTGTGCCGAGGCAGGATTGTTTTGCCACTCGACGCGGGGGTAGAAGGGGCCTTCGGTCTGTACTCCGCACGTGCCGTTGGTCGCCGTCGTGTACACGTCCCAGTTCTGATTGGTACACCCCGTATAGAACCGGATGTTGAAGTTGTTCCACATCGCCACGTGGCTCCGCGCCATGACCGCCAGCGTCGTGGCCGGATACTGGTCGGCCCCGAAGGAACCCTGCCCCGTCTCATACCAGGTCCGCAGGGCGCCTAAGGCGACTGACTGAACGGTGGCCGGGTCCGACAGCGCACGGCTCCGGTCCGGCTCGTTCGGGTTGGAGACCGACAGGCTATCGCATCCGCCCGCGAGGACCAGGGCCACCATCAGGCCCAGCCCCTCCGGGATACGCTTGATCAAGCTCATAGGTCGCACGCTCCGAGAGAAGGTTGGTCGCGAGTCAGAAGTTGATCTCCGCAAAGCCCGTGAACGTCCGGAAGTTCGGGTACGAGAAGCCGTCGACTCGGAACGAGTAGGGGTCGCCCGACAGGCCGGCCACCTCCGGATCGTACCCCGAGTACTTGGTGAAGGTGAACAGATTGCGCCCGATCACCCCCAACCGCAGGCTGTTGATCCCGAGGCCGAGCTTGGCCAAGGTGTTGCGGTCGAAGGTGTAGCTGACGTTCAGCTCCTTGATCTTGACGTACGTGCCCGGCTCGACGAAGAAGTCGATCGGGTTGATGCCGTTGTAGACCGCCTGGTAGTAGCTGATCGGCTTCTTGCCGGTGCTGTAACACGCCGGGAGGCTGCCGGAACAGCCTGCGGCCGTGGGCTTGTTCGACTGGTCGTAGACACGGTCGCGATACTCAAAGAACGGCCACTGCCGCGTGGCGTTGTAGATGCTTCCGCCCTGCACCCAGTCCACCAGCGCATAGGCGGCAAAGCCCTTGTACCGCAGGTTCGTCGTGAAGCTCGCGTTGAAGTCGGGGTTCACGTCGGCGATCTGCACCACCTTGTTCCCCGCGGGATCCACGTAGCCGATGTACTTCTCGTTGACGGTATGGTAGCTGGCCGTGGTCACGAGGTACCCGTCCTCGTTCACGGTGTAGTTGGCGGGGTCATAGGTCAGGCCCGGTCCACAGCCCGCCGCCTTCTTCACCGGGTCGTCGCACAGCTGGGCGAAGCTGCGCACGATCTTCGTGCCGTAAATGACGCCGAACGTCTCGCCCGGGGCGATCCGGAACATCTGCACGACCTCGTTGTTGCCGGCGTAGTCCGGTCCGACGAGGAACGGCGCCTCGCTGAGCTGGGTGATCGTCTGGCGCGTGCGGTCGGCGGCCACGTTCAGCCGCCAGGAAAACTCCGGCCGGTCCACGAGAATCGCGCCCAGCGCCAGCTCGTGGGTCTTGCCGAGCAGCGTGCCCGCGTTCTGCCACTGCCCGTTGCGGTAGCCGGTCACCGAGGAGAGCGGTACCAGCAGGATCTGGTCCTTCGTCTCCTTGCGGGAGTACGAATACTCCAGCGAGAACCGGTTGAGGAAGTCGACGTTGCCCCCCAGCTCCAGCTCGCCGGAGTGCGCCGGCTTGAGCGCCTTGTTGCCGAGCGTCTGCGGCACCGGCACGCCGCCCTCGATCGAGAAGGTCTCGTACTGAGCGGCGAATGTGGGGCGCAGCCCCGCGGTCCCGTAGGACGCGCGCAGCTTCAGCTCGTCGATTCCGTTGATGTGGAAGTCCTGCGACACGCGGTACGCGCCCGACGCGCGGTAGTACGTTTGCCAGCGGCTGTCCGGGCCGAACAACGACGACCCGTCCCACCGCACCAGCCCGTCGACGATATAGCGATCCTTGATGTCGAGGCCCGAGATGACGTAGTAGTTCTTGTTGCGGATCGTGATATCCCGCGAGCCCGGCGACAGCGTCGAGAAATGGACCGCCGTGAACTCCGGCGTCCCCACGACGTAGAAGTTCCCGCCACTCAGGGAGAAATTGTTCGCGGTCTGATCCTCATACACGTAGGCCGCCTTGGTCGTGTTGCGCACATTCCAGGAGCCGAGGCGGAAGCTGCGCACGCTGGTGAGGGTCGCGCCGGTGTTGAACGTGCGGCCACCGCTGTCCACCTTGACGAGACCGCCCGGCGTCGGTTGGCCGTGCGAGTCCAGAAAGTTCTTCGGCGTCTCGTCGGTGTAGCGGGACGACTCCTGGTCGTAGTTGTAGTTGCCTTCGAACGACAGCCAATCGAAGATCCGGTAGGTCGCCTTCGCGTACCCGGTGTAGCGCGACCGGTCGGTGGTGATCCGCTCGTTGGCCAGCGTGTAGACCGGGTTCGTGGCGTTCGGCAACTGGTGCGGGATCTGCGCCCGGTAGGGCGTCCCGTCCGGATTCGGGGCGAACAGGTTGATGTACGGCTCGATGAACGTCACCGCGAAGAACGGCGCGCCGGGGCCCTGCGCCACCTGGTTGTTGTTCGACTTGCCGAAGAAGCCGCCCACCGACAGGTCGA
>WNEQ01000644.1_pt1 | contig 18216 bp, 16 predicted proteins | sample 5399971 | NCBI WGS metagenome assembly WNEQ01 (sample SAMN13153330, study PRJNA577476) | soil metagenome | isolation source: 20 cm grassland meadow soil 2 days after 1st rain plot 5 | place: USA:California | collected 2015-09-18
AAGGTTGCGAAGAGTTGAGGAACAGTTAGAGACGTCAAACTTGCTCTGTAGTGAGTAAAACATGTTGTCAGACGGCTTCAGGTCAAGTCCGGAAATTCTTGATAAGTTCTTAATCGCAAGCCGCCTATAGCCCTTCGGGGCGTTGGCGCCAGTGCCCACTGCAGTGCCGCCAAGGCCTACATATGCGAGACGGTCCATTGCCTGCACGAGCACGGCCCTTGCCTGCTTTAGCGAATACGCATACTGGTCAAATTCTGCGCCAAGCGTTACCGGAATCGCGTCCATCAGGTGCGTCCGGCCTATCTTGATTATGCCAGAGAACTTTTTCGCCCTCTTTTGCAAGGAGGTTATCAGCTTGTCAAGCGAGTTGACAGTTTCTTCCATGTTGAGCAGGATTGCCACATGCATGGCAGTCGGGAAAGTATCGTTGCTTGATTGCGACATATTGACGTGATCGTTCGGGCTGATTATCTCATAGCTGCCCTTTTTCTTACCAAGGATCTCCAGCGCCCTGTTTGCAATGACCTCGTTGCTATTCATGTTAAATGCGGTGCCGGCGCCGGAATTGATAGCCTCAACAACGAACTGGTCGAGCATCTTGCCTGACAAAATTTCGTCACATGCCTTTATTATCGCCCTAGCTTTCTGCTCGTCAAGTGCCTTGAGCTCGCTGTTTGCAAGCGCGGCAGAGCGTTTGATCATGACATACGCCCTTACTAGGTTGGTGTGAGACTTTTGGCCAGTCACCTTGTACTGCTCTATTGCACGGACCGTAAATGGGCCGTAGTAGGCGCTGGACGGAACCTTGATTTTGCCAAGAGAATCCTTGTCAACTCTGAACGACATCGCCGGATGCCACTACTATAGAGGCCGTAATAAATTAATCGACTATTCTCATATTATTATTCTGGCAGGGATCATCCTTTCTACTTTTAGGGCATCAGACCTGGATATGCTTGCGCCGTGAAGCACCGAAGGGTTCAGTCCCGCAGCAGAGGTGTCCTTCACGGACATGATAGGCTGGAACCGCGTCAATTTGGAAAACGCTATCTTGCAGTACCAGTTGTTTTCAAGGCACAGCTTTCTCTCCCAATCTTCGAGTCCATCAATCGCGATGATTCTTTCAATAACGCCGGAGCCGATGAACGCGTCCTTTCTGACAAACAGCACCAATGTTCCGTTCGACCAGTCGCGCCTAACTCCAACATAGAATGTACGCAAACTGAATAGCTGCCTTTCAAGCTCGTCTTTCTGTATTCTCAAGATATAGCTTGGAGCCTCGTCTGACACCAAGGTTTGATGTTTGGAGGTAATTATAAAACCATTTTCGTTTTCAACAAACATGAATTAACTATGGTATTCTTCCTAATCTTCCTAAATTAACATGGTTAAGCCAGTCTTAAATGAGAAATTAGGTTGTTCGTCAGTGCCTATCGGCTAGCTTCATACCGGTCCTGCTCGTCGAGCACTAACCCCGCTTTTTTGGCGGGCAGGGCGAAATCCTTCACCCCTGATACATGATTTAACGATCGTAATTCATTAGATCTACCACTTGTCTGTAGAGCAGCTCTCCATGAAACTTCGTCAAAAGATATCTTCCTTGGGCTTAAGTCTGCAAAATTTCAATTTGCCATAGGGAAGACGAAGTTTGGAAGATATTTGCTATTCGTGTTGTGCTCGAAGATATTCAGGAGTATGGCAAAAAAACTTTACAAAATAAGCTGGATCGTAGATGATCGCCTTGGGACCGCTACACATACGAATACGACCAAATTCAGTCCTTACGGTTAAGCTAGCGCCGCACCCTTCAAAACTTAAAGTAGCGGGAATTACTTGGATTTAATCAGTGTCGATCAACGTTAGCGTAAACGATCCGGATTGGGATGCTAAAGTTATGTCAGAATTCTTCATTCAGATGATGCATAGGCTATTGGGCGAAGGCAACGAAAGAAAATGTATCAATGGGGTCAGGGTGTTCAAGGCGCTAAAATTCAATGGAATCGAAGATAAGGTTGGCTATTCAAGACTTATCACGGAACACTTAGCGGCGAAGGGATACCTCGAACCGTGCCAAAAAGAAGATGAATTCCAATTTACTGAGCAGGGGTTGCGTTACTTCAGAACTATGCGGCCGATAAGCTGGATCTAGTCTCGCCCCGCCGCGCCTAGACTCTGAACATCTAAATTATATACGGGATTGACGATTCTTCTCCAAATAATTGAAAAGCATCCGAACCGATAATACAACTGTCCGAATCCCTCCGAACACTTTGATCGTATTATTCAAATGTTAATTTCTAATATTTTCACATACGACAAGCATTATATTACTACTGGATTTTTCAAGCCCTATGCAGGTCAGCGGCAAGGTTCTCGTCTGTGACTCAATTGACCAAGCCGGCCTCGACAGCATGAAGCGCGCAGGGCTGGTTGTCGACTACAAGCCGGAGATAAAGCCGGCCGAGCTTGTTTCTTCCGTCAGGGATTATGACGTCATAATAGTAAGAAGCAGGACCAAGGTCACAAAAGAGGTTGTCGACGCTGCTGCCGCTGCCAAGATAATCGCGAGGGTCGGTGTGGGGCTTGACAATGTCGACGTCAAGGCGGCCGAGGCGAAAAAGATCAGGGTTATCAACGCGCCTGAAGCCGCTTCTGTCGCAGTGGCCGAGCTCGCAATCGGGCTGATGATATCGCTTGCAAGGAGCATACCGAGGGCCGACGCCGAGAGCAAGCGCGGCAACTGGATCAAGAAAGAGCTGATGGGAAGTCAATTATCGGGCAAGTACCTCGGCATAGTGGGAGTCGGCAACATCGGACGCAACCTCGGAAGAATGGCAAAGGCGCTCCGCATGAATCTGATAGGCTACGACCCATACCCGATAAACCGCGAGTTTATCACCGAGACTGGCATGATAGTCACCGACCTTAACACACTACTTGAAAGCGCCGACTTTGTCACGTGCCACGTGCCGTCAACTCCGGAGACAAAGCACATGTTCAACACAGAGCGCTTGGAAAAAATGAAGCCTACTGCTTATCTGGTCAACACTTCAAGGGGTGAGATAATTGACGAGAATGCCCTCTTCGACGCATTGAAGAATAACAAGATTGCCGGCGCGGCGCTTGATGTCTTTGAAGTAGAGCCGCCGACAAACAAGCAGCTCTTGGCGTTGCCAAATTTGGTGTGCACGCCCCATATTGGCGCGCAGACAAAGGAAGCTCAAGAGCTTGCCTCGACAGTCATCGCTGAAAAGGTAATCCAGATCCTTCGCGGCGTAATATAGATTATAAAAGGGTGTCAGACAGGAGAACGTTATAATGCGCAGCTACATGACCCAGACTTGGCTTCGGATGTGGAAGGAAAATTCAGACGAGCTCAAGTCAAAGGCAATCGCCTGGAGGACAGAGCCGACCATCCATAGGATAGAAAGGCCGAACAGGCTTGACAGGGCTCACAGGCTGGGATATAAGGCAAAGCAGGGTATTGTTGTTGTCAGGGCACGCGTGGGCAGGGGTGGCATGAGGAAGCAGCGCCCAGTGTCAGGCAGGAGGCCGAAACACATTGGCGTAGTCCACATCAAACAGGGCATCAACATGCGGAAGGTCGCAGAAAGAAGGGTAAACGAGAAATTCCCAAACCTTGAAGTGCTCGGCTCGTATTTCCTCCACAAGGACGGAATGAACATCTGGTACGAAGTCATATTGGCAGATCCGTCGCACCCATCTATTTCAAAGGACCGGGAAATGCGCGGCAAGCTAAAGGCGTTTGCAAAATAACCTTTAGCTGTTAACGGGCATTGCAGACTTGCATTAAGCTCTGTAACTTCCAGCTGGTCAATGACATTGAGTAGGCTCTCCCTAAAAGTTCATGAAAGTGTACGAAAAGATGAGTACCCTAACTGGACTTCTTCAAACGCCAATTCCTGAATAATCCTCTTTCTTTTTGTTTAACGATCTTTGGTAGCATCAACACCCGTCTGCAAGTAGAATACATGTTCAAGATTACAGCAATCACATTGATTTCTTATGCAGTTGTTTATCGTTGCATGGTCACAGATAGCACAAGTACACACTTGATCTAGCTTAAGCGAATCAGAATGACGGCCATCGAGAGAAATACAACATCATCTCATAACTTGTATGAATACATGTTTAATAAGCTGGCAAGTAACTTTCTATCGGAAGATCATTCAAACACGCATTACTATATTCTGAATGAAATCGCTTGTTGTTTTAGCTTAGTACTTGTACCTGATTTTTCACCGCATCACATATCTGCTTTTGTACGAAGGGCTTTCGCAGCAAACTCAAAGGCTTCAAATCTGGAACATCAGCCTGGATATCCTTGATCGATATGTCGTATGCAGTCATTATCATGATTCTGATGTCTTTCCTGATCCTTCGTAGCATGACTGCAAGTGCTATCCCGTTAATTTCTGGCATGCGAAGATCAATCAAAGCTAAAACATAACGCTTGTGGGTGTTTTTGAATACCTCATGCGCGTTAAGAGGATTGCTAAACGTGTCAACTTCAAATTTCCATTTTTCTAAAATTCTTCTAACTATGGTAAGTATGTCAATTTCATCGTCAACGACCATGATCCTGCCCCTGGATGCCAAAGTTTAGTCGCCTGCAAACATTGACGATATGCCTCAAGTCTAAAACGGGGTATCTTTCTAATAAATAGTTCTATGAGACAGTTCTGTAAGAAAGAGTCTGGGTGATAAACTGATTATAGAAATAATTGCTGAACAACCTAAATCAATACGTCATGGTAATAGAGGCGGATCAAGCGGAGGTTTTTGTCTGGTAATTGGAAAGTAGCCGAACCCATGATACACATGTCCGAATCCGCTGTAATGAATCTTGATTCTAGCCCTAGATCTATTACGCAGGGCGTTTAACGTAAGGATATATATTTATTGGACGTACAATGACTAGCGCCTGATGGCAGGAGAAATTGCAAACTTTGACTCGTACGCGCTGGTTGCCGTTGGGCTGTTCATCGCCGGCCTGTTTGCAGTGATGGTTTATGAAAGATCAAGCTCAAAGACAAAACGGGAACAGCAGCGCACCGGAACAGCTGCAGACACTGAAAAGTAATCACACAGAAGAGCAGCTTGTAATAGAGAAATTCAGAAAGGAAGGCTTTTCATACCTAACCCCGATACAGCACAAAGCACTTCCAGTTATTGCGAGGAAGATAAACTGCCTGCTAGTCGCCCCGACGGGCTCTGGGAAGACCGAGGCTGCAGTGCTGCCTGTTTTCACGATGCTTGCCCACCAACAGAGTCCGAGAAGGATGATAAGAGCCATGTACATCACTCCGCTGCGCGCCCTCAACAATGACGTTCTCAGGCGCGTCGTGCGCTACGCGCAATCTGAAGGCTTGCGGGTTGAAATCCGTCACGGCGACACAACTGTTTTGGCCAGGAAAAAAATAGTCGAAGATCCGCCTGAGGTGCTGATAACTACCCCCGAATCACTTGCAGTGGTTCTGACAAGCGAAAAGATGCTCGCCGCACTCAAGGTACTCCAGTGGGTCATTATTGATGAAGTGCATGAATTGGTGGCAAACGAGCGCGGCGCTCATCTTTCACTAAGCCTAGAAAGGCTGCAGGCTGCATCCTCACAGCACGTCACAAGGATAGGTCTTTCTGCCACAGTCGGCAACCTAAAGCAAGCGGCGCAGTTCATTTCTGGCACGGGCAGGCGTCATGCGGTGCTCGTAGACAGCTCAAGCCGTGGCTATGAGATCGATGTCAGATTCATCGAGGGGTCGCTCAACAACGTCGCGCACTTCGTGATCGAATATGTCAAGCGCGAAAAAGTTGAAGGCTCCATCCTGCTTTTCACAAATACCCGGGACGAGGCAGAGTACCTCGGCACGATACTAAAGAACCAAAGTGACATCAAGGTGGACGTCCACCATGGGTCGCTTTCAAAAGAAATGCGCGAAGAGACCGAGCACACGTTGAGATCGGGCGAGGCCGGTATCGTGGTATGCACCAGCTCGCTCGAGCTCGGCCTTGACATCGGCTCTGTAGATCTAGTAATCCACTACGGATCGCCTCGGCAGGTGTCAAAGCTGATGCAGAGGATTGGCAGGAGCAGGCACCGGAAGAAGAGCTTTGCCAAGGGGCTGGTGGTGACCAATAACCCGGATGACGAGATAGAGGCTCTAGCGATAATCCGACGCATGAAAAAGGGTTCTATCGAGGAACAAAATATGCACGAAGGCGCGCTCGACGTTATGGCCCATCATTTGGTTGGACTAGTGATGCAGACCCGTGACCCGGTAAAGGTAGGCTATGCCTACGACTTGATGAAACGCGCCTATCCATTCAGGAATATCAGTCTGTTCGACCTCGAAAGCTGCCTGAACATTCTGGCAGGGCACAACGTGATTAAGTACGACCGGGACAATCGCACGTACGTTCGAAAGATAAAAGCATACAAGTATTATTTTGAAAACCTCTCCATGATACCACACGTCCTGAAATTCGAGGTCATTGACTCGATAAGTAAGCGCAGGATAGGGACGCTTGACCAGCAGTTCGTGGGCGACTATGGCGAAAAGGGAAACGTCTTTGTGTTAAAGGGCTCGCAGTGGCGCGTGCTGGCAGTAGACGAACGCCGGCTGATCGTTAATGTCGAGCCCTTACGTGGTGCAGCCATCAACATCCCCTACTGGGTCGGCGAAATGATCCCTGTAGACTTCAAGACTGCCGAAGAGGTGGGCGTGATACGCCGCCAGGCGGCAGGCGGACGCGCCAAATTGTCAACTCAGATAATGGACGACACAAAAAAGGCGCTCAAGATAATCCCTGATTCAAAAAACATTGTCGTTGAAAGTTATATTGCGCGCAACATGCTGGTCATCCACTCTGTCTTTGGCTCAAAGGTGAACAATACTATCGCTTCGCTGCTGTCAACTATTCTGTCCTCGCAGCTCGGCTACATCGTTGAGTCGAGGTCTGACGCTTATCGGATAATGCTTACCTCAGGCGCACGGATAGTGCAGGGCAGGATAGAAGCGGCGTTAAGCGATGTCTACGACCTAGAGCCTGTGATAATTGCAGCCCTTACAGGCACCCACAATATCAACTGGAAGGTGTGGATGGTAGCAAAGAGATTTGGTATGATAAGCAGGGAAGCAGTCTACGACAAGAAAGTCGCGCGCATGATCTACGACCGGTATTCGAAAACGCCGATCAGCGCCGAGTCGATACGCGAGCTGGTGCACGACAAGTACGACGTGCGGCAGACGCAAAAAGTGCTTGACGACGTCAAGCAAAAAAAGATCAAGATCCACTGGCTTGAAGTAACCAAGTTTTCAGATCTGGCAAAAACGATAATAGAGCATTCCGGCAAGATGGCCGGCGCCATGCCGCTGAGTGTGGAAAAAGGTGTCATAGAGCTGGTAAAGGAGCGGCTGGAAAAGACAAAGCACAGGCTCGTCTGTATCCGCTGCAGCAAGTGGGAGCGGGTGATGGAGACAAAGGACGTTCCGGAGGAAATATCATGCCCATATTGCAGGTCGCGTCTTATCACCGCGACATTCTGGTCTGACGACGAAATGTCAAGGGTAATTCGTACAAGGCTTGCAGGTGGCAAGCTGACGCCGGAGCAGAACCACAAATTCGAACGGGCGTGGAAGGTGGCGTCGCTTGTCAACAACTTTGGCCAAAAGGCGATAGTAGTGCTTTCAGGTCATGGGGTCGGGGCCGACACCGCGGCAAGGATACTGCGGAACTACATCGATGAAGAACAAATGTACAAGAGCATCTACGAAGCGGAAAGGCAGTACGTTATTACGCGCGGCTTTTGGGCTGATTGACTCCCTTAAACCCTCTATTGCATAATACCGAAAGATGTTCAGCTCAGTCTTGTTACCGAAGAATACGGCCTAAGAGTGAGCTCTGTACTACCTTCACGCCCTACGCCTGCAGTGGCTCCTGCCAGCCTCACCCTGTCGCCGACATTCAGCTTGTTGACGCCGGCGCTCTGGTTGCGCCACCCGACCAACCTTATCTCGCCCGTGTCGTCGCCCAGCAGCGTGGACGTCACCGGCACAGTTTCGCCGGTCTTTGTGTTCACGTCGGCAGTCTCTGGCGCCTGCAATACGATTGCTTCAATGATGCAGGGATCCTGCGACACTTGGATGTCCTTGATCTTTTTTTCAAATTTCGACAATTTCGGGAAAGACACGTCGTCGTCAGTCACTCTGATGTACGAGTCGTCCTTTGATAGCACTATTGAACTTCCAAATATCCTGGAGGGCACACATTCGATCATGGCCCCGGCATTCAATTGGTCAGAGCTGGCAAGCGAGTTGTCGACTGTCAGGACAAGGGCCCTGCCGGCCCTGTCTGCTGCGAGGCACAGGAAGCTTCCCCTGCCGGTCTCCTCGCCGACGGAAACGATCCTGAGCGGCATGACCTCGATGTCCTCCTGCGAATCAGAAAATTGCAATATCGTGCCCTCGTCGCCGTGGACCTCAAAGTCGCCGTTGCCATACTGCGGGTTGCCCTGCTTTACTCTGACTCCTACCATGCGCAGCTTTGCCCCCACCTTGAAGACCTTTGGGAGCCTCGATTCGTCGATGTTCCAGATTACTGCGCGGAGCGTCCGGGTGCCGGCGTCGTTCGAGACCTGCAGCTGGAGCGACTTGCTTGCCTCGCCCTTGGCGTTTACAAAATCGCTGACGCGGGGGTTGGCACTTATCGTGCCGGTGATTACCGCGCTGTCCTGCGGCCCGCTTACAGAGTCGACAGTAGAAGCAAGCGATTCGATGCTCGGTATCGCCTGATCGTCGCGCACGGTCTCTATGGCGCTGTAGCTACCTAGGTTTATCACTGGCTTGCCGTCAAGCCCAGCTCTCACATAACCTTTGATAATCTTGATCACGTCTCCTACCTGCAAACCCATCTCGTCCGGTATCGCCACGTGCCTGTCCCACAGCTTTACCTTCACCCTCACGTCCTTATCGTAGACGACGAGCGTCCGGGTCGCGGCCTGCTCGTTGCTCTCCCTTTTTGTGAACGTGTGAACGGGGTAAACGTTCATTATCCTGCCTACCACGGTCACTTCCTTTGCACCTACGTAAATGTCCTTGAGGCCGGACTGGGCTTTTGGCAGGCTGTCAAACGAGACACCAAGGTCTGCGGCGACTAGGAATAGCGCGCCTTGGTCTGTAAGGTAACCTGCGCCCACCTTGCGTTTTTTTTCGTCTATCAAGTCCCTTATCTGCTCGGGGCTTAGCTCAGGCTTTTGCCTGAGCATGATTTCCAACATCCCCTTAAAATCGTGCGACGGTGGCGACGACGATGACAAGCTTGCTCCCAAACCTCCAGTTCTGAAAAAAACATTAGCAAGTACTTGCCTATATATTTTCAGAACGCCACGTTTATCTGAATTGCAATAGATAATGGATCATGCGGGAATTCGACTTGATAGTCATTGGAAGCGGCTCTGGCCTTGACGTGGCAAACGCGGTAGCACAGGATGGCCTTCGGGTTGCAATAATTGAAAAGGCTAGGATGGGCGGGACGTGCCTCAACCGTGGCTGCATTCCTTCGAAACTGCTGATACACAGCGCTGACGTCGCAGAGACGATTAAGGGCGCGGGGCAATTTGGCATAAACGTTAGCGAGTATTCAGTGGATTTTGAAAAGATTGTCAACAGGACAAATAGCATCGTGGACTCTGACTCTGACGGCATAAGGCGGGCGTTCTCTGAAATCGACAACCCAAAACTATTTCCACACGAGGGCAGGTTCGTCGGCGAAAAGACAATCTCCGTTGGCGGCCAAGAGATAAAAGCCCAGAAGATCCTGATTGCGTCGGGTACCCGTCCGGCAATCCCCAAGATAAAGGGGCTAGAGGGGACAGGCTTTATTACAAGTGACGAGGCGCTGAGGCTGAAAAAGCAGCCGCCAACGCTCACGATAATCGGCGGCGGGTACATCGCGGCCGAGCTTGCCCACTTTTTCGGCTCGCTTGGGACGAAGATAAACATCATACAGCGGCATGATGTGCTCTTGCCTGACGAGGACGAAGAAGTCGCAAGGAAATTCACCGAAGTGTTTTCCAAGAAATACAGCGTCTTCCTTGGATACAGCACCGAATCGGTGGGCAAAAGCAATGGCATGTTCAATATTGTTGCAAAGAATTCCTCTGGCAAGAGGATCGAAATAGAATCCGATCAGCTGCTTGTGGCGGCAGGCAGGGTGCCAAACTCTGATACGCTTGACCTTGGAAAGACCGGTGTGAAGACCGACGGTGGGGGCTTTATCACAGTCGACGAACACCTAGAAACAAACGTCAAAGGGATATTTGCCCTTGGAGACGCTGTTGGGCGCTATCTGTTCAAGCACGCCGCCAACCACGAAGCGCAGTACGCTTACTACAACCTCACACACGACAAAAAGATTCCCATAGACTACACAGCAATGCCGCACGCGATCTTTAGTTCGCCGCAGGTGGCCGGTGCCGGTTATACCGAACAGGAGCTGAAAGAGAAGGGCATTCCATACACAAAGGGGGTCTACCCATATATCAGAACGGCAATGGGCGAGGCGATAGAGGACAGGGACGGTTTTGTGAATCTGCTTGCGTCAAAGGAGGGCAAGATACTAGGCTGCCACATCATCGGGAGTCACGCCTCGGTCCTAATACACGAAGTGCTGGTGGCGATGAAGCTTGGAGCTAGCGTCCACGACATCGTAAGGACGGTGCACGTCCACCCCGCGCTTTCAGAAGTGGTTGCGCGGGCTGCCTCTGCCTTTGGATAAATGCAGAAATTAGACCCTGACGAAGACCAAACCAATGGAGCTCTGCGTCCACGTCTCCGACTTGCGCAAAAGCTACGGGCAGGTGCGAGCGGTAGATGGCGTGTCATTTGGCGTAGAGTACGGAAAAGTGTTCGGCTTTCTAGGCCCAAACGGCGCCGGCAAGACCACAACGATAAAGGTACTCACCACGCTTGTCCACCCGAGTTCGGGCACAGTTAGAATATTTGGCAAGGACATCGTAAAGCATCAGAGGGAGATCAAGAAGCGGATAGGGGTGGTGCTGCAGGAGCCGAGCTTTGAGGCGAACCTAACAGTCGAGCGGGCGCTTGAGTTGTACGGGTTGATGTGGAGCGTGCCGGGAGAAAAAAGGCGCGACAGGGCGCGGGAACTGATCGAGAAATTCGATCTTGAGTCTTTCAAGAGCATGAAAAATGACGAGCTCTCCATAGGCCAGAGAAGGCGCGTGCAGGTAGCAAGGGAGTTCATGCACGACAGCGAGCTACTGTTCCTCGACGAGCCGACAATGGGCCTAGACCCGGCGGCCCGGCGAACGCTGCTCGATTATGTCAACAAACACGTACAGGGCGGGCTGACCGTATTTTTCACAACGCACATCATGGAGGAGGCCGAATACTTGTGCGACGAAATAGCGATAATCAACAAGGGCAGGATGATAGCCACCGACACGCCGGCCGGCCTGAAGCAGAAGTACGGCGGCGTCAAAGCGATAGAAATAAAATTAAAAGACTCTACCACGCAATCTGTCATGCATATCATCCGGCCTATAGCCAGTGGCTCGGTCATTGAAACGCCGGCGGAAGGCACAATAAGGATAAGTTCCACAGAGGCCCAAGAAATGCTTGTCAAGATAATCGTGTCGCTTTCAAAAAACTCGGTCCAAATAGAAAGCATTTCTGTTAACCCGCCAACGCTCGAGGAAGTCTTTCTGTCAGTCATCGGCAAGCAAGCTTAGAGCCTCATCCTCAGCATTGATAATGTGGCAAGAAAGAACGCGGCTCCAGTTATCGCAGCAATAACCCCGACTTCGACATTGGTGAAAAAGTCGATCTGGCTAAAGATGCCTGCCCTCGTGATGTCGACGATATAAGTCAACGGGTTGGCGTAAAAGGCGGTTCTCAGGACCCCCGGCACCCCCTGCGTCGGGTAGAACGCGGTGCTGACGAATGAAAAGAAGAGGAACACGCTGTTAACTATGACGTTGAATCCTTCGTTGCTCTTCAGCCGAGTCGATATTATTACTGCTATAGAGCCGAAAAATATTGCGCCGGTTATCAGGGCGTAAAGGACGTACATCGAACCGACAAGCGTGGGCTGCGCGCTCCCCACGAGCGTCGGCGATCCAGCTACTAGGATGAGCGCCGCGCTCGCTAGGCCCATTAGCATGATTGTGACAATGTTGCCGGCGATGTACTCCATCCTTGCAAACGGCATTACCAGTATCTGCTGGAACATTCCGTTTCGCTTGTCGTTCCATATTATGCTGCCGGCGATCGTGCTGCTGTTCATCATGTTAAAGCCGATCATACCTGCGGCCAGGTAGGCGGGGTATGCAATAGTGGTGTTGCCGAGCAAAACGCCCTCGCCAATGAGGGCGGAATAGGAGTAGCCCGCGATAAAAATGTAGACTATGGGAAAGAGAACCTGCCAGACGAGGAATACCTTGTCTATAGAAGCGACTAGGTTCCGGTATAGAAGTATCGCTACGGCGTTCACTGCCAGCTTTTCGATTCGTACGTATATTAATCAATAATCATCGAATCGGATTCCTAGGCAATGGTGAAACGCAGGTTATGGCGCGCCCATTTGACATGATTTAAATAACTTGTACCTGAACTATTGAATATATCATGATGGCTGAAGACATGGCGCAAAAGAAACTGCGCGGTTCCGGCGGTTACGCTATTGCAAGGATAACCGACGAGGAGCAGAAAAAGGGCAACCTCGGCGGCCCGGAATTATTCCTTGCCGGCATCGGCCGTCTGGACGAGGACAGGTTCGTGAAATACCACTGCAACAAGTGTGAGAAAGAGTACGAAGGCTCACCGGCAATCCACTACGAAAACCCGAACGAAGAGCTGGCAGAGGGAGTCACGCTTATCGAAAAGGGCGAATACAAGTGCAAAGCGTGCAGCGCCACTATCGCACAATACCGCAAGTTTGACGTGCCGGCCCAGCAGCAAGCGCAGGTATATGCTCCACGGGTCGAGCAGGCTACTCCCGACCTTGTAGTCGCTACACCACCTTCGACGGCAAGCGACAACTTTATCCCGATACAGTCGCTTGTCGGCATGTCCGCGTACGACAGCGAGGCGATGCTGATAGGCAAGGTGGAGCAGATCGGCCTGAGCAGAGACGCCGGCAGCGCCAAGATTACGATCAAGATAGGAAACAAACAGGTGCAGTGGGACGGCATTTCAAAAATAGGCGACATTGTGCTCCTAAAGATAAGTGACGCAAACACGACTTTGGGCGGCAGGTGCCACGCGTGCGGCTACCAGAATGAGGCCGGCTCTGCATTCTGTGCAGAATGCGGTACGAAACTCTAATTACTTCAAGATTATCCTCGCGTCGACCACGCGCGCGCCCTTGCCTTCTTCGAGCACAAGGAGCGGGTTGATGTCAAACTCCTTTATCTCCGGAAAGTCGATCACGAGTTGAGACAGTCGCTGGAGAGAATCCGCGATTGCCTTCAGGTCTGAAGGTTTCTCACCCCTGACACCCTTGAGCAGTTTTATCGTCTTGATGGATTTGACCATCCTCATCGCTTCACGTTCGTCGACTGGCGCAACTCGGAAGATGACGTCCTTGAGCACCTCGACATATATGCCACCGAGGCCAAACATGATCACCGGCCCGAAGGTCGGATCTTGGCTTGCGCCAAGTATCGTTTCCTTTGCAGCCCTGACCATTTCTTGCACGAGCACTCCTTTTATCTTGGCGTCTGCCTTGTACTTTTTTGCGCTTTCCATTATCGACCTGAAAGCCGCGCGCAGCTCGTCATCATTCTTTATTCCGACTTTGACGCCGCCGGCGTCAGACTTGTGGATAATGTCCGGCGACGCTATCTTCATGACGACCGGGTAGCCTATCTCCTTTGCACCCCTGTTGCATTCTTCTTCCGTGACGCTAAGGCTGCTCTTTGGAGTCGGAAAGCCGTAAGCCCTGAGTACTTCATATCCTTCCTCCTCCAAGAGATTAGCCCTTCCCTGCTTGCGAACTTGCTCAAAGATTGAAATGACCTTTGTCTTGTCCTTAGAAAACTGCAGAGTCGGTGCTTTGGCGGTGGCTGTATCGACCCACTTCTTGAACTCGTACAATGCCTTGAGCGTCCTTATTGCAGGTTCTGAATACAGGTAATACGGGATGCCGCCTTCGGACATTATCACCCTGTTTTCGATCCCTTCGGCAACTCCCATCAGTGAAGCAAGCATGGTCTTATTCGGGAACTGCTTTGAAATCTTTACAAGAACTCTTGCAAGGTCGTCATAATTAAGAGTGGCAGAAGGAGTGCACATGGTCACGACAGAGCCGACGTTTGGATGCGAAAGAACCAGCTTTAACACGTTTTCAAACCTGAGATAATCTGCGTCCCCGACAATGTCTACAGGGTTCCTAGGGGATCCGTACGCTGGTATGACCTTGGCTATTTCATCCCGGATGGATGAAATGTCTGCCATCTCTAATCCGTACTTCGAGCACGCGTCGGTAGATATTATTGCAGGACCGCCTGCATTTGACACGATGACCACTCCGCCGTCTGGGAGTGGCTGCTTTGAAAATGCTGTAGCAAGGTCGAATAGCTCGCCCATCGTATCGACGCGGATCACGCCGCACTGCGCAAAAGCTGCTTCATAATTTGCGTCAGATCCGCCTAGTGCGCCGGTGTGGGAGGCGGCCGCCTTGGCGCCCTCAGCTGTTCGACCGGCCTTGAGAACGATTATGGGTTTTCTTTTTTCAATAGTTATCCTCTTTGAGATGTCCATAAATCGCCTTCCGTTGCGGATGTCTTCGAGGTACATCACGATGACCCGAGTGTCCTGATCTTCTGCCAAAAGCTCCAGGACGTCGCTTTCGTCCATGTCCACTTTGTTGCCCATGCTGATGACCTTTGAAAAGCCGATGTTCTGCGCCTCTGCATCCTCGACGGTGGCAGCGCAGATGGCGCCGCTCTGTGATACAAGCGCAACAACTCCGTATTTTGGTGTGATCTTTAGGAAAGTAGAATTCATCATGTTGCTTGTTGACAGGCTCATAATGCCAAGGCAGTTCGGGCCGATAACCCGTATCCCATACTTTTTGGCGATTTCGCCGACTTCTTTTTCCAGCTTTGCTCCAGCTTCGTCTACCTCCTTAAACCCAGCAGAAACAATTATCGCGCCCTTGATCCCCTTCTTGCCCACTTCTTCCATAACGGCCGGGGTGAACTTGCTGGGAGCAGCAACGACTGCAAGGTCCACCGATTCGGAGACATCGAGAACGCTCTTGTACGCCTTCAGCCCCCCCACGGTCGGGTTCGATGGGGTGATGGGGAAAATCTTGCCCTTGAAGTGTTTTGCTATATTGTTAAAGATAGTCTTGCCAACGCCGGGCTTTTCCGAGGCCCCGATGACGGCAATCGACCTTGGCGAAAAGAAGATCGAGCTGGACATGGGTGAAAAGCCTCTCAGGGTGGTTATAAATGCATCATCTCTGCATTAGCTTTTTTACCGGCGATTGCAATAATGCTGGCAATGATAGGCGGCATGTGGTTGGTGTTGATAATACCGGCAATCGTCGCGTTTGTCTTTGGCGCATGGGTATTTTACAACGTGGTTCTTGACGTAGCAGAGCGATATACGGGACACAGTGGACTGACTAGGTGCATCGAAGGTTGCCAGGTGACGCCCAAGTAAATGGGCTATTTGCATAAAGGCAACCTTTATTTTCAATTGCAAAACCCTACAATACATTGAGCGCGATAAACGCGGTCGTGGATGTTGAAATGCCCGGACTGATTTCGGACCTGCAGACGCTTATTCGGCAGCCAAGCGTTTCTGCAAAAAAGCAGGGCCTGGTAGAGTGCGCCAACTTGGTTTCTGAGACTATGCGTAAGGCGGGCATAAACTCCGAAGTGCTGTACCTCGATGACAGGAGCGTTCCCCCAATAGTGTATGGTGAAGTGAAATCAAGATCAAACCCGAACAAGACAATACTGTTCTACAATCACTACGATGTGCAGCCGGAAGAGCCTCTTGAATTGTGGAAGGATGATCCCTTTAGCGGCAAGGTCGAGGGAAACTACATCTACGGCAGGGGCTCGGCTGATGACAAAGGAGAACTAATCACGCGCGTAAAGGCGGTAGAATATTTCTGGAAAAAGATGGGCGACGTGCCCTGCAACGTGAAGTTCATGGTGGAAGGGGAAGAAGAGATCGGGAGCGTGCACGTCGATCAATACCTTACCAAGTATCGCGACAGGCTTCGTTGCGACGGCGTGATATGGGAGTTTGGCTACGTTGACGCAAAGGACAGACCGATAATCAGCCTTGGCATGAAGGGTCTGCTGTATGTTGAATTGATATCAAAGGGGCCGGTGAGAGATGCTCACTCGAGCCTTGCAGTGCTCATTGAAAACCCGGCATGGCGTCTAGTATCAGCACTTGCTACCATGCGCGACCAGAACGGCAAGATACTGATAAAGGACTGGTACAAGGAAGTCAGGTCGTTTACAAAGGAGGAGCTCAAAGTAATTTCAAAGGAGCCGTTTGACGATAAAGAGTTCAAGCAGGAATATGGCATCAACCGATTAGTCAAGAACGCGAAAGGCAAGGACGTCAAGAAGGCGCTTGTAGGGATGCCGACGTGCAACATTGCAGGCTTTAATTCAGGCTATACAGGCGAAGGCGCCAAGACTGTGCTGCCGGCGCTCGCAATGGTCAAGATCGACTTCCGTCTTGTGCCTAACATGGTGCCTGAAAAGCAACTGGAGAGGCTAAAAAGGCACTTGAAGCTGAAAGGCTTTGATGACATTGAGGTAAAATTCATTCATGGTGAGGCAGCCGCCAGGACGCCAATCCGCGACCCGTTTGTCAGGCAGGTTCAGCAGGCCGCCAAGGAAACTTTTGGTAATGCCATCACGAGCGTGTCTTCCGCAGGCACGGGCCCTATGTACTCGTTTGTCAAGGTGCTCAAGGCGCCCTGCATCTCGATAGGTGGCACTTACATGTTTGCCCGCATTCACTCGCCAAACGAGTTTGCGAGGATCGATCTCTTGAACAAGACTACAAAGTGCATTGGCAGAATAATGGAAAGATTCGCAAGCTAGAGGAATTTGCTGCTAAATTAATAATCAACCAGTCAATCCTATGATTATTGAAACGCGGGCACTATGTTGTCATTGGCGGGGTTGCGCTCTTTGTGATCGGCATCGCAGTCACTGTAATCTGGGCGCTGCCGATAGCCGAGCAGATCCGGCGAGAGACCGTATTTTTGCAGCGCGAGCAACTTGACGCCGGAGAGTCAGGAGCGGTATCGCTTGACGTGACGGACACTTCAAAGCCGCTCTCGATATTCGTATCTTCGACGAACACTACTGTGCCGCTTGCAATATTGGTTACTTCGCCAGAGGGCAAGACGCTGCTCGATTCCAACTTTACGGAAAACACGGTCATGAGCGCAGAGCCTACAGTAGCAGGCGCTTACAGCCTCCGCGTAACAAACCAAGGGCAGTCGACAACCATAATAGACGCGATATTTGGCCGGTTTCCAGGCATAGGGGAAAACAACCAAGTGAACTTTGAAACATTTGGTGGCGTATTTGAAGGGGTCGGTATAATCATCGCCGGCGTAATGGTCATCATAGCCGGAATCGTAGTTGTTATAGTCGACAGGAAAAAGCGTACACCGTCATTATGAAAATGGATGGGGAGAGATTCGAATCACACAGCGGATTTTATGTTTTCTATAGAATTGTTCAATGCAATTACACCAAAATAGCTATTAAAGACCTGTTTGCTTTGACGTTCGAAGACAAGCCAAGACCTCGAAACATGCTACGCTCTCATGTTGCCCGGCTGCCGTCTGCCTTGTTGCGCGGCCGGGCTTATCGTTTGTATTGTTAGGCAAGTTTTACCGCCAACGACATAGCGATCGCCGGTTTTCGAAATTGTTGACATCATGGTTAGCTCTTTTGTAGCGTGCTGGCTTTGTGCGCCGTCGTTTGTAAACATGTCATTAGATGCTTGCATGTCATCTAATTCTGACACGTTATCTTCAACGTAATCAAATAGAGAACTACTCTTTATCTATTTTCAAGCGCAATAAGAATTGTCAATGCGCGCCAAGATCGTAATAGGCATAGCTCTCATTCTTGTTGGTTTAGCACTTCAGTATTTGATCTTATTTGGCTATGTCAATGAT
>WNEQ01000651.1_pt1 | contig 18161 bp, 15 predicted proteins | sample 5399971 | NCBI WGS metagenome assembly WNEQ01 (sample SAMN13153330, study PRJNA577476) | soil metagenome | isolation source: 20 cm grassland meadow soil 2 days after 1st rain plot 5 | place: USA:California | collected 2015-09-18
CGTAAGTCTTCACTGCATCTGCAACCTGAGCCGTGGCGTATACTGTAGGAGATCCAGCCTTTGTCGATTCCATCGTGGTGCAAATTGACCCGGACCCTATTCCAACTCTGAAACCAGCAATGCCGTCCAACTTAGTCAAGGCATCCTCGGCCGCCTTGTAAGTTCCTATGCTTCCCACAATAACGTCCGCCTCGACCTCGTCGAGCATCTTCTTCGTCGCTGCAAACACGTTAGCATTGTGAAAGTGAGATACGTCAATGACCAGAATGTTGACGAATTCGTCAAGCTTCTTAGCTCTCGGAAGATCAAACGGTGACACAGCAGCGCCACATAGCAGCTGTCCTTCCTCGTCGCGTGAGGCGTTAGGAAATCTTCCACGCAGAAGAATGTCCTTGATTGTGATTAGGCCCCTCAAACTCCCTTCTTTATCCACCAAAGGCAGCTTCTCGACCCTGTGTTTCTGAAGAAGTTCCTTAGCACCCTCGATGTTCGTGTCTGATGGCGCCGTGACAACCTTCTTTGTCATAACATCCTTCGTCAGCAGACTCGCGTCAGCGAACCTAACGTCTCGTCCAGTCACAATGCCCACCAGTCTGTGTCCATCAACGACAGGTAATCCGGAGATGTTATTCTTCTGCATCAAGTCCATCGCGGCCTCAACGGTCTCTGTGGGTTTGATCGTAATCACGTCCTTGATCACCAACGACTCCGCACGCTTCACTTTCCGCGCCATCTCCACCTCCTCGTCAACCGTACAATTCCTGTGAAGAACACCAAGACCGCCCAGTCTAGCTATCGCAATCGCCATTTCGCTCTCGGTTACAGTGTCCATCGGACTGGCGACAAACGGGACGTTGACCTCGTATCCCGTCGATACTCTTGTCGAGAGCCTGACCTGTGATGGCTCAACCTCGGTCCAGCCCGGAAGAAGTATCAGGTCGCGGAAAGTAACGGCCACGTCAGTGTCTTTGACTCGAGAACGGAACCCCGCTGAAGACATTCCACTATACTCCTAGGGTTCCGAAGAAACAACCCGCTGTTCCTTATTATATGTTCCCGCATACAAAGCTGCAAACAAGCGTTCCATCGAACCGAAACCACAAGCAACGCAACACCCGTGTTCCGAATTCAAAGTGTTCTCAACAGAATTTCCCGTTCAAATCGCACATAATCAGCCCTGAATCACGTTTTGACAGCCGATCAAATTCACCTAACTATCAACTATGCACGAAAATCGATAAGTTCTTGGGAACGAATCGCGATTGCTAGCAGATTCCACGCGATTAGAAGGAAAAATCGTCCAGAACAGTTCCTAGTAAAAAACGATTCTCAAGGGGGTACCATTCCCGGCAGATCGCGTCCCAAAACACCCGATCACGGCTGGTTTCAAGGGTCCAACGGATTTTCCCCCAAATTTTCGCCTCCCCCCGGGGAGTCTAGTCCCGACAGAATACCTGATATTCTTAGACCCTCCAGCACCGCCACGACATGAGCCTCGTCAAGGATCCAAGCGTCGCCCCGACCGGCGCGGTCAAAATGGCATGGGCCCGGGAAAACATGCCAGTTCTAGACAGAATCTTCCGCCGTCTCAACTCCAAGCGGACCCTTCGTGGTCACAAGATCGCCATGTGCTTACACTTGGAGGCTAAGACAGCGGTCCTCGCCGAAGATCTTCACAAAGCAGGAGCAGAGGTTGCCATAACTGGCAGCAACCCACTATCAACACAAGACGATGTCGCTGCAGCACTCTCAGAAACCGGAGTCAACGTATTCGCGTGGCGCGGAGTAAGTGACAAGGATCACCAGCTCAACCTGAAGAGAGTCCTATCACTAACACCCGATGTAATAATCGACGATGGGGCTGAACTGAGCATCGCAGCCCACGAAAAAGGGCAACCAGCTCTTTCAAAGATTCTAGGGGCATGCGAAGAAACTACTACCGGTGTCACGAGGCTCAAAGCATTTGAGAACCAGAAGAAGCTCAGATTCCCAGTAATCGCTGTCAACGACGCCCCAACTAAGTTCCTCTTCGACAGCCGATACGGAACCGGACAGTCAGGACTAGAAGGAATCATGAGAGCCACAAACCTCCTACTCGCCGGACGCAACGTCGTCATAGCGGGCTACGGCTGGGTTGGACGAGGAGTAGCCCTCAGAGCGAAGGGAATGGGCAGCAGAGTCATCATTACAGAAGTCGACCCTGTCAGAGCGCTTGAAGCACTGATGGAAGGCTGTGACGTCATCCCAATGGACCAGGCTGCAAAGGTCGGCGATCTCTTCATAACCGCGACCGGAGGAACAGACATCATAACAGCCAAACACTTCCGACAAATGAAAGACAAAGCAATCCTCGCCAACGTCGGGCACTTCGACGTGGAAGTAAAGGTCAAAGACCTTGAAAGAATCGCCGCTAAGAAGAGACAAGTCCGAGCAGAAGTAACCGAGTACACGCTTGAGCGAGGCAAAAGACTGTACCTCCTCTCACAAGGACGGCTCGTCAACCTCGCAGCGGGCGACGGTCATCCGGCAGAGGTGATGGACATGAGCTTCGCAGACCAAGCGCTCTCAGCCGAATATCTCATCAAGAACGGACCGACAATAGGACCAAAGGTGATCCCTGTCCCACAAGACATAGACCGCGAAGTCGCAGACCAAAGGCTGCGGGCTTTTGGAAAACAAATCGACAAGCTTACGCCCGTTCAAGAAAAATACACACAGTCATGGAAGCTATGATGGGCCGCACAGGGGACGCACAGCCCTGCACAACAACCCATTCTGGCAACCCTCTTAAATTTGGACTGTAACAAGTCAAACCACACACGTCGCTACGCTCGGGATTTCGCCAGACTCGACAAGCAAAAAGCCCAAACCTCCCCGGCAAGCATCAAAACTGAATCAAACAATCATTCCAGTGAATTCCAAGACCTATTAGTTCTGAACGGCACTTCGCGTTCCCCCGGAGGACCAACGGTGGGACTATCACTTCTCGGCAATCGGACATTTCACAGAGTCCGAGACACAAGCCGTAGAGCCCTCATCCCACCCGCTTGGGTAATCTCCCTAGCGGTAATCTTCACCGCGTGGGAAAGCATCAGCCTCCTAGGATTCGTCTCGGCAAACGAACTACCCCCGCTTCATGACGTACTCATCGCACTCGTGCAATTGGTGGGAACACCCACATTCCTTCAACGGGTAGGCCAAAGCTTCCTGAACGTCGCCGCCGGAATATTGCTCGCCGTCGCAATCGTGATGCCCCTGGCCCTCCTTGTCGGCTCCCGACGCCAATTGGACGAGGCGATAACTCCGATAATAATGCTGATCGGAGCACTACCCGACTTGGCCATACTCACTCTCCTAGTTTCATTCGTCGGACGCGGCAACGTTGTCGCAATCGCCATAGCCGGGTTCAGTGCTTTCTTCCCAACGTACTTCACCATCCGTCAGGGCGTAAAGGAAATCCCAACGGACTATTTCCACGTCGCCTCGGTCTTCAACGCGGGAAGGACCCAGACGTTTACAAAACTGGTTCTCCCATCAATCTTCCCAAACCTGCTGACCGGACTTAGACTCTCGTTCGAATTTAGCTGGAACGTTCTTCTCGCAGTAGAGATAATCGCGAGCGTAGCAGGAATCGGCTCCTTCATCTCAACAGCACTCGGAAGTGCGGCACACTCAATCACGTTCGGACTCGCTGCAATAATGACGGTCGGGCTAATCACGATCGCGATAGACCGCGCGCTCTTTGAGAGGCTCGAGAACAAGATCAAGAGGTGGCGTTACTAGAGATGCACGTCGAGCTGTCCAACGTAACGAAGGTTTACTCCGACCCGCCCCAGATCATAACAGCTCTTCAGGACATATCATTCCAGGTCAACCGGGGTGAATTCCTCTGCATAGTCGGACCTAGCGGATGCGGAAAATCTACGCTTCTACGAATGATAGCTGGGCTAGACCGTCCCTCATCAGGCCAAATCCGGTTTAAAGGCGATCTAGTAACAAGTCCTCACCCTAAGATTAGTATGGTATTCCAGACCTTCGCTCTCCTCCCTTGGAGAACCGTAACCGAGAACGTGGAGTTTGGACTTGAGATCAAAGGCCTGTCCAAGAAAGAGAGACGAGCAATCTCTCAGGAACTGCTTGAGATGGTCGGACTCAAAGAGACTGCTAACCTCTATCCAAAACAGCTCTCGGGGGGCATGAGACAGAGGGTGGGAATCGCTCGCGCACTTGCCGTAGATCCCGAGGTAGTGCTGATGGATGAGGCCTTCAGTGCAATTGACGAGTTTACTGCAGAGGCCCTCAGAGAAGAGGTAGCCGAGATTCACGCCGAGACACAGAAGACCTTCCTCCTAGTCACCCACAACCTCCCCGAAGCAATAGAGCTCGCCGATCGAATACTGGTCCTCTCTGCAAGACCAGCTAAAGTCAAGAGTATAGTATCCATCGAGATTGAACGGCCACGGAACCCGACAAGGTCGGAATTCGTCAGTATCCATCGCGATATCTTCTCACTCTTACAGGCTGAGCTTGAGAGTAGTATCATGAGACACCGACTCAGCGAACTGAAAGAGCTTCAGTCCCTGAGGGACTTGGAGCGATAGCCCGGTGCAGTTCAAGCTAGTTCTACTCGGGGCGATTTTGCTCTCAGGGGGACTAATCGCCTACACGACAATACCGAACGTCCATACAACTCCAATTCTCCAAACACTTCCGCTACCTACGTCCGATCCATTCCAGATACCCGCGGGCAGCGTGCTTGAAGTGCCACAGAATCTATCAGTGGTGACCACTCGACACAACATCCTCATGATGAACCTAACAATAGTTTCAGCTCCTGGACATTTCTCGTCATTGCTCTTTCAAGTCTTCCAGAAAAACGAGACCCGTTCTTGCCCCAACACCACCCAGCGTGCGTACATATTCAATCAAGAGGTCACCAACGGATCATTTCGAGCATCGATCGTTAGCTCCGGACAGTACTGTTTCGTCTTCGACAACGGGAACTCGATAGGGGCTAAGACAATCCTACTTGCAACCGCTATCCGCTCTAACTTCGAACAGATTCAAGTCGCAAACGACGGAGAAATGAACTTCGTCGGCCTCGTGGCGGGGGCCTTAGGGTTCTTGATTCTGGTTGCTGGTTTCATGAAGAAGACCGTCATTCCTTGGGAATGACAACCTAGATCCCTCTGGAACGGGGAACAGCGACCGGAATACGCTCCTGAACAGGATCATTGTTTGGTCCCCCAGTCTTTCTGTGAAAAGCAATTCCCAAAATGACGACTGAAAGGACTCCGACAGCTAGTAAGGCTAGGAGCCACGAGGGCTGAGCCGATATTCTGTAGATCGCCGTGACCACAATGTCTGCGGTAACGGTAAGCCCCCGCGGGTTAGCGGTTCCTCCGTCATCCCAGGCAGAGAATGAGTTGGTCAACCCCACCTGAAGCGTGGTTGAGCCGATTGAGATTGGGATTTCGGGCTGAATGAAGAGGGTATGCGGCCCGTACCTGACGGGGATTCTCACCTCTTTCGATGAGTCCGTGGTTGAGTTGACTCCGTCTACGGAAACTAGGATTCCGACTCCGGGGGAGTTCACCTGTAAGAGCACAAAGGGCGATGATGTTCTGTCAACTATCACGTTGTAACTCGTGGAGGAAGCGGAGGTTACAATTATCTTGACGAAGTTCGATTGGTCCCAAAATGTGTTGTTGCTCGTGCAAGGGGTTGTGCAAGGACCAAATGGCGCATCATTTAGGTCGCCACCTGGATGAGCGTCAACCAGCCTCACCCTTCCCATCCCGTTCGGAATGCTCTCATTCACCTTGTAGATTAGCAGACCAGCGCTTGGATAGCCAGAGGCGAATGGGAGGTACTGATCATAGGTTCCAAGCTTGGCGCGCATCTCAAGCAAGTAGTATGTTGAGGTGCCATCACTGTTGAACGCCAAAGGTATCTTGACGGCTTGGACGTTTGAGGTTGAGGTTTCGAGATTGTTGAGTGTTATGTTTGCGCTCTGTCCGGCTGTAACGTTCGCAATGTTCGAGCCATAGATGAATCCTAGCTGAATCTTTGACCACACTGAGTGCTGAGCTGGGAACGTGCCGGGCGGGGGCTGCAAAGGATTACCATTGTTCGGATTCCATTCGCCCAGTGCCATAAGGTCCCAGTATCCAAGAAAATTGTTAGTCGGGTCAATCCTCTGAGTCAAGTCGTAAAGATCCGGAAGACCCAGGAGATGGCCGCTCTCATGTGACCATACCCCGACTGGGTCAGATTCGGAAACCACTGAACTGGATATCGTAATCGCGGTCAGCAAGTTCGGTCTGAAAGTGTAGTCTGGAATTGTGAACGAGTGAATGTCGTTTGCATCGTGTGGTGGCATGGCCTCGTCATTTCCAGCGTGGACAATTATCGAGAACTTGTAATTGGAGAGAACAACTCCTGAATTGTAAGTCGCCTGCAGCGAGTCGTGGATCAGATCATTGTCACTCGTGGAAGAATCGGCACCGTAGTAAGTCATCGGCTTAGGCAGGGAAAACCAAGAACCGGCCGACGGCGCAAGATCGGCTAGGAAAGACACTCGCCCGAAAGAATCCTCGTCATAGTAACTATTCAGACCTCCAAGCAAAGCCTGAATCCTGGATGGAGAAGTTCCGTTTGACTTGTCCGAAAACTGGACAAGAATTACCAGCGTCCGCTGGGGTCCACTTACACCCGCTGGAGGCGAACCGCTAGCAATGGAGCTCTGAGAACCTGACCCGAGGGGCAGCTCATGTGAGTGAATGGGGATGAACGAGAATAGCACGAAAAGCGTCAAGACCGCTGATGTAAAAGTGCCCTTGGGAACCGAGCCTAATTTCCTTCAGAGAAAAGCTCTGTAGGAATCTTACCCCCGAAACTCAGTCGAAAAGCGGAATGTTACTCCGTCGGCAACGGAGGAGTTTCAACAGCGTTGAAGAAACTGCCCTCAGCATATCCGGTGAAGACAAGGAGGAGCAAGATGCGATGGCGACTAAATCCTCTCAAATTCGTCTGGGTAGTCTTAAATATCTTCAACTTGCCAGTCGAGCAGTCAAACAGGGGTTATTTTCGGGGAATTCAGTTGAACGGTAAGGTTGGAATTGTCGGCTACGGAGTGTCTATTCCACGCGAGCGAATAGAAACTGCGACAATAGTCCGTGAGAGAGAGCGCAAGAGGGGTAAAGAGCTTGAAAAGGTCCTGGAAAAGGTTCGGCACGGGCTGCTCCTCCGTGAAAAGTCCGTTGCTGGTTACACCGAGGACACAATAACCCTCGCGACAGAGGCTGCCGAAAACGCCATTCGAATGGCAGGAATCTCTCCGGAAGAGATTGGGATTGTCACTGCCGGGTCCGAGTCTAAACCCTACGCCGTCGGAACAATTGCTCGACACGTAGCGTCCTTCGTCGGGGTAGGAGAGAACGTTTTCATCGCAGACCTGGAGGGAGCGTGCAATTCTGGAATGCAAGGGGTTGACTTTACAGATTCCGAGATTCGCTGTGGGAGAGTGAAGTATGGTCTTGCGATTGGATCTGATGTTGCCCAGGCGAAGAGGGGTGACCCACTAGAGTATTCCGCAGGAGCTGGTGCCGGCGCATTCGTAATGGGAAAAACCGGGCTGATTGCTACAATAGAGGATGTTGCCCCGTACTCGAGTCTCTTCATGGATTTCTGGCGAAGGGAGGGTGCCTCTGTGCCCAAACACTTTGGTCGCACAACCGTGGAAGCATACAAGGCTCACATTATCGGGGCCATTGCAAACCTCTTTGCAAAGCACCGCGACCTAAGTCTTTCTGAATTTGACGCCATCACCTTCCACCAGCCATCCGGATATCTGCCAATGAAGACCTGCAACGCCTTAGCACAGGAGGAGATTCCATACGTTAGTGACCCCTCAATCGCCCGGCGAATGAGACTCACAGAGTCAGAGACGGAGAAGAAAGTGAAGCCGTGGCTCAGGGTAATGGACACAGGCAACACCTATGCTGCTTCAACGCTGATCTCCTTAGCGTCCATTTTCGACAAGGCAAAGCCAGGGGACCAAGTCCTTGCGGTCTCGTACGGATCTGGAGCATATGCAAACGCAACATGGTTTGAGGTACAGGACGGGATAGAGGAGAAGAGGGGCCGAGCACCCACCGTTCAGGAATATGTTGACCGCAAGAGCGAGATACATCTCGAAACATATCAAGACCTCATCAAGGAGAGAATCTCAAGGATTAAGAAGCGACTGGAGATCCCACGACTCGTAGGGGAAATTGAGCCCATTGGGAATGACTTTTTCTCGCTCTCCCTTTGCCAAGGATGCCAGCGAATCTACTATCCCCCAAGGTCCACTTGCCTGGACTCGAGCTGCCAGGGACCAATGACCTTGAAACAGTACCCCAGAGTCGCAGAGCTAAAGGCTATCGCAAAGCTTCCGCTGAAAAAACGATTCACTTCGAACTTTGAGCTAATGGAACAAAACCGGGTCCTACTCGTGGACGCTGGAATGGAACAGTTCAAACCGGGCACAAGACTCGAAGGCATCGTTAGACGACTGGACTTTGAAGGAAAAGACGGGCTGATAATTTATGGCATCGCATACCGGCCACTCTTTCGAGAACCACTAGCTACTATGTCCAAGTCAAAGGCCGTTGCTCTGGCCCAAGCTCAGTACGCCTAGCCCCTATCCGGGCTGAACACGATTCAAGAACCGCCTACCTCCGGCCTTGCGCTTCTGTGGCCAAACCTCAGCCCTTTAGATCTCCGGGAGATTTCTCATCGAATAGTCTTCAAGAGCTCTGAAACGGTACTCCGACTCTAGTTACTCCTAGTTTTCTCGGTAGGTTACGCGACCTTTTTGTTGTTTCTTGCGGAATTGACTGTTGATTGCGTAAGGCTGCGATCTTATGGCAACAGTCGAGATAGAAAATTATCGATGGAAGTGTGAAAACTTTCTCAAGGGATACTGCCCAGGCAAAGACTGCGACATATGCGCTAAGGTTACGAATCGGCTGCTGTTGAAAGGACTCGTTAAGATAACCCATGCCGATGAGATCCTCCAGCCCAACCATGTGACCATAACAGGTCAGTCCTAGTTCCCGCTCTATCTTCTCTTTTCTTCTCATTGAGAAGAGGTTAACTCTCTCAGAAGCAATCCTTAGGCATGTTTATACTGCGTGAATCCGAGTATAGCACATGTGGATGATTTCCATCCCACACTACTCTCCACGCGACTGTGTCGAGCATGGAGGCTGTAGGTAATGGTTGACGTGCATTACTTCATCTTCATTCTTAACGCCGACACTGCACTCTTTGCAAGTCTAATCTTTGTACTTGCGTTTGTGGCTTTGAGGATGGTATACAAGATGTGGAAGAACAATCTCAAATGCCCTCATTGCGGAGAACCACTTAGGTCCCACAGAGTCCCCTCTCTACCCTCCCCAGACGTAAGACAGACTCCCCCATTGCCCAACTCGCTCTGGACCTGAGGTACATCGCTCAGATCAGTCATGCGCGTCCGAAACTAGACGGAGCTCTCAAGGAACGACAGTGCGAATTCCTTCGCATGTCTCTCAGTACCCCGGTGCTTACCAGTAACGTTTCTCAGGTGGTGGTAGAACTCGTGAATCACAACATATGGATCATATAAGTAATCGAAACTTGAGATGTAGATTGTCTTGTCCCGCTGGACATAGCATCCAAGGGCTTTCTTCTCTCCTTTCGGGAGGCCGATTCTTAGCGACGGCCGATCTATACGGTAGTGTCTGCTCAGCTCGTCGATTGCTGCCTCCGGGTCTTTCTTTGCACGGATCAATTGCACGATCTTGTTTCTGAAGAGAATCTCCTCAGAACCGGCCGAGGATGGCTTCGTCTTATTCATCACTCCCTTGCTTTCGGTTTCTAGAGTGAATCGAATTTGTGCTGGCGCTCTTGATCCAACCTTTCAGCGGATCCTATTCCCCTTCGAGCCTTCCAGGCAGTCACACTATGAGCTCCTCTAGTACCCGAGGATAATTTGTAATGAACTCCATCCCGGCATCTATCACTTCTATAGTGTCGGAGTGCCTGAATCCTGCGTAACCGGGGACGTAGATCCCAGGCTCGCAGGAGAAGACCATCCCTTGCCTCATTCTGCGACGATCTCCCGGATCCAGCCATGGGGGCTCGTGGGGGTCCAGTCCTATTCCGTGTCCGGTGTGGTGCCTCAGGCATTGGCCGAATCCTTCCCGTTCAATTGTTTGTCTAGCTGCTTCGTCCACTTGGTCGCAGGTGTTTCCTGACTTGAACACTTTCAGAGCTGCGGATTGGGCCTTCAACATTGCGTCGAAATGCTTCTTTGTCCGACTCGAGGGTCTTCCAACGACGACCGTGCGTTCCAGTTCACTTGTGTATCCTCCGATTTCGACTCCGGCTTCGGTAACAAGTACATCTCCTTTCCTGATCTTGCGATTTGTGAAGACTGCATGAGGGATGGCTGATTCTGGTCCTACTTGCCCTCGGAATCCGACCACGACTGGGGAGAGGCCCCATCTCAGCTGTTTGTAGGATGTTCCAAGCCTCCGTAGCAACCGCTGGAGGGTTTCTTGGCTAGCCTTCAATCCCACCAGAACATCACGTAATCCCGCAGACGTATTGTCTATCAAAATATCGTGAGCCGTTTGCGCCCACTTCGCACTCTCTCTCAGCAATCGGAGCTCTTGGCGTGACTTTACAAGTCTCATGTCGTCAATTATGTCCTTGCCATTGAAGAACCTGGCATCTGGCATGAGCTCCTTAATCGACGGTCCTCGATATCCCCACCCTCCCGCCGCACCTTCAAACGAATCCGTAGCGATGTTGGATTTGCCGAGCCGTTTAGAACCCAGGATTCTAGCAAATTGCCGGATTGGATGCAGCTTCCCTGGATAGTCAGGATACTCGTAAGCTTCCTCGATTATCCTCGTCTCCTGTCTCACATGATCAATTTCAAGATGGGGCCCCATTAGGAAAACTGGTCCCTCTGTTGGGATTAGTACGGCAAGAGGCCTCTCCGTGGTTATGTGGGCAAAGCCGGTTACGTAGAGAATTCGCGTTGGACTGGTCAGGTACAGTGCGTGGAAACCCTTTCGACGCATGGTCGAACGGATCTTCGAGATTCTCTTCTTGTACTCACGCTCTGAAATGAGAAGTTCTCCAGACGGCATGCTCGCGGCCGAGATTGCCTGACCGGTTAAAACTATCTCCCGGGTCTACTATTTCCTTTCGCAGGTTTTTCGTGGGTTGGTCTTTCTCGTCATAGTGACGCGCTCGGAAAAAGTAGATTAGTGCCTCCGACACTAGGAGGCACTTCAGTCGATCCGTATCTGTTTGGGTTTGGGCCCTTTGGTCTTTCTGGTCAGAACCAGTTCCAGTACTCCGTTCTTGTAGTTCGCTTTGCTCGTGTCGGGGTCTACTTCGGCTGGGAGGTCAAGCCGCTTGTAGTAGCGTCTCTTCTCAGTGTCGACTTTCAGGGTCAGTGTACGTCCGTCGCATTCCACTGCAATGTCGGGTTTCTCGACTCCTGGTAGCTCGGCGACTACTTTCACAGTCTCGTCGTTTACGATAGCGTCTACCAATGGTTCTCGTTCGTCTTTGACAGTAAGCTTTGGTCGAGCATCAGAGGTGCCGCCACTTATTGATGGCTTGACGTTTCCGAATTCTCTTATCACTGGTTTGCCGTCAGGTCCGACGCTGAAAGAGTAGCCGTAAACAAACGGCCCCATTTCTCTGACCGTTGCTCCGTCTGGTAGCTTGCGTTCGCGGATCAGTTCTTTCGGAAGATCCATTCCTTTGAACATCTCTTCGAAGGTCCGTTCAAAGTCCTCGAACCAGTTCGAGAGTGGGCCCTTCCATCTTCGTCTAGACCATTCGGGGAAAAATCCTTCGTCTTCACTCATCCGGTTTTTCACCTCCTAGCGATCTAGTTCTCGTATTCAGGGTCTTCCGGGTTTTCTCTAGGAACGTTATGAATTCAGCGAGTACGGTCTTTCCCAGTTCGCTTAGCTCGTAACCTGATTCGTTTTCGTCTAGCAAGCGTGCTTGAAGCAGGACTTCTAGGTTCTTGTAGACGAGTTTGGGGTTTATCGTGGCTCGGTAGTCTCGCTTGTCGCTTGTCCGTCGAAAGAGTGGCGTAAGCATTCTCATTCTGGTCTCATTGCCGAGAAGGTCCACAAGTCGGAGTGTTTCTTGAAGGGTCTCGTCGAAGCGCTGATCGAACCAGCCCAGGTGCTCGAATGAGACCGTCCCATTGTCGAACGCTTTGGAAGCAATAGTTTCAATCGTGCTTGTGTCGAATGATGTGGGAGCTAGGATTACTACTCGGGCATTGTCTGCCTCTGAGACGAGTTTCAGGGCATTAGTAATGGATGGGTCGGTGCTTGTCGTTTCGCAAAGGAAGATGGTTAGGAATCTGTTGTTTGTTCCACATGCATCGACTTGGATCTTTTCGGTTCCATCTTCGCGTCCGATTTCTGGGTCCAAGAATACTTCTAGTCCTCTCTCCAGGAGGGATCTGGCTGCGTAGAACTTCTCGAATGTCTGGAGCTCTTGAGACGTCGTGGGATTATGGTGGTGCTCGCCAAAGGTTTGGTAGTCTCTCACCTCTTCAGCCGAAACTCTTCTGGTCTTATCCGACTCGAAAAGCTTCAGCATCATTTTTCCCGTTGACCTCTTGTTACCTATGGTAACATTCTTGGTATAAAACTGTTACCTAAGGTAAAACGCCTCAGAAAGGGGAACTCAACTGAAAAATCCGACCGTTCATCGCACGAAATCGTCCATTATCAGCCCTGAATCGGGTTTTGAGAGCCCATTTTTATAGAGCGGATTAGCCCCTAACGACAGGCCTAGATTTCCCGATTCGAAAATCGTCTTCCAAGCTGATTCCAAGGGATTAGAAGGAAAAATCGCTCACAACGGTTCCAAATAGAAAATGACTCTCAAAAAAGGGGGTACCATTCTAGCCAACTCGCGTCGCAAGATCCGCTTTCCAGCGATGGGCTAGAGCCATCTTATGCCTTGAACCAGCTGAAGACCAAATACCGAACCTGCTTGGACTCTGGGTCAGGGATGGCCAGAATGAACTGTTTTCGAACTGTTGTGGCCAATCTTCCGGCTCTAACCACCTCGAAAGGCCCCATAACCGACTCCGGGGTCTCCACCGAAACAATGAACGGGGCATGATCAATCCCGGGACCATGCTCATACACCGCGAAGTCCGCCCCGAACTTTATACCAGGAGTCACAATGTAGCCCTTGTTCCGCAAGTCCTCGTAGACCCTGTAAGCGAGCCTAAACCCGCGATAAGTGACGCGCGCAGTCTTCAGGAGTGCTGATCTTCCAACTTTCTTCTGAGTTTTTCCTTCTACAACTCGTATTCGTCCTTGGTCGAGGAGATACAAGCCCTCCATCAGATCTAGGAGGAGCGGCACTTCGAAATCTTGGTCAGGTTTGGGCTTCGGAATGCCGACAGGTTTTCCGAAGAACCCGGTTCGGTATACGCCAAGTCCTTGTTTCGGGTCCCAGATTATGAGACGGCTTCCGAATAGTTCAGCCGTTCCCAGGGGCGAAGGCTCGTTCATGGAGCTAGGCAGTCAAAGCAATAACGCGGATTAGATCGACAACATCCACGCCTAGGTCTGCCATGTTCTCCATTTGAGCGCTCAAGTCCCGCATCATCAAAATGGTCCGCAGCGGCATCTTCTCATCTAGAACCTCTAGGTCAAAGGATCGGTATGCCGTGTCGACCTTCCTCTCAGTATCCTCCACGGTCCTAGACAAGTCCATTGCCTTGGCAGGGTTGAATCCGAGGGACATCATGGTCTCGCGTATCTTCGACATTTCGTCAAGGACAAGCGCAATGAGGTCCGAGAGTCTTTTCATGTATTTCTTATCCATTTTCCAGCTCTTGTCCACGACCGCGGAGAGTCGAAACCCTATCCCCTGCGCATAGTCTGCTATTTCTCCGACCCGAAAGATAAGACGGATGAAATCCTCACGGCTTCCTAACAATGTCCCGAAGGAGGCGACTTCCTCTAGAAGCTTCTTTTTTGTGGTTTCGAACTCGTCCAGTATTTTGAGCATGTTCCCATAATGGTCTTTGGCATCCTTAGTCTTACCATCTCCTACGCTGTCAGTCATCAACGCCAGCTCCCTGGTAATCTCGACCACATTCCGGGTCTGTTCGCGACAAATATCGAGAATTCTCCTCCTAATCGTAGCCTCAGTCTCAACGGGAAAGGTCACAATATGGCACCTATGACTCTAGGCACTCATTGGTTGATGTTCCCATAAAAAGGCTAGCGGGCTATTTGGTAGACGGTCTTGGAAAACCAGTTTTGCCCACTCCTGCAATCGTAGACTCCAGCTGATTGACTGATACCCGTATTTGGGTCCAGGAGTCTCGGTCCCTGAGAGTGACAGTGTGATTCTTCAGGGTGTCATAGTCCACGGTGACCCCCAAGGGTATGCCGGCTTCGTCGGCTCTTGCATATCTCCGCCCAATAGATCCGGCTTCGTCATAATCGGCTCTGATCCCGCTCGAGAGCAGCGATTGATAGACCTCGATTGCCCTCTCCGGCAATCCGTCTCTGTTTAGCAGAGGGTAGACGGAGGCTTGAATTGGCGCGAGATGGAATGGGAGACTGAGCACCAGTCTGTCCTCCTTCATCCTCATGCTGTACTCAAGAGCAGCATAGATTAGCCGCTCAACCCCGAAGCTCGGTTCCACTACGTGCGGGACGAGTTTAGACCCAGACTCCTTGACAATATCCTCCTTCACCTCAAAGCAGCTGCTCGGAATCTCGTAACCTCCGATCGAGACCTTTCCGGAGTGACCCGCCCCCAATGCGTCGAGATCAACACGCGATATCGCAGCGGCAACTCGTCCGGTCTCGTCCCCGAACGTCTCGCGAAGCCTGTCATGCCTAACCACAATCTTCCGGACCTTCTTCTCAATGGGTTTCGAGTACGGTTTGAAGACGCGCATATCCTGACCAGTTGCCTCCATGTGCCTCTTCAGGTCGTAGTCTGTTCGGTAGGCGAATCCTGCTACTTCGGTCCAGCCGAGCTTGTCAAGCTTGATCTCAAGGTCAAAGGTCTGGTTCGAGTAGTGGGCGCGTTCCCCTGCCAATTTTTCAAAAAACCTCTGGTTTTCTCCTTCAATGCCAAGTTGCTCGAGGAACCTCTTCGAGAGTGCCATGAAGAACGCGGCCCAGCTGGTTTTAACCACCCCAGAGCGCAATGCTTCTCCAGCCGTCATCGACGGTGAATGCTCCTTTGAATCCATCCTAGCGGCCTCAGTAATGATTGACAAGCGTTCTCCCTCCACTTGGGGAAGGAACGGGCATTCGGTCTTGTCCGGGCTGAAGAACAGCTCGAAATCCATTATCGTGAACTCCCTGAGCCTTATCGGGCCCTGCCGGGGAGAGATCTCATTACGCAGGACCGTCCCAATCTGAGCCACTCCAAGAGGAAGGCGCTCTCTCATCACCTCGTATAGTCGGCGAAAGTCGGCGAAGATTCCTTGGGCAGCCTCAGGCCTCCCATACGCCACATCGTCGCCATAAGGTCCAATGTTAGTCTTGAACATGGTGAGAAAGTACTGGGGTTTGCCGAGGACTCCGCCGCACTCTGGACACTTAACGCCTTTCTCGTCGATCAACTGGCCTAGCTCATCCAGTCCCATGCCCTCGGTCTCGACCATTGCCCTTTCCTTGGCAAGTTGGTCTGCTCTGAATCGTCTGTGGCAATTTGTGCACTCGGTCATCGGGTCTTTGAAGTTCTCAACGTGTCCTGAGGCTTCGAGAAGTCGGTGCGGAGTAATGATTGGTGTTGATACTTCTACGAATCCGTATGGTCTGAGAAACATTTCTCGCCAGCGGTTAATAATCTGATTCCTAAGCCCAACGCCTAGGGGGCCGAGGTCGATGAAGCCGCTGACGCCGCCGTAGATTTCGAATGAGCTCCAGAAGAATCCTCGTCTCTTCGCCGTTTCGGAAAGTAGCGTATACTTGTCTGCAATGGGCGAAGCCAAGTCTGACGACCTAATTCCGAGTCAGCCTAGACTTAGCGGCTATATTGCTTTCGAGCCAATCCCGGTAGAAATGACGTGAGGAGGCTTTCGTGCCTTGCTGTTAGGAGAGACCTACCGGGCCCTTACGTGTTTGACGATGGGTGGCCGGACTTTTCTCAGAATCCGGTAACCACAGAACGGACACTTGATCTCAGGGGTCATCGCGAGCTGGTCAGCCGTTAACTTCGAGCCACAGTTAATACACTCGTAGAACAGACCGCCCGGACTCCTGTCTCTAGGAGAGACTGGCGGACCTATTGCCTCTGCCGGCACCTCGTCGGTAGAAGGTTCCATGAACGACCGGGTTTCTCTCGCGTTTCAGTTAAGGATTTCGCGGTTGGCTGTCGGCTTTCCTTGTAGACCCGGTTGACCTCGTTTTCGTCTTCTCTGTGGTCTCCTGTTCACCGCTCGGCTGCTTGCGTCTCGTGTAGACGATCACTATTATTGCAGCAACGGCGATTCCAATCGCCGGCAGGACGATAATCTGCAATGTCGTTGAGATTACAGATACGACTAGGGTCCTTGAAAGAAGAGGTGCTCCAGTTCGGCCGTACTGCGGCGTCCAGAAAGTCACTGTGTAAACTCCAGTCTTTGCGAGTGCCGGGATTGTGAACGTGGCGTCACTGGTTCCGCCGGGCTGGATAGTGATGGTTTTCGTCTGGATGGGTACGATTGATGGGCCCGTGACGTTTAGGTTTACTATGATCTTTGTTACAAGTGTTGTTGCGTTGCTTTTGACGTGAAGAGTGGCTGTGACTGACTCCTGGACCGATGCGGAGCTCGGTATGTCGCCTGTTGGGGTGAGTGATGTCGAGTCTGAGAAGATCGTTGGATCCTTCTCGGCATCTCCGAGAACGACTCCGTTGGAATCTCTGGCCAGTACTATTATCCGGAGGTTCTTTACGCCCACTAACTGGTTAGAATCGAGAGAGGTTGAGAAGCTCCCGTCGGTGCTCGTTGTGGTGGAGCTGGATCCTAGCAGTTGGCCTGGTAGTACTGGGGTGTAGAGGAGGTATGCGTAGGGAGGCGACTCGGCGTATGGAAGAGGAGATTCCAAGACATGATTAGTCTTATCTTTAGCATGTAATGTAATTTTGAACTGTCCAAAGTGCTGGCGTAGAAACGGTACTCCGGATTCTTGGTCCCCCGGTGTCATGTGGACAACAACCGTGCTTTTTGTTGCTAGGCTTTGGAGCGTAAGCTGTACGCCGTTCGGCGTGACTAGTGCTTGCAGACTATAGGTCAGCGGCGTGAACTCGAAGTCGTTGCCATTGTCGATGCTGCCCGGGACTAGGGGAATGGTTACGTTGACGCCATGGGTCGCCCCCGGATACCATTCATGATCTATTGTGACGTTTGCATCGTATTTTATGGATGCATTGCGGTTGACTAGGGTGAAGTACATTATGATAGGTTGCTGTGGCGAGCCAACGCCAACGACTGAGGTAATGTTGGATATGTACAGTCCAGCGTTTGACGGGACGCTACTGGTCAGCAATCCCGTTCCTTTGCCGATTGCGAATATTCCAACATTGCAGTTTATCGGTTGAGAGGCGGGATTTGAGAGGTAGCTGATTTTTCCCGAGATCGCGATTGAACTGCTACTGCCGACTCCCCCATTCGTGGATGAGCCAGAGTTGACTTGTAGCTCGTCAATGGTTATGTTGTGGGTTTTGATGCCGAAGTCATACCCGTTTAGGAATGTTACCGTGAGAATCCAGCTTCCCAGAGGATTGGCTGTCGTAGGGATTTCCATGGTGTAATTGGCTGAGCCTACTGGCGCGGTAGGGGACAAGGTGACGTTGGGCGGGGCTGGGCCGAGGCTGGGAACTGGCTCAAGCAAGCCGACCTGTGTGCCTGTTACATTGACTCCCGGTGTGTTTCTGACTCTAACCGTGATGTTCTCTCCGGGGGTCCAATAGTTAGTATCGACTGGTCCGAGGCCTGTTGTGAGCGAGGCTAGAGCATTGTTGCTTTGAGCTTTCACTAGAACGTCTTGCGATGTGGAGGGGGCTAAGTCTGTGACGTTGACTGAGAAAAACTGTACGGCGGTGCAATGGACGAGGCC
>WNEQ01001950.1_pt1 | contig 18131 bp, 22 predicted proteins | sample 5399971 | NCBI WGS metagenome assembly WNEQ01 (sample SAMN13153330, study PRJNA577476) | soil metagenome | isolation source: 20 cm grassland meadow soil 2 days after 1st rain plot 5 | place: USA:California | collected 2015-09-18
CCAGGCCATGCGGAATTTTCCATGGTCGATCGCGATGCGGCAGGCTTCGTGGAACAGCTCCTGCCGGTCGCGGATTCGCACAATAGCGGCATTGATTCCACTCAGCACCGCGTGAACGCGGTTCAGCCGGATGATCCTTGTTTCCGCCTCCTTTACCTCGGTCACGTCCTGCAGCGTGCTGAACCAGCGTTCCGATTCGGCCGCAACCGATTGCCCCGGCATCGGCTCGATGACTTGCCGGATGTGCATCCACGCGCCATCGGGCCGCCGCAGCCGGTATTCGACGTCGACGCGGCTTCCCTTGACGGCCGCCTCGACGCTTGCGCTCCGCAATCGCTCTCGATCGTCCGGATGAAGCATTTCCAGCCACTCACGTGTACTCTTCGGCGTTTGCGAAGGTTCAACCCCGATCAACGGCGGCAGCGTCTCCGACCAGCTCTCAAAGACGCCGTCGGCGCCGGTAATCACATGGCCAAGCTTTGCCATGACTTGCGCGCGGCGCAGGCCGGCCTCGCGCTCACGCAGGCGATCGCGCGCAACATCGAGCTCGGCTTGGGCGCGCTGCCGCTCACCGCGCTCCTTCGCCTCGTCGAGCGCGCGGGTGACTGCGACGGGCAGGCGCACGAGATTGTTCTTGAGCACATAGTCGGTGGCGCCGCCCTTCAGCGCCCGGATCGCATACTCTTCGCCGATCGTGCCGGAGACGAAGACGAACGGAGTGTCCGGCGATATTTCCCGGGCGAGCGCGAGCGCCTCCATGCCATCGAAGCCCGGCATCGAAAAATCCGAAAGGATCACGTGAGGCGTGAACTCGCGCAGCGCGGCCACAAAATCGTCGGGATGATCGACGATCCGAGGTGTCACACGCAGTCCCGCGCGCTTCAGCTCGCGGATCTCAAGCTCGGCGTCTGCGGCGACGTCCTCCGCGATCAGAACCCGGATTGTCGGCGCGATCATGTTCTTAGTATGGCCAGCAATGTCGAACTTACTCTTAGTCTTGACGAATGTCTTTCTTTCTACCTCTTCAAGATGGACAAATAGATAATTGCGCAAGATGATCTCTTTCTGGCGTGGCAACGCAGAAAGCAGATCGCCGTCTCTCCCTTGGATCTCGATATTATTGCGCGCCATGAATGATCCCCGCGAGGTGCGCCGGGCAATCCGCCGCGGCGAGCACTCGGGCCACACGACACCGCGCCCGCCGGCCGCTTTAGTGGCAAGCTGGTGGTGTCCATGCGGCCGTTCAAGCCTGCGGACGCGATCCGCGCAATCGAGATCACCTCCCGCTACCCGAGGGTCCACGGCGCGCCGGTGCACGTTGGCCGGCCGGATCTGGTGCTCGAGGCGCGTGCCTCGCTGTGCATCACGCACGCGCCGGGCCACATGCTGGTGACCGACCTGATGAACGCAAGTCTCGTGAGCCCGTGACACCCGAGCCCGCGCTTGCTGAAGCTGAATCGCTCGCGACGATTGCGAACCATTGGCTCGCGACGTTCGAGCAGGCTCTTGCGGGACGCGACGACGTCCTGCTCAAGACGCTCTTTCATGCCGACAGCCATTGGCGCGATCTGCTGGCCCTGACCTGGCACATCAGAACGATCAACGGCCGGGAAGCTGTACTTAGCGAGCTGAAAGCGCATGCCGGGCGCGCCCATCCGTCCGGTTTCAGGACCGATCCGCATCGGACTGCGCCCCGCCATGTGACGCGCGCCGGCAGCCACGCGATCGAGGCGATCTTCCAGTTCGAGACGGCTGAGGGCCGCGGCAATGGAGTATTGCGTCTTCGTCCTGACGAAAAAAATACGCTGCGAGCGTGGACGCTGCTCACAGCGCTCGACGAAATAAAAGGGTTCGAGGAACAGGTCGGCAGATTAAGACCCAAGGGTGAGAGGGATCCGGTTGTGCTGGTCGTGGGGGGTGGGCAGGCCGGGCTTTCAATCGCCGCACGCCTGACCCAGTTGCAGGTCGACACTCTGATCGTAGACCGCGGACAGCGCATCGGCGACAACTGGCGCAACCGTTATCGCGCCCTGACCCTGCACAACCAGGTGCAGGTCAACCACCTTCCGTACATGCCTTTTCCACCGAACTGGCCGACCTACATTCCCAAAGACAAGCTTGCCGGCTGGTTCGAGGCCTACGTGGAAGGCATGGAGCTCAGCTACTGGACGGCGACTGAGTTCAGGGGCGGAGCCTACGACGAAACAGAGGAGCGATGGTCCGTCGCGCTGCATCGGGCGGACGGCACGACGCGGGAAATGCGTCCGCGACACATCGTCATGGCCACCGGGGCCAGCGGAATTCCGAACCTTCCCGACATCCCGACGTTGCGCAACTTCGGCGGCAAGATTCTGCACTCCAGCCAATACGTCGACGGCGAGGAATGGAAGGGCAGGAACGCCCTCGTCATCGGCACCGGCAACAGCGGCCACGATATCGCGCAGGACCTCTACTCGAGCGGGGCCAAGGTCACGCTCGTTCAACGCAGTCCGACCTTGATCGTCAATATCGAGCCGAGCGCGCAGCTTCCTTACGCGTTGTACGACGAAGGACCTCCTCTGGAGGACTGCGACCTCATCAATACCTCCATACCGCTTCCCCTGGCACGGAAGAGCCACAGGCTCCTGACCGAGCAGGCGAAGAAAATGGACCAGGACCTTCTCGATGGGCTCGAGCGCGTGGGCTTCAAGCTCGATTTCGGCGAAGACGGAACCGGCTGGCAGTTCAAGTACCTCACCCGCGGTGGCGGCTACTACTTCAATGTCGGCTGTTCCGATTTGATCGTTGCCGGTGAGATAGGACTGGTGCAATTTTCCGATATCGCCGGGTTCGTCGCCGAGGGGGCGCGGATGCGCACCGGCGATACGCTCGCCGCGGACCTGGTCGTGCTGGCAAGCGGCTACAAAGGACAGGAGTACCTGGTTCGCAAGCTGTTCGGCGACGAGGTCGCGGCTCGCGTCGGCCCCATCTGGGGATTCGGCGATGAGCAGGAGCTGCGCAACATGTTCACGCGCACCGCCCAGCCGGGCCTGTGGTTCATCGCCGGGAGTTTCACCCAGTGCCGCATCTACTCGAAGTACCTCGCGCTGCAGATCAAGGCCTGCGAGATAGGGCTGCTGCCCGGCGGCGCAAACCACGCGACCGGAGCAGAGCGGCGGGTTAAGATGTAGCGGAGTCGAGCCGATTCGCCGGCGTTCGCGGAGGCCGCCCATGCCAAGGCACCCAGATTACGTTCCGCACGGGGTGATCCCCGCCGTGCTGCTGCCGTTCGACGACAACCTCTCGATCGACGAGGCCTCGTACCGCGCCCACCTGCGCGACGTGAGCTCGGTCGAGGGCGTCGCCGCGATCACCACCAATGCGCACGCCTCCGAGGTCGCGTCGTGCAGCTTCGAGGAGCAGCGGCGCGTGTTGGGGATCACCCTCGACGAGATCGGCGCGCGCATGCCGATCGTGAACGGCGTGTACGCCGAGAATGGGCTGGAGGCGGCTCGCATCGCGAAAATGGCGCATGCGGGCGGCGCCTCCGCCCTGCTGGTGTTTCCCTCGGGTGTCTATACCTTCGGCCAGCGCCCCGAGATGGCGCTCGACCACTTCAAGCGCATCGCCGACGCCACGGACCTGCCATTGATCGTCTTTCAGTATGGGCTCGCCGGCGGTCAAGGCTATCCGCTCGCGACGCTCTCGAAGATCCTCGACGCGGTGCCGACGGTGCGCGCGATCAAGGACTGGTGCTCGAACCCGCAGCTGCACGAGCGCCACATCCGCGTGCTGCAGTCGCGCACCCCGCCTGTCAACGTGCTCACCACGCACAGCACCTGGCTGATGGGCTCGCTGGTACTCGGCTGCAACGGCCTGCTCTCGGGCAGCGGCTCGGTTATCGCCGATTTGCACGTGCAGCTCTGGCGCGCGGTGCAGGAGAATGACCTCGCCGCGGCGCGGCGCGTGAACGACCGCATCTGGCCGACCGCCGAGGCGTTCTACAGCGAGCCTTCGGTCGACATGCACAACCGCATGAAAGAGGCGCTGGTGCTTCTCGGAAAGCTGCCGCGCGCCGTGGTGCGGCCGCCGCTCGTCAAGCTGCCGCAGGCCGAGATCGAGCGCATCCGCACCGCCCTGATCGCGGCGGGGCTGCTGAAACCGGGTGCTGCCCCAAGGTTTGCCGCTTTAAGATGAGAGATATCACAGGGGAGAGAGACCGTGTACTTCGTTGACAAGCTGGTTATTGCCATGACCGCCGCCGCATTCGCGCCGGCCGCATCGCTCGCCCAGGAAGCGCCGCTCAAGATCGGCGTTGTCACCTTCCTCTCTGGGCCGGCCGCAAGTCCGTTCGGCGTCCCGGCGCGCAATGCCGCGGAGATCATGGTCGAGATGCTGAATGGCACCAAGGTGCCTGCGCCTTACGCGGCGAGGGGATTCGGCGGCGCCGCGCTGCAAATGCAGCTGGTCGACGAATCGGGCCCCGCCACCACTCAGGTGACCGAGTTCCGCAACCTGGCGCAGCGCGACAACGTCGACATGGTGATCGGCTACGTCTCGAGCGGCAACTGCCTTGCCGTCGCGCCGGTGGCCGAGGAACTGAAGAAGCTCACCGTGTTCTTCGATTGCGGCACGCCGCGCATCTTCGAGGAAAAGAGCTACAAGTACGTGTTCCGCACCGCCTCGACCGCGACCATGGACAGCGTCGGCGCGGCGCTCTATGTCAAAGAGCTCAAGGCGGGCAAGATCAAGAGCATCGCGGGCGTGAACCAGAACTATGCCTGGGGCCAGGACTCCTGGGTCGACTTCGAGGCATCGATGAAGCAGCTCACTCCGGGCGTCCTGGTCGCGACCTCGCAGATGCCGAAGCTCTTTGCCGGGCAATACAACGCCGAAATCTCGACGGTGCTCGGCGCCAAGGCGGACGTCGTGCACTCGAGCTTCTGGGACGGCGACCTCGAGGCGTTCATACTGCAGGCCGGCCCGCGCGGCCTGTTCAAGCGCAGCACTGTGATCCTCACCACCGGCGAAACCGCGATGTACAAGCTCGCCGAGCACATCCCGGACGGCGTAGTGATCGGCGCGCGCGGACCCTACGGCCCCTACGCGCCGGACAACGAGCTGAACAGGTGGTTCTCGAAAACTTTCGCCGACCGCTACGGCGTGCCGCCCAACTACGCTGCCTACCAGATGGCGCAGGCGATCCTCGGCACCAAGGCGGCGTGGGAGAAGGCCCAGACCGCGAACGGCGGCAACCGCCCGAGCACCGACCAGGTGATCGCGGCCTTCGAGCGCCTGACTTTCGAGAGCCCGGCCGGCAAGGTCGAAATGGTTATCGGCGCCGGCCACCAGGCGATCACCGAGACCGCCTACGGCGTGAGCAAGCTGGTCAAGGGCAAAATGACGGTCGCGAACGTCAAGCGCTACCCGGCTACCATGGTCAACCCGCCGGACGGCGTAAAAGCCGCCGACTGGATCGCCAACGGGTTCAAGAAGTAAGCGTTCCGACTGGAACAGTTCCTAGCCGTCCTTATCGACGGCATCATCTATTCGTCCTGGCTGTTCATCGCGGCGGTCGGACTGACGCTGATCTACGGCGTCATGAAGATCGTCAACGTGACGCATGGCAGCTTCTATGCCCTCGGCGCCTACGCCGCGGCGTCGATCACCGGAGCGCTGCTGGCCAGGGGCATGCCGCCGTCGCTATCGTACGCGGTCCTGCTCGGCTCGGCGCTGCTTGTGTCGGTGATCGTCGCGCCGCTGATCGAGCGCGGCATCCTGCGCTTCATGTACGCCAAGGACGAAGTGGTGATTCTGCTCATCACTTATGCCCTGTTCCTGATCCTTGAGGACGTCATCAAGATGATCTGGGGCGTGAACCCGTATTTCATCGCCGAGCCCTACGGCCTGCTCGGCAGCTTCGACGTGCTCGACCTCACCTACCCGTACTACAACCTGATCCTGGTCGGCGTGGCGATCGCGTGCGGCGCGGGGCTCGCCTGGATGCTGGGCAGCACGCGCACCGGCAAGCTGCTGGTCGCGGTGATTCACGATACCGAGGTGAGCCGCGCGATGGGCATCAATGTCGACCGGATGTATCTCTACACCTTCACCTTCGGCTCGCTGCTCGCGGCGATCGGCGGGGCCTTCACCGCGCCGATCGTGTCGGTGGTTCCGGCACTGGGCGTCGAAGTGATCGTGCTGTCGTTTGCGGTGGTGGTCATCGGCGGCCTGGGAAGCCTCCCCGGTGCGGCGCTCGGCGCGGTGATGGTCGGCCTGGTGCGCTCGGCCGCCATCCATTACCTGCCGCAGGCCGAGCTGTTCGTGATCTACCTGGTGATGGCGATGGTGCTCGCGTTCAGGCCGCGCGGGCTGTTCAGCATCGCCGAGGCGAGGAAGATATGAGCCGCGACCGCACACCGCGCACGCTCGGGCTGATCCTGCTCGCGCTGCTGGTCTTCGGCCAGTTCCTGCCTCAATGGACGCTGTTCCTGGTGACCGTGGCGCTCGCCAAGGGGCTGGTAGTCCTCGGCCTGATGATCCTGCTGCGCTGCGGCCTGGTGTCCTTCGGCCAGGCGCTCTATTACTGCATCGGCGCCTACGCCGCCGGCATGCTTGGACGCCTGTTCGGCGCGAGTGACGTGTTCACGCTGATGCTCGCCGGCATGGCGGCAGCGGGACTGGTCGGCTTTGTGCTTGGCTTCCTGCTGGCGCGCTACCGCAGCATTTTCTTCGGCTTGCTGAGCCTCGCGGTCTCGATGATCCTTTACGGGCTGCTGGTGAAGACCGAGGCGCTCGGTTCAACCGATGGCTTCCACGTGCTGCCCTCGACGCTGTTCGGATTGCGCCCCGCCGACGCCTGGGTGCGCTACACGGTGCTCGCGGTGGCGCTGCTGGTGGCGTTCATCGCCGCGCTGCTGGTGCACCGCTACCTGGGCACGCCGCTCGGCAGGCTTGCGTCGGCGATCAAGGACAACGAGATCCGGGTCGAGTACATGGGCGCCTCGGCGCGGCACGCGATCCACGTCAAGTACGTGATCGCCGCGGCGCTCGCGGGACTGGGCGGCGCGCTCGCCGCCACGACCGTCGGGCATATCGACCCGGAAATGGCCTACTGGACGACCTCAGGCGAGTTCATCTTCATCACTATCCTCGCGGGCACTGGCAACGTCATCGCGCCGTTCCTCGGCGCGCTCGTCTTCGGCGTCATCCAGACGGTGGCCTTCGGCATCTCGCCCAATACCTGGCAGATGGTGCTCGGCGGCTCGTTGCTGGTGGTTATCGTGTTCCTGCCGAACGGCCTGTGGTCGCTGTTCCGCGGGCGCAAGGTGGCTTGAGATGGCGGCGATTCTCGACGCGCAGGGCCTGAACAAGAACTTCGGCGCGGTCACCGCGGCGAGCGACATCAACGCCGCCATCGAAAGGGATTCCGTGGTGGGCTTGATCGGCACCAACGGCGCCGGCAAGACCACCTTCATCAACATGATCACGGGCTATCTCAAGCCCGACCGCGGGCGCATCCGCTACGAGGGCCGCGACATCACCGAGCTCGCGCCGCGCGACGTCACGCGCCTGGGCATCTGCCGCTCGTTCCAGATCCCGCAGCTCTACGCCTCGCTCACCGCGTTCGAGAACATGCTGGTCGGCATCGGCGTGGTGCTGAGGAACGCGGGCCGCGGCGGATTCTTCTCGCGCGGCCGGGCGCTGGTGCCGGGGCACGACCTGCCGGCGGAAGATGTCGCCGAGCGCATCCTCGAGCGCTTCGGCCTGGCCGAGTACCGCGACAAGAACGCGCAGGTGCTGCCGGGCGGAGTCAGGAAGCTGCTCGATATCGCGCTCACCATGGTGGCCAAGCCCAAGATTCTGCTGCTTGACGAGCCCACCAGCGGCGTGTCGGCGGAGGAAAAGTTCGTGATCATGGAAATGATCATGGCGGCGGTGCGCGCCGAGGGCGCCACGGTGCTGTTTGTCGAGCACGACATGGAGGTGGTAAGCCGCTTTGCCGGGCGCGTGCTCGCGTTCTACGACGGGCGCATCATCGCCGACGCGGCGCCGGAGATTGCGCTCGCCGATCCGGAGGTGAAGCGCTACGTGGTGGGTGGGGTGCTGCGTGCTTAAGGTCGAAAACCTCAACGTCTCTATTCAGTCGGTCCAGATCCTGCGCGATGTCTCGCTCGCGCTGCCTGCCGGCACGATGGCCGGGCTCATCGGGCGCAACGGCGCCGGCAAGACCACGCTCATGAAGAGCATCATGGGGATCCTCAAGGTCTCGAGCGGCGCGATCAGCTTCCACGGTGCCGACCTGCTCGCGACGCCGACCTGGCGCCGCACGCGCATGGGCATCGGCTATATGCCCGAAGACCGCCGCCTGATTCCCAACCTGACGGTGGAGGAGAACCTGCTGCTGCCCGCCTGGGCAGCGAAGCAGCCGGACGCCGCCCAACGTCTGGAGAAGGTCTACCGGCTGATCCCGGAGCTACGCGGCTTCACGCTGCGCAAGGGATCGCAGGTTTCGGGAGGCCAGCAGAAGATGGTGGCGATCGGCCGCGCGCTGATGTGCGGCGACAAGCTGCTGCTGCTCGACGAGCCTTTCGAGGGTGTGGCGCCGGCACTGGCGCAGCGGCTGGCGGAGGTGGTCGGCAGGCTCAAGCTCGAGGGCATGTCGGTGATTCTGTCGGAGTCCGACCTGCAGCATTCCGAACGCATGGTAGACCGCATCATGGTCATCGATCGCGGCGCGGTCAGCATGAGAAACTGAAACCAACAAGCTACCGCAGCAAGGTGCGCAGGTCGTCCGCTAGATCTTCGCGGATGCGGTCGTGGCGCACCAGCAGGCGCAGGCGTCCCTGCGGGTCGATGACGTACGACTGCGCGCTGTGATCGATCGTATAGCTTTCGCCGCTCTTGCGCTTCTCGAAGTAGATCTTGAATTCCTTGGCGGTGCGCTGCGTGGCAGCCAGGTCGCCGTAAAGCGCGAGGAAGCGCGGATCGAAGGCGCCGACGTACTGCGCAAGCTCCTTCGGCGTGTCTCGCTCCGGGTCAACGGTGACGAAAAGGACTTGTACCCGCTCGGCATCCGGGCCGAGGCTCTTCAGCGCGTTGGCGACATCGGCCAGCGTCGTCGGGCAGACGTCGGGGCAGTGCGTGAAGCCGAAGAACAGCACCACCGCCTTGCCGCGAAAGTCCTCGAGGCGACGCGGCTTGCCGTTCTGGTCGGTGAGCTCGAGCGTCCGGCCGTACTCGACGCCGGTGATGTCGGTGCTCTTGAACTTCGGGCCGGCGCTGTCGCAGCCGGCGAGCAGCGCAAGGTTACAGATAATGATCGAGCAGAAGCGCGGCAAACAACGCGGCAAGATAGGCAATCGAATACCGGAAAGTTTTCTGCGCGACGAGGTCGCTGTACGCGAAATAGATGCGCAGCGCGTAAGCGACGAATATCCCGCCCAGCGCGATGGCGGCGCCGAGATAGAGCCAGCCGCTCATCCGCACCACGTAAGGCAGCAGGGTCACGGCGAAGAGGATCAGCGTGTAGAGCAGCACCTGCAGGCGCGTGTACGGCTTGCCGTGGGTCACCGGAAGCATGGGGACGCCGGCCCGCGCATAGTCCTCGGTGCGATACAGCGCGAGCGACCAGAAGTGCGGCGGGGTCCAGGCGAAGATGATGAGGAACAGCAGCATCGCCTCGGTGCTCACCTCGCCGGTGACCGCCGCCCAGCCCAGCACCGGCGGCATGGCGCCGGAGGCGCCGCCGATGACGATGTTCTGCGGGGTGGCGGGCTTCAGCACCAGCGTGTAGAGGACGGCGTAGCCGATGAAGGTGGCGACGGTGAGCCACATGGTGAGCGGATTGACGAAGCGATAGAGCAGCCACAGGCCCAGGCCGCCGATCGCGGCGGTGAAAGCGAGCGTCTGCTGCACGGTCAGCTCGCCGCGCGGCAGCGGCCGCCGGCGCGTACGCTGCATCACCGCGTCGATCTTCTGCTCTACCAGGCAATTGATCGCCGCCGCGGCGCCGGCGACCAAAGCGATCCCGGCGGTCCCTGCAATAAGAATTTGAATGGGAACCACCCCTGGCGTGGCGAGGAACATGCCGATCACCGCCGTGAAGACGATGAGCGACACCACGCGCGGCTTGGTGAGCGCGTAGCAGGCGCGCAGTTTTTGCGTGAAGCTCTGGGAAAGGACCTGGGTATTCACCGGAACGGGCGCAAGCCGCGGAAAGCGAAAAAGTTTAGCACGACGAGCGAGATAAGCAGAAGCGCGGCGCCGGCATTGTGAGCGGCGGCGAGCGGCAACGGCAGGCCGAGCGCCACATTGGCCACGCCGAGCGAGAACTGCAGGAGGAGAAGGATCCCGGTAAGCGCCGCCAGCGGCCGTAACGCTGCAATTCTGGATGCTTTGAGGGCAGCCCAGCCCGCGACGGCCACCAGGACGAGCGCGAACACGCGGTGCGTCCAGTGAATGGCGGTGAGCGCCTCGCGCGGCAGGAGCTCGCCTTCGCCGGTGTGCCCCAGCTCGCGCAGCACGTGGAAGGCGTTGGCGAAGTCCATCGGCGGCAGCGCCTGCCCCATGCATCCCGGAAGATCAGGGCAGGCGAGCGCGGCGTAGTTCGCGCTGACCCAGCCGCCCAGCGCGATTTGCACCACCGCTGCGACAAGGCCGACGAATGCCGGCAGGCATACCACACGCGTTCCGGGGTCTACCACGAAATCGAATGATTGAAGCGCAAGCCATACGAGCAGCGCAAGCGTCGCCATGCCGCCCAGGAGATGTGCGGTGACGATCGCCGGCTTGAGCAGCATCGTCACCGTCCACATGCCGAGCGTCGCCTGGAACACGACGAGGAGGGCGAGCGCGGCGGCAAGCAAGCGGGATCGCCGTTTTTTCAGAAGACCCAGGGCCGCGGCCAAATAACGGTGGCCCATCTCCTTCCATGCCTTGGCATGCGCGAGGTCGTCGGGCATCTGCGCGGGAACGGGCTGACCATAGCAGAGCGGCCAGTCCGGGCAGCCCAGGCCGGCATCTGAGAGCCGCACGTACGCGCCGACGACAACCACCACGAAGGCGAGCGCGAGCGTCGCGAGCACGAGAGCGCGATAGTTGCTCATCCGATCCGGCGGAACGAGAGCACCGCGGCGAAGATCACGGCGAGCGCCACGAGCGAATACCAGTGCAGCGCATAGCTTTCATGGCGCTCGATACCTGCATCCGCGCGCGGCCATTCGCGCAGCAAGCCGTCGCCAGAATCCGAGCGCTGCTCGATGACGATCGGCTGCAGGGCGAGGCCGGTTTCGGCGGCGAAGGCGCCGAGGTCGACGTTTTGGCGCACTCTGCCCTGGAGATCCTCCTTCAATTGCAAGGCGTGCGGCAGGCGCTCGAGCGCGAGCCCCTCGACGCGCGTCTCGCCTGCAGGGGTGCGCACCTCCGGCAGCACGTCGCGCGAGCGCGGCGCCTCTATCCAGCCGCGATTGACCAGGACATGCAGAGAGGAACGCGCAAGCTTCAGGGGTGTGATCACCTCATAGCCGACGCGCCCGTGCCGGATCTTGTTGTCGAGAAACAGCGTGCGCTCGGCGACGAACTCGCCGCGCGCGGCGACGCGCTTCAGGAGCAGGTTTTTATTTTCAACCGGCGTGGTGGAAATTTCGATCGGTGCAGCCTTCAATGCCTGGTCAACCTCTGCGCCGAGCGCGCGCTTTTCCTCGGCGCGGCGCGTCTGCCAGTTGCCGAGCGCGATGCCGGCGCCGCACGCCACTGCAGCCAGCGCGAGCGGCCATCTGCGCGGTCGGAAAGAGTATCCTGCAAGCATGCTTCGCTACTTCGTGATCGCGGTGTTCGTGCTGATCGTGGCGAGCCTGTTCTCGGCGCTGGTGTTCATCTACCAGGACCGCAGCGGCTCGAAGCGCGCGGTCAAGGCCCTCGCCTTGCGCGTGGGCCTGTCGGTTGGCCTGTTCGCGTTCCTGATGGCCGGGTATTACTTCGGCTGGATCAAGGGCAGGCTCTAGAGCCAGTAAACGAAGATGAACAGGCCCAGCCACACCACGTCGACGAAGTGCCAGTACCAGGCGGCGCCCTCGAAGCCGAAGTGATGGTCGGGCGTGAAGTGGCCCCGGATGCAGCGCACCAGGATCACCGTCAGCATGATCGCGCCGCAGGTGACGTGGAAGCCGTGGAACCCCGTCAGCATGTAGAAGGTCGAGCCGTAGATGCCGGTCGAGAGCTTCAGGTTCAGCTCGCGGATCGCGTGGCCGTACTCGTAGGCCTGCAGGCCGATAAACAGCACCCCTAGCGCAACGGTCAGCGCGAGGAACAGAATCAGCTGCCTGCGGTCGTTCTCCTTCAGCGCCCAGTGCGCCATGGTTACGGTCACGCCCGACGAAAGCAGCAGCAGCGTGTTGATGGCCGGGATGCCCCACGCCGCCATCGGCGCGAACTGCTCCTCGAAGGCCGGCCCTGCGCTGGGCCAGCGGGGCGCGAACCCCGGCCACATCAGCGCGTTGCTTTCGATGCTCCCCAGGTCCGGCACCGAATAAACCCGCGCCCAGAACAGGGCTGCGAAGAACGCGCCGAAGAACATCACCTCCGAAAAAATGAACCAGCTCATCCCCCAGCGGAACGACAGGTCCTCCCAGCCCCCGTATTTGCCGCCTTCGGACTCGCGGATCACGTCGCCGAACCAGCGCACCATCATGTAGACCAGCAGCAGGAAGCCGGCGCCGATCGACGCCCAACCGGCGCGGGAGCCGTTCATCACGAATACCCCGCCGATCGCCATCAGGAGCAGCGCCGCCGAGCCCATGATCGGCCAAGGCGCCGGCTGCGGCACCGAGTAGCGCTGTTGCCGGCCGTGCGTGGATGCGTTTTGCGTCATTTTGTTCCCCTGGTTCAGCGGGTCACGAAGTGCACGATCGTGACCAAAGTCAGTACGAAAAGCACGACCGACACCAAGGCGACGATGACCACGTGCACCGGGTTTAGCGGCGTTTTCTCGGCATCGGCCCTGCGCCGAATGCCGATGAAGCCGGAGAGCACCGCCTTGACCGCGTGCATCACGACTTCCCTCCGCGGCCCGCGACCTCGAAGAAGGTGTAGGAAACCGTGATCGTATTCACGTCCCTGGGCAGCTTCGGATCCACCACGAAGGTCACCGGCATGCGCCGCGTCTCGCCGGGCGCCAGCGTCTGCTGCGTGAAGCAGAAGCATTCGAGCTTCTTGAAGTACTCGCCGGCGAACTGCGGGCCGTAGCTCGGCACCGCCTGGCCGGTCACCGGCGCGGCGCGCTGGTTGACGATTTCGTACTCCACCGTGGCGAGCTCGCCGGGGTGGACCTGCAGGTGATTGACGAGCGGCCGGAAGCGCCAGGGCAGATCGTGGGTGTTGGAATCGAGCTCGATGGTCACCGTGCGGGATGCATCGATCTGCGTATTGGAAACGCTGTCGCGTTGCGTCAGGCTGTTCACGCCGAGCGCCGCGCAAATCTGGCCGTAGAAGGGAACGAGCGCGAAGCCGAAACCGAACATGCCGAGCGCGATCACCGCGAGGCGCATGCACAGCCGCCGGTTTGCCTGTTCGAGGTTCATCGATTCGAAAACCAGTACCTCGCGATGATGCCGGCGAAGAACATCAGGGCGATGGAGGCCAGGACGAGTGCCGTCTTGAGGTTCCTGGTCAATGCAGTACCGGCGGGGTTTCGAAGCTGTGGTACGGCACCGGCGTCGGCAGGTGCGTCCACTCGAGCGAGTCGGCGCCTTCCCAGGGCTTCTGCGGCGCAGGCGCCCCGCTGCGGATGCACTTCACCACGATATAAAGGAACAGCAGCTGCGCCAGGCCCATGCCGAACGCGCCGAGCGACGAGATCTTGTTCCAGGTCTCGAACATCAGCGGATAGTCCGGGATGCGCCGCGGCATGCCGGCGAGGCCGAGGAAATGCTGCACGAAGAAGATCATGTTGAGGAAGACGAGCGTCAGCCAGAAGTGGATCTTGCCGAGCGTCTCGTCGTACATCTTGCCGGTCCACTTCGGCAGCCAGAAATAGATGCCGGCGAAAGCCGCGAACAGCGCCCCCGCCACCATCACGTAGTGGAAGTGCGCCACCACGTAGTAGGTGTCCTGCAGCTGGATGTCGACCGGCACCAGCGCCAGCACCAGGCCGGTGAAGCCGCCGAGGGTAAACATGAACAGGAAGCCGAGCGCGAACAGCATCGGCGTCTCGAACGACAGCGACCCCTTCCACATCGTCGCCACCCAGTTGAACACCTTGACGCCGGTGGGCACCGCGATGAGGATCGTCGCGTACATGAAGAACAGCTGCCCGGTCACCGGGATGCCCGTGGTGTACATGTGGTGCGCCCAGACGATGAACGACAGGATCGCGATCGCCGAGGTGGCGTAGACCATCGAGGCGTAGCCGAACAGCGGTTTTCTGGAGAACGCCGGGATCACCTGGGAGATCACGCCGAACGCCGGCAGCGCGACGACGTACACCTCGGGGTGGCCGAAGAACCAGAAGATGTGCTGGTAGAGCACCGGGTCGCCGCCGCCGGCGGCGTTGAAGAAAGTGGTGCCGAAGTGCCGGTCGGTGAGCGTCATGGTGACCGCGCCGGCGAGCACCGGCATCACCGCCAGCAGCAGATAGGCGGTGATCAGCCAGGTCCACACGAACAGCGGCATCCTCAGCAGCGTCATTCCGGGCGCTCGCAGGTTGAGGATGGTGGTGATGATGTTGATCGAGCCGAGAATCGAGCTCATGCCGAGCAGGTGGACGGCAAAGATGGTGAAGTCCATGCCCATGCCCATCTGCACGGTGAGCGGCGCGTACATCGTCCAGCCCACCCCGGGCGCGCCTCCCGGCATCAGGAACGACAGGGCGAGCAGCGTCGCGGCGAACGGCAGCAGCCAGAACGACCAGTTGTTGAGGCGCGCGAACGCCATGTCGGGCGCGCCGATCATCATCGGGATCTGCCAGTTGGCGAAGCCGACGAAGGCCGGCATGATCGCGCCGAAGATCATGATCAGGCCGTGCATGGTGGTCAGCTGGTTGAAGAAGTCGGGGTCGACGAACTGCAGGCCGGGCGAGTACAGCTCGGCGCGGATCGCCACCGCCATGATCCCGCCGACGCCGAACATGAGGAAGCTGAACCACAGGTACAGCGTGCCGATGTCCTTGTGGTTGGTGGTGGTGATCCAGCGCATGATCCCGCCATAACCGCCGTGGCGGTCATGGTGACCGTGCGCGTGGTCGTGGTCGATGACTGCACTCATCCCGGTTCTCCTAGCTTATTTGCGCCGCGCTTTGACTTCAGCCGGCTGCACATCGCTTGCCTTGTTCCCCCAGGAATTGCGCACGTAGGTAATCACCGCGGCAATCTCCGTATCCGATAGCTGCTTGCCGAACGCCTGCATCGCGGTGTTCGGGCGTCCGTTCAGCACCGTGTCGATCGGGCCCGGTTCAGCGGTGACGAAGTTGTTGCCGGCGAGCGCGGGCGCTTTCACCGCCGGCGAGCCCTGGCCGGAGGCCTGGTGGCAGGCGACGCAGGTCGCCGCGTAGACCTTCTCGCCGCGCGCCTTCAGTTCCTCGAGGCTCCACTTCTTGTTCGGGTCGTCGGCCTGCGCGAGCAGCGCCTTTTTCCTCTCGCCGACCCACTTGCTGTAGTTCTCCTGCGAAACCACCCGCACCACGATCGGCATGAAGCCGTGCTCCTTGCCGCACAGCTCGGCGCACTGGCCGCGGAACACTCCGGTCTTCTCGGCCCGGAACCAGGTGTCGCGCAGGAAGCCGGGAATCGCGTCCTGCTTGGCGCCGAAGGCGGGCACCCACCACGAATGCACCACGTCGGCGGCGGTGGTGATCATGCGGATCTTCCTGTTGACCGGAACCACCAGCTCGTTGTCCACCTCGAGCAGATAGTGTTCGCCCTTCGGCGCGTGGCCTTCGATCTGCTCGCGCGGCGTGCTCAGGGTCGAGATCAGGCTGATGCCCTCGCCTTCGCCCTTGAGGTAGTCGTAGGCCCATTTCCACTGGATGCCGGTGACCTTGATCGTCAGGTCGGCCGCCGTGGTGTCCTTTTGCGCCACCACGAGGCGGGTCGCCGGCCAGGCGATCAGGACCAGGATCAGCGCCGGAATCGCCGTCCAGAGCATCTCGACCGTGGTGTGCTCGTGGAACTCCTCGGCCTGGTGGCCCTTTGACTTGCGGTGCGCGTACACCGACCAGAACATGAAGCCGAACACGCCGACGAAGATCGCGGCGCACAGGATCATCACGTACTCGTGCAGGTCCTGAATCTCGGCGGCGAGCCTGCTTGCGGCCGGCTGCAGGTTCCACTCCAGCGCCAGCGCCAGGCCCGAAAAGGTCAACCCGAGGAAAACGGCCGCGCAGGCTGCGATGCTGGGTGCCCGAGGAAATCGAGCAGTTGCACTTGAGATCGGCATCGAAGCGGCTTTGCGAGTGTGCGCAGTATAGCCAAGAACCGGCCATGATTTATGATGGCGCCGCAGGCAGTTTTATCTCAACCGTGTGGAGACCAGCCAAATGAAGCAAAACCGTATCAGTACCGGCCGTCGCGATTTCCTGAAAGCGGGTTCGCTCGCGGTGGTGTCGGCCGCGATCGCAGGCAGTGCCGGCAGGGCCGCCGCGCAGGCCGCCAGGTTGGACGAGAAAGATGCGCAGGCGCAAAGCCTCGGCTACAAGCACGACGCAAGCAAGGTGGACAAGGCCAAGTTCGCGAAATACGTGGCCGGACAGAACTGTGCGAACTGCACCTTCTATCAGGGCAAGCCCACTGACGCATGGGGCGCCTGTCCGATCTTCGCGAACAAGCAAGTAGCCGGCAAGGGCTGGTGTTCGGGGTACGTGAAGAAGGCCTGACTGATTGAAGGAAACTTTTGGGGTTGTTCCGGTTCTACCGGTTATGTCTCTCAAATTCAGCATCATGATAACAAGCGTCGCGCTGGCCGCGATACTTGCCGGAGCGTGGCTCGCGGACGTCTATCGGGAACACGATTCGCGCGCCGTGTTGCTGCCGGATCAGGTGATCACATTGTTTCCTGACCCGAAGCCGCTTACCGCCTTTGCGCTCACCGATGACAAGAATCGGGTATTTGATCTTGCAAGCTTGAAGGGTAAATGGTCGTTTCTCTTTTTCGGCTTCACCTACTGCCCGGACGTCTGTCCGACGACGCTGGCGGTGCTGGCCCGCGTGCGTGACAACATCGCCAAGAATACGGTCGGCGCCGAAGATCTCCAGTTCGTCTTTGTCTCGGTAGATCCAAATCGCGATACCGCTAGCAAGCTCGGGCAATACGTGGAATATTTTGATGCGACCTTTCTCGGCGTGACGGGAGACAACGCGCAGATCGGCAACCTGGCGAGTCAACTCGGCGCCGCGTATCAGGTTGCGATCACACCGGGTATGGAAAACTACCCCGTCTATCACACTGCGGCGGTATTTCTGGTGGATCCGCTAGCCCGATATCATGCCGTGTTCACGCCGCCCCATGATGCGGAGGCGATCAGCAAGCGGTTCAAAGTGGTGCGCGAGCTTGAGGCCCTGGCCCCCGGCGTTGCTCAGGGGCGGCTGGGTGCCGGCGCGCCCGCCGCTTTTTTCACGGGCTCCCGCTGACTGTCCGCCGCAGGGACGCTGATCTGGCCGACGGGACTCGAACCGGCGCCCAGCAGCTCGCTGCGGTCCAGTCGGACCCGCTCGGGGATGTTGCGGTGATGGCCCACGAGAAGGAAAATAAACAGCATCAGCACCACGCTGACCCCAAGAATGATCGAAATTTTGGTCATCGGCAGCAATTCACTCGTTGCGCTAGAGCAATCCCTTCAGGAAAAAGACACCGCGCGTAAAAAAAGTGTAGTCCGCTTCGAGTGCTCCAATGCCCAACAGCACCATCAGCAACAGCGTCGGGACCAAAATGGCATACATCATGGCCAGCCGCTCCCAGAGCATGTGCATGAACACCGCCACGATCAGCCCCGCTTTCAGCAGCATGAAGGCGATGATCAGAAACCACCTGAGGTAACCCTGAAGGTGGAAGTAGTCAACAAGATAGGACGCCGTGCTGAGAACGAACAGCAATCCCCAGATCTTGAGATAGATGCCGATAGGATGCTGCTGCCCCTCTACGTGCGCGGCCACGATTTACCT
>WNEQ01000654.1_pt1 | contig 18077 bp, 26 predicted proteins | sample 5399971 | NCBI WGS metagenome assembly WNEQ01 (sample SAMN13153330, study PRJNA577476) | soil metagenome | isolation source: 20 cm grassland meadow soil 2 days after 1st rain plot 5 | place: USA:California | collected 2015-09-18
GCCGGGAATCTGCATGAACGCGTACGAATAGGCGAATGCGGAGAAGATGACGCCGAGCTGCGTCGGGCTCAGGCCCATCTCTTTCCTCATGAACGGTCCGGCAACGGAGATGTTGACGCGATCAATGTAGAGAATGAACGCCATCAGGCAGAGGCTGAACAGCGTCAGGTGGCGGACTTTGATGGGTAAGGACATAAACATCCCGTTCAGTTCCTTCCGCTTTCGCTGATCAACATCTGTCCAGAACTGTGCTCGCCTTCGTGGGAGGATAAGCGATTCAAAGGCCGTGCGGCAAGAACTGTGTCCGAACTACGACGTTTATGGGGACTTTTCGTTCAGATTTGCCTCGTCACCTTTCCGAAAATCATGACCCGTCCTCTCGAGTCGTTTGTCGTGAAACAGATATAGCCGTCGGGTTTAGGCGTGACCGCAGTGTCACGTCCTCCGTGCCGTAAGCAGCAATCGTGGACAGCCAAACGAGTACGGTTGCCGGCCCGGTGTTGCGTAGAGGTTTTCGACCACGAACCCGCAATTCGAGAGCAGCCTGTTGAGCTCGCCGATTGTATAGACGGAGTAGGTTGCCGTCCCGGTTTCAATCGTGCCACCTCGGATGAATGTGTATTCGGTGTTCAATTGGCTTTCCGCCGGATCATAGCGGTTGGCGCTCAACGCGAAAACGTCATTGGCTCGATGCCACCGAGACGCCGCCAGGGACGGCAACAGAGACTCGGCCACCAACCCTGTTTCGATCACGAACCGGGCGCCCGGCCGGAGGCAGCCACCCACTGCCGCAAGAAACTTCACATTATCCTCATGACTCATGTATCCGAAGCTGTTGCCGAAGCAGAAGGCGCCGTCAAATTGGTGCGGGAGGGCGATGTTACCCATGTTTCCGCTGACGAAATCAATTTGCACGCCGTTTTGAGCGGATGCCTGTCTTGCTTCGGTAAGGAATTCATCGCACAAATCGATTCCTGTCATGATATGGCCACGCTTCGCCAGTTCGATCGAATGACGGCCGTTGCCGCATGGGATGTCCAGTACGCGTGACGCTATGGTCAAACCCAACTCGCCTTCAATGAAGTCGACGTCGGCAGCGGTTTGTTCGGCCGAAACCGCGTTACGCCAAAACTCCAGTGCCAGTCCGCGAAAGAATTGCTCATACCAGTTCATCTGCATTTGTTTTCTCCGTATTTTGGATAGAAATGTAGGTGAGACCGAACGCCGGAGCACGCCGGTATCCGGTCAGAAGTCAGAGGGACTGGTTAGCGGACGGCGGAATTACTCATATGCCGAGATCACAATAACACGGTTGAGGCTTTTTCAATGCCCCCTTTACAAGGTCGCGATCTGCCAGACGTTGCCGCAGTTAAATCCGGGTAATCCGTAACTAACATTGTGAGTATGCGCGTCGAGTATGGCGTAATTGATGCTTTGACAAAGGCAGGCGTCTATGACGACGTCCCGATGCGCCGCATCTTTCTAATGAGTCCGCATGATCCGTTGATTCAGGAATTACAAAAGGAAGCCAAAACCAGGAACGAAGGCTTCATACACATCCTTCGGCACAAGCCTCTGCTCGCTGGGGTCATTCGTCGCAAGGGCGTCCTCCCAAGATCATTCATCTTATCGATCAGCACTATCAAAATCTGCGTGTGGAACTCTACAAAGCGTTCGACACCTTGGGACTGGCCATCGCATGAAATCCTTGCTTCCTAACGACAACATGTTGGTTCGGAAAAAACCTTAAGGGGCTAACCTTAAGGGGTTCTAGCCGAAGAATTGGACTTTTTGTACTCCATTTCTCATATACTAAAACTAACGCGTTCCATTTACCGTGTTTGAGACCTAGCCAACTGTGAGCAAGGGGGAGAGGCCGTGAAACAGCTGAAGGGAAAAGTCTTCATTGGGGCGGGGTTTTGTCGCGTTGCTGCTGGCAGTACTGTTCGCACAAAACGTGCTCGAAAACAAAGCCGCTGTATGAATGAAGTCTGGCGGCGAGTGGATTTCAATTTGAGTACATGTTTCGGGCGTCGCTGCTTCGGCCGATGGACGCGTATTCTCGTCCTCTTGGCGCTCTATGGACTGGGCCAAGGTGTTGTGGCATCCGCGCAGAGCTGGGTGAATCTAGGGCCGGGGGCAGATTACGCGAAAATCATAAAGGTAGACCCGTCGACGCCATCGACGCTGTATGTGGGGCTTGTGTGGGAATACGGAGATTACCCCGTCGGAGGTGTTTTTAAGAGTACGGACAGCGGACAGAGCTGGAGCAATGCGAGTACGGGCCTGCCCACGAACCTGGATATCTATGCATTGGCGATTGATCCGAAAACGCCGACGACATTGTATACGGGAGGTTTATACGGAGGAGTATACAAGAGTGTCAACGGAGGCGCCAGTTGGACGGCGACGATGAGTGCGCAGAACAATTCGGTCCTAGCGCTGGCGATTGATCCGCAGACGCCGACCACGATTTATGCGGGATTCAGTAACACGGGTGTGTACAAGAGCGTCGATGGGGCAGCGACGTGGAATCTCATCAACATGGGTTTGCCAGGTGCCCCGATCGTTAATGCGCTGGCAATTGATCCGCAGACGCCGACCACGATCTATGCGGGATTGACCGGCAATGGCGTGTACAAGAGCATCGACGGGGGCAACAGTTGGAGTGCAGTGGGCACGGGTTTGTTGAGTGGAGGGACGGTTCGGGCACTGGCGATAAATCCGGTGACGCCGACGACGGTATATGCGGCGACGGACGTCGTCTTCGGAAACACGAGCGGTCAGGTGTTCGTGAGCGTCGACGGCGGAAGTACGTGGAATAGCGTGAGCAATGGCCTACCGATTGACGCGTATGGTCTCCACGATGTAGAGATTGATCCGGCGACTCCGAGTACGTTGTATGTGGCGGTCTTCGGTGATGGTGTGTACAAGAGTACTGACAGCGGGAATACGTGGACTGCTATAAATACGGGCCTGACTTCTCTCTTTGATCATAACGTAGCGATTGCGCTTACGAGCCCGACAACGGTGTATGTCGCATCTTGCACCAACGGGGTGTTTATTATGTTCGGCGGGAGCGGCCCGACGCTCACGGCCAGCCCTACTTCCGTTTCCTCGGATAGTACGGTTACTGCCACCTGGGCTGGGATCGCCTCTCCCAGCTCAACAGATTTGATTGGATTGTACCAGCCCAATGCGTCTAATAGTGAATACATCGACTGGATCTACGTGAGCTGTTCCAAGTCGGCCGGCAGCCCCCGTGCGTCGGGATCGTGCCCGTTTGTGCTGCCCGCTACTCTGGCGGCTGGAACCTATCAACTCCGCCTGCTCGCCAATAGCGGGTTCACCGTTCTTGTTACCAGCAACAATTTCACCGTCACCAGCGGCGGGAGCAGCCCGACGCTCACGGCCAGTCCGACTACCATTTCCTCGGGAGGTACGCTTACCGCTACCTGGGCTGGGATCGCTTCTTCCAGTTCAACAGATTGGATTGGATTGTACCAGCCCAATGTGTCTGATAGTGAATACATCGACTGGATCTACGTGAGCTGTTCCCAGTGGGCCGGCAGCCCCCGCGCATCGGGCTCGTGCCCGTTTGTGCTGCCTGCTACTCTGGCGGCTGCAACCTATCAACTCCGCCTGCTCGCTAATGACGGGTTCACCGTTCTTGCTACCAGCAACAATTTCACCGTCACCCACTAAAGTGACGGGAACCGCTGGGAACGGTCAGGTCGCGGTGTGGTGGACCGCCCCGGCCAGCAACGGCGGCTCGGCGATCACGGGCTATCAGGTGCAGCTCGCCACGAGTGTCGGCGGACCGTACAGCAACGCGGCGGGCTGTCCGACGAACTCGACGACGACATCGTGTACTTCGGCGCTAATGAAGAATGACCGGTCCGTGCTTGCGAGAAGTGTCCACCTACCGTTGATCTGAACTCTCCTTATTTAAGGTGTGGTGATGATGAGTCACCATGCCCGATGTCGGAAAGAGACCCTGTTGTATTTGCCGCCGCTGGTTTCGTCCCGATCCGCGAGTCGGACCGCGTCAGCAAGCTTGCGGAAACCCGGAATGTCAGGCGGCCCGCCGTGTACAAACGCAGCGGAACTGGCGGGAAAGCCGTCCGGATTACTTCACCGCCCGACGGATACGGGAGCGGGGAGAGCAAGACCGGCCACCTGAACCGCTGCGATTACCGCCGCCATTGAGCCGACTTCCCTGGGACATCGCGCAAGACGAGTTCAGGGTCGAAGGCACAGATTTCATTGGGATTCTGAGCACAGTCCTGCTACGAGTCGCGCAAGACCAGTTCACGGCTTATCCGGCTGATAAGACATGGCTTGCCGGCACACTTGCCGCCCAGGCCGCGCAAGACCAGATCCGAGTTATGGAACAGTTCACCGGCGTAGGGAAAAAGCGGAATGAAGCTGGAGTTTCATCAACTAAACCGCCGGTATGAGCATCTCCGCGTGCGGCGTCCTCAGCAGCAACGGCGATTGATGGCCTCACTGGCGTCATCGGGGCAACAGACACCGATCGTGGTCGTCGTCGTTTCCAGTGCGCCGGATTCCTATCTGGTGATTGACGGCTATAAACGCATCGCGGCCTTAGAGCAACTGGGCCGCGACACGGTCGAAGCGGTGATCTGGGCCATGAGCGAATCCGACGCTCTGGTGCTGGATCGTTCAATGCGTCTTGGCGAACGCGAGACAGCGCTGGAACGAAGGATGGTTGCTTCAGGAACTGCACGAGCGCTTTGGCTACAGTCTGGACGATCTAGCGCGCCGGTTTGACCGCAGCGTCAGTTGGGTATCCCGCCGATTGGCCCTGGTCGAAGTGCTTCCCCAAACGATTCAGCAGAGAGTCCGCATGGGCGAGATCTCCGCTCATATCGCCATGAAGTATCTGGTTCCGGTGGCGCGCGTCAACATTGAGGATTGCCGACGCCTGGCGGATGCGTTTGTGGCGCATCACTTCACGAGCCGGCAAGCCGGCGAACTCTACGCCGCATGGCGCGACGCCTCGCCCGAGATCCGGCAACGCATCCTCGAAAATCCGCAACTGTTTCTCAAAGCGCACGAGCAACTCGAGCCGCAATCCGCACCGCCGGCCGATGAACTGTTGCGCGATCTGACGATGATCGTCGCCATCACCAACCGGGCCAGCCGGCGTCTCCGGCGCGCGGCTCCGTTGATGGATAAAAACCAATTCGATGCCGCCGAGCGCAAGATCGCGTGCGCCGTCAAGGATCTGGAGTTTCTGACCGAGCGGATTCAAAAGGAGCAACAACCGCATGTTGAGCAAAGGTCAACGGACAGCGATTCTGGAGCTTCATGCTCAGAAGGTCAGCAAGGGCGAGATCGCCAGAGTCCTCGGGATCTCCCGTTCCACCGTACGCAAAATCCTGCGATCGCAGTCCTCGGATGTGCCGGCACTGATCCGATCCGAGAAAGCGGAACCCTTCCGGCAGCAGATTCTGGAGGAGTGGGCCAACTGCAAGGGCTGATCGATAACACTCATGTCGTCGTGCTGTGCGGCACGGGACGACAGATGATTCCTGTGCCGGAGATGGAAGCCTTCGGTGAACGCTTTGGTTTCCAGTTTCGAGCCCATGAACTCGGCGATGCGAATCGTTCCGGACGCGTCGAGAGGCCCTTATCAGCGTAGTTCTTGGTTATGCACAGTGAGTCGCCTCCTCGGGCCAATCCACGGGGATTTTGCTGCCGTCTGCTTTGCATAATCTTTGTCCTTCTTGCCGGTCGTCAGCATCCCGATAAGCTGATCGGGCGCAGTGAATCGGCCTCGGCGTAGGGTCGGTGGGGTAACAGCACTGACGGCTTCTAACTTCTCTGTTGGATCAGCCCGAAGATACATCTCCGTGGTTTGCGTGTTGTTGTGCCCGAGCCAGAGCGCAACTTTCCGGATATCGCGTGTTGTTCTGAGAATCAATAGGGCGCAGCTATGCCTCAGCGTGTGTGGCGAAACGCGCTTGCTGCCCAACGAAGGACAAACTGCTTTCGCGGAGGTAACGTGATTGTTGAGCACATATTCGAATCCTGTACGGGTCATGGCGTCACCACGTGCATTCAGGAATAGTTCCGGGACCGCGGCCGCGCCTCGGATCGCAAGCCACGCACGCAGATTGGCTCCAGTCTGTTTCCATAGAGGCAGGACTCGTTCGCGTCTTCCTTTTCCAAGTACTCGAACGGAGGGACGCGGCTCAAAGCTGACGTCGTCAACCCGGAGGCCGACAAGCTCCGAAACGCGCAGGCCTGCTGCAAAGCACACATCCAGCATCGCGGTCGCGGATTCCAAAACGGGTGTGAGGATCAGGCGCGTTCAGTAAGGCCTCGATTTCCTCCATTGTGAGATGCGACACCAGCTTCGTGTCGGTCTTTTTGATGGGTATGGCCAGGATCTGCCGGACCTGCTCCAACGCGGACGGCACCTGATATTCGATATATCGCATGAACGACTTGATGGCAGCTAATCGAGCATTCCTCGTAACAGGGCCGTTCTTGCGTTCTGTCTCGATGTGCTTCAGGAATGCGATCACCAAAGATGCATCGATTTGCTCCAGGTGAAGTTGCGACGGAGTCGCACCAAGATGTGAGGCAGCAAACTGGAACAATAACCGGAACGCGTGCGCGTTGGTATCGCAAGTGTGCTGACTCGCACTACGCTCGACGGGAAGGCGCTCGCGGAGGAATGCGGTGATGTAAGGAGCCAGAGGTGTCATCATTCGCCTCCTTCGCGGAAGATCTCCGACATCTCAGAGATCTGCGCCAGCAGATGGGGAGTTGCGTGAAGATACCAATAAGTGCTATCGACCCGGCTGTGGCCCATGTAAGTCATCAATGCCAGCATGTGCGCATCGACAAGCGTTCGGTCACCAGGACAGGTCTCAAGTACCCTGACGGCATAACCATGACGTAAATCATGAATGCGTGGCCCAGGACAGCCCGAGCCTGGATGGATTCCCATTGCGCGCACCAGACGCAGGAATACCGTGACCACACCGGAATATCGAATGCACGGCCGCAGAGAAATGAACACATGATCGTCTTCTGCGATTCCTCTACGATCCAGGTAGCGCTGGAGACCAGCCGCCGCCGTTGGATGGAGCGGCACCAAACGACTCTTTTGAAACTTCGTCTCACGAATCACTAAACCGTCTTCAGTCACATCCGAAAGACCAAGGTTCAATGCTTCGGAGATCCGCATGCCGGTAACGGCCAGCAATGAGAACAGCGTCGTAAACGTCCACGGCCGAATCGACCCGGCCGGAGGAAGCTGAGAAGCGCGCACCAACAACTCATGTAATTGATCGGAGGTAAAGATGAAGGGACGATAATGGACACGTTGAGCCGAAAACACCCGTTCAGGCGGAACCTCATGCCGTGCATCTTCTGCACGGGCAAAACGGGCAAACACCCGGAGCATTCCGAGGCGGTTGGCGCGCTGACCCTCAGAAGGTGCTTGGGCGGCCCACTCGATTGCCGTCCGACTTCGGATGTGAGTTTCACCTCTTTCTGCGGCAAACGATGCGAAGTTGTGAAGCAGGTATTCGTGTACACCCATACGAAAACCTGTTGACCGGCGCAGCTCAAGATAGGAATCCACAAGTTGCGTCAGCATGGAAACACCTCCGGCCAGGGAAGAGCGATGTCCCGGAGACGGTTTACGTCAACCTTCGCATAATGAGCGGTCGTGTCGAGATTTCCGCTGCGTTTGTCGTCTACTTACCCTTGTGTTTTTGTGAAACACGATCTTATTATTTGCCCTCTATGAACAACGGCCGGACGGTCGGAGCAACGATTGTTGTGCTGAGTTTCCTGCTTGCCTCTGTTGCGGATGGCCAACAAGTCCGATTTTTCCCGGTGAATAAGGACATCGTCGAGGCGCACTTGAAGGACGCCCCCAGCAAGAATGAAGACCGGAAGGTTCGACTCGAAGAGTTGTTCCAAGACGCCGGATGTAAGGACGAGAATTTGGCGAATCAAAAGGTTAATGGGAGCAGACTGCCCAACGTGATTTGCACGTTATCCGGTTCGTCCGAATCCGTAATCATCGTCGGAGCACATTTCGATAATCAGGGCGCGGGTAGCGGAATAGTCGACAATTGGAGTGGTGCTTCATTGTTGCCGCATCTGTATCAAAGTCTGAGCAAGGAAAGGCGCCATCACGTCTTCCGCTTTATTGGTTTTACCGACGAAGAAAAAGGGTTGGTGGGATCGAGGTTCTACGCAGAGCGTCTTAAGAAGGAGGAGATTACTAATGTCAAAGCGATGATTAATCTCGATACGCTCGGGCTCGGACCCGCAGAACTTTGGTTGAACCGCGGAGACAAGGCTCTCGCTAATTTGTTTTTCGGGGTTGCCGGAGCCCTTGAACTGCCGCGAATCGCGATGAACGTGGAGCAGGTAGGCTCAACGGATTCGGAATCTTTTCGCCAACTTAAGATTCCAAGCCTCACGGTGCATTCAATCACACAACGAACCCTTCCAATACTCCACTCTCCGGCTGATAAACTGTCAGCAATAAATCTAGACGATTACTATCAGAGCTATCGCTTGCTCACGGCGTATTTGATCGTGCTTGACCAACAGATTCCATGAAGCTTCGGCGCGCCGGCGCCATGTCTGTGGCGGCTCTCATCGTTTAGCAACTACACGCCATTGCGCCGGAGTCCGACAATCGGCCCAAAAGCCGTCAACGACGGTGCCCGTCGCTTTCTATGCACGCTGTAGCACCAAACAGCATGGGCACTGTTGGGGCGCCTGTGTCACTCGGAAATATAACCGCGAAACCGTAGATTATCCATCGCGAGGACAAGCATGAATTCACGTCTCCGGTTTGCCGACTATACAGAAACTGAGAATGCGAGGTGGATCTTGCCTAGGCCTCTGCCAATGCCAAGCCCTGAGTTCTTGGGATCTGAGCAAGGTCATGGCTTGGGTTTCCAGTTGTAAATGAGTGTGACGGGTGGGGCCGAGTCCGCGGCGAGATTGACCAGGAACCGCTGGCCATCCGAAGACACGGCGTATTGCTGCTTGCTGACGCCGGGTATGGGGCCGCCGGCAATGCGAACCGGGAAGAGGGCCGCCGGAGTCCCGGTTTCCAGCGACTGACCATCGGGCGACAACTTTACTGGGGCCGCCATCATCTGGCTGTCCAGAGATACGTAGAAGATTTCCTTGCCGTTCTTGTTCCAGCGTGGCTGTGCGCCGCCGTTACTGGAGATCTGGACTTTCTCGCCCGGTCCCGGAAACGGCTGCACGTATACCTCGTACCGACCCGATGCGTTCGAACTGGTACGCGATCCATTTGCCGTCGGCGGAGAACTGCCCGTCGCGTTCGTCATAGGGAGTCTTCAGGAAAGGGAACGGCTTTTGTCGCCGGAGACCGGCAGAACCCACAAGTCAGCGCCCGTCTGCGGATCCTGGCTGCGGAACAGCAGAAAGCGTCCATCGGAGGACCAATCGTATGCCGCTTTGTTCTGATCCGATTCCAGCAGCAATTCATCGGCTCGAGCGCCGCTCGATAATTTCCAATACAGGTTGTAGACGTCTTTTCGAATGGAATCGAACGCGACGCGTTTGCCATCGGGCGACCAGACGGGCCGCGAATCGAGCGCGGGATCGAAGGTGAAGCGCTTGGCGTCCCGCGCGTCGTCGATAAGCCAGATGTCGGTCTGCTTGTCCACGGCTTTGCCCCTCACTTGTTCAGGGCTCATGTAGCCCGGCGTTCCTAAAATGCGTCCTTCTTCGGTGGCGACGGCGCTCGCTGTCGGCAATTCCGAAAGATCGACTTCGGACTGCTCCCAAGCCATCGCCTTCGCTAAACCGAAATCCAGAACCTTCACGATGCCTTCGGGCGTTACTTTGACATTTGCGGGCTTCACATCCCGGTGTGTGATGTTTTTCCGGTGTGCTTCCTCCAGCCCTTCAGCAATCTGGCGGCAGATAGTGAGCGCCTTCACCAATGGGAGAGGGCCTGCATCCGCGAGCGTCTCCCCCAGCACCAACTCCATCACGAAGCGAGAACGGAAGCAAACTCAGGAGAATTGCTAACAAATACAAAGCCAGAACGGTTTTCTACAGAGTGATGATACTCGCGAATTCCACATGCCTGGTAAACCGCGATCTCGGAAAATCACCACACACGCAAGGTGGCGCAAAGCCCGTCTCCGCACGTCGCCATTTGCCACTGAAGACGAACCGATGGAACGCGAAATCACCCGATTTCGGACAGCCGTTTGAAGCGTGGACTGCGTTAAATCCGAGAACGTCCGGGGTTATAGTTTTCCAATCGAGAAGAGGTAAGATTGCAGGCTATGCGGAGTCAAAGCACTGTCATCACGCTCATCGGAATCATGCTCGCCGGGGCACTCACGTACGCGCAGGCACAGTGGGTGAACTATCCCGACTCACGCATCCCGCGCACGAAAGATGGCAAGCCGAACTTGACCGCTCCCACACCGCGCTTGAACCGCAAGCCGGATGTCTCCGGATTGTGGCAGGCGGAACGGACGCCCGAGCGCGAGTACGACGCTGTCCTCGGCAAGGGGTTCACCGCTCTGCAGGTCGACACGTACAACATCACGAAGAATGTGTTGAACGTGTTTTGGGGAATGAAGCCGGAGGATGAGCCGCTTCGGCCGGAGGCAGCCGAAATCGTGAAACGCCGCAAGGCAAATCCTCTGGAGGCGCGCCACCTTCAATGCCTTCCGGGTAGTATACCCATGGGCCTGCTGATTTTAACGTTCAAAATCATTGAAACGCCCCAGGAGATCGTGATGTTGACCGAGACTGCCGACCCTCCTCGCCAGATTCACATGGACGGCCGTCCGTTGCCTAAAAGTCCCGACCCTACCTGGATGGGATATTCCGTGGGGCACTGGGAAGGCGATACACTTGTAGTCGACACGAGCGGTCTCAACGACCGGGCCTGGCTTGACGGAGCCGGCCATCCGCGCAGCGAGTCCATGCACATCACCGAGCGCTACCACCGGCGGGATTTTGGCCACATGGATCTGGAGATCACCTTCAACGATCCGAAATACTACACGCGGCCGTTCACCCTCAAGACGGGATTGGAGTTGATACCCGACAACGATCTCCTTGAATATGTCTGCACGGAGAACGAGAAGGATCGCGCTCATCTGAAGAGGTGAGCCAGTGTTCCGGCAAGTGGGGCAAGTGGGGCAAGTGGACGGTCCGGCAAAAGGCCACGTGACCAGGAGGCTACCAATGCAAACTACAGTTCCGTTCGGTATAACGAAAATGGAAGCAACGATTCCCGAAGGGATTCATTTCGTCTGGAATGGATGCACTATCAACAGCGGTCCGCTTCGAGTGCAGCTTGACGATCAAGCGCGAGCCGAAGGTGACAACCGCGGCGAACTCGATTACGAGACGAATGTAGCGCGCGCCCGATTTAGCGTAAGGATCGACTTGTCCGGGGTCGCGAAGCTGCTGGCACGCGCGGCGCATTGTGAACCGCTCGAGCCGATTCGTGCTGTCCTGCACTCCGAAGGCGTAATCGCCGAGGACCACAACTTCGGCCTGAGCGGACCGATGGAGGTTTAGCCTCATCCACTCTTCGGGGGCGAAGGCGTTTCGGCGGCGGTTTTGCCGGGGCGCTGACTCGTCGAATCCGGCTCCCGGTCGGGAGCCGAAATCCGTCGCGACGTGCAAGAAGGAAAGTCCTTAGTGTGGCACTTCACACCCTCACAGCGTCGCCTTCGGATAACGCTGCCGAAAAAGCTCGGCGGCGGAACACAGGAACTCCGTCTGGAGGGAAGCTACTCATTTACCCCGCGGTCGCTAAACTGAGCCAGCGCGAGCGCAGCGACGAGTCGCAAGGGCCGGCGCGAGGCGATCTTAAGTCGGAATACCAAGCGCGCCTGAATAGGGCACTGCGGAGCTCGTCGCGGATGGTTCTACCAGGCGCTCGCGCCGTTCCGCTCACTGCATGCCGGGCGTGGGTAAATCGATAGTTGTGCCTCGTCGTTTTTGCCTGGCCAGTTCATAGGCACGCATGGCAATCGCCAGGTTGGCACAACCGATACCGTTATTGTTTTTGTGATATGTGATCTGCTCGTCGCCAGTTCGGCCGGGGAACGTTTTCGTAGCCAGCTCGCCGAGCTCGTGAATTTTTTCGAGTTGAATCAGTTTCTTTTCCAGAGGCTCGAACAGGTCCCCCTGCTCCTCGGACAAAATGGACTCGCGCAGGTTGGCGACGATCACGTCGGCGCGCACCGCGGTCCTGTCGTCGATTTCTCTGCGCCGGGAGCGCAAGAATCCCGCCTTCACGAGCGCCACGTTGGAACCGATGATACCGGTCACATGCTGTCCCTGCTCCAGCCAATCGCCATCGAAGAGAACCGAATTGGTATTGGTGGCGCAGGCGATCACGTCGACGCCCTTCACCGCCTCGCGTGGCGAGCTTACCGGAGTTATTTCCAAATTGAACAGAGGCCCGTACTTCTCCGCGAACTTCCGCCGGTTCTCTGGATTGCGGCTATAGATTTTTACGCGGGTGATCGGCCGCTCACACTTGAGAGCGAGCAACTGATTGGCTGCTTGTCCGGCCGAGCCGAACAGCCCGACTGTTTTTGCGTCCTTGCGCGGCAGGTAACGAAACCCTACGCCGCTGGTCGCCGCCGTTCTAAAAGCCATGAGACTGGAGTACCCAATTTCCCGGTCGTCAATCTCACCCAGCAAGATAGCCAACAGTTGCCCGGTTTTTGAATCATGGAGGACGTGCACAGGATGTTCGCGGTAAGGAAAGGTTTGAAATCCTTCTTGCTGCGCGACCAGGTCCGCGCGAATCCCTGCACCGATGACGCCGAGACTGGGCACGCCCCCGGGGAAGTACTGACGCGCACTCCACTGGGCGAATGGACACGCCGCCTCGGGGCATTAATTACAGGAAACTCCTTAATGCCCCGATAGCTCTCCTCCACCAGGTCTATCGCTTCCTTCATGGTCAACAGGTTCTTTAAATCCTGGGGCCGCAATAATAAAAAGCTCATACCGACTCCATGGTTATTCCCTTTCCGATAGTGAACTATGTAGCCCTTAAGAATCGGTTGCAAGAAGTAGCTCTGGATTGCCTGGCCACCACAGGCGGACTCTCCCGCGAGACGCCTGCATGTTGACGAAGGTCGCGGTCGACAAGCAACGTTGCGCAAGTGGTGGACGGTGCGCGCGGAGTGCTCATGATGTTGCTTGTGCAAAGGCTAACGTCGCCCAAGACGTTCCGGTATGAGGTGAAAGGCGGCGCAATGAGCGGGACGAAACACTGAGAAATCGCGATAATCCACCGTTAAGACGGTTTGAATATTCAGTCGTTCAGCCATGGCCATGATCGTGGCGTCCACCAATCCGAATTCCGCATTGCTGTATTTGTCATTGATCTCGATAACTCTGGCAGCGTCGGCTGCAGTGTAGTGTTCGAGCATTAAGTGCCCACGGATCGAACGTAAGAATTCCAGTTCGGCAGCAACGCCCATGCTTGTTCTGAGAATGAAACAGGTCTCGGGAACGACGGGACAAGGAATGATGACAGGGTTGCGATTCGTCGCGAAGAATTGTTTAACGGTCTTGTGATACCGGTCCTCGGCATTGGCGAGCGCGATGAGAGCACCCGTATCTGCAATGACTGCCACTTACCACTCTTTTCGCCTCAGTGCAGCCTTCCGAAGCATCTTCTCGGAGTTCTCCGCAAGCCGGCGTCCGGCTTTGCCGATTCCTGTAAATGAAGGAAGATTGCCGCTGGGTTTTTCACCGACATAGGCTCTTACGGCCTCTTTGATCACATTTGTGGCCGTCGTGCCCTTCAACTGGGCCATGTGTTTCACTTCAAGCAGGAGCTCATCATCGAGGAGAATGGTTGTCCGTTTCATAGGTATATGTATATGCTAGCATATCCATAAAAAATCGCCTCAGGCGAAGTCCCGGAGGAACCGGGCAAGCTCCGCCGAAGTCTGCTTCGCGTGGGCTAACGTGCGTGCACCCGCCATTGTCACCGTAAAATACCGTCTGTGCTTGTGTTCCGGCTCCGATACAGGGTCAGCCTCTCTGGACAAGACCAGAGCCCTGCGTTCCAGCCGGTCCAACGATATATGAATGGAACCGAGCAGGGCCCGCTTTCCCTGCATCTCGCTGACTTTCTCGGCAATCGTCACGGCATAGCCTCTGCCGCCAAGCACCCAGACGGCGGTCAGGACTAATTGATCATAGGGCTTCAGTAACTGCATCGCCTCGGCCTGCGCCAATCGGCCCTGACGCCGGAGTATCTCCATCGCATGATTCACGCTCTGCTGGACAATCCGATCCTCATCCGTATCCGGTTCCGGCCCCGTCTCGTTTTTCTGCATGGTCCAGGCAGCGAAGAATTCGGCGAGATCTTCACGATATTGCGGATATCGATCCGACCAGCGGACGAGCGCCTCATCGGTCGGAGCGGGCTCCTCGAGCAACAACATATTTAAAACATCATCGAATGATTCATTTCCCGTCATTTTGAACTCCAAGTGCTTTGCGAATGGCTTTCATGCCTGCCCTGAGCCGGTATCGGACCTGCCCTTCGCTGATTTGCAAGTGCCGCACTAAATCCAATTCGGTCGGGTCTGACGACCGGATCGGCTTGCCGTTGCCGAAGTGGAGCATCACGGCCTCAAAATGCTGTGGATGCTTCACCGTGTTGCGGGCCTTCTCGGCCAATTCGGCTCGCGCCGTCTGCTCCCGCGCCTGTATCAGGATCGCTTCAGGCCCGGGCCGGTTGTCCGGCGCGAGTTCGATGGGCCGCTCGATCTCATTGCCGTCCTCATCGGTGGCGCCGGGAAGCATTTCGCCACGATGCCCCTGTGGGGATCGTTTGTATGCCCGTAAGGCCCTCAGGGTTCGTATGATGATCGCCTCGGCGAAGGCAACCTCGAGAAACTCACTGTTCAGAGACGGTTTCGGCGCGAGAACGAGTTCCAGGATATCGATTTCGACCTTCAAGACCATATCTTCTGCAGTCATCTTGTCAAATCCTCGAAGCCGGCCGCGCGCGAGGCGGTAGATACGCTTGCTGAGTATCTGCATCAGGTGGCCCATGAGATCACTATCGCGATCGCGACTCTGCCGGATGAGGTGGACCAGTGTCTCATTTTTCAGGTCCGGCGCCTGCCGGAGCCACTCGGGTGGATGGATAGCTAATGTGCGAGTGATTTCGGCTTGAACCGATGCGGACCTCTCGTATGGTTTGCCGTCCGCCGTCTTCGATGTCAGGGGCGCCACCGGGGCAAGAGAACCGGGTTCCTGACGCCTTGAAAAATCTCTCATACCAGGTAAATTCCCAGAGTTTTCGTTCCGGACCATCTTTTTGGGAAAAATTTTGTACAAAATACGGCAGCCGTCCTCGCAATGCAAAGAAATCGTCCCATCCCTTCTGCGGTGTGGCGTAGATCACGTAAGGGCCGTCCCAACCTTTACCCTTCGATGTCAGATCCCGCTCCAGATCGCCCGGATTGTTATTGCGGTGCGGACGCGATCCGGCAACGAAGAACCCTTCCGCAAAAGCAATCGCGTCCGCAATTTTAGAGATCACCGCCTCGTTCATAACCGGCTTTCCGCTCCGATCAGACGCGGATCCAGCGTTTCACCCGTGTGGTCTTCGTATGCCTGAACAGCTTTGTGAAGAATGTCCATCAACGTTTGCTCGGCCTCATGACCGTCGAGATGGGTCTGAATCAGCGAAATCGCCAGGTCTACGAATTCCAAAATGAGATTCGCTTTCATGGTTTTACCTCCTTTCTTTTTAGAGCATTGAGTGCATCCGTCAGATCCGTCAGATTTCGTGTGAGTTGCTGGAAGTACTGTTCCGACGGTGTGTTTGTCGCAATCGCTCCGCGATACGTCAGCCAGGCGGTCCGCGCAACGTTGTAGGAGTCAACCAGTATATTGAGCGCATCTTTGGTCCCGGCAGACAACGGATGTGTTTGGTTCTCCGCCCGGGCCTGATCGATGGCTGCCTCGGCGATCAGTAACGTGTCATAGGCCGCCGAGTCGGTTGCGTTCAGCGCGCCCGGATGGATTTTGTAATGTGCTGCACATGCGCCAATCGAAAGCACGGCCACGACGAGCAACAGACACGAGACTTGGTGTTGTATGAAAAACTCGAACATCGTTTTACCTCCTTAATGGCGTCGGTTTACTTCCCGAACGCTTGCCGCCAAAGATAGACATAAGCCGCCACGAGTACCGCCCATCCACCCTTGAGCCAGGACTGCAGGACTTCGAGCTTCGAAACGCGCTCGGATAACTTGCGGATCTCGACCAGTTCGCCCTCGATCCGCCCAAGTGCTCTGAGAATTTCCGCATAGGCATCCATGGTCCTTTCTCCTGAAAAGGGCGCTCATAGAGCGCCCCTACAATCGCGAAACCCAAGCTGTAGGGGGCGGTCCATGACCGCCCGGGATCTTTTGTGCAAAGCCGTTTAGATGCTGATAAACGAGACCGGATCGCTCCAGTCCGTGTAGCCGTCGTTGGTTAGAGCGCGAGCCTGGAAGTTGTACGCGGTACCCGGCGTCAGGCCGGTAATCGTCGCCGGAGTTTTCACTTTCGGCACGCCTACTGATGTCCACTGAGTCGGTGTTGGACCATTCGCCGCGGCGTACTGGATCTCATAGCTCGACGCCTTGGGAACGGTCCGGACCCAAACGAGGATTTGTCCGCTATTGTCCCCGTGTTCGATCTTGCGGATCTTCTCCGACAAAGGCTCGGATGTCGTCTTCGTCCTTGAAGCGGCCTGGAATCCGCTGGTTTGAAACACCGCCATGTCACCATTGGAGGTAACCTCCACGTAACGTCCGAGAAGCCGTACCATCTTGATGACGACTTCACGTTGCTTGTTCTTCTCGGCAATGACCTTCTTGCTTCCATCAAGCGCTTGAGCGATCAACGCCGAGAACGTGTCGATAGCGGTTTTCAATTCTGCCAAATCGACAGGCGGGTTCGGAAAATGCGCATTGCCGGTCAGGCTGGTCTGAATGTTCGTGCAACGTGAGACGACATCCGCGTCAGACACATTGGAAAAGCCATCCAATGGTTTGATCTTCTTTGGCCTTGTCATACTTGCTCCTTTCTAAGTTATTTCGAATTTGGGCCGGTTCTTGCGCCCATACTGTGTAAATTCCCGGAGAATGGAGACTGGACCATCAAAATTGCAGTCTGGAGCGGCGAAAAAAGTCGTTAGCCTAAAAAAACCAACAGGTTGGGTAGGAAACAATTTTTTGGGGTCGGCTTGAAGCTCGACCGGGCCGATCCAAGTCATGAATTTAATTTGGAAGCCAGGATGGCCCGCATAGAAACCATGAAACGCATTTCGAAATCACGATGACCGGTATCTGAATCGTGAAACGCGTTTCAAAGTGACGATGGCCCGGATCTGAATCGTGAAACACGTTTCGACTTCACGACAGCCCGCATCGAAACCATGAAACGCATTTCGAAAATCACGACGGCGGGATCTAAATCGTGAAACGCGTTTCGAAGTCATGATGGGCTGCATCCAAACCATGAAACGCATCTCGAAATCACGGTTGCCGGTATCTAAATCCTGAAATGCGTTTCGAAGTCACCATGGCCCGCATCTAAATCGTGAGACGCATTTCGAAGTCACGATGGGCCGTATGCAAATCATGAAACCGGTTTGAAGGGATTGCTCTGAACTAACGCGGCTGTCGTTATTGAAAAATAAATGTATTTTTGGACCCCTCTTAACGATCTTATGTTTGAAGGGAAAAAACAGACTGTTCCTGTTGATCACGTAAAGGCCGACTCGGGTGGGTGACCAAACCGAGCCTCCAGGATTAGTGTCGTTTTTAGATAGAAATCACGGAAGGGGAGATCGCGATGAAAATTGAACCTCGGGAACCGCTCCAACGATGGCTGAGCTCAATTGTCGAGAAGGCTCTTCCGCGTGGTCTACGGCAGCAATATAAGGACGAATTGGATGAATATTGTCCTTCACTGTCTCAATTCGTTCCCGACTCGGCGGTGAATATCGCCGGGGGTTATTG
>WNEQ01000655.1_pt1 | contig 18070 bp, 23 predicted proteins | sample 5399971 | NCBI WGS metagenome assembly WNEQ01 (sample SAMN13153330, study PRJNA577476) | soil metagenome | isolation source: 20 cm grassland meadow soil 2 days after 1st rain plot 5 | place: USA:California | collected 2015-09-18
GATCGCGAAGATCCCCGCGCTGACGGTGGCCGCGATCGGCCACGCGAGCCGCCGCCGCAGCGTGGCGTACAGCAGCCCGCGGAAGATGATCTCCTCGAACACCGGCGCGAAGACGACGGAGCCGAGCAGGCTCGCTCCCGCCACCAGCGGCCCGCCCCACGCGAGGTCCTCGTCGAACCACTCCGTCCAGTGCGCGGACATGTTCATCGCCTCGCTCAGGAGACCCAGCGCGAGGTCCGTCGCGGTGCCCATGCCGACCAGCAGCGCGGTCGTCCACAGCAGTGCGCGCCGCCCGCCGGGCGCCGGCAGCCAGCCCAGCCCGCGCGCGAGCCCGACCCCCGCCGGCGCGAACAGCCGCCGGCGAGCGAGCCAGAGCAGCGGCGCGTACATCAGCGGCATGCTGACGGCGGCGAGCAGCGGATCGTTGGGGCCGCGCCACCGGCCGACCACGTAGACGCCGACGAGCACGAGCACGCCGGCGCCGGCGCCGCGCACCAGCACCACGAGCCCGTCGCCGAGCCGCCACGGCGGCGGCACGAGCGCCTCGTCCACGCGCACGGCCCGGCGGCGCAGGATGACCAACAGGCCGGCGAGCCCGACGCCGAGCATGATCAGCTCCGCGGCCGTCAGGGCGCGCACGCGTCGCAGCAGCGGCGCCGTCCGCGCGCGCGCGGCGGTCACGATCGCCTCGCGCGCCGCGGAGTCGCCCGCGCGCTCGGCCAGGCGCAGCAGCAGTCGGTCGCGGAACCAGCCGGGCTCGACCATCCGGGCGGCCGTGTCGCGCAGGCGCGGGAGCGCGCCGTCGAGCGGCGCGTCGAGATAGGCCGCCGCGAGCGCGTCGGCCCACGCCGTGTCGCCGCGGGCGCGCCAGCGCTCCACCCTCTCCAGCACCTCGTCGGTGCGCCCGGCCTCGCCGTAGAGCACGGCCAGCCGCACCTGCACGCCGGGCTCGCCGGGGATGACGTCGGCGAGCTCCTCGTACCACGCGATCGCTTCGTCGAGCTCGTTGCGGCCATCGCTCACGGTGAGCTCGTAGAAGCGCCGCTCCCAGGTCGCGGCGCGCGTGAGCGCGTCCTCGAGATCCATCGTGCGCTCGACGATCAGCGCCAGCGCGCGCGGCGGATCGTCGATGCTGTCCAGACGGCTGCCGGCCAGGTGCACCTGCACGGCCAGCGCCACGAACGCGGTCAGCAGGAAGGCGGCGACACCGGTGACGAGCGCGCCCGGCCAGCGCCGCGGCGGCCGTGGCGCGGCCACGACGGCGTCGGGGAGCGGCGGGATGGCGTCCAGACGTTACTCGGCCGGCGGAAGCGCGTCGCCCATGACGTACGGCGCGGCGGCGCGCCGGCGCACGCGCAGGCGCACCATCACGGGCAGGTGGTCGGAGGCGACGCGCGCGAGGCGGCTTCGGTGCACGTGGAAGGCCTCGCCCTCGAGCTCGACGTCCCAGTAGATGCGATCGAGGCGGAAGAGCGGAAACACGGCGGGATGGGTGCGGCGCATGCGCCGCATCGGCGACTTGAACTCGAGGCGGAGCCCACGCGTGACCGGCCCGCGGTGCCACTCGTTGAAGTCGCCCATCACGACGCGCGGCCCGCCGCACGAGCCCGCGCGGATGAAGCCCGCCAGCAGCTCGAGCTGGGCGCGCCGCTCGCGAAAGGCGAGGCCGAAGTGACAGTTGAAGACGTGCAGCGTCACGTCGTCGACCTCGAGGTCCACGCGCAGGCACCCGCGCGGCTCGCGCAGGCCGTGGCTGAGGTTGTGACGGACGGAGCCGAGCACCGGCAGCCGCGTGAGAATGGCGTTGCCGTAGATGCCGGCGCCATAGGCGCGCGTCTCGCCCATCACCAGCTCCATGCCGAGCTTGCTCGCCAGGTAGGCCGCCTGATCGGCCATCGGCATCACGTTGCCGTCCTCCCGGATGACCTCCTGCAGGCCGATGATGTCGGGGCTCATCTCGGCGATGACGATGCCGATGCGGTCGAGGTCGCGGCGGCGATCGAGCCCCACGCCGCGGTGGATGTTGTAGGAGGCGAGCGTGATCGGCGTCACGCCGCCGGCTCGCCCTCGACGACTTCGACGTAGCGGACGAAGTGCGGGTAGAGCTGGACGGGATGCGTCAGCGGCTCCGGAAGCCCGGCGGCGGGCGGCGCCACCACGAACGCGTGCAGCTCTTCCGGCGAGGGGCCGGCGTGCGCGCCCGCCTCGGCGATGTACGAGACGTGGCCGGGCGCGGCGTCGATGCCGTACAGCACGAGGTCACCCGCGCTCGGCATCGCCATGAGGTCGCGGATCGCGGAGATCACCAGGGGCGCGTCGGCGCGGCCCGCGAAGGGGCCCGGGTCGGCGACGCTGAGACGATAACGCTTGCCCCGCCAGAACGCGACGGGACCGTCGCCGCCGCGCACGAACACGTAGCCGACGCCGGGATGGCGCGACAGCTGCTCGGCCAATCCGGGCCAGCGCGCCTCGATGCTGTCGATGGTCAGCGCCGCATCCTGGTCGACGAAGTAGACGAACGCGTTCGGCCCGGCCGCGATCACGCGGATGTTGTCGCGCTCGCGCGCCTCCTTCAGCTCCCCCAGGATCCACGGGAAGCCGTCCTCCATATAGTTGAAGAAGCGCTGGAAGAAGCCGGGGGCGCGGCCCATGCGCAGCGCCTTGATGCCGCTCGCGAGGTGACGGCGGCCGGCCGGACGCTCGGGGCCGACGGGCCGCGCCTCGCCGGGCGTGAAGAAATCCTCGAAGATCACGCGCTCGAGACGCCGGCCGCCGGTGAGGTTCGCGAACGGCTTGCAGAGCGCCTGGCCGTGGTCCGACAGGATATAGATGTCGTACGCGTGCTCGGGCACGCGGCGGCAGACCCGCCAGATCTGCTTGATCGCGTCGTCCACGCGGCGCAGGCTGCGCATGGCCCGCGTATGGCGCGGCCCGTAGGCGTGCGAGACCACGTCGTAGTCGAGGTAGTTGACGTAGATCGAGGGCACGCCGGCGTAGACGTCGCGCGCGACCGCCAGCGTGAACAGCTCGCGCACCCACACCGAGAGTCCCACCTTGATGGCCAGCCACTTCCAGCCGCGCGCCCACTCGCCGACGGGATCGGCGAGCAGCCGCAGCACGGCGCGTCCCAGCTCCACGGCGGTGATCGCCGTGCTCTTGAGCGCCACCCACAGCAGCACGATCAGCGCCGACAGCGCCGCGAGCAGGCCGCTGCCCGTGGGCCGCTTCATGATCGCGAACGTGAAGAGGTTGGCGGCGGCGCCGCCGGTGAACACGCAGCCGTAGCTGGCGCCGCCCTCGAGGATGCCGCGCCGGCCGGCCGCCTGCACGCGCTCCACGCGCGCCGCGTCGCCCGCGCGCGGGAAGTACACGTCCTCGCGGTGACGCTTCTCGTGGTAGTGGAAGCCGGGGATGTCCGGGCGCACGCCGTACATCGCCGCCAGCTGGAAGGCGGGCGTCGAGGACGGCAGCCCGACGAACATCGGGTGTATCCGCCAGCCCGCGCGCTCGATCACGCGCCGCAGGAACGGCATGCGTCCCTCCGCCAGCGCCTGCTCGAGCACCCCGCGTGAGAGACCGTCGATCTGAACGATCAACAGCCGCCGCCGCCCGGGCGCGGGCGCGCGGCCGCGGCGCGCGCGCCGGACGAGGCGATCGACGAAACGCTGGAGGCCGAGCACCAGGTCGTCGAGAGGCATGGGATTTCATTGTACTATCGCAGCCGCGATGGACCCCGAGCCGAACGTCGTCGCCGCCGTGCGGCGATTCGTCGAGGAGGACGTGCGGCCTGCGGCGCCCGAGCTCGAGCACGCCGACGCCTACCCGCACGCCCTCGTCGAGGCGATGCGCGCGCTCGGCCTCTTCGGCGCGCTGGTGCCGCGCGAGTACGGCGGCCTGGGACTCGACGTCACGACGTACGCGCGGGTGATCGAGGAGCTGTGCCGGGGCTGGATGTCGCTGGCGGGTGTCATCAACAGCCACACGATGGCCGCCCTGATTGTGCTCCATCACGGCACCGACGCCCAGCGCCGGCGGCTGCTGCCGCGCTTCGCGAGCGGCGAGGCGCGCGGCGGCCTCTGCCTCACCGAGCCGCATGCCGGCTCCGACGTGCAGGCCATTCGTACGCGGGCGATCCCGCACGGCGAGACGTACGTGATCTCCGGGACCAAGATGTTCGTGACCAACGGCCGCGAGGGCAACACCTTCGCGCTGCTCGCCGTGACCGATCCGTTCGCGCAGCCGCGCCATCGCGGCATGTCGTGCTTCATCGTCGAGAAGGGCGCGCCCGGCCTCGCGGTGGTCAAATCGATCGGCAAGCTCGGCTACAAGGGCGTGGACACCGCGGAGCTGGTGTTCGAGGACTTTCCGTGTCCCGCCGCCAACCTCGTCGGCGGCGTCGAGGGCCGCGGCTTCGGCCAGGTGATGAGCGGCCTCGAGGCCGGCCGCATCAACATCGCGGCCCGCGCGGTCGGGGTGGCCCGCGCGGCGTTCGAGGAGGCGGCCGCGCTGCGCCCCGACGCCCCGCGCCTTCACGACATGGCTGCGCGCGTGGACGCCGCGCGCCTGCTGACGTACTGGGCGGCCGGGATGAAGGACCGCGCGGAGCGCTGCGATCTCGAGGCGGGCATGGCCAAGCTCTTCGCCTCCGAGACCGCGCACGAGGTGGCGCTCGACGCCGTCCGCCTGTGCGGCAGCTCGACCGCGCTCGCCATCGAGCGCTGCTACCGCGACACGCCGCTGATGATCATCGGCGAGGGCACCAACGAGATCCAGCGCACGATCATCGCGCGGCAGCTGATCGAGCGGCACGGCGAGCACGGCGGCGCGCTCGTCTCGCGCGACGGCGAGCCCGAGGAGCGCCGGCGCATGCTGCTCGCGGTGCGCCAGGTCGTCGACAAGGAAGTGGCGCCGGCGGCCGCCGAGCACGACCGCGCCGGCCGCGTGCCCGACGAGGTCGTCGCCCAGCTGGCGGACCTCGGCGTCTTCGCGGCGCTGGTGCCGCCGGCGCACGGCGGCCTCGGCCTCGATCCGGCGACGTGGACGATGCTGATCGAGGAAGTCGCGCGGGCCTGGGCGGCGCCGGCGCTGCTGGCCGTCGCGCAGGGCGCCGTCGCCGCCGCGCTCGGCGTCGCCGGCGGCGACAGCGCGCGTCACCTGCCCGCCCTCGGCCGCGCCGAGACCCTCACCGCCGTCGTGGCCCTGCCCGCGCCCCTCGCGCGGCGCGAGGGCGCGGAGTGCCTGCTCGACGGCACCACGGCGCCCATCGCTCACGCCGGGCGCGCCGGGCTCCTGGCCCTCACCCTCGCCGACGCCACCGCGTGGTGGCTCGTGCCCGCGTCGATGACGGGCGTGACGGTCGCGGCCGCCGCGGCGGACATCGGCCTGCGCGGCGCGCCCGGAGCGACGGTCGCGCTGCGCGGCGTGCGGCTGCCGGTGTCGCGTCCCTCGTCGTCGGCGCCGCGCCTGCTCGCCGTGATGGATGTCGGGATCGGCGCCGTCGCGGTGGGTGTCGGCCAGGCGGCCTTCGAGACGGCGCTGCGGTACTCGCAGCAGCGCACCGCGTTCGGCAAGGCGATCTGCCAGCACCAGGCCGTGCAGCTCAAGCTCGCCGACATGGCCACGCGGCTGACCGCGGCGCGCCTGCTCGTCGGCGACGCGGCGGGCAGGCTGGCCAGCAACGCCGCGCGGCGCGCGCGCGGCTTCGCCGTCGACGCCGCCGTCGGCGTCAGCCTCGACTCGATGCGCATCCACGGCGGCTACGGCTACACGACGGAATTTCCGGTCGAGCGCTACTACCGCGACGCGGCCGCGCTGCTCCCGATGGCCCCCGCGGACCCCGCGGGCTGATGGCCTACGGCCGGTACTTCGAAGAGTTCACGGTCGGCGAGGTCATCAAGCACTGGCCCGGCCGCACCATCAGCGAGGCGGACTGCACGTGGTTCGCGCTGCTGACGATGAACCAGCATCCCGTGCACAGCGACGCGCACTACGCGGCGACGCAGACCCAGCACGGCCAGCGGCTCGTGCTCGGCCCGCTCGTGTTCTCCATCGGCATCGGCATGACGGTGGCCGACGTCTCGGGCAAGGCCATCGCCAACCTCGAGATCGAGAAGATCACGCACGAGGCGCCGACGTTCATCGGCGACACGCTCTATTCCGAGTCGACCGTGCTGGGCGCGCGCGAGTCCACGCGCGGTGACCGCGGCACCGTCACCGTCGAGACGCGCGTGCTCAACCAGCGCGGCGAGCGCGTGATGACCTTCACGCGCACCGCCCTCATCCCCAAAAAAAATCACGCGACGCTGGGCGAGCGAGCGCAGCCACGACCGTCTTGAACAGGCCGCCCTCGGATCACGCCGCGCGCCGAGCTCCGTTACACAACCTGCGTGTCCTCACCGTCTCCCAGTTCGGCGCCGGCCCCTTCGGCACGCAGCTGCTCGCCGACCTCGGCGCCGAGATCGTCAAGATCGAGGATCCGGGCGTGGGCGGCGACAGCGCGCGCCCCGTCGGGCCGTACGCGGACGAGGGCGACTCGCTCTATTTCCAGTCGTTCAACCGCGGCAAGAAGTCGATCACGCTCGACCTCGAGCATCCCGAGGGCCGCCTCGTGCTGCGCGATCTTGCCCGCGTCGCGCACGCCGTCTACAACAACCTGCGCGGCGACCTGCCGGAGCGGCTGGGGCTGACGTACGCGCAGCTGAAGGACGTCAACCCGGCCCTCGTGTGCTGCTCGCTCTCGGGCTTCGGCCGCACGGGGCCGCGCGCGGCGGAGCCGGCCTTCGACTACCTGATCCAGGGCTACGCAGGCTGGATGTCGGTGACCGGCGAGCCCGGCGGGCCGCCCGTCAAGGCCGGCGTCTCCGTGGTGGACTTCGCGGGCGGCTACGCCTCGATGGCGGCGCTGCTGGCGGGGCTCTGGGACGCGCAGCGCACGGGCGTCGGCCGCGACATCGAGCTGTCGCTGCTCGACACGGCGGTGAGCATGCTCTCCTACTACGCCATCTGGGCGCTGAACCGCGACTGGCAGGCGGCGCGCGTCGAGGACTCCGGGCACCAGTCGCTCGTGCCCGCGCAGAACTTCCCCACCCGCGACGGCTGGATCGTCATCTTCTGCAACAAGGAGAAGTTCTGGACGAGCCTCGTGGACGCGATGGGCCTGCCGGGGCTCGCGCGCGACGCGCGCTTCGCCACCTTCGCGGCCCGCCTCGCTCACAAGTCCGTGCTGATCCCGATGCTCAAGGCCCGCTTCGCCGAGCTCACCACGTCCGAATGGCTGTCGCGCCTGCGTGGCACGGTGCCGTGCGCGCCCGTCAACACGATCGCCGAGGCGCTCGCCGACTCACAGATCGCCGCGCGCGATATGATCGTGGAGGTCAAGCACCCGCGCTTCGGCGTCCTGCGCGAGGTGGCCACGCCCGTGAAAACGGAGGGCGCCGCGCCCAATCTCGATCCGGCGCCGACGTTGGGCCAGCACACCGACGAGATCCTTCGCACGCTGCTTCGGTATGATCCGGCCCGCATCGCCGCCCTGCGCGCATCGGGCGCGCTGGGCTGACACCGTCCACGACGCGCGACACTTGACGTGCCGGGACGGTCTGCGCTCTGATGAGCACGCATGGGCACGTTTCGCGTCGCGATCGACGTCGGTGATCCGAGCGGCCGGCGCGTCGAGCGTATCGACGCGCCGGTCGACACGGGCGCGACGTACACCAGCCTGCCTCGGCCGTTGCTCGAGTCGCTCGGGGTGACTCCGCACGCGCGTGATCGATTGCTGCTCGCCGACGGCCGGCGGGTGACGCGCCACATCGGCCGAACGTGGATCCGGATCGATGGAGCCACCGAGGTGACGCCGGTCGTCTTCGGGGATCCGGCAGGCCCCGCGCTCCTCGGCGCATATGCCCTGCAGGGGCTGCGTCTGGCGGCGGATCCTGTCGCTCGCCGGCTCGTGCCTGTCCCCGGACTGCTGGCTGCGGAGGCTTGCCGGTTCACTTAAACTTCCCGTATGCCCGAGCGGACGCTGACGGCGCCCGAGGTCGAGGACGTCACCGGCACGGAGGTCGCTCCGCCGTGGATGACGATTCTCCACAACTGCGAGTGTCACACCTTCGAGCAGGTCGTGAAACAGTTACAGAAGGCGATCGCCTGCAGCGAGAGTGAGGGCTGGGAGATCGCCTGGCAGGTGCACAACACCGGCAAGGCGGTCGTGAAGATCGGCCCCGAGAAGGAGTGCGTGCGCGTCGGCAACATCCTGGCCGCGATCGGCCTCGTGGTGACCGTCATCCAGTCGTGAGCACGCTGGCCGTCGCGCTGCCGGCGCCGTCGAGCCGCTGGATCGTCAGCCGCGGCTTCGATCTCGGATTGTTCTTCGGCGGCGCCGTCCTGAGCGTGGCGGCCGCGCTCTCGCACCTGGACTTCTCCTCGCCCGACGTGATGCGGAACGGATTTCTCACGCGCGAGGTGATCGAGCGGCTGACGCCGGCGCTGCCGGCCCTGCGCGATCTTCCGGATCCCGAGCGGGTGACGCCGGCGGCGGTCTTCGGCCTGGTGACCGTCGCGGTGCTCACCGCGATGGTCGAGCGAAAGGCTACATCACCGGACCGATGATCCAGGGGGCGAACTCTTCCTCGCCCACACCGCTGAGCTCGCTCTTGCTGCGCTTGCCGGAGGCCACCGCGACGATCTCCTCGAAGATCTGCCGGCCGACGGTGGGCAGCGGCGTGCCCTCGAGGATCACGCCGCAGTTGACGTCCATGTCCTCCTCCATGTGGCGGTACATGAGCGAGTTGGTCGCGAGCTTGATCGAGGGCACGGGCTTGCAGCCGAACACGGAGCCGCGGCCGGTCGTGAAGCAGATGAGGTTGCAGCCGCCGGCGACGAGGCCGGTGATCGACACCGGGTCGTGGCCCGGCGTGTCCATGAAGACGAAGCCGCGCGTCGTGATCGGCTCGCCGTACTGAAACACGTCCATCATGGGCGTCGTCCCGCCCTTGGTGACGCCGCCCAGGGATTTTTCGAAGACGGTCGTGATTCCTCCGGCTTTGTTTCCCGGAGCAGGATTGTTATCCATGGCTTCGATGCCGCGGCAATACCATTCCCACCACTTGTAGCGATCGAGCAGCTTCTTCGCCACGCCCTCGTTGATGGCGCGGCGGATCAGCAGGTGCTCCGCACCGTAGATCTCCGGCGTCTCGGCCAGCACGCCGGTGCCGCCGTAGCGCACCAGCTCGTCCACGGCCCAGCCGAGCGCCGGGTTCGCCGTCATGCCGGAGTTGGCGTCGGAGCCGCCGCAGTTGGTGGCCAGACAGATCTCGGACACCGGCTCCTTGGTGCGCTTCACGTCGTCGGCGACGGGCAGCAGCCGGGCCACCTCGGCCGCCGCGCGCTCCACGGTCTTTCGGATCCCGCCGGCCTCCTGGATGTTGACGAGGAACGGCTTGCGCTCGGGGTGACCCGGCACCGACATCTTCTGGCGCTCCACCATCACCGCCGCCTGGTTCACCTCGCAGCCAAGCCCGATCAGGATGTAGGCGGCGACGTTGGGATGCTTGGCGTAGCCGGCCAGCACCCGCTGCAGTGCCAGATGGTCCTCGCCGAAGAGCTTGGTACCGCAGCCCGACTTGTGGGTGATGGCCAGCACCCCGTCGATGTTCGGGTACTGGCGCGAGACGTCGCGGAACTTGTCCTTCACGAACTGGCTCACGCTGGCCGAGCAGTTGACCCCCGAGATGATCGCGACGTAGTTGCGGGTGCCGACCCGGCCGTCCTCACGCCGGTAACCGTCGAAGTAGCGCATCTTTTCGCGCGGATAGAACTCCACGGGCCGCACGTCGACGCCCACCTCGTAGCGGTCGGCGGCGAGCTCGCCGATGTCGAGGTTGTGGGTGTGCACGTGCTCGCCGACCGCGATGTCCTGGGTGGCGAAGCCGATCACCTGGCCGTAGCGGCGCACGGGATCGGCCCTGCGCACGGCGTGCCGGGCGATCTTGTGCCCCGGCTTGATGTCCTGACGTGCCTCGATCCGGACGCCTGCGTCGTCGAAGATCGACCCCTTGTCGAGGGGCGCTTTGGCGACGGCAACGTCGTCTTCGGGCTTGAGCACGATCGCGCGATCGGTCAGGGCAAGCAGGGTGGCCATGGGGCCATAAATATACCCCCTGCGCCCCGGCCCGGAGCCCTGCTATAGTCGGAGAGCCGATGACAATCCGTCGAGTCGTCTTGGCCGTGGACGACGACCCCCGCGTGCTCGACGCCTACCAGGCGATTCTCGAGAGTCGTTACGAAGTCCTCACCGCTCCCGACGGACGCGCCGCCCTCGAAATATTGCAGGCGCGCACGGTGGACCTGGTGCTGCTCGACATGCTCATGCCCGGCCTCAGCGGTCTCGGCGTGCTCGAGGCGCTGAAGCGGCTGGGCATCGAGACGAACGTCGTCATGGTGAGCGGCATGAACGACACGCTGTCGGCGCTGGAGGCGCTGCGACTGGGCGCCAGCGACTATCTCAGCAAGCCGTTCGACGTGGGCCACCTGCACCAGGTGATTCGCCGGCTGACGGAAGACGACGCCGCCGGCTCTCGAGGGCTCCCGCACGCGCTGATCGTGAGCGACGACGCGGGCCTGCGCGCCGGCCTGGCGGTGGCGCTGCGCACGCGCGGGCGCGTGGACGCGGTGGCGGAGACGCAGGCTGCGCTGGCGGTGCTGGCCCGAACGCGGCCCGACGTCGTGGTGACCTCCGACGAGGCGGTGGCCGCCGAGATTCGCGCCCATTCGAGCGCCGTGCCCGTCGTCGTGGCCGCCGCGCGGCGCGTCGACTTCGAGGCGCTGCTGCGCGCGATCGTCGACGCGTTCGCCGCGCACCACGCCGACGTGCGGCCCTTCGCCGGTCCCGTGCCCCGCGTGCTCGCCTACGTGGCCGCGCAGTGCGGCCGCACGAGCGCCGAGACGGTCGCCGCGACCGTCGGGGTTTCGCCGGGGCGCCTGGCGCGCGTCTTCGCCGAGCAGATGGAGATGACGGTCACGGAGTACGTGACCCACGTCAGGCTCGAGGCGGCGCGGCCGCGCCTGGCCAAGATGCTGCGGCGCCACGCGTTCAGCGTCGCCGCGTCCTACCGCGCTCGCTAGCTCCGAACCCTCACCCCTCGGGCGCCTTGATCTGCAGCACCTCGGGCGGCGCCGTCTCCAGCTGGATCGTCGTGTGGTCGATGCCGAACTTCGCGTGCAGCACCGCGTGCAGCGAGTGCAGCAGCCGCTCGCTCTCGCGGACGTCGTCCACCACGACGTGCGCGCTCATCGCCTCGCGCCCGGAGGTCAGCGTCCACACGTGCAGGTCGTGGACGCGGCGCACGCCGGCCACGCGCGTGATCGCCTGCTCGATCTCGGTCAGTGACAGGTGCGCGGGCGTGCCCTCGAGAAGGACGTTCACGGCCTGCCGCAGGAGCCGCCACGTGCGCGGCAGGATGAGGAGCACGATGACGCCGCTCGCGAGCGGGTCGGCGCCCGTCCAGCCGGTGGTGACCATGACGCCGGCGGCGAGCAGCGCCGCGACCGACGACAGCGCGTCGCTGAGCACCTCCAGATAGGCGGCGTGCACGGTCAGGCTCTCGCCGGCCCCCCGGTGCAGCAGCCACGCGGCCAGGAGATTGACGCCGAGCCCGAGCGCGGCCACCGCGGCCATCGGCCCTGCCAGCACGTCGGCCGGCACGCGCAGGCGATGCCAGGCCTCGACCAGGATCGAGCCCGCGACGGCGAAGAGCAGCAGCGCGTTGGCCAGCGCCGCCAGGATCTCGGCACGGTAGTAGCCGTAGGTCTTGGCCGGCGTGGGCGGCCGGGCGGCGAGCCAGGTGGCGATGAGAGCGAGGCCGAGCGCGGTGGCGTCGGTCAGCATGTGGCCGGCGTCGGCCAGCAGGGCGAGACTGCCGGTCAGGAGGCCCGCGACGAACTCGACGACCATCGTGGTGCCGGTCAGGGCGAGCGTGACGAGCAGCACCGACCGCGAGCGCGCGGCTGCGGTGCTGCGGTCGTGGCCGTGCGCGCCCATCGTCGAGATCGTATCAAGCCGTTCACGCGGTCGAATGTTAGAATCCGCGCCATGGCGGGGCGCGCGCTCGGATTCATCGCGCTGGGCATCGTCGGCGTGTGGCTCGTCGCCCATCTGCTCTGGATGGGTCCCGTCGAGGCCGCGGCGGAGACGACGGCGATGTGGGCGCTCGGCCTGCTCACCGGTGGCGTGGGCGTCGCCGCGATCGTGCTCCTGGCCGTCGCGCTGTCGGTGGGCGGCACGCAGCCGGCCCTGCTGAAGTTCGCGCACGGCGCGCGCAACGCCTCGGCCGTGCTCGGCTGCGCGCTGATCATCGTGGGGCTGGTCCACTACCGGAGCACGGAGCCGCACTCGGAAATCCACTGGGTGGTGCTGGGCATGGTGGTGCTGGCGGGCGCGGGCATCGTCCACTGGTGGCTCGCGCGCGTGGAACGCTAGCGATAGAGGAGCGCCACGGCTTGCCGGGGCGCTCCGAACGTTAGGGGGTTTGGGGGCCATCTCGTGGCCCCCATCTTCCATGGCGGCCGGCGCCGGACGCGAACCGCGCGGCGCCCTCGCGACTCTCGCCCGCCTCCACCGTCGCCCGCCCCAGCTCGAACTCGCGGCGCAGCGCGGCCTCCAGCGTCGCGTCGCCGCTCTCGTACGCCGAGCGGCGGTCGCTCAGCACGCAGCGGGGCGGGAACGCGGCGATCTCCGCCGCCAGCGCCTCGGCGGCCGCGCGCGCCTGACCCTTGGGCACGACGCGGTTGGCCAGGCCGATGCGCTCCGCCTCGCGCGCGGCGACGGGACGGCCGGTCAGGATCAGATCGAGCGCGCGCGACAAGCCGATGAGCCGCGGCAGCCGCACGGTGCCGCCGTCCACGAGCGGCACGCCCCAGCGCCGGCAGAAGACGCCGAGCACGGCGTCTTCCTCGAGGACGCGCAGATCGCACCAGAGGGCCAGCTCGAGCCCGCCCGCCACCGCGTAGCCGGCGACGGCGGCGATCGTCGGCTTGGAGAGCAGCATGCGCGAGGGGCCCATCGGGCCGTCGCCCTCGGGATCGAGCCGATTGCCGCGGCCACTGCCGATCGCCTTGAGGTCGGCGCCCGCGCAGAACGTGCCGCCGGCGCCCCACAGCACGGCCACCCGCACCTGTGGGTCGGCGTCGAACTCGCGGAACGCCTCCGCCAGCGCGGCCGCGGTGTCGCGGTCGACCGCGTTGCGCGCCTGAGGCCGGTCCAGCACGACCGTGGTCACCGGCCCCGCGCGCTCGACGCTGAGGGCCATCACGGACGCTCGCGCAGCGTGCGCGCGGCCTCAGCGCGCATCTGCTGCATCGCGCGGGTCTCCTGGTCGGAGTAGCGCTCCTCGGTCCACGGGTCGGCGTGCATGTGGTAGCCGTTCTGCTCCCAGAAGCCCGGCGGATTGACGTCGAGGAACTCGAACGCGCGCAGCCACTTCGACGATTTCCAGAAGTAGAGCTTCGGCAGGACGAGCCGCACGGGCCCGCCGTGGTCCGCCTCGAGATCCTTGCCGTTGTGCTTGAGCGCGAGCACCACGTCGTCGTCGAGGAGGTCGGCGAGCGCGGTGTTGGTCGTGTAGTCCGGGTCCGCGTGCTGCAGCACGAACCTCGCCTCCGGGCGCGGCCGTGCCTGCTCGACGATGAAGCGCGCGGAGACGCCCTCCCACTCGTTGTCGAGCCGCGACCAGCGCGTCACGCAGTGGATGTCCGAGCGCACGGTCACGCGCGGCAGCGTTTGGAATTCCGCCCACGTCCAGGCGGTCGGGCGCTCGACGAGCCCGTAGCACCGAAAGGTCCAGCGCGCGGGATCGAAGCGGGGCGTCCGGCCGTAGGTGAGGACCGGCCACTTCTCGGTCAGGGTCTGGCCGGGCGGCACCCGGTCAGCGACGGCGGGATCGGGCTTTTTCATGAGGCAAATCATAAACCTCCCCGGGAGCCCCGAACGACGGACATATAATGGAAGCGGTCGATGGCCCCACCCCTGGGAAAGGAGCGCGGATGAAAGGACAACATGGATGAACGGTGAGCGAAAGCTGGCGATGTTCATGGATTTCGAGAACATCGCCCGCGGCGTCAAGGAAGCGCAGTACAAGCAATTCGAGCTGAAGCTGGTGCTGGAGCGGTTGCTGGAAAAAGGCAAGATCATCGTGCGGCGCGCCTACGCGGACTGGAACCGGTTCACCGAGTACAAGCGTCCCTTCCACGAGTGGGCCATCGAGCTGATCGACGTCCCCCAGAGCCGCTACAGCGGCAAGAACTCGGCGGACATCCGCATGGTCGTGGACGCTCTCGACCTCGCCTACGGGAAAACGCACATCGACTCGTTCGCGCTGGTCTCGGGCGACTCCGACTTCTCGCCGCTCGTCAGCAAGCTCCGCGAAAACGACCGCTACGTGATCGGCCTCGGCGTCAAATCCTCGTCGTCGGATCTGCTGGTGGCCAACTGCGACGAGTTCATCTTCTACGAGGACCTCATCCGCGACACCAAGAAGACGCGGATGCTGTCGGGGCTCCCCGAGAAGAAGGCGGAGGCGATGGCGCAGCTCATCGACGCGATCCAGGCGCTCCAGCGCGAGAACAAGGAGACGCTCTGGGGGTCGATGGTCAAGCAGACGATGATCCGCAAGAATCCCGCGTTCAACGAGTCGTATTACGGCTATTCGACGTTCAGCAAGCTGCTCGAGGAGGCCGCCAAGCAGCGGATCGTCAGCCTCGAGCGCGACGAGAAGTCGGGCACCTACATCATCACCGCGCTCTCCGAGGATTCCGGCCGGGCGGCGTAGCGGGCCTCATTCCGGGCCCTGTCCGCGATTCGGCGGCGGCACCACCCTGAGGGTCTGATTCCAGACCCTCAGGAACGCCGCGACCTCGGGGTCGTCCTTGAGCTTGTCGGGTCCGTACACCGTCACCTCGTGGTAGCGCTCGTCCATCGCGATGCGCAGCACGAGCGCGGGCGCCGCCGAGACCTCGAAGGCGTACTCCGGGGCGAGGAAGTGGAAGTTCGACGCGCGCACGGTCGCCACCAGCCGCTCCAGCTCGCGTCGGGCCACTCTCACGGAGCGCGTGCGGATGCCCTTCGTGCTGCCGCGGGCGCTGTGCTGGGTCTCCTGCACCGCCTTGCCGCCGGCCGTGATCGTCAGCGTCCACCGATACCATTCGCGCGACGCGGAGGTCTCGACGCCCGCGTGCGGCAGCGCCGGATAGTACTCCGCCGTCAGCCTGAAATCCCGCGGGATCGCGTCGGCGCTCAGGCCGGGCGACGCGCCGAGCAGGGCGACGATCGCGGAGGCGATGATGACGGACCGGCGCGTCGGCACGTGACCTAGGAGATCCGGTGCCAGCGCCCGGTGTCGGACACGAACGCCGTCAGGAGCCAGGAGACGGCGGAGATCACCAGCGCCCCGAAGAACGCCGCGGCGAAGCCGTGGACATCGAAGCCCGGGACGAGCCGCGAGGTCAGCCACAGGCAGAACGCGTTGAGCACGAAGATGAACAGGCCGAGCGTCACGAGCGTGATCGGCAGCGTCAGGAAGATCAGCACGGGACGCACGATCGCGTTGATGAGCCCCAGCACGAGCGCCGCCAGCAGCGTGGGCCCGAGGCCGACCAGCTCGATGCCGGGAATCAGCGACGCCGCCACCCAGAGGGCGGCGGCGTTGATGAGCACGCGCAGCAGGAAGCCCACGTGGGCCTCAGCGCGGGACGAGCGCGAGCCAGAGGGCGCGGTCGATCGAGAAGATGCCCGCACCGCCGATGAGGATCGCGAGCGCCATGACGAGCAGCGCGAAGTTGAACTCGAACCCGGGGCCCTTGCCGGGCACGCCGAGGTTCAGGAAGAAGCCGTGCTGGCCGTGCACCTTGGCGACGGCGACGAGCATGACCACGATGATGCCGACGGCGGCCGGGCGCGCGAGCAGCCCCACGAGCATGCCGCAGCCGCCGAGGAACTCGACGAACGCCGCCAGCGTGGCCGCCGCCGGCGGGACGCGCAGGCCCTGGAACATCTTGATGGTGCCGCGCAGGCCGGGGCCGCCGAACCACCCCAGCACCTTTTGTGATCCGTGCGCGAAGAACACGACGCCGAGCCCGAGCCGCACGACCAGCAGCGACCAGGACAGATAGGTGCCGAGGACGGCGTCCAGCACGCCTGCCATGTGGTATCCTCCCCCGTCGTGAGCGGTCGGTTCGCGATCTCCCCCGCGTCGCGGCGAGTCTACACCATCACGCGCTGGCTCACGATCGTCCTCGCCGTCCTCGGTCTCGGCTGCCATGCGCCGGCGCCGGGCGCGGCGGACCGTGTCGTCGTCGAGACGCAGATGTCGAAGGGCGCCGCGAAGGCGCCGGTCACCATCGTCGAGTTCTCGGATTACCAGTGACCGTTCTGCCGGCGCGTCCAGCGGTCGCTGGACCAGCTCCTCAAGGAGTACGATGGCCGGGTGCGTCTCGTCTACAGGGACTTCCCGCTGCCGTCGCACTCACTGGCCATGCCCGCCCACGAGGCCGCGCGCTGCGCGGGCGACCAGGGCCGCTACTGGGCGTATCACGACGTGCTCTTCGAGCGCCAGCCGCGCTTCGAGCGCCAGGACCTCGTCGAGTACGCGATCAACCTCAATCTCGACCGCGAGCGCTTCGAGCGCTGCCTCGACGGGCACAAGTTCCGCGCCGTCGTCGAGGCGGATTTCGCGGAAGGCCGCGAGCTCGGCGTGCGCAGCACGCCCACGTTCCTCATCAACGGCAAGCCGCTGGTCGGCGCGCAGCCCATCGAGAATTTCCGCGCCGCCATCGACGACGCCCTCCGGACACGTCGCTGATGGCCTTCGTGCGCGTCGCGCGCGGCGCCGACATTCCGGACGGCCGCGGCCGCCTCGTCGAGGCGGGCGCGTGCACGCTCGCCGTGTTCAACGGCGGTGACGGTCGCTTTTATGCGGTCAGCGCGCTGTGCCCGCACGAGGACGGGCCGCTGGCCGACGGCTGGATCGAGGGTGACGCGGTGGTGTGTCCGTGGCACGGCTTCGATTTCGATCTGGCGACGGGAGCATGCCGCGTGGCCGATGATCTGTCGATCGGGGTCTTTCCCACGCGTGTGGTGAACGGCATGGTGGAGGTAGACATTTCTGACAGCCCTCAAAGGTGCTAGGGTAACCAGCCATGGGCGAACGCGCGGTGAAACACGTGAGGAAGTTCCTGGGGCAGCGCCTGCGAGCGCTCCGCAAGCAGCGTGCCCTCAGTCAGGAGCGGCTGGGTGATCGCTCCGGTCTCTCCGGCAAGTTCATCGGAGAGGTCGAGCGCGGCGAGAAGTCGATCTCGATCGACAGCCTGTACCGGGTGTCGGTCGCGCTCGAGATCCCGCTGCGCGAGCTCACGGACGTGCGGGCCGACAAGCCGTCGGCCGTGCCGAGCGAGGACGCGGAAAAGATCTTCGCGCTCGTCACCGGCCGGCGGCGGCCGGAGGACATCCGCCGCGCGTACCGGGTGCTCCAGGCGATCTTCGGCCGGGCCTCCTGATCGGGTGACGACGGAGCACGTCTGGCTGGGCGTCGGCCTGCTCGGGCAGGCCTTCTTCTCGGCGCGGTTCCTCGTGCAGTGGATCGCGTCGGAGCGGCGAAAGCGAAGCGTGGTGCCGCGGGCTTTCTGGTACTTTTCCGTCGGCGGCGGCCTCACGCTGCTCGCCTACGCGATCTATCGGCGGGATCCGGTCTTCATCCTGGGCCAGAGCGCGGGCCTCTTCGTCTACGCGCGCAATCTCTGGCTCATCTACCGCGCCTCGCCGGCGCCGCTCGCCGAGTCGTGAGGTAGAATGAGCGCAACCAGCCGCCAAGGAGAGCCTCCCGTGCCGTCGACGATCAACTGGACCCAGGTGCACACGCGTCCCGTGCTCATGATTCCCGGCCCGACCGAGCTGCCGTTCCCCGTCATGCAAGCGATGAATCAGCCGCCGGCCATCCAGTACGACCGCTCGTTCGACGAGGGCGTGCTCGAGCCGACGACGCTCGGCCTGCGCGATGTGTTCCAGACGCGGAACGAGGTCCTCGTG